>Ga0247815_10000131_pt1 | contig 56447 bp, 95 predicted proteins | sample UWRJL194509B1_FD_181014 | JGI IMG/M metagenome (GOLD analysis project Ga0247815, IMG submission 181014) | Plant litter microbial communities from Arlington Agricultural Research Station in Wisconsin, United States - UWRJ-L194-509B-1 | ecosystem: Environmental > Terrestrial > Plant litter >... | reverse complement strand
TGAAATGCTCCTTTTGACTCATCATAATATACTCCCGTAAGCATATCATCTAAGTTTTGAATACTGTTTAATCGCCTCATATTTTTATTGGTTTTTTACGTTTTAAAGTTGAGAGATTAGCCTCCTTAGTGACTGCTCTTAGGTTGGTATTGGCATTGTGAAAAGCTATAAAATCTTCACGTATCGACCTGGAGACAAAATATATTTTCTGCTCATGATCTTTGGTAGTGTCATTCAATAACTGATGGGTAGAATCAATATTTTTACTTTTAATCCATATCTGAAATAATTCATCAAATTTCTTATCATAATGGTCGATATGAGTATTTTGAGTATAAAGAATGTGCCCACTAATCGGGCAAGTATCAAATCCAAAACGGACGGATGATTTAAATTGAATTATAATATCATCTATTGCTGATCGGCAAGCACATTTAATATCACTTATTTTAGTTGTGGCCCCGTTAATAGATCTGATGTATGAAATATCACTACTACTACCATCAACACGAGTCAGAAAGAAACATCTCGTATTATAAGTTTCTCCTTTACCAGTGTATACGTTAGCTATTCCAGAACCAACCTTTATATGATATTCCGGGTGACCTTGAAATATTCTTAATAAGAATCTGTAATCCTCACTTGTATTATCAAATACAGTTCCGATAGGATTATCATTAAGAATAGCCTTAGCTTTCTTGAGCAGTGTAGATTTATTCATAATTAATCTTTCTTCAAGCGTAAACAACATTACTCCCCCATAAACTTAAAGTTGACAGCTTATGTGCACCGATTAAAGGCGCTTAGATAGTTCACAGGGGAATAATGTTTAAATGTCTTTAGGCTGTCAACCCATTTGAAGTGTAAATATACAATTTTATAACAACAATAACAATATGTTATAATTTTAGGCAAAAAAAAAATCACCATTTACCAATCTTCGCACCCGGTCTTTGTGTGTACTTATCGACCACATCTGCTACCGACTGCCCAGGTCGCAAGAATACATGCATCTTTAATTCAGGAATCCAGGTCTTAGTGGTGGTTGGGTCTTGGGTCGGGATCTTGCACACGGGATCTTGCGCACGAGGCTTTCTCTCCTTACGTAGCAGCGTGACCTTTGGTGATTGAGGTAGGCGGGTTTCTTTGGGTGCTGGTTTTGGTGCGGCCAATGCCGTTTTGTAATGTTCCTTAACCCTATTCTCTTTTTTTCTTTTATCCGGTACACCTGACTCCCTAGCTAACCTCCGTTTTTCTCTGTCCTTCTGGTTGGCCTTATCCTTTCTTATCCTTGCTAACGCCAACCCTTTCTCTCCAGATGGCTTCCAATTCTTCTGCGCCTCTGTTTTTGGCCTACCTTTGAATGATATCAGGCCTTCTGATTTTTTCTTTTGGTACCTAGCTGCGTTTTTGGCTTTAGTTTCTTCCGTCATTGCTGGTAAACCTGCTGCTTTACGTGCTTCACGCAATGCTTTCTGTTTTAGGTATTTTGGTGTGTATTGTATCATTTCGATGTTTCTCCTATCGTTAGTTCTTGGCCTCCGCTGATTATGTAAAAAAGGTTCTGTAAAGCGTGGACTGTCTCAGCACGTGGTAATGATACGCACTGAGTTTCATCACACGACATTTCTGCATCTTGTAATAATTGAGGGTAAAACCCATCTGTTGATTGGATTAACATGATATGCATATCCAATTCAGTTGATTTTGAGTAAGTGCCTGATAGTGTAGTGAAGCCTAGTTTCTCAAGCCATTCCGAGGTTAATGGAATGCTCCGCAAATCTGGCAACTCCCAAGTAAGAGGGTGGCCATCAATAACACCAAATGGTGTATCGAACTTATGTACATTCATTCCAACCTTACAATAGGTGGCAGATGCATATTCTATTAAGTCAACCCTAAATGGTGACTGATCTTCCCTTGGCACGCTCACCAAATTCCCAATCCGTAGATCGGCTGCTTTTAATTCATTCATGATGCCGCCCCTCCCTTTACTGCTTTAAGATCATCGTATGCCTTTTGATCTGGTGTCGTGTCGTAGCCTAACAATGCTTTACGTTTGATAATTGCACGTAGGTGATTGAATGAATGCCTACGGATTTCTTTAGCTGTCATATCCTTTGACTCAGCTATGTTTCCTAATACGAAGTAATGCCAATCAATATCGGCCATTACATCTAATGTGTTAAATAATGCGTTTCTCATAATTCTAATTCTAATTGTTTACTTACTTCCACTTCCACTGGCACGCTGTAATCCCAATCAAGACCTTCAGCCCAAAGGAGGAAGGGTGTTAGGGGGTCTGTGTTATTCATTAACTATTAATTGAGCTACGGATCCGCCTCGAACGCATGTCTACTGAAATATCAGTCGGTTTTCCTGTTAACCTAACATAGCTAGTAATCATATAGTATTTTCGTATTTTTCAATGGCTTTAAATATGCTATGAGCTATAGCAGGGACAATGGCATTACCTAATCCTGTAAGAGGCAATTGGGTGGGAAACCCATTATTTGACTCACACAATGGGGGCAGGGTTTTTTGTTGAATAGCATTGATAACCCTATTTGTTTGCCAATCTCTACTCTCCTGGTTATAGCTGATGTTACCAAGTATGTCCCTCGATCCCGGTTGTCTGACGCCATTGGGGTAGGCAATAACGTAAACCCGCTCTCTTTTGTGAGGAAATCCAAACGCTTCCGCAGTGAAACATTCCCATTCTGCATTGTACCCGATTTCGGAAAGGTCAAATAAGACTGTTTCAAATCCCTTTTTAAGGAGGTTTGGGCTATTCTCGATAACGACGTAATCAGGTCTGACCTCGTGTATAACACGGGCATATTCCGACCATAATCCTGATCTTTTCCCCACAATTCCAACTGATTTAAAATTGGCTGCAGAAATGTCTTGGCAGGGGAATCCTCCGGATAAGACGTTGATCCTATTTCGGTATTCGGTTGCGCTGAAATTTTTAATGTCTTCATAGCTTTTGCTTTTTGGAAAATGTTTTTTTAAAACACTTCTTTGATATTCTTCTTTTTCACAATGAAATATATTTTGCCATCCCATTAAGTCTGCTGCCAGATCAAAACCGCCAATACCTGAGAACAATGATCCGTGTTTCATATCTCTTTATTTAATTCTTTCGCCACCCCGGGCCTATACCCATTCCTCCATCCCAAATCCACCTTCACGCTCACCGATACTACCTCCGCATCCCTGTCCAGTCCCAAATGCGCCAGTACCATTGCATGCAGTGGGCGTGTCATACGCAACCATCCATCCCAATCTTCGCCTACGCTGATTACGCAAGTTGTTGTGTGCGCTATGGGTGGCATCTTCTTATACGGGGAGGGCGTATGCACCGTTATGGTTGAGTAGGTTATGGCGTTGGGGGTTAAGAGTTGAGTAGGGTTCATGATCGTGCAAGTCGTTTTTCTACATTAACTTTAGCCACCATATACAAATGATCTTTATTCTGCATGTCATCAGAAGTTTGATCGAGAGCTGAACGACTAAACAACTTTTTCAGTGCCTCTAGGTCAGACGGGCTATTGGTTTGAAATGAACCAACTAAAGGTAATCCCTCTTGAAAATATTGTTGATATAAGCTATTGTAAGGCGTGTTTTCTTTTAGACGTAGCAATAATTTATATGAATCTTCAAATTCTGGTGTAGCTAATTCTTTTGCTATTTTAGCACGTTGTTCGTATCTGTAACTATCATTTGAGTTTAAATTATATGGATCACTACCGTTAGCTTGCCTAACAGCATCAGTAAGTATTTTTTCTATACCCTCTAATTCAATCTTGCCAGCTAATACTAGTATTTCACGGCTTTTTTTAATATCAGAATTTAGCTTTTCGTCTACTTTAGCTTTAAGAATATCCATTTCTGAATTAATAGCCTCTTCTAATTTATCAAGCCTTTCCTGCTCGATCTCTGTAGCGTAATTAATCATATATCGTGCTCTGCCAATCTTAGCATCCTTATCTGAAATGACAATTAGTCTATTTTTTTCGTCTTTCAGATACTCGCCAAATTCAAGCATTACCCAATAACCCGTACCACACTTAATAAGCTTTACAGGTGTTTCGTCTGGCATTAATTGTACAGGACTATGTTGCTTGTCCATGTTAATGGAAGCCAATAAATCTTTAGTGATTCCTTCTTTAATTAAACTCATAATGAATGTTCTTGTACCTCAAAAACCCGTACATCTCTGTACAGGTCTTTAGTAAGTTCTTTTGATTCGGTTACTTGTTCATGGTGCCCTCCTTCTGTTTAGTTGTTAATACCTGTTATCGGTCTTTACTGTTATCGAGTACCCACAAACCCCGTATGTTTCCATACAGGGCGTTGATAGGGGTGATTATCCTCTTAAAATGGTAGCGAGTTTAAATCGTCCTCAACCGTAGCCAAGTCAGATGCAGCAACGGCTTCTGGTTCTTTTTTCTTTGAAGGTTTACCATTTCCAACGTAAACTTTACCTTCTGCTTCTCGCTTCTCTTGTGTGCTGTTTAATTGCAAGCTGACAGTGTTTCCATAGGTATCCGGCTCATCGTTAACCCACATAGTTATGTTGGCGTAGATCTTACCATTCGCTGCTTTACTGAATGATGAATGTTGCTCTTTTGCTTTAGCAATTAAGTCTGTGAGGCATAAACTGCCATTGATAAGTTGTGACATATGTTTTGTTTTTGTTTAATGCTATTCGCCATACGCGTGACCCGCTTCACCCAACATTGGGCGGTTGTTAATCACTGTAGGGGGTTATTGGAGGGATTGGTAGGCTTTGTAGATGGACTCAATTTGCGCCCCTGTTATTCTATTGACGTAACCATTGAATACTACTTCGCTAGGTTTGATTAAAGCTGAACCATAAGCGTTAATATCTAATTCAATATCTTTAGGCTTATTCATTTCTGCAATCCATTTTTCGGCTGCTTCACGGGTGGAGAAAGCCTTGTATTCATCCTGTTCCCTTACAACAAGTGAATTTTTACTAATATTATATGGTTGTCCGTGATAGTCATCATAAACCCATTCTCCGTTGCATAATTTGGCAGTGTAAAGATCATCCCCCTCATACAAATCAACTCCATCTTCTGACTTAATTATAAATTTAGGCACTTTGATGCCTATTTCTTTAGCGAAGCCCGCGAATGAGATTAACTTTTGTTTTGTAGTATAAGAATAAGAGCCATATTTTTTGTCAGCATCATAATAAACTGGATATGTGCTAGGGGTACTTAAATTTAACCCTAAATAGGTATTAAGTAAAGTAAATTGCCTATAGTTTTCGACAACTATTAATGCTTTACCATCTAGTATTGAGGGTTTTACAACTTTAGCCCAGCATCCAGCTTCATATAGTATATTACTATCTGAAAGGATGATAATATCGCCAAACTCTTTAATCAAATTAAGATCTCCGTCTGACACTTTAACATCAGATGTCCTAAGGGCATTAAATTTCGTCCCATTAGGGTAATTGTCGTACGCATATTTCAGCAACTCATGTTTTTTCATATTCTCTTTAAATAAATAATTCCATCGGGATCAGCTATTGTGGTAGTCGCTTCTCCCAATGGAATGAATGTTTTTATGTAGCTACCACACTACCGTCATGCAATATACACATTATTACCTATATAACAATATGTAATAATTAAATTCCCTGAACGGTCCTTATGTACAACCCATCCTCATTAATTTCGTGAGTATCCATTCTCAAATCCCAACGTTTCTCAAGGATGGCAGAGTGATCGGGTTGGATGCGCGGAGCATGCGCTTGGGCAATACTCAAAGCCTTAGTGTAGGAATAGCGTTCGCCTGTATGTGAGTTCACGAATGTGTTGGTACGTGGCACTTGTCTGATATGGATTGGAAGGGTTGCTAGGGGTTTGGGTTTAGTATTTTTCATAGCGTCCAATTATTTTATCTGTTGACAATTCAGCGATTATATCATCAAGGATATTACTAACATAGTTAGGTCCATATTGCAATTCAAGCATTTGAACATTTAGTAATTCCTCAAAATCGAAAAGCATCTCATCTAGCTTTCGGTTTGCTTTGGTGATTGAGCTCATAACTAAAAGCTAATTACAATTGACGACTTATCATAAACCGTTGACACCTTTGGAACTTCTGCCCCTGTACTATCAAAGATCACGTCCTTTGATTTGGTAGCGAGCTTAACCAACTCTTTGCGCTCCTTTAGCTTTTCCTCCAATTCAGCTACTTCATGATCTTCTGAATATTGAAGTTTCTCAGATCCATTCTTTGGAGTGAAAGAAACTCCATTCCAGGTATCAGCAGTATTCAGGACCAATCGAGAACGGAACACCTTTTCTGCGCTATCAATTACGCACTTAAGACGTGATAGGTTGGACAGCACATGTAAAGGATCTACCTCTCCTTTTTCAAATACATCGTGTGCTAGATTTTGTCCGGCTGCTTCTGCATCCTTTTTAGAGAACGAGGCTGCATACATTACAGCCAAGTCCTCCGCTTTTAGGGTTAATAGTTTGTTATTCATGATTACCTCCTTTTGCTTTGGTTAAAGCATCCGATTCACTTTGCCTAACCATTTGCTCAATGATTACGATTGAATCAACATAAGCTCCTTTTCTAGCTCTATCGATTGCAGTTGAGTTGGGGCAGCATTTAGCGTTTGATCTTAGCCTAGCTAAAATCGCATCTACGGTTTTCTTTTCCATTACGCCGCTTGTTTTTTAGATGCTGCTGTAGCAATGATGTTTGTAAACTCTGTTTCTTGTTCAGGGGTGAAGGTGAACTGCTCACGTGCTGACTTAAGGATCCCCGTGATATCAGCATCTACTTTCTTAATAGATGTGATTAATTTCTTATACCTATCATCCGGCATAGCAGGAAGGGGGGCAGGCGCGGCAACAGGAGTCAATTCAGGCGCTAATTTGCCTTTCATTTCATCCTTTACAGCAACAAAGCGTTCCTGTTCTTCACGTGTCAACCCTTTGAACACATTTGCTAATTCAGTTACAGTAGTGGCTTCACGTAGCTTAACATCACCTGCTTTATCCGCAACACCCGACTCACACCATTCCTTTATCATTTCACCTGTTTTCTCAGTGATCACAAAAGGATTTTTACCTTCGAATAGGTTAGTCCTGTCTTTACTCGGTATTGCGCAATGGGTATCTCTGTCAATATTTAATGATACAGTAAGCTCATATTCCCAGCCACTGCGCTGTTCGTCTTTCAATCCTACTTTCTTAACCTCTTTACGTCCGTTGTTTTCAACTAGCACAGTATCCATTTTGGAACGGGTACAAGTGATTACGTGTGCCGGGCATTGCAATACTGCTTGCAAGAATTTATCGTGTCTAGGTGTGGTTACAGACCATGCACTCCAAGTGTTGCCTTTGAATTTAGCTTGTGCAAGCATTTCATTTTCTTCAAGTAAACAAACCCATTCATGAGTCGTACTATCAAGGATAATACATTCCATTCCAGCATCAACACACGCCTTTATTGCTTGCGTATACTTTTCAGGTGTAAATGGCGCTTCCATATCAATAACATTGAATTCCCCTAAGTTTGAATAAAGGGACGAAGATCCGTTTTCAGTATCAACTACCGCTATTTTACTCCAATCGCTAACTAACCCCTTAGCCATTAATAAGGCTGAATACGTTTTACCCGCTCCTGCTGGCGCTGATATGTTTAATCTAAGTTTGACTTGCTTCCGTGAAGCTCTTTTCAACTGCATCATAATCTTTATATTTTTACCCCCTCGCTTTCGGTCAGGGTGTGTGTAATCAATTAGTTTCTTTACCTGATAATATTTCTAGTGCCTCGTAGTGCACCTTTTCCATCGCTATCTCTTCCAGTACCCTATTTAACATCTGATGTTGTCTGTAGAAATGGATATCACCGTAGTTTGGCGGGTAATATGTGCTTCGCATGCCTTGTGGTTTGGCGCTACTTGGCTCCCTGACGGTTGGAAACGTTTCCTTCTTGCACTTAGCCAACATCCGCTTAGCAATGCGTCCCACGCTTGCGTATAGTTCCGTAAATAGAACCTCAGTCTCTTTAGCTATCATAGCTAGGTAATCAGCAATACTTTTCATGATGCTCTCCTTCTGTTTTGTGCTTTGAAATAATTCTGTTCCATGAATTCAATCACATCTGTGCGTTTGAAGCGGTAATCGCCTCCAACTTTGCTGCAACCGATTTCATCTTTATTGTTACGAACCCATTTTACTGAGTACCCCGTAAATTCTGCGGTTTCTGAAAGGGATAAGTAGGCTTTCTTACCTAGCTTAGTTTCCTGAGCAGCATCACGTACGTAGGCTACCATTCGCTCCATGTTTGCTATTATTGCATTAAGCTTGTCAGTTTCTATAATCGTTACTCCGTTCATGATAACAGCCCTCCTAATGATAATGGTTGGGTGTTGATGTCAATAGCCAATCCTGCGTGAATTAGCCCGAATACATCGAAGTGGTGAGTGAATAAATTATCCATACCTATATATGGGATTTTATGAGATATCACCATCAATTTTAAAGCGTTAGCATTCTTGTATCCGCTTTTATGAGCCATTTCGTTTGTTAAATCCGACATTGGTCTCAATACTGGCTTGTAATACTTATCAAGTGATACGTTTGATGATCCGCCTTTACGATGAGCCATTATTCCGTCTTCATGAACAGTCAAACCAATGCATGTAAACGGATTGTGTGATCTTGTCAAGTTAAATACTAAACCATAAGGTAAGTATGGTGCTAGGTGTTTTAATTCTAATTTCATTTCGAAGACCCTCCTAATGCGTTAGTGTAGCAGTTAACGCACATTTTTTTACCATTTAATTCATGCATCGCAATGCTTTTGCATTTCTTATTAGCTTTGTTACCCAAGTGGCTAATTCCTAATTTAAAAATTTGGCATTTTTCTTTAACAATCATATTCCATTCCCTCCCACGTTTCCCAACTCCTTTCTGATCGTAGCTAGTAGGTAACCAGCGATCCTACTAGTGACTGCATTCTGCCTTTCAACTACCTGGTGCATTTCAGCATCCGTACCGAATATTCCAAAGTATGGTAAGCATGCCTGCTCACGGGCGCGGTCTTGAGACTTACGTAATAGTGCAGTTAATGATTGTACCCTGCAGATGTACTGTTCAACGGCCTCAATGTTGATATCGTTGCAGGTGGTGTTAGTTAACATGACGCTGCCCTCCTATCCGTGCGCAAACGAAGCGCATTCAACTTGAACTGTTCAGCACTAACCAATCCAGCTTTCTTAGAACTGATGATCCTGTGGATTACTAATGATTTTTCTAACTTTGACATAACTGTACTTGTTTTGGTGTGGTTAAATGGCCTCTGTTTTGTTTGCCGACGGGCAGAGGCTTATTAATTGATTCAGTCTTTTGACTTCCAGGATACTTGCGTTTTACTTTCAAGCTCGGTAACACTGTAAGTCCGATCCGGAAACTCATGCCTTAATTGGCTTGACTTTGATCTGAGGTAATTCGTGTACTTCTTTTCAAATGGTCTGATTTCTCCTTCTTTTATATCTCTTAGCAACTGTGCTATTGATACCCCGGCTACGGGTTTTGCAAATTGTTCACTCATTAGTTGATTAATCCTTTCTTTAATGCGAAATAGACCATATGCTCCTTATTGTGCATTCCGGTTTTATTTCTAATGTTTTTCAAATGCGACATTACAGTGTGATAGCTGATCTGAAGATCAATAGCAATGTTTCTGTCGGGAAGTAACGTCCTTTGCATCACTTCAATTTCTCTTGTAGTGAGGGCACCAACCTCAAAGTCAAATGTTGGTACGCCGTAGATGTTTGTTAGAGGGTTCATTGTAGTAGGGATTTGGGATATGTGTTTTAAATGATTATAATTACCTTTGTTTCTGTTATCTAATACAAATATAAAGACATTTGTCACCACCAACAATAGATAAGTGACATTTGTCTACTTTTATTACATAACTACTTGATAGACAGATAGAATAATTTAATATTATAATGACAATTGCCGAAAACCCTCAGAAAATTAGATTCATTAAAGTGAGAAATGCTTTAAAATTAAGTCAAGTAGAGTTGGCAAATGCCATCGATGTAGACAAGTCGGCAATTAGTAAAATAGAAAATGAGGCTGAGACCAAACGCCTTCCAACATTATCGATCTTGATTAAACTTCAAGAGAAATTCAATATCAGTAAACAATTCATCACAGAAGGCAAAGGAGATATATTCCTTAATAGCCCACTACCCACCACGAAATCGCAGCATAAACAATATGATAAACCAAACAAAATTATGGAAGAACTCTCAAGGATCATTAACAAGGACAGGGATATCGACGAGCAGATCGATGTTACCTCTGTCTACAATGTTCACCTGACGACAGGAAGTGTTGCTGGATTAATTAACAGCTCAAAAGTACCCGACATCCTGCTTCTAAATGGAGCGTTTCAGGGATGTGATTTAGTGATTAGACATAGCGACCCGGCAATGACAGGTTTCTTTGATGAAAACTCATTCATAGGAGTTAAGAAGATCCCGAAAGAGGATTACGAGAAAATGATAGTTCCTGGCAAATGCTATGTGATTGTAATGAACCATTACATCTTAGAGCGATACCTTTACCCGGGAAAGAAGAAGCCCTTTCTATTGAAGTCAGCCCAATCTAAAACTGCTCCCGACTTTGAAATCGATTACGATCAGGTAGTAGAGTTGTACTTAATTAAGGGATGGACACCAGCGCCACGTTTAAATTCTTTGTAAGCCTAAAATAATCATCCCTATTGTTTTAATATGCCCACCCCAAGACAGATAATATTAGCGCAGAAAAAAGCTGACACGGAACGTAAGTTACCGATGATAGCACGGGTGTGCTCCGCTGCGATGCACTTATTACACGACTCTCACTTATACGACACCAGCCTTTGGCCCAAGCGCGGTTTCTTGGCGGGGTTTGTAAATGAATTTGATAAATCAGATAGTGTCCGTTATTCGGCAAGAATGGAATTTGAGAACGGAAAGCCAACATGGCAAGCAATATATTTTAAAATTTTAAATAAATCAGGAGCAAGATGTTACAAGCAATCAAAACAAATTGACCTTATACTAGATCAGGCAATTTATGACGGTGTTCACTTTACGAGCGAACAAGAAGCAGATAATTATTTTTACCATACTGATTGCTATTTTACTGGACTACAGTATTCTGGCGTACACTTCAGATTTACTTTCACACAATAACAATGAGAATAACAGGACTCGATAAAAATGCAAAATACAGTTTAGATAAGGCGAAGCGGTTTAGTTACTTCAGAAAGAAGTTTATAGCTAAGACTCAGGCGGAGGCCGCGACAAAGCTTGGTGTTCATCAGGCACTAATTTCATTTATCGAAAAAGGCAAGAGGCCGATTACTTTTGATATGATTGATAGAATGATTAAGGATTACAACCTTAATAGCGATTGGCTGCTTGCAGACGAAGGCGATCCTCAAAGTAATATAGAAGAGAAGAAAACCGCTAAGAACTCGCTACAGGCAGCGCATACAGATATAAATCACTTGCTTAAGACCATCAAAATATTACACGCAAACATCAACCATTATTCTAAAGTGATGAGCATGATGGATGCGAAAATGGAGAAGATGGAAGAACGGATTTATAAGCTGGAAAATCCAAAAAAGCACACCTAGAGCACACCGCTTATGTGAGGATGGCAGGTAATTGATTGGTATATTGCTAGTTACAAAAATTACAATTAGTTCCTTCGGCTCCACCGATTAGACTAGCATCTACCAAAGATTGCTAGTCTTTATCATTTAAAGGCATATTCTCGCATTCTTTTAGTGGTATTTAGTGGTATATATTTCTATATTTATGCACACCAAGAACACACCGTCCACAAAATAAGCAAGCACACCATGAAAGCATCGATAAGGCTCCACTTATATACGTCTAAACAGTACTCTAATGGCACATATCCAATAGTTTTGATGCACACCATAAACGGCAAAAGGAGCAAGCGTGTGTTGGGATCCTGCTTGGAGTCAGATTGGGATGTACGCAAGTTAAGAGTTAGGCCACGGGCGGGTGATTCAGCAAAGATCAACGCAACTATTGCTGCAGAATACGCAAAGGCTGAACAAGCTGTTTTTGACTTCAATCAGGGTAAGATTGGTGCGGGCGCTGTACTGGGAACGCGCGGGAACGTGATGACGCTAGATGACGCATTCGATCAAGAGCTAATCAGGCTGGAGAAAGAATTTAAGTCAGGGTATTATGATAAGATTTGCGCCATTAGGAAGCAAATAACAGATGGCGATATCCCAATCGAGGACATAGATGAGAAATGGTTTGGTAAGTTTATTAAAATGCTTGGGGGCGTTCGGGTGGGTAATTCCAATAATACCATTAAGAAAAAGATAAAGTTGTTGAGGGGCGTTATACTGCGCTATTCCAGCAAAGGAGTTACTAGGGAGGTGAAAGCCGTGACCATTACCACTACGCGAACGGTAAAGCAGAAGTTGACAGCGGCAGAATTGGAAGCGATAGAGAACCTGGAACTAGAAGAAAACACAAACATTGAAGCTACAAGGGATATATTTCTAATGCAAGTATATTTACGCGGTATTCGTGTTGGAGACGTTCTACAAGCTCGTGCCGCTCAATTTAAAGATGGTAGGTTTTACTATAAGGCTGATAAAACAGGGCGTGAGGAAAGTGTAAAGCTCATACCTAGTGCCGTGGCGATAGTTGATAAGTGGGCGGCTCGTCGTCACCAAAGGCTATTCTCGTTATTCAAGTGGGCCCCTATGAAGTCACTAACCGCATTCCAAAATGAACGTGCCCGCATCAAGATGAAGGAAAACTGTACTTCGGTTGTCAACAAATATCTGCGTCAAGTTGCCATCATGGCCGGAATAACAAAACCTCTTACCTCCCACATTGCCCGGCACACGTTTGCGCGTATGGCAATTGATAAGATTAACAATCCAATGATCACTATGGAGTTGCTTGGGCATAGTTCGCTTGCTGTACATCAAGCATACCTAAACGACCTGAGGAAGGATGATGTATTGGATGCTGCAGCTGATGATATATTTGGGTGATTACTTTGGAGTTGGTTTTTTATAGTAATTAATATCTATATAAAAATCTATTTCAAACTTACTGTAGATTTTTTGATCTCTGAAATCATACTCGTTTATGTGTTCGTTATTTACCAATTCTGCAATTTGTGATGGGGTAAAAGAAAGGTATTCGCATATATCCTGTAAAGACATAACATCCTTTTGCAAATCCATATTTAATCTTTCGTACTCTTTTTTTAGAGCATCAATCTTTTTCTGAACTCTTTCCAATTCGTCATCATAACTATACATATTCAAATATGGCGAATACGTTTTAAATAAAAAAGCCTACCCGATGAAGAGTAGGCTTAGCTTGGTTATTTATCCCAACGCCTAGCCAAACGTGTAGACTTTTAAAAACATTCTGTCCAATTTCCAATGGATTACACTCTACCTCTACTTATTCTTTTCAGAAATATAAGTATCTCTTCATCATAGGGCTAAAGATTTTCAGTCTTTCACTGCTACTCTTGCATGTAACTCTACCTCAGACAACAGATATTGGATATATCTTGTAACAGGCAACCTTGCTCTCCCATGGTTACTTTAACACTAACTATAAAGGGAATTCCGTTACTGTCTGCATTCAAGCAGGATGTTTTTGTTTTAAATGACAGATAATTTATTAAGCATCACAAAGTTAATCTACTTAAAGCATATCCCAAAATTTCTTATTGATAACTTCCTTTATTTCAGGATCTACTTCATTTTTATCAATTTTAGAAATTAAAGAAGCGTATTTATCTATAATACTAGCATGAGCATTATTCCAAAGATCGCAAGTTATTTTAGCCATTAATTCTGCGCCTTTAGGAAAAACAACTACCTCAATACCATCAGCATCCAACAATGCTCTACCTTGTTTTCTCCCTACTCTTAATGGGAACTTATAAGGTATAGGGTTTTCTACTGTCGGTATTTTTGTTTTATCCTTCACCTTTCACCTCCAATTCTTCGCCAGTCAAGCTGTAAATTCTATTTTGAAAGTTGTGGACATATTTTAGAGAATCACCCATATTCATAATAATATTACCGTCGTTATATAAATAAATACTGTATCTAGGGCCTTGAAATACTTTAAAACTAGGTGATGTAGTGATTAAGGTATATCCAAAATTAATCAACCATTCCTCCGTTAATTTGATACCTTGAATATCAGCAACCAATAAAGGTATTCTTTGAAATGGTTCCTCTTTGAATTGCACTAAACCGCTTGGCCCAAATATATTCATAACGGTAACAACTTCATTATTTTTTAATAAAAGGTTCCCAACTCTAAATTCTGCTGTTTTCATTATTTTTTAGGTCTAAATGAATAATAAGCCATAATTACCATTGGTATAACAGATGCAATAGATATGTAAATAAAAATATCTACTAAAATATTTTGTTCTTTATTTTTAAGAATAGACCAAATAATAACTCCTATTAATAACCAACCAAGTATCCCATAATAAATTTCCAACCGACGGCTCATTTGGTTTGTTGTTCTGAATAAAAACATATCTCCAATTGCTTCTAAGATTTCCGCTGTTTCCATTATACTCTCCCCGTTTCACTTAAACCCGTATCACTCAACATATCAATAATCTTCTGAACATGAATCTTTATTAATTCTAGATTACGCAAAACACTCGACTTACTAGCATCTAAGTATTCCGGCCTAACAGATTCAATCATTTGTTTTAATTCAATCAAGCGTCTCTTAGATTCTGGCAAATCAACTAAAGGAGATTTACTGAAATCTTTAGCCTGACGTAAAGTATTTTCCTGTATTTTATTTAGATTATCAGAAAGTTGCTTATACATATTACTTAAGGCCTCAGTGTTCTCTCTAGCTTCATCTAAACCATCATTATGGTTCTTTATATATCCAGCTAACTTATCTGCTTGATTTGCTGTTATCATCTCAATTCGGCCTTTAAGTTTGTTTATACGCTCTTCAGCAAAGTAAACCGTTTGACTTCCGATAAACTTTTCGTCCAATACAACCGAATGTTTAAAGTAAGTCAATCCTTCTAATGCTACCAATGACTCAACTCTCATGTTAGCCATTACCTCAACATCACCGCAGAACTCAAAACCATGAATTAAACCAGATTCTTTCCTAAGTTCATAACTAAATAGTTGATTATCGTAAGCTCTAAATTCAGCCAAATCTTTCGTTATACCTGCTATCTCGCACTCTTGCAAGATTTCTTTTTGCCCTTTGTTCATTATATTTTTTTTTTAATTTGCTCCTATGAATTTATGTTGATACCAAGGAAAATCATTACTATTTTCTATTTCTGTATACTTCCACCAAAAAACTTTCAGCACTCCATGAATGCCTATTTTTAAGAATGGTCTAGTTTCCATTATGCCTCTGGATTAGTTATTTCAATAGCTCTGACATTAGCGTCGGTCTGTCCTATTAAGTGTTTAGTCTTAGCTAGGTTGATCTCAATTTCCATTGACTTCTGCATAGCCTTAGCCGCATTAATCAATACAGTTGCTGATTCTAAGTCGATTTCTCCGTTTGCTACTTGAGCGAATATCTTAGCTAATGAGTGAAATATAGCTTTGTTATTACTTGGAGGTAGTTGTGTTGGTTTTTCCATTTTGTTTTTTGATTAGTCTTTTAATTGAAATTATATCTTTTTTTAATTCTATTGTTTCAGGGGTTATTGGCACTTGCTGTCTAACTAATTTATCTTTGATGTAAGTTTCTTCTAATTTATCAACTACTTTTTTACGATACTTATTAGCCGCTTCCCTTTTTACCTCAGGATATTTTTCAGCCCATCTATCTTTGATAGCTTTATGCTTTTCAGGATTTGATTTTTCCCATTTCTTTTTTGCAGCCTTAACTTTTACTTTATTAGCTTTAGCATACTTTCTAACTGAATCAGATCTTTTATCTCTATTATTTTCAGCCCACTCTTTATCTTGGATAAATTTACAAGCTTTACATATTGCTCTTAATCCAAACTTACCAAGCTTAGCCTTGCCATATTGATCAAATGGTTTATCAATCCCACATTTAGAACAAACCTTACTTTCCATTTACTTTCTTTGTAAGCCTTTTAATCATTATGATATTTCTTTTGACATCTATCAATTCGGGCGTAACAGGCACATTAGAGAGCTTAAGTCGAATCTTAATATAAGGATCTAAAAGGTTATTTATATATTCTTTTCGCCGATGATTAATTTTATCTTTGTTGTTTTTGTAGTATTTAACATTTGATAAACGACTTACCGTAGTGTATTTATCTTTATTTTCAGATTGCCATTTCTTATTTCTTAAGTTGGTTTTTTCTAGGTTTTTAACTTTATTCTTATCTCTGCTTTTTTTCCAATAAACCTTTGACTTATCTTTATTTTGAGCTTCCCATTCCTGCTTTAACTTTAATCGGCATTTTTTGCACTGAGACCTAACTCCATATTTACCTTTCTTTTCTGCCCCAAATAAATCTAGCGCCATCTCTTCTTCACACTTGGTACATTTTTTAACTAATTCACACATATCAGCTTATAATTTCACTATTATATCTAGTTATTTTTTTACATTGGGATAAAAATTTATCCATACCGAATGCGCCCTTCATCATATTACAGTGTATGCATGTTGCGGCAATATTTGTAAAAGTATTTTTACCACCCAAGGATAAAGGAATTACATGGTCTAAATGCCATTTCTTTGGTTTAATAGGATCCCCACAATACAAACATTTAAAATTTGATCTTTTTAGCGCATTTAAAATATCTAAAGAGCTAATACTATTCTGATAATCTACTCTATTATTGTGGTTACTAACCTTAATGTCACAACCATATTGAAAAATTTGCCTTTGTTCATGACTATTCTTTTCTAAATACCTTTTTATATTTATGCTACTTAAAATCAATCTATTATTCTCAAACTTAAAAGAAACTCTATCGTAAAGACCTATATCGCTAGACTCTGCCAAAAAATATTCAGCCATTAAATAACCTAAGTTATGCTTGATGCCGCAAATAAGAACGTAAGGGATTCTTCTAACCACATTTACCTCTACTTCAACATCTTTTCCATTTTTTGATTTAAAACAATACCCTTCACTAGAAATGAAATAATTAACTGTGTTTCTTATTTGTAATATCTTAGGTTCCATAATACATTTATACTTAAAAAGTTTCTCCCTGTTTCGCCGGATCTGACTCGGTTACTTTGGGGAAAAACTTCTTTTAAATGTCTTTATATGGCTTACGTACTTCAGATCAGGCAAGCATGAAACGAAGATAACTATTTATTACCAATATAACAAATTGTAATAATTAAAACCTCAACAAATCATAACTTGCGTTAATACTTGGTACCCACCTTTCATTGCTAGGAAACCTACTGTAACGCCCTTGTATTGATAATCTGCCAAGGTCTACGCGTAACGCAGGACCATAACTTAATTCTCCAGTGGTAACGTTGTATGAGCCGTTTGCTTGCAGGCGTAATCCAAATCCAGGTTGTTTCTGTTCGAACTCTACGTAGTCGGCACCGTTAACCTTGAACATAGGGTTGTCTGATGATACGGCTAGAATTGACTTATTAGCTCCTAAGAACCACGACCGCTTCCAGTACTGAGTTGCTTTGATCTTTACGTTTGCACTAAAATCTGCGGTGGCAACGCTATTGCTATCCAAGGCATCGGCCGGGGTGAAACGTAAATCAAGTCCATTTCCTTTGTAGGTATAGTATGGGCGATTGTTTGCGTCTACCTGTCTCTTTAAGCGAAGGTTTTCAGCTTCCAATGTGCTATTGACAACAAGGATCTGCTTCAATTGCTTAGTTCTGATATCCAGCGCCATTGCGGTTGTGTCTATAATACCTTTGGTTGCGTCATTTGATTCAATCTGGGCTATCTTAGCCCGATTCCCGGTAACGTCGTAGATAACTGTCTCTATGCCTTTTTCGTCAACCTTACGGGCTATCTCTTTAGCCTCAGTAACGATTGCTTTAACCACCCGGGCATCTTGTTTCTCTTTTGCCGTGATCTTAGCATGCTGATTTATGCATTGCCTCACGAGTAATACAACCCCTACTGACAGGAGGCCAATTACAATGTATAGTTTAATGTTTTTCATAATTATTATTCCTCCTTAAGTATTTTCTTTGCTTTTGTTCCAACTGTTGTCCTTATCGTACTATCTAGTTCTTTCTTATCTTGCGCCTGCTGCAATATGATTCCATTCTTTACCAGCAAAGCGGTAGTCAGCGCGTCCTTATCAGCACGAGCTTGAGTCAATTCAATACGCAATTGCTTCTTTTCAGCCTCACAATTGATATTTACCTGATCAATGGAACCCGTAAACTGATACACGAAATACCACAACAGCGAAACAGCCACGATCAACATATAAGTTGGTGGCGACTTTAAAACTTGGTTAAAGGATATTCTGGGGGAAAGATCTTTCAATTCACTCATTTCTCTTCAATAATAGGTGTCGGCTCGGTTGTGGTCATATTCACCTCAGTAGTAGTCTGACCTGGAATAGTTGGAGTCTTAGGCTTAGGATTGATCACCCCGCCAAAGTAAAGGGCAAGCACCGTTCCTATAGAACCGCTGATTAACCCAATGATTAGCGTAAGGATTTCAGTTTTGTCACCATACCTGTAGACAATAAAGGCAATTATCAGCCAGCACGATATTGTTGATATGTAAGCGATCCCTGATCTGGTCTTTTGATCTAAGTCGTGTTCTGATGCCATAACCTAACCCTGATATGGTTTAAGCCTGCTCAACCAACTACGAAGAAATTCCGCCTGATTCCCTTTAGCAATAGACCTATAGAATGTTTCACGCAACGAATTAAATTTATTATGAGTAATCTTTGGCGGAATGCTATTGACTGCAGCAAGCGTAGCCGGGCCAATCTTACTATCTTGAGCTACACCTAATGCTTGTTGTAAATACTTAGCTGCTCTACCCGTACCGGAATTTACTCCAAAGTCATAAACGGTATTAGCAATTTGTTGATCATTGATCTGATCAAGCTTATTTACATCCCAGAAGTTCTGTTTGTAGAATTTAGAAATAGCCTCTTTTATATAAGACGAAGCAGACATAGCTTTATTAATTTCTTTGGCTGTTGGGTTTCTTTTGTTTGTGAAAACAAATTCCTTTTTAAACACATCTAAATACTTCCAACCCTCCCATTTAGGCCAATAATTACGGGCTATACCTGCGTAAGTTTCCCCTCCACTGTCTGCTGGATTGTTCGCATAACCTCCCTCATTCCTTCCGGTTATGCTTTCTGCTATTTCAAATTTTGCCATATCATTTTTATAATTTATATCCTTTACTATCTCCTAAATCATCGCTGTGATTACTTTTACGAGAGAATATTTCAAACCCATGATTCACTGTATAATACCAAAGCAGGGATTTAGCGCATAAGAACATTGATCTATTAAATACCCTTGCTGCAACTGTCATCGTTTCTATCGGTTTATCTCCGAAAACATAAGCCATAAGTCCGGTATAAGTCTCAGATGCATTCCCAATGAATACACAAATCAGATATGCCAGGAATATTACACCTCCTGTCCAATAGATATGTGGGTGCCTGATGAAATATACTTTAGTCGCAACCCTACGAATAAGATCCCCAAGTAATGTGAGAATGATTAAGTTCTCAATCAGCATGAAGATTCCGAAACTAATTGTTTTCTCTATCATTATTTTCCAATGCGCTAATAATCTTCTTTACACTTATCATTCTGATAAATCCTAATATTCCGGCTCCGCTCGCTGTGATGAGAAGTCCTATCAATATCCATCCATTTAGAGCATCATACATGCTTTCATTGAATGCTTTTATCAGTATCGTCTTAACCGTACCCACTTGTAAAGGAACAAATAGCACGAAAAAGCAATAAGCAAGGTTTAGGGAATAGAAGTTTATTTTCTTCCATCCGTTTGGTAGTTCCATCTTCGCTTTTTCCTCTTGTGACATTCATTACCCGATCAATCTGTCTAATTTTGCTTCCAGCTTTTTATTCTGTCTGTTTTGCACCACTAGCAATACCATAATTATACATAAGGCTACAAGCTGTAAAGACTGAACTGTCGCCATTATGATAGGAACATATTGTGAATAGGGCTCATACGATTTAATCATGTAAGCAAAAGTATGCCTTGCGCGTGCGAGAAAACTACTCGCTAACTTACCACGCATACCACGTAAACCACGCCCCTATGTAGTACATTCCATCTAGTAGTTATTTGGGATTGTTTGGTATAGTGGGTGATCATACCTTTGAAGTATGAAAACAAAGGCAAATTATATAAGAGCAGGTTGATCCCAACTACGGGAACCCGTAAAGAATACCAAATTAATTATCAGTACATTAGCACATCCAAATATAACGCTATGAAAAAATTACTACTTACCCTGACAGTTGCCGCAAGTTTACTAGGCTGCAAAAAAGAAACTCAAACATCCAACATAGAGTATCTGATACATTGCGAAAATTGCATAGCAAAAATTGAGACTGAAAATGGATTTAAAGAAATGACTGTCGCTAAAGATTCTACCATTTTAGACACAAACCATTTATCAAAACTTACCGTAATTACGGAAGGGAATTCAGACTCTGAAGTCAAAATAATAATCAATGGTAAGGTAGCTTACAAGGAGATAAAATCTATGTGTATGAATGGAGGAAAGGCTGTTCATACATTAGATGTGGTTCATTAAACTACCAAACTCCAACGTAAAGTCCGTTAACAAACCTCATATGAGCACCACCCGCATCTATATTTGATGTAGCGCCTGTATCTGAGCCTGACTTCATGCTACCTATGAACGTTACATCACCACCTACAAGTAAATCGCCCTCAGTTACTATTCTGTCAGAAGCTACATAAGACTTCTCTCCAGTTGTTCCATTTACCACATAAAACCCACGGTTGCTTACTGTTGCTCTATTACCATCATGAAGTCCAACCCTAAGACCTGGACCCATAGCCGGGATAGCATCACCAAAGCCCTCAACCGCTGCATCGTCATCCACTTCCAATAACACTTGATTTGCAGCATTGTACAATCTGATGTTGTTTTGATCGGCATCAATAACAACCCTTTTTTCTCCAACGTTCGCAGTCCGTAAGTTCTGCACAATCAAATTAATAAACTCCGCACTAGTAGCGATTATGGTTCCTTCCAATATAACCCCGGCATCTGTAAACTTAATGGAGGCAAGCGTGTTCTCAAAGCTAAATGTACCATCATCTAAATTTATGCGTGAGTCACCGCTATTTGATACGATCTCCCCAGTTGCTACCTGTCCACCTGTAATTGATGTTCGGCCAAATAACCGGGTAAAAGTCCTTGCGCTGTCGATAACGCTGGAGATTATGCCTAAAGGGAAATGATAAACACCGCTTACTGACTCAACACCAATTTTAGTGTCAGATAGTATTATGTTAGCTGTATTGGCTGTTTTACTAGCACGAATGTAGACGAACTTTGCTCCACCCGTAACCGACCCGGTAAACGGTGCGACTGTCCAAATACCATTTGTATCTCCCAAATATTGCTCCTGAGTGAGTTGCCCTCCTGTAGTTGTGAAATCAGTCGTTGTAAGCGTTGCGGTTATTGTGGTGGTATAAGATCCTCCATCAGTAACAATCAACAGCATTTCAGCCCGAACGGTATCGAGTAGTGTTGACAGTTCTGCAGTCGTCCTCCAATTGTTACGTGCCCTTTTGATATCGTACACCTTTCCAGCTTCCAGTGCTTTCTTAGTGATTTCTGCTGCTGCATATTGTCTAACAATAGCGGGAGTAGTCACGAAATCGGACAGGCTCATGCTAGTGTACTCAAATTCGTTGTGTAGTGAGCGTGTGTAGGCCGTGATTCTGATATCGTTATCGAGTCCCAAATCTAAATCTTTCACGTGAACCGTGTCACCTAATGTTAGCAACGTGCTGTTTCGCGTGAAAAAGAAATGATCTGGTGGTACTTCAAAGGCAAACTTAGGTGATCCGTTTTTGAATAGATGTGCTGTCCCTGCTGCTAACAAACGTGATTCCGCGCTTGTCACATAGCTATCAGGCATCACGATATCAAAGAAGAAATAAGTATCTCCAACTTCTGGTCTGCGTGTGTCGTCAGGTAGGATGTTTCCTTTCTCCTGTTCGTTGGTCACTATGCGAACTGTACGCGTTGCATGATCATACCCCCCCTTTGCGATCTCGAAGTTATACCCACTAAGGTTACCAGTCAGAAATGATACTTTGGCGCTGACACCGGGGAGCAAAGTTCCAGGTGCATTTAAGTCAAAGTCAATACCTGAGTCTGTGAAAGAGAGTGTGCCCGTCGATGCCGTAACCGTTCCTATTCTTTCAGGTCTGATATCGTCAAATGTAATCCAACGTTCAATCTCATCCTGCCCCCATTTGGTGCCTTGGAGATAATCCGTTCCTGTGGGAAGCTGTAGTCTCCTTTGCCCACTACGGTATGAGGCCGGTATATTCTGCTCTGACCCCTGAACGAATAACTGACTGAATACATTTGATGTATCGCTTGCGGTTTTTCGAAGTCCACCACGGAGACCCATATCGTACCCATACTCAAAGCTATGTCCTGATACTTCCTGCCTTTTCGTGAAATGGATTGTACGTCCAACCACCCACCATTCAGTATCAAACGCTGCTGCAATTTGGGATAGGGATAACAGGATGTTGTTTTCTTGTGTGAATGTCAGGTACTTCATGATGCCAGCCGTAGCAGGGTCTACGTCGCCTACTACCCATCCCGTTGATTTGCGGTTTGCATTGGCAACAGCTATCTCTAGGAAGTCGGTTAGAGAACCCTGCAACTCCCATTCGGGTAATGACAGCGTGTTCGTAGCGTCGTACCCAAGCATGTTCCATTTGGACAACTTGTAGTATTCAGCAACGAACGCGCATTCATATACATACTGTTGGGTGCTGTCCTTAGTCACGTTGGCTGCCACCTGCAATTCATACCTACTACCCCAAACGTCGATGTAGTCGCCAATTTGCAGTTGTACGGGGTCTGGTGACGAGAAGCTGAATGACACGAGGTCTTTCTCCATGATCGCGCGTTCCTGCTGCCCTGTTGGTCGGCAGATGTGGATTGGATAGGTGTTACGGTATATGGTGTAGTTCATTTATTGTAGTTTATTACCAATATCCCAATTCATGACCTGCTGACTCAACAATTTTTTCCAGCACTTGATCGCCTATCCAATTGTTATGTGGTTCGTCTCGTTTAAATATTCTAGGAACAACACCAGATGCAAGAGCATCTCCTACAGTAGGATAGGTTGGATCTGGGACGCCTCCGTTGTTGGGAGCGCCAATTGGATAAGCGTTTGGTGAACTGTTAGAAAAAGAGTATCCCAAGCCTAAAGAATTAGCAATTGCAACGCCATATTTAACCATCATTAATCGGGTATTTATGTAATTGTGTCCAAATTCTAAACCGTACTGTTGATCGGAAATAGCATTGCTCACATTATTCCCCGCCGGGGGACTCATAACCAAAAATCTATTTCCATTTGTAGCTTTCCATAAATCGATGGCTCTTCTTGCTCTTTGAATAGCGCCAGTCTGAACAATGGTCGCTCCGCTAACAACCTCCCCATCATTAGTTCCGAAGTAGGTGATCAAAATACTTCTATTGTAATTTATAGAAGCAAAAGTTATAAGCTCTTTTTCAATTACAAATGTACTGGCCTCACCTGCAACCTGCCTGGTAAAGTAAAATTCGTAGACGTCACTTTTTGTTGTTTCTCCTGTTACTGGATCTGGTACACCGCTGGAAACTTTTACCCTTGACAAGTTGCCTTTGATTCCATTGATAATGCATGGATTTACACCTTTGCCAATATCTGTGGATATGTTATATCGAAGACTATTTGGCGCGTAGGTCCATTTTGAACCGTCATAAAGATAATTAGCTTCTTGTCCTCGTAAATCAACTTTGGTTGCAATTACTTCAGAAGGAATTGTCGTAGGTAAGATTTTAACAGGTATCCCGCCCTGCCTACCTACGATCATCCACGAAGGTTCGCCACCGACACCCATATTGTTAACTTTATAGTCGGAGCCTAATGCGCGACCCAACACGCCAGGCCATGACCCATCAACGTTAGTATCTGATGAGTGTTTGCCTGTAGTAGCCCCAGGATCTGCGCTTAATGAGTCGCTGATGACGGTGATTTCCTTAGACCCGCTTTTTAAGCTTATCGTGCTATAAGACAGAACGTAACCAGCCCCAAATGCAATTTTAAACCCAGGATTAACAATTGATTGTGCTACACCCGCGGCTAAAGTAATATCCTGACCTATGTAAGGCACTTTTGGTATTGTCGCCACATTTCCTATTTCTATCTGGGTTTTGATCCTAACAGTCAAGGCATTTGTAGCTGTAGCATTTGAAAATAGAACTTCAAGCCTCGCATCTAATTCTACTGGATTTGTTACCGTAACGCTAACTTTATATATACCATTAACTAAGGTCATCGGCAATCCTGAAGCAGTGGGCGTTTGGGACGGTCTAATTATATTTAACACAGGGGTTATGTTTACCACCCCTGTTAAAATTTCCATTTCAATAGACGCAATTACTTGACCTGCTGGAAGTCTCTTAGTAACCATTCTAACCGAACGGGAAACACCAGCAGTAACGTTAACGTCGATCAAATTCACACCTTGTGCAAGGAGTGATGTGCTTTCTCCTCCTGTGACCCAAAAGGTATCATACAGATTCTTTCCCCGAAGTCTTGCTGTTGAGCCACTAGTTGATAACAATTTTAGTATTGTACCAGCATCTAAACTAGATATATCTTCAAGACCAGCAAGAACTAAGCTATTTGTTTTTTCAGCAGATATTGAATTTAACTTATACTCGGTTAAATCTTTAAAGTCTCCTAATACTTTTCCTTGCTGAGCACTAAGCGGAGTGGTTACAGAATCTGTTTTTAAATCATTAGCGCACTCAAGTCCATAAAAAGTATATTTCAAATCAAATCCAGTACCAAAAATATACTGATATACCCCCCTTGGAATACTAACCTGACTATTAGCTCCTATGGCTTGCGTAAGTCCAATATATGGAACAATTGTAGTATTTAAAGCCCCAGATTCTATCTGAGTTGTTAAGCGCCAAGTTGTTGCATTTGTGGCTGATCCAGTAGAAAATTGAATTTCTATGTGTGATAAAAGCTGAGTTAGATTTGTAAAAGTGGCTTTTGCTTTATATAATCCTGATGCCGAATCATACGTAGCATTAACAACAATTTGCGACTGTCCAGCACGATAAAAATATAAACTTGGCAGAACATTAACCGTACCGCTTAACAAGAGTAATTCAATTGAAACTGTAAATTCTCCAGATGGGATTTGTTTATTATTTAGAATAACATTTCTAAAGTTACCGGCTGTTACATTTACATCAATTGAATTTATTCCTTGGCTTATTAACGATGTTTGTTGTCCTCCAGTTACCCAAAAAGTATCATAAAAATTTTTCCCAACTAAATATGCAGTAGCTGCCGAAACGGCGGCTAGTATAATCTGGGCATTTTTAACTGATGTAAGTAATGTGTTCTGAGTAATAGGGGCTAAAACATCTGCTTTTTTAATTACGTAGTTTGATTTGTCTTCTGACTCGGCCTTGAACAATCCAATAACACGGCCTTGGTTAGCTGATAACGGCAAGTTAGTTGCGCTTGACGTAAGGCTATCAATAGGCGCTGGAGCTAACACAGGCGTTAGAATTTTGCTCCAAGCCCCTGATATTTTTCTAAATTGAACTAAATTTCCAGACAGATCGCCTGAAGAAACCACTAATCCACCATATAATGGATAAGTACCTGGTTCCGTAACGTTTGCTACAACTATATTTGAGGGTGGCGCAACTCCGATAACAGCATTAATCTGACCAGCCTCTAACGCATCAATCATAGCCTGAATAGCTTCGTTGTTCAACACGAACGGAAGTTCAGACCATGCCTTTAGTCCATTACCTATCTTGAACGAGACCGGGTTGGTACCTAAAACGATTCCAAATTCACCCTCCATCAATATTTCATTGATAGCGTTCCATTCTGCCGCTGACTTGCGTCGCATTAATATTCTACTAAACTCAGTTGCCATTTCCGTCTAAAATAAATAGTGGTGCAACCTGCCCCCCTGTGAGTACCGTTAAATTGATCGTATATTTTGCACCTACCTGACCCACGAGTCCTGTCAGGTGTTGGTAGCTTGTTATGCTCTTGTATTTAGTTGAATAGCTGACCCCCGTTGATGCTACATAGATAGCATGGAAGATTGGGGATTGAAGTACTCCGACCAAGGCCGCCTTACGCGCCAAGAACTCCGACATATCAGCACCCACTTGAACCACATCTAATGAAACATCGTAATCCTCCACCTTGCCTGACATGAAGTATTCGCGTCCATCACGTTCAGGCCAATCATATGATTCCGCTTCTTTCATCGGTGCAGGCTGTTCCATATCCTTCAATCCATTCAGGAATGTTACCCCGTAAATGGTCTCAAAGTCAAGTGTATTGATAGTCGCCTGCATGTATGTAAAAGTACCGTGACTGTCGCGCGTAGACTAACGTGATGGTTTACGTGAGGGGGTTGGTAAGGCACAAAAAAGCCCTACCGGATTAGGGTAAGGCTATAGGTATATTTGGGTATGGATTATTTAATTAGGTTGTAGCCTTGTTTATATAGCCAATCAAAGAACTCGTTAATTGAACCACCAACTAGCACGCCTCCGTTGCGCTTGGTTTCCTTGCACCACTGCTTATACGCTAATTTAAGATTATCCATATTTATTATTTTTTGATTTTGCCACCATTAAGAATATGCATAGCGTGATTATAGTAAAGCTATCCCAATCTAATCCGTATAAGCACATCAATAAAACTCTCAAACTTATTCCTACGGCCATTATTACATAAAATAGGTCGATATGATATTTACTTCGCATAGATTATTTATTGATTACTTTATTGAAATTCCTTATCATGTCTATTTAATACCCTCAAAAATTTTATGAACCCTAATACTAATAAGATACAGAGAAAATATTCTGGTTGTAGCATGATTAAAATGGTTTTTTTCGAGTTGAATAAAAAATGATTTTATCATTCATATCTACCTCTTTTATTTCCCTAATACCAAATGAATACCAAACAGGCGGGATAAAGTACTTTATTTTTTCCTGATCGACTGCCTTCCATTTTTTAGACTTTCTTAGTTTCGAAAAAGAAAAAAAATCAACTTCTTCTTCTAATTGGTAAGATAATTCTTGGTAAATATCGTTGTAAAACTCTTTCCCACCCCGGACTAACCATTGCTCGACAATACGAAATTTTTTATCTTTTACCCTATCACCTGCTTCCTTATAAGCGTTAATTTTGTTTAGGTATTCACTTTTACTTAGCCAAAAATCCCCATCAATAAGTAGAATATCTTTAGCATTGGATGTATGACTTTCTAAATTATTTTCACCATAATCTATTAGCATTACTCCTGCATTTTTAGCTACCATAGATACTACTCCCTCCCCGTATCTAGGATTAAATAATCGTAGTCCTTCTGTGATTTCAATATCTCTGTATTGCTTTTCCATACTCCTTTTACTTAAAAAACCTGTCAGCATTTCGGAGTGAGATTCCTACTCTGCTAACAGGCTTTCATGAATGTTTTTGAACCGCTAATTTGATCTCACCTCCTTAGCTTATTCAAATATAGTTAAATATAACAACAATAACAAATTGTTATATCACAGGCCTACCCGATCCCCCCAACGCATTCTTGTTGTCATCTGCTTTCCGTACCAACGTAGACAAGTAACCCTCCATCGCTTGCAGCCTGTCAGTATTATTGGCTGTACGTAGGGTGTTGGCTTGGATTGATCTAAGGTTATCGGTAAGTAGGCTGTACGTGCGACCCAACCAATCGTTACTCACCCCAATCGCAGCGTTAGTCTTTATCGTAGCAACCTGAACCCCGGTAAATACACCAACCAATTTATCGGCCTGTGTTTGCGTGATCGCTTGAATTGCCCCTGCCAACGTTGCGCTAGATGCACCGCTTGCAACCTCTGGCGCTGCTTTATTGATGTAATCCAGCCTAGCTTTTCCGTATTCATCAGCTTTCTTCAACTGCTCTCTTAATAAAGCATCTTCATCAGCACTAATGTTCCCATCAGTAAGAGCCTTATCAAGCATAGTATAATAATCCTGTAAGAACTTATCTGTAATATCACCCTTAAGTGAATTCAGTAGCCCACGACGTATTGCTTTGGTCAGCACATCCTCAATACCTCCGACCCCATCTTCCAGGTTCGTCATGAATTCGTCTACAATGGTATCGAGCCCGGCGCCTATGCGATCCGCTGCAAGCGCATTGTCTAGGTCTTGTGCGGCTTGAACTGATTCAATAAGATTTGCTAGTGTTTTAGATGTTATTTCATCTATATTAATGCTATCTGATAAATCCTTTAATTGTCTCAATGTAAGCTTTGACAAATCACCTACTTTTTTGGCCCCAGCATTTCCTAACACTTTATCTACAAACTCACGAGACATACCCGGTAGGCTACCTCCTTCGTTAAGGACTTTTATGATCTCATCGGTCTGTTTGTCTCCTGTTCTTAAATATTTTCCGCTAAGATCAGATAGATATTGTAATCTGTTTTCTTCAGCTTTCTTCCTGGCTATTTCATATTCAGCTATTCGCTTTGTCCCGTAAACATCATCTAACAACTCAATTTGACGTTGCAAAGATTTATTCAATGCATCACTTTGTTTGTTTTGAAGTTCCATCGCATAAGCTTGCTGTTCTGCGCCTGCCTTAAGATCTCCAAACAGGTTAGATATGGTTTTAATGCCAGATATTCCAGCTGAGAAAATGCCTACCCCAGAACTAAATATACCAAGACCTGCTGTTAATTTCTCTAGTCCAGTCGCTCCAGGTTTATTAAAGTCTAGCAATCCTTTCTTGATATTACCAACCTGACCTACAATGTTTCCTACGGTACCTAATACCTTACCAAAGTTTTCGTCAACTCCTGATACTGAAGAGGCAACATTACTAATTTGATTAGCTAATGCAATGAGGCGTTCCGGTAATCTATCTGCAATGGCTAACTTTGAGTCAGCAAATAGGCGCTTCAATTCGGCTTCCAATTCCTTGGATATGACCACACCTTTAGCCTTAAGCGCTTTCAGTGCATCCTCAGCATTACCAATAACTTTACGCGCATTCTGGTCACTGAGTCTGTCTATACCGTTATACAGTTCTTTGAATGCATCGATTTCTTTTAAGTGAGCATCACCTAGGGCAGCGAGTTTTAGGTTATGGTTTTTCGTTAATACTTCTAAATCTTTACCACCTCCTTTTGCTAATACATCAATCCGGTCCTGCTCATACTTTTCGTTTAGGGATTTAACTTCATTATCAAATGAAATAATGGACTTCATTAAATCATCCTGCCTTTTATTCTCGACTACTCCTTCTTCACGTATCTGTTTTTCCAGGACTTTCATTCTTTCGGTCATTGCACCTGTAAATCCTGTTTTGGATCCTTGCTCTAACACCTTTGAATACTCAGCCTGCAGAACATCCCCGTATTTTTTGGTAGTATCGATTTCAGCACCAAAACGATCATCTGCTGCTTTTTTACCTAATTCAGTACGGTACGACTCATATTGTTCATATAAACCCTTCTGAACCTCTAAACTTTCCTTTAGCTTGTCGGTATCCTGTTTATATTCAATCGATACGATTTGAGCTTTCATCGCGGGCTCCAATCCGCTACCGTCAACTTTTAGTTTGTTTTTTGGATTCGCATTAAACAAACGTATTTCTTCAGCAATCTTTGAAAACTTATCACGTACCGTCTGAACTTCTTCCTCATCCTTAGTCAGAGTTTTTCGGTTGGCCTCGTTTTTCAAATCGGTAATTTTCTTTTGTAAAATGCGTTGTGCATTTAGTTCGCGTTCTGCTTCTCTTTCTGCCTTCAATCGTGCCGCTTTCTCAGAGGCTGTTTCCCCGATCACTACCGATTTTTTAGCAGGCTGCAATTTCTCTAACGCCTTTAATCTTGCTTCAGCAACTTTTACGGTATTCTCTAACGCTGAAATAGTAACGTCACCACCATCTTTTAATGAGCCATCTTTTACCCCTGCCTTATATTGTTCTAATGCCTTAGTTGCTTTATCATACCCTATTCTAACTTCCTCTAAGGCGAATAACGCTTTCTTACTATCTCCGGCAGTAATATTTAATGAATTCTTTATCGCTTTACTGGCTTGGTCGTATGATTTGCCGATATTTTTAATTGCTTCTGCTGGTCCTGCTCCATCAATTAACCTCGTCCAAAATTCACCCCAGGTATCAGAGTTAACCATTTTAAATATGGTGCCGAATATTTCATTGAAGCCACCAACAACATTTGCAAAGAATTTATTGATATTTGAGCTTTCAGCAACAGCCCCTGAGAACATGTTAAAGAAACGTTCTGTTTCAGCATTCAATCCCTCAACAGCTGTAGTACTTTCAAGACCAAATGTTTTTTCTAATTCAGTAGCTAGTTTTGGTAATAAGTCAGCCGCTAATACCTCCCCTTTCTGAAGCATTTTATTCAACTGCGTTTCGGTAACTCCGATTGCTCGTGCTGCAATACTGAATGCGCCTGGAATACGCTCACCTAACTGTCCGCGCAGCTCTTCCGCTTGGACATTTCCCTTAGATATCATTTGTTGCAAGGCACGAAGCGCACCTTCGGTATCTTCGGACGACAACTTCAGTTTAGATGATGCCCCGGCAACCGCATTGAATATTCTTTCACCTTCTTGGAAATCAAAATTAGACGCTACTACTGCACCTGTAAATGACTTGTACGAACTTGTGAGAGCGTTGTAATTAACCCCCAACCGATTTGCTGTGTCAAGCAATTGCTCCAGCTTAGCATCAGCTAAATCAACTGAACCGAATGTAAATTCTAAAGAAGTGCGAACTGCAGATGATTTGAGGGATTGGCTGAATGCGCTTGTTACTAAACCAATTGCTGCTGCTGCTGAAACGTAGGTTGTAATTAACCCGGTCAATTGACCTTTAACACCTGATATGGCACTAGAGTAGTTGCCGACGTTCCGCTGGTTGTTACCCATACGTCTGTCGAATTCAGTTAAAGAGTCATTAAGCCTACGGTATTCGGCAATCCTAGCTTGCTGAACACGGCCAAGTCCACTGAATCCACCCTCAACACTACGTATCTGTACACTTAGTTGCCTAAGTCTATTTTGCGCTTCTTGATAGGATCCGTTAGCTGCTGTTTGAACAGTACGGGCTGCTCTTAGTGCTGCCGCTTCTTGTCTACGTTGCTCATTTAAAGCCCGTGTTTGCGCTGCAAGCTGTTGTGCTGAAATACGTCCGGATTCATATTCATTCCTTAAACGTACACCTTCCTGTCTTAACCTTTCAGTTTCTAACAATGAAGCTCGCATTGTTCGTGTCATTGCCGCTTGGGCAGCAGTGAAGTTTGCTGAATTTCCACCAGACATTGATATCCCACCAACCTCGCTAATCAGTCGTTTAAGCTCCAAAAGTCTAGCTTTGGATTGAGATATATCTACTGTGGTTTGAAACTGTAAGCCTTTGCCTTTCGCCATAATAACAAAAGTAGATTAAGCCTCGCGCGTAGTGGGGTCTTTGTGCTTACTGCGTTGTGGTGGTAAGTCTAGAATATATCATCAGAATCCTTAACCTCAATCTTCTCTTTCTTATCCCCACCTCCCGTCTTGGGTATAGATGCTAAATAAAGTATGTAGTTATTCCAGGTGGTTTCGTATAAAATTGAATTTGGGGTGAATGCTCCCTCCGAATATTTGCATAAACTTAGGATGTTGCGTTGTGGGAGGCTATCAACTCGCTCCCTTCTGTTGGACTCATCTCTTCCGGCATCAGTATCTTCACTGTCCCTTTCATTAAGATGATAGAATCGGTAAAAGCCTCCATGTTTAACGATTGGAAGGAGGCCACTAAGGCATCACGTAGTTGGGATCCCGTTAGGTTGTTGGTTAGGAAGGTGATCAATTCAGCGGCAGGCTCTTTATGATCATTCTGCAAAGCACAAGCGATCATGTAGACAATCCGGGGCATATGTTCGCTGACCAACCCAACGTTGAATGAATTGTCCTGAAATATGGTGTCAGGCAACAAAGCGGCTTCACCTGCAATCCTAATTTGATTAGCGACAACTGCTTCATGGAACACAAGATGTCTCACCCTTTCTGGTTCAGGTACAGGCGGTACTTCTGGTATTGGCCTACGTAACAACTTATCCATAAATGTTCTCTCTGGAACAATGACAGGATGCGGCTCGGGCACATACCTAACAACTAGATCCATTTCATGAATCGGTGCCTGTGTCAGCGTATTAGCTATATTTTTGAGTACTTGTTTGTCTTCCATAATTCAGTCCCGTATTGGCTTGATAAGAAAGCCCTAACGATTTGCTAGGGCTTCAGGTTTATTTTGCTTTCTTCTTCGTTGGCTTATCGACTTGAAGCGGTTCCTTTACAACTTCAACAGGTGGTAGGATTGTATCTTCAGGCAACAACTCTAAGAGTCCTGTGCCTTCCGGTCCGTGTCTGTCTACAATGTATTGAGGTACTTCAACCTCTGCGCCTTTCAAATAAGTTGTGCTGTTCTGCTCAACATGAAGCGATTCTAAAAACTTTACTTTAATGCTATTCATAGAACTAACCTCCTTTCAGTTATGGTGTAGTTGAATCAATTACTGCTCCAGCATCGGTGATGAAAGTTTTGATACTTAGGGCATCCAATAGGGTGGTCGTAGTTTTGAAACTTCCAACCTTACCTATTAAAAGCAATTGTTGAACGGTCGTTTTAGAAAGGTTATTCACGAAAGTAGTTGTGAAGTTCACATTCGGCAGAACAATTGTTTGTTTTCTCGAATCTTTCATACTACGCGTAGTTATGCGAACCCCCAAGTTTGCAATTTTACGTTTAGCAAGTATCGTAGTTTTGGATGTTGCGGCTACATACTCCTGATTGAACAACATTGCCATAATAGTAGGATACTGCTGCAGAATACCAAATGCGATTGTATCAGGTTCTCCAGGAGTATAAAACGTCAAGAATGCTGTGTCTTTGTCCTCCGGTACTAAATCTGTTTCTGAGTCACTATTTCTAGTGTATACTACGGTGTCAGGAGCTATATACTCTACCTGCGTCCATACGGCTGTGCTTACGCCTGCTTCCGTAAAAAAGGCTGGACAAACCTCAATTTTTTCGACACCACCAACTACATAAGTTGCCATAATCTATTTTGTTTTTATGCCCTAAGGCGGTTAAATATTCTTATAATTTTGTACTGATTGATATTCAAATGGTATGTTCACAAAGTAACTCCCATCGGTATCTTGCAGTATATTTTGGCTGTCTTCTATCCACGTTTGGAAGGTCGTCTTGTATTGTTCATCTATAAGCGCAATCACTGCCCTTGATAATAACATCATCTTAGCTTGGTCTGCTACTTTCACGCTTCCGGAAGTAACCGTTGGAACGTAACAATTAACGTTTCCTGATCCCTTCTGCAATGTGGTGTTAGTGATCCCAAGTGCGTTGATAACTATGTCAGTAAAAGTAGTACGACCTGTTGGCCTTTCTGTTTGGAAGATTTTACCATCAGCACCAAGTAAAGCAGTAATGGCTGACACATTCAATAACCCCCGAACGTCAATAGTTATATCGAATGAATCTTTCATAGTATTTTAGCTAATTCTGATTCCAGGCTATCCCCAATCACGTGTTTAATTACATCCTTACCTTTGGCCTGTACGAAAGTTGCATACTGCTCAGCAGCTACGAAAACCATACATATCTCTTGCGCTTCCCGTCCATACAATGCTATTGCCTCTGACATTTCTCTACCTATTTTATTCCCATGTTCGCCTTTACCTATTGGCGGGAAGTAGGTTTCTCTGATTAGTCCGGTTTCATCAACTATACACATCCCGATTGACGAGCGTAGGTTCCATGTAATGTTACCGAATCCTCCATCCTGCTTAGTCTGTCTACGTGCTTTATCAACAAGGCGTTCACCAAGCTTTCTTAGCGAATCAACAATCTCATCATACCAAGCTTCTTCTTCACCGTTGATGTAAGCCTCGATTTGCGCTATATCAAAGTCTGCAGTTATCGTTATCATACGTCAATCCTCCAACTTAGCAATGTTCCTGTTCTGTCTACGTACCTAACTGGTCCGCTGAAATGCACTATATCTCCCTCACTCACAACTACCGTCTGCCACATCTTCGGCATTACTGATCCAATAGCCACCCTAATACGTCCTACTTGCAATGATTCTGTGCTGTCCTCATTTTTCAACACCTTAGTGCTGTTTTGGTGGAATCTGCAAGAAACTTGTACGGACTCGCCTGGAACTTCTGGAAGTGGCAACCCTGTTACGGGATCTTCACCACCACCCGTACCGGGTAAAGTAAATGTTAGGGTGTGTTTGCGTACCATGGCTACCAAAACAGTTTTTGTGTTACAGTCGGTTTAGCAATAGCAAACGGATCAGGTAAGCCCCAACGTAGCATGAGCATGCTGTATATGCCTCGTAAATTCGTTGCGTATTTTATCGACACATCATCCTCTTTTACTTCCACTACCTGAATAGTAGTTAAAAGAAGCCCCGCCCATACCATATCAACTGCTTTACCATCCGTGCTCGGGCTATAGTCGGACGAACCGTCCAGTCCAGCTTCAAGTAAAGCTAAGTCAAGTGCTGCATCACTAATGGATAGAGGTGCAACTTTGGTGGTAAGGGCTTCTTTTATGGTCATGGCTAGTCTGCGATATGTACGTATCCAATACTGATAAGGTGATCAATACGATCTTGTTCCAAATGACTCAGATCCGATTCAGCATTATATTCTTTAGTAAAATCATCCTTATCACGGAACGAAAAACCTTCGACTACTTTGTAAACCACTTTATCCTTATCTTCTGGGGAGGCTATCATTGCATCATAGATCAAATCAACCTGTTCTGCATAATAACCTTTCTCATCAGCCGTTAATAATTCTTTAATCTCCACCTCAGACTTCCCGTCTGAAACAAGCGAGCCGTATTTTGCAACGGCTGCTTTTAGTGAATTTTTATTGAAATTTTCCATTACGCTTGAACTGTTGTTGAATCCAATAAGTAGATTTGATCACCGTTGTTGATGATTGGTGCTACTCTTGATTGGATAGATGAGAATTCAGCTAGATATGGCTTGTTCTGGCCCCATTTAGAGAACAACATATAGTCGTCAACTAAATTGTAAGTAACACCCGCCACTTGATGAGCCGGATTAGACTCAGCCAATGGAGCGTAAGTCAATGTTCCAACTTCCTCTTGAGTTAAGAATACAACTGCACCTGAAGCCCATGGAGTCACAACTGTTTGTTGTCCATTTTTCTCATAACGGAATGACTTAGTGATAATTTCGAAAGTGAATCCGTAACGATCTGAAGTGAATCCGTTTAATTGAGTCAATGATGGAGTTGGAATGTTAGCACCAACAAAGCCCTGGTTAAATGCAAACAACTCTTTAGCTTGAGTAGTCTTAGCCATGTTGTTAAATGCAGTTCTATCCAACATTACATTTGTGATGGTATTACCATCCAATGCCGCTTTATCAAGCACACGTTGAATATCATCAAACGGTTTAGATGCTACGTTACTCCATAGAGTAGTTACACCGAATTTGTTAGCCGAAAGGTAGCCGTAGTCTAAACGAATACCAGTTCCAGTGTTTTCATCGTCATTAACGATAGCGAAACCAGTTGACAATCCTTTTAGGAAAATCTCTTCGTTTCTTTCAGGAACAGCTTTCAATAATTTAGTAGCATGAGCTAACAATAAAGCTGAAATCTTTGCTCCGACAACACCTGTCTGGATCATGTAATCAATGTCGGTCAGTTGCTGCTCGTCTAATGCATACTGTAAACCCATTTTAGGAATTTTACCGCTTGCAATAGATAAACTATCCATCTTACCTAATGGAAGATCTGAGTTCATCGCTACAACATGAGCCATTATCTGGCTATATGCAGTGGTGATACTTTCCCAATTCCCACTGATTGATAACACTTTTTTAAGCATTCTCAAATGGTAGTATTGTGTTGGAGTCGCATCGGTACCATTGATGGTTTCGATTGTTCTCTGGATTACGCCATTTAACTGGCCTCCGTCTTGTATATACTTTTTATAATCCATGATTAATCGGCCCTCTGATCAATTAACGGCACTGCTGCTTTGAACGCTGCTGCAATTGTAGCAAAGTCATAGTAGGCTGCTGTTGGGTTAATAGTTCCTTGCGTTAGAATACCAGCGAAAGGCTTAGTTTTTAATATTGAACCATTAAGAACACCTGTATAGGTATGTCCTGCTGGTAGGGTTCCGTAAGCGGTTGCACCTCCGTTCAATGGTAGAGGCTTATGAACACCTGTTGCTGTCTCTACAATGATCGGATGACCAGCGTAAATAACATCAGGTGTAAATCCTGTAACATCAAGCGTACGGCCTCCCCTCACTGTTGCGAACCTGTCAACGATAATAACACTGTCTTTCGATGTGTCAACCGTTACGAGTGCATTGCTTAAATCTGCGTACATAGTTGTTTTTAGTTTAAATTGAGTTCATGATTGCATCAAGCTCTTCCTTGGATGCTACCTTTTGTTTTGTGGCGTTACCACCTGCACCACCCGCTGGTTTATCTCCACCAAGTCCTGAATTAGCTTCTTCCTGAATAGCAGTTGCGTGATCGTCTTTGGTATCATCAATGAATGAAGTAAAATCTGCATCATCTTTGAAACTGATCCTATCAAATTTCTTTAACTCTCTCGCTTGGTATTCTTTGGAAGTTCCTTCCATTGACTTAATGAATTGTTCCCTACGGGTTGTTGCCACTTCTTTTTGACCGAATTTGGCAATCTGATCTTGCAGAGCTTTGTTAGTGTCAGCTTGTTGCTTCATGAATACTTTCATCCATTCTGGCGTATCGGCTGGCAACTCTGGTTCGATAGTTTTACCTTCTTCAATGGCCTTTAGTCTTGCAGCTTCTTTCTCTGCTGCGTCTTTGGTTGCTTTTGCTCTTTGGTGATCATCAAATGATGCGATTTCCGTAAACGGAGTCAGATCATTAATAGCATCCAAATTAGCATCAATAGCGGTGTCGTCCGATTCGTCCGTTAATCCCTTTTCTGCTTTTGCTACAATAGCATCAATACGCTTTTGAGATAGATTCACTCCTGCTGCTTTTGCTTTCAGTCGTGCTGCAATCTTAATTTTAAGTGACATATAATTTCGTTTTGGTTTTTTAGCTGAGTTGCATCCGTTAATTACTCGTGCTACACCTCGCTTTGATACGAAATTACCTCGCGCATAACGCCCACCGAAACAGGTTAGCTTACTACGCATCGTAAGTAAACAAACCGACACAAACGCTGTTACATACCTATGCCAGACATTACTTTCCTAGCGGCTTTCGGTGATCATGACAAAACAGTTGTGCTATCTAAACTTATGGGTGGGTATTACCATATCTATATTGATAATCATTACTGGGGGCAGATTTGCTTACGTAATAACAAATGGGTAGTGTTGCTGCAAGATCCTGAGCTTATGGATGCCGATGATATGGATGCAATTTCAGATAGAATAGAAGAATATGAAAATAACAATAGATGATGCTGTTTACAGCGTGACGGACAATGAGGACGAAACCTTTGGTGTTGTTGGTCCTGACTTAGATATAGTAATCCAGCCTTTCTTAAATGATTTAGGCGTTACCTGGGGATTGGTAACCGGTGTTGCTGACTTGGATTTGGTTGCTCAGATCGGTGAGCTTATAGAGGATTATGAAATGTAAAAAGCCCTCCGGTTATGGAAGGCTAGGTCGTAAGTGCAGGAGGTAGTTACTTATATTCTATACCTAAGCAAACAACTCTGTTAATTTTATGATTCTTTGGATCTACTTCAATTTCTGTGCAATTATGATCGGGTTGTTTAGGTTCATCTAACAATTGCTGTAATGTTTTGGTAGCATCGGAGGTCATGCGTTTTAAATCATCTAATACCTCACATAAGGCGCCTCCTTTGATAAGTGAATCTTTGAGTGTTGGACTTAAGCAATTTGAATCAATACGACTATCGGTCATCTTAATAACTCGAGAAATAGGCTTACCGTATCGTGTGATTACTGCTGTTTGGTCCATTGATGAATAAGGAGTCGGTCTGTCTTCCATGAATATCTGAGTTTCACCTCTCTCAATTACAACTCCAGCAGCTTTGATCGCGTCTCTATCTAATGGTAAATCTAATTCCCTAACAACCCTAAAAAATTCAGAATCTAGTTCTTCGTTAAATGCGTTAAAATTAGAGGTTATACCTTCGAACATGCTATCCGTAATTAGCTTAGTTTTTGCTTTCATTTCTTCTGATGGTTCGCTCATTTTAGCAAACTTAGAATAATCTGCTTCACTTTTCTTGGTTGTTCCTAATTTTGGTATCTCTCGTTTCATAACTATGCGTTTTCTTTAAATTCCAACTCTTGCCCAGTGAGGGCTGCAAGTGCGTTATACAGTTATAGTAATTGTTGTCGGCTTATAACCGTCAAAAACATCTTGACTTGGTTTATCAATAGATAAGGTGATTTTCTTATTAACACTCAATCCGTGTTCTAACAAATCTTTTATTTTAGATAAAAGCTTATCTATGTCTTCTTTGGTTTCTATTCCTTTTATCTTCGTCATTTCCATACCCTAAATATACTAATTTCCTTCCACATCCCGTGCTTCCAACGCCTTCCTCAACCTCACATTTTCCATTCCTAACTCAGTGATAAGCGGTTCGAGTTGTTGAAGCGCCCAATTAGCTCCTTCCTTATGTCCTTCAAAGAAGTAATGTTCTTCATTAGCTAAGTCCCGATGCGTGTTCCCGTTTATCTTACTGAAACGATTGGTTCCCACCTGTTCTGCGGCTTCTTCTACTTCTTGTTGGGTTGGTATATTCATTAGTTTACTATTTTAGTTTTGAAATTAAATCTGCTTTGTTTTATGGTTTTACCTACTAAAGAATTACCCTCTAGTTCACCTAAATGGTCGCCAACAACCTTATCGGTTACATCAGTGAAAATAGGTTCGATATGGATAAAGAAGCATAGCCAGTTAATCATTATACCTTCCCACTTCCAACGGAATCTAAGGTCAGGTTTCCAATACCAAATACCACGTGTATGAAATCTAAATTTAACAACGAATCCTTGTTTTACTTGTTTCGTTTTAATTAATAGATAGCCGTACATAGTGGAATCCTTTGATATAATGTACTTTTTATAGTCCTTATATGATTCTTGTGCGTACATTCCGCTATTTGAAATGCCTTTTAAATCTCTACTTCTTACTTCGTAACCCATGATTCTTATTTGCTTTGTACCACAAAATGCTGCCTTTACAGGGCGGCACGTTATAGGGGGTATGATTTAATCTATTAAACATAATTCCTCTTTGTCACAAAAAGATAGACCAATCTTAATAAATTTAAGCCCGCCTCCTTTATTCACTAAATACCATTCGGTTGTATTGTCATCGTCAGAATGAGCGAATAACACATCATTATCGAATCCTTTGTAATAATTATTATTGTAAACACTTATCTGAGGTACATGCTCGAATTGTTCCATATCAGTGCCTTCAATATATTTACCTATTGGTTCCATAATATTCCTGTTACATTATGTTTATATCAATAGCTAATCCTTGTTCAATCAGTCCGAAAACATCAAAATGGTATTCAAATAGTTTTTGGAACATTTCTAGCTGCCTTGCGGTACCAAGCGTTACGTCTCTAGTAACGTCACGTTTTGAAAATCTTTGTAATTGCTCCCAGTATTGAAAATGATGAGTAAGATCACCCATATTTCCAGTTTTTATTACATATTCAGCGGTATAAGTATCAGTTTCACCAATTGAAGTGCTGTAATGCTCATGTGTAATTTTTAGTCTTAATCGATCTATATCATCCAAAGTAAATGCGGAATATGGCTCACTTATTTTAAGTATTTCAATCATTGGAACTACTGTCTTACCATTCGAAGTAATATCAATAATCATATCTGATAAAGGTCTTAGTATCGGTTTACAATAAAGCAAGAAAAAAGTTGCACTATCAGTGTTCAACTCTTTTTCTCTTACTTCGTCTTTATATGTGTTAACCACATCCTTTAATTTAAATCTACCTTTAAGTTTATAAGGCAAGTAGGGCGCTAAGTGGCGTAATTCCAATTTCATAATTCCTATCCAATTAAAAAAGCTACTTAAACCGGATCAGGGCGGAATCCTGCAACCATGTTCAAATAGCCTCTAAAGTTCTTTAATATGCCTAACGAAATTCCGCTTCGTTAATATAATGCAATATACTAACTTTTAATTGGTATTCAATTATTATGTGTTTTTATTTATTGGTATGCTCCAACTCATACTTTTCAAACCAAAATACAATAGGCTTAGGTGTGCACGATATCAATCCAAAACGTTCGGCTAGTCGGAAGGTGTGTTTGTATTTTCTTAATCGGTTGGGTTGTTCTGAAACTTCTGATCTAAATGTTTCTAAACTAAAGGTGTCTTTAAAACCGTTACATGATCTGCATGCTGGCATAAGGTTGTCAATGCAATAAACCTGCTCCTTAGTTGCTTGATTGCACTCAATCCAATACTGAGGAATAATGTGATCAACCTGCATTTCTTTTAATGTTATAGGGATGCCACAATAGCCGCATCGATTAGCGTATTTTTCTAGGATGGCTTGTCTGTTTGGTTTCATCTTGTCTGCTCTGGAATACGTGAGTGATTCGGGAACCAATCCACCCTATCTTGTTCACCCAACTCAAGCGCTGTCTTTACTGATAGGTATATGATTATTGTAATAATTATTGCGATAAACATTGATTTGGGTCTGGTCATGATTGCGCCTCCGTTGTTACCTTCTGCAGATTGCCCAACAACTCATCAACCGTTGGCTCATCTAGTTTCATAATCAATTGCATGATCTCGTGAAGTTTGAATGTGATCCCCTCTGTTACATCCTCGTTAGGAACGGTCAGGAATGCGCTTGCAATTTGTTTACCAGCATATTCCAGGTTCGCTGATGCTGTGTTTAGTTTAGCGTGGATAGTTGGGGATCTTAGATTGTGATCGAGATACTGAGTGTATTCAATGTTCGCTACGTCAGTTGCTATCTTAACGAGACTGAGAGAACGCAGTATTGCTGGAACTTTAGCTTGTGTGACTTGTATTTTACGGATCATGATGCCAAATCCCCCCAACTTTTACATAACTCTTTATGCCAATCGTTCCACATATCGCATGTGATTCTAGCTATCTCTTCATTGCCGATAGGAAAAATAACAATCTCTAATCCATCAGCATCAAGTAACGCTCTTTTCTGTTTTCTTCCGACTCTGAAAGGGAATCTATATTTTTCAAGCCCTCCTGTTAATCCTTTCATGTTATTTTCTGTTTTATTATCTTCCGCTTTTGGATCTGATATCAACCAAATAACTAACGCCATGCCTCCGGTAAATAAAGTTAGTCCACCTATGCCTATCAATATTGCATACCAAGGCACCTGTGTCGCATAAAAATAGATCATTCCAATCCAGAAGAACGCTATGATTGTCCAGCCAATTATTTTCTTGATGGTCATGATTTAGTTTCCTCCAGCCAAAGGTTTAATAATGCAATCGTTTTCTCTATGTCCTGTTTGAAATTACCTTTCTTTAAGCAACGATCAATCCTTTTAACGCAGTCACTCTGATAGAAGTTCCACCCCCTCTGTTCTGCGATCTTGTATAGTGAACCGTTGGTGTTGTCGTAGTAGGGTGGGAGGTTGGCTGCTGGTGTATGTTTAGCATACGTCAGGTCTTGATCCCTCCAATTGATTTTTTTATCCACCTCTTTCATCTGCTCAGGTGTTACGAAGCCTAACCCACCCTTGCCTGAATATATCCCATTAGGACTATGCTCACCACAAGAACACGCCTCACTAGCCAACGTAGGTTCTAGGTCAAGCAATAGCATTGCGAAGGGGTCAGCTTCATCCATTGATTTGAGCGTGCTGTAATGCGCTGAAACTGCGGCATAGGTGTAGAGGATGAAGTCCAACGAGAATGTTGTCTGGCAAGCAATATCGCTCAGGTCAACTAGTACTCTGAAATTGTTGTCAGTATAAAGTTCTCCATCAGCATGTGATGTGTAGACTTTACCGACTGTTGTGTGCACGTTGGGGCGGCTGTTCACACACACGAACTTTTCGCCTTTGTTTATTTTGCTGATCATGATTTAGCCTCCCCTCTCAAATCCTGCATGAACTGATACATTCCGTTAAGATTACCTGTATTCTTTTGATCTTCCAAATAAGCCACTAGCTTATCCCAATTTTCAATAATACCTTTCCATTCAGGGCTTAATACAGCAACTTCACTCAATCGGCTTTTCCATTCAGGAACCATTTCAAGTAAACCATAACACCTATTGAAGTCCGATGGATCGTAAGGAAAACTGATACTGAAATCCTTGTTACCCATTAAGCAATTCCACATTGTTTCAGAACTGCTTCCAGTTTGCCCATTGTTAAGCCAAAACATAGCTTTAGAATAAACGGTTTCACCGTTCGCTACCTTCTCCAACTCCTGATAGATTGACTTCCTATCATTCGTGCCTAACTCCTCCTTAGCTTTCATTACTTGCCACACAGGCAAGTTAAATTTCTTTGCAACGTATTCCAGTTCATGGAACTCGTTTGATACTGTTTTTTGGTCTTTCATGTTACCCTCTGGTTGTGTCTTGTGTTTCTTTGAAAAATGGATTTGGTTTAAATTCTTGAATGCTCACCGATTGAGGTGGTTTCCCTGTAAATGCTGATATAACTTTATGACCATTGCATAAATCGCATATGCAAGATGTCGTTATAGCGTTATTATTGTAGTTTGTTCCTTGCCCATTACATTTAGGACATAATTGCCAGTTGTTCATATCCCGTTTATTTACCTAAATCCATCCAACCAATGATAATACCTGTTCCCGTAAAGGTTCCGATACCATAAACTATTTCAGGCTTATAACTCGTAGCATCTGAAAAATCACATTTCACAAACTTGTAGATGCATAATACTTCACCCCAAACTAATAGGATTGGTAATGCTATCTGGAATAAGATAAGAGCCACTAAAGGCAATAATTCTCTTTTTTTCATACTTCTATGCCCTCGCGGACGTTTATGGGTTTAATAGTTTACCACCTACCTAATGCCTTCGCTAGATAATAGATTAGTCCTAGAGCGATCAGGATGAGGATGGTTTTAATGATCATTGTTCACCGGGCAATCTTTCCGAATGGTAATCTTTAGCATTGAAGTAGGTTCCTGTTACTTCTGCTAAGTGTAATTCGATGTCCTCTCCGAGCATCATGCCTACGTGCCCCTTACAGGCTTTCAGTAGTCTCGTACTCTCCGCCTGTTGCTGCTTTAGCAAGGCTATATCTCTTTTTAATAGTGTGATCTGGTCCATTACGCTTCCCCTTCTGATTGAATTGTTAATTTAACTTCCATGCCTGTCACTGTCTCAATGGCATCTTGAATGTTATCTCTCATTTCAACATCAATCTCTTTAGGAGTTGCTGCAGATTCAGGGATAATAATGCTTGCCGTTAACTGAGGCTTTTTGAAAAGCATGTCAGGAACTTCCATAGTCATTTTGATAGCTACTTCATCAAAATCTAATCCCGGTCTATTTTTGGTTGTTTTGACTCCACCTCTGGAGTTGATTGTTAAAAAGAAATCTGTTTTCATATTGTTTATTTATCACCATCGCTGGCGGTTCGTGTGTGCCCTACTCGGGACTTTGGTTGTTAGTTGGTTTATCTGGCAAAGGCATCCAATGTGTTACAAAACTGAACGTTCCTTCTACTGTGCTGTAAAATGAAGTGTGATAAAATGATGCAGTTTCAATGCACCCTAAGGTCAGAACTAGCACTACGACATTTTCTTCAGGTAGTAGTTGTTTTACATCAATCCATTGTGATTCATTGGATATTTGCACAGCTTCGTTTACTGCTTTTAAGAACAATCTCCTACTTGTTATTACAGATGTTCCTGCAACACTATCCAATGAAAACAAATTGTCGTCAATGTGCTCTGAATACTTATCCCAAAGTTGTTCAGCTATTTCTTCTACTTTCATATCTTGTTTTCGTTTATTGGTGTCAATTCCTCAGGATCTTGCGGTGCATTCTTAGCCTCCCAGAACAGCCATAGCCAAAGGAGGGTGCCCACTATTGCCCCGCTAATCATTTGGATTATTTGTTGTTAGAAAATTGATGCAGTCGGTAATATCAATCCTAATATGCCCCAATTTATCCCCCGAATGAACGGCTATATACGATCCTAATTCACATAACCTCATAGCAATTCGTAAAATATCATCTGACCATTCCTTATTTGCAGTAGGGAACTTTAATATCAAATAGTTACTTGATAATTCAGCATCCTTCAGGATGTAATCGTAATTACTTTTATCCTTTATGCAGTCCTCGAATATCTTATCCATATTAGTATGAATGTTAACTAGATCATTCAAATGATCCCTTTTCTTTAAAACTTCACTTAGTGATTCCATATTCATTTTACGCCTTTCGGCAATTAGTTACACATCCTGCGGCTCCAGGTACAATAAAGTGGTGAGTCGCCACAACCCACCACTAAACGCCGCATGTGCAGCAACCTAAACTAAAAATTGCCCTATGTGGGCTTGTTGTGTGCCTCTACCGTGCCGGATTCCCGTGTGGTGATGGCTTTAGTATCATGCAGTCTCTAGCGATCTCGCTTTTTTACGTTCTCGATATTCCCTTTGCTTTAGTTTGTAGTATGTCAGTTTATTATCTGAACACAGTTTGCATCTACATTTGTGTTTAATATATCCACTCTTAGTACCGTGAATCAAGTCGTGCATAACCGGAAGTACAATTCTACCTTTGTCAACAGCGTCTTGATGGTTAACTTTTGGTGTTCCTAAAAATAAATGGTCAGGATTAACACATTTTCTATTATCACATTTATGGCAAACATAAAGTCCATCAGGTATTTCTCCATTATTTAAAGTGAATGATACTCGATGAGCGTCTATAATCTTACCACCTAATCTAAACGCACCATAACCGTTTCCCCTAGATGCAGCGATCCAGTTCCAACATGAATTTGTCTTTTGTACTTTTGAATAGAATCTTTCCATATCTTTTTATTGTTCGTTAAACATTTGGCGTTACCCAGACTACACCGCGTGGAGGTAGTTTAACATCGTAATCTTGGAGGCGAAGGGAGTCGAACCCTTGTCCTGTCGTACTAGTTGATTAATGCGTTACTACATGCTTTCAATCTGTTTTACCTGATTAGTAAAGGGCTCGCTTTGGAAAAGCAAGGGTTCCACCATTCTGTTTAAAGATCAGACAATCCGTTTTACAGTTCTAAGCTGCTTCTCTAACAATAATGTCGTTAGAAACCAATTCAATTGCATCATTGAAAGTCATTGAACCTAGTTGAATAACTTTCGCTTCTGTGTTTTTGCCTTTTATAGCTTTGCATCCATTTAACAGTAGATACTCCTGTGCATGACATTAATTACTTCTTACTCAGTCAAATCCATAACCGCCCCCGAAATATATTTACCGTACATCCGACACCCAAAAAATCCAAGCCGATTAAGCGTTGGATCTGTGTGTGCCTACCTAGCAGGGTGGCTGGCTATTGGTGCGTTAGCATAGTGCAATATAGTAATTATTACTAATATAACAAATTGTTATAAGATTTATTTTCACCCCATATTTTTCATCACCAATTCATTCAATTCCTCATACGATAATGTGGTAGCATATTCTTCGCCACCTACACCAATATATCCAATCTCTTTATCTGATCCTTCAATAGTTCCTTTACTGACTATGTCAACGCTATAAAACATGATAGGCTGTGTTTCTTCAATAGTTACACTGATACCTAATTCTTCTAACTGGCATGCCTGATCATTCTTCCAGTAGATTTGTAATTCAAATGGTGTCTTTAGATTCATCTTCGCCCCACCTTGGCATTGTGTGACAAACGAAGCCTATTCGACTTACCCTTCCTACTAGCTCCAGTACCATAACGCAAGCCGTACTGCATAGGGGTAAGTCCCGGCTCTGGCAGGTAAATTGGTGGGAAGTCAAGACCACCTGTATTATTAATCTCGATATTCTTTGTTTCACGTTTGGTTTCTCTGACTCCTTTGAAGTCGTTAACGTTCTGACTTGTGACTAGTGTAGGTTGCCCCGCTTGCGCTGATCCCATTAATCCTGCTAATGCCATAGCGAATCCTGCGCCTAACATGCTTAGTTTGCTTCTTTTCATAATATTATATGCCCTTTAGGGAATTTGTTAAGTGGTTGCGTGTGATGGCGCTGATGTGGGCCTGTGCATGCAATATACCAATTTTATAACACTTATTACAATATGTTATAAATTATATTGTGACGGGAGGTGGTGTTACGGGTTTTACTAACAGCGCCCGTGCTGCGACTTCTTTCTCGATGGCTTCAATCTCGGCATCTATATCCTTTGTAAAACCTAAGGAAGTGACCGCAGTCCGTGTTGACATTAACCCGGCTCCTACAAGTGCAATAGCTCTGTTACTTTCTTCCGTGAGGTTACGGGGCAATGGAATTGAGAACAGTGGCTTAATAGGCAATGATACACTAGGTTTAACTGATACATTAATGACTGCCATTGCTGCCTTTAGGAAGTTAAAGTTACGTTGGTGAAACATGCCAATAGAACCTTGTTGCTTACCTTTAGCTTTGTTTGTAGTAGGCAATAACATCATTTCAACTGTAACCCCTGGAAGATCTCCGCTTATATCTTCGAACTTAAAATCTGGAGTTGCAGTTTCAATAAAGACATCAGCACGAACATTTTTGCGCTCATTACTTGCGCTTTCTTGACCTCCTTTAGATTCAACATACTTAAGGTCCGCACCTTCTCCAGACATTTCAAATGTCTTTCTGGTATTCGATGCACCGCCTCCAGTAGCCGCCAATATATCTCCTGTAGCAACTAAAATTGGAAAAGCGCTTTGCTGATTTTCATCAGAATTGTCACTGTCAATTTCCTCTAATCGCTCTATTTTCGCTGCAACATCAGCCCATTCGGTACGTTCTTGCTCATCTAAAATAAAGTTAGCTTTACCATATGGTATAGCTGTACTCTTTTCTTCTACCCATCCTGCGCTATCTTGTTTAAAGGTCATATACTTATCCTGTAAGAATAAATCCATCTTATTGACCTCTTTATCATCCACCTTTACGACGTAGTACCTGGCAGCACCTATCATATCTTTATATTGATCCCGGATAGGCACAATCGTATCCCCATCTTTAGGAGATAGGATCGTGCAACGCATTTTAAACTTAGATGCTGATGAAGCGATATCGGACCAAAACCCTTCTTCTGCTGGAACCGAATACCAGACCAATAGAACAGTAAGGAACCTTTGTTTAATTCTCTCAATCTCCTGAGCCAAAAAACTAAATTTGTTATCATCAAGCGTACGCTGCAGCATATCAATCATTACTTGATCGGTGGCTACCTTTTCTCTTGGTGTAGCGTCAATGTTAACTCCATTTCCAAGCGCAAAGAAAACACTCCAGTCAATTATCAGCTTTTGTGTAGCTGAGGGTATACGGTGAACAGGTATGTAGTTTGTCGTATAAGTAACTTCCCCAGTACTTGCATCTTTACCAGTAGGTGTTTCAACTTTTCTATCAGGCCTATAAGTTTTATCAAGTACAATTTTATGCTGTTCAGGCTCAAAATTAATAGCATCATCTGGTATAGTTGGAGCAAGGGTTTTAATCTTATCAACTAACTTAGTGGGTGTTTTTAAAAGCTCCTGTAATTCAATCTGCTCCATTTTGTAAATTTACCGTAGGTAGATGTGGTAAAATGAAACTTGCTTTTACTATAGTATGATAGTAAGCGTCAAGCGTAAATGTACCCGCTTGTATTCTCTTTTCTGCCATTAAGTTTACTAATTAAAGAAGTGTAAGTAATTTTATTAAGAGTAGCGGCTTCTTTTGCGCTGGTGTAATATATCCCTGTTGCTTCGTGTAAAACTATTTTACTCATACTGAATGATGTTTTTCCTTTGTTAGCGTTCATGTTATTTATTCTATGTTGTTCTGATCTAACTTTACCAGTCATTTTTGCTATTGTCTCTGGTGTATGCTTTCTACCTAGCCATGTATCCCTTAATTTTTGTCGTTGTTCTGGTGACAAATTAAGCTTAACTCCTGTCTTTGATTTTTTCATCTTCTCAATAGAATCTTGCTTCCATACTCTGGATTTATTTGACTCGATTAATAAAGCAATTCTTTCAGGAGTATTTCTGTTAATACCTTTTCTATCCTCAGACATCTTTAATCTAGTCTCTTCTGAATGACTACCGCTTCGATCTGAATATCCTGTTAATTTACAGTTTAATCCATTCTTTCCACATGCCGAATACAAATCCTGATAATATCTTTCCCACTTATTTAGGTCGTCAACATCACACTCTGTAACGACTTCAAAACTATGGCACGACCAACCGTATTTTTTAAGGGAATTAAACAACTTAGGCTGGCCTTTGCAGTCTATCCTTTGATAAAAACTACGTCTTAAATCTACATCAATAGACTGCCCAACGTAGACACGCTTATTTTTTAAGCAAGTAATTTTATATATCCCGATCATGTGTTGTGAAGTTGGTATTGAAACATAAATATACGGATTATTACTTGTATATCAATATGTAATTAAATCCCTGACAAAGCCCGTATTCCAAGTCCTTTTTTCTTATTGATAAATGCCATATATTCTTTGTTGAAAGCTGAGACTGTCATATCTTTTATTGTGTCCACCAAATGCCCATTAGGCTCGTAGCTTACTCCAGACTTAGGATCAGTAATACGTTTTTTTAGCATTGTTCCATCACGATCTGTTTTTGTTTCTATAAGATCGTTGATCGTCTCTTTGCAGTTCTCGCCTATTTCGTAATTAAGACCTAGTATTTCATCAGCGAATATAGCATTGCAGAAATCCGCGATTCCGGCAACAGGTGGAGCAAATTTTAACATCTTATCTTCGATCTTAAAACCTTCCTTCGCTATTGCTTCAGTGAATAAGTCAAAGAATGATTTCTTATCATCACTTATTGTGGTCCGGGCTTTAGTAGATTTATCGCCATAGATCAGAACTCGTGAGCTATACCCTATTTTAGTTAACCATAGCCCAACATTACGCCCGGCCTTAGTTGCTGTATTTATAGGATCAACAGCAGGTAGTTCATTAACTAGCTTAATCTTCCAGCCTAATCCATTCTTTTCAAACTGCCATACGGTAACCGCAATGTACGGGTAAACGTTATTATCAATACTTATGTGGAATAGGTTGTTGATATCCCATGAATTAGGTCGTATATGCTTATCCGTATCAAATTCTCGCAAAAACTCATTACCTGTTTTCATTGCTACATCCCACTCTCCATCGACAAAAATCCGGTACTGATGTACAGGAAGTAATTTTAGAGCATCTAAGTAGTCTTGTGGTATATGTGGATTGTCAAATATCTTAGCTTGCAGATACGCTACACCTTCAGGTAATGTTCCTGCCTTGAATTTATCATAGAAACGTTTCTTAACCCAATTTTGAGTAGGGTTGCAACTCATTAGTATTTTAGTAGGGCATCCCGGACTATGAAACCAAGATCCTGCACGTTCAATAATCTTGTCAAGTGTAAGCTCTTGAACCTCGTTAACCTCATCAATAAACGCTCCATTGAATTCAAGCCCTTTAAACCTATTCAAATCCTTATCTCGATCAAAGTTTTCACCCATAAATAGGATTTGACTTTTGTTCTTCCAGGTAAGCACCAAGTCAGTCTGATTGAATTGCTCAATCTCCTGCTGCCATCCCTTATCAATAAAGTTTTCTTTGAATGTCTTTAGGAGTGTGGCCTTTAATACAACGCTATCCTTACGTAACATCACCCACCTGCTATTAGGATACATCTGGCATAGCGATATGATCATCATGCATCCAAAATGGCTCTTAGCGCCTCTAATTGCGCCACCGTATAAAAGTATCCTGTTTTTCTGTAGAAGTACTTTAGCTTCTCTTTGTTTTGGAGTTGGCCTGAAAATTATTGGCTCTACTTCTGTTGGTAACATTACTCACCTTCTCCCCAATCAATTATCAATGGCTTAACCATGGTAACTTGATTATCTATGGTTTGCTTTGCCTTACCGTAGGCCCTATCTAGCAAAACTTCAATTGCTCTCACATTGCCTTTTTTAGCTTGTGTAAGCAAAGATTTAATAACTTGCCTAGCTTCTGACTTATCATCATCTTCAGAGCCTAATACGTCAGCTAATAGCGCATCTATCTCAGGTAGCTTTTTTGGTCCTCCTGCTAAGTTTCGACGTTCGTCATTGCCTTTTTTAAAGGGCTTTAATCCTGAAGTGTTAGGTTTACTATTTGCCATAGGTAATCACAGTCATATCACAGTTCCCCGTACTCATATCGCCATTTCATATTGATGATCCCATTTGTTAATTGAGTAAGGGCGCATTGTATCGACAACAGCGTCTACCTTCAACTCGAACGGTCTTTTCGGCCCAGTATAGAATGGCCGTAACCAGGAACTGATGTAGGATTTTAATCTATTCACTTCCTCAGCATGTTTCAAACCAATACATTCAGCCATGATATCACGAACACCAACAGGTAGCTTTCCGACTGCAGTTGCGTCTTTACCATCTGTCTTGTGAGCAGGGATAAATGATACCGGGCAAAATACGCTGTAAGTTGCTCCAATGAAAATATCGTTAACTTCCTGAGTTGGATGGGTGGATGCGTACAGTGCCACTGTGTTGTCGTAGATCTGCTTCACCCTACCCACGTGCTTAGCATTCAGCATTGGTGATGCTTTGCGAACAAACTCTTCATACCGACCTGGATCAGTATACCTCAAAATTCTAGCTGCGTAAACTTCTGCTTTCATGCTCTTGGGTGGTTGGTGCTCATGGTGTCCCTATAGACCTTCCTGAACACAAACATACGAATTATTACTACAATAACAAATTGTTATAGAAAAAAGATTTGTGTGGTGCGCGACCTACTCACGATAGCGGCAGTCCGTCGACTAGGATTGTAATGTGACGTACTGGCACCCATGCATCTTCCTTCACGAACTCTGAGTAATCATCGCTAAAATATGCGAATCCACCTTGATCGATGTATTCTTTTCCTGCTTTGATGAGGGCATCTGGATCCTTCACGCTCGTGGTCGTTATGTGTGCGCCTGGCAGCATGTTGTCGAAGTATAGTTTTTGAATGTCAGTCATTGGAAAAGATTTAGCGATTCATATTTCTCGTAACTATCTGCTTGATACCATTCCATACCTGATATCTTTATTTCTTCGCCTCTATACTCTTGCAATGGTCTTGCTGCCTTCCCGGGCCGTTTGCATTCAATCCAAATCGTTCTACCCTCCTTGAAAGCATATAAATCAGGATCTCCAGGTTTGTTCGTTTGAATGATCTTCCTAACAAAGAAGCCTCGTTTTTTTAGATCCTTCATGATTTTGGTTTGGACCGGGGATTCAAGCATACATTTTGTTTAAAGCGCCTTTAAAATGCGATAAGGTAAAGTTTTTCTTATTAGCAACCATATCGTAAATTTTATGGTCCAAGCTATTCTTTGCAAATATCCAATAGACTAATGCAGGCTTAATTCTGTCTTTACTTTGCATCCTTGCCCGGGCCTGAAAATAACTCACTGCGGAATAGTCAATGTTGTACATGATCAGGTAATCAGCTGAAGATAGATTTACGCCCTCTCTAAAGCTTTGTATTTGTCCGATGAACACTGAGTCATTACCTTCATTAAAATACTCTGGCGAGCACGTATGATTGCTAAACATAGCCCTTAACAAATTACCTTCCTCAACAAATTTGTAAAGTATCGCTATCTTATTAGATCCAAAGTTATCACGGATAAATTCAGCTTTACTTTCATCAATTGTTATTGCATTACCTTCCTCTAACTTAATTGTTCCTGAGTATAACTGATGGAGTTTATTCATCATATTGACTGCAGTATCAGCAAGGAGGGTCCCTGTTTTACCGATAAGAACTTTATCTCTTTTTAATCGCTTTGCAAGATCATAAGTTTCTGGTTTCATTTGTACCTCAAATATTTTCTCTGTTATTTCCTGATTGAAACCGGCTTCCACCTGGGTAAGTGATAAAAACAGATGCTTTGTTTTTTCGTCGATCGATTCCTTCAAAGCACATGAGTAGTCGTTTATCTGCCTTCCGTATAGGAATTTATGTTTAAGGGTAACGAAGTCTTTAGCCCATTTGTAAAACGATGTGTATTCAGCGAAAGGGCTATTTTCAGAAACTGATAGTATGTGATAAATTTGGCTATATGATTCCGGTGTAAATGTTCCACTCATAAAAATACACGGTTTATCTTTTATCAGTTGTTTGATTAGTTTTTGCTGGGTTCCTGGCTTAGGGAATGCTCCTAGCTTATGGCATTCATCAACCACTACGAAATCAAAGTCTAGTTCAGTAATTTTATGAAGCGATTCGTAATTGACAACCTGGAGTTTAAAACCAGGGCTTAACAATTCGTAATCAGATTCAATACTACTGATAGCTTTCAGTTTCGTAATGAATAAAACATGATTGGCTTTGTATCGGTTAGCTGTTTCTAAACTGATTAATGTTTTCCCGGATCTTACTTCTGCAGCAAGACAAACAATTTTATAATCCTGTAGTATAGCGACTGACTTATCAGCAAGTTCACTTTGATAATCTCTTAATTCAAATGTTTTCATATTGATCAAAATGGAGGTTCATCTTCTGTTACATCAGCCCTTATGGTTAATGGTGTTGGGTAATCAAATTGATAGTTTGGAGTGATAGCTGACTGCCTTATCTGTTTTATCCAGTTGGTTGAATCTTCAGCGCCTTCCCTAACAAATCTTGCGTTATCAAGCTGGTAAACATATCTACACATTCCAAGCTTACCTAAATGTTCCCATTTAACTTTTTGGATATGAACTTCAGTAGTTCCTTCCACGTAGTTACGGTATACTGTCATACCGTTTTGAGTCATATTGAAGAAGTTTGCAGATCCTGAAATGTTATAGAGATTTGGAACTGCATAATTAAATCCATCCTTCTCTTTTTGCATTTTGGTAGGGTGCGCAACCAGGAACACATGGACACCAGTTTTTTGAGCAAATTTTATAAGTTTTGTTAGCTGCTCATTTACAAACTTACCTTCGTTGTAATTTGGAGGTAAATTAGCCTCAATTCTGTTCCATGGATCTATAATCAATCCTTTTATCCCCTTCCTTAAAACAAGCGATCTAGCTTTATCTAAAATCACATCCAGACTAAATCCTTCATCTGGTAAGATTATATCGTACCTGTCCTTAATCCAGTTCTTAACTTCAGTATAGTCGCTTCTATCAATGTTGACGTGACTGAACTTTTTACCTACAATTCGTTTTATAAGTCTTGAGTAATAGAAAGCTAAAGGATAACTTTCAGGTGAACATATTGCAAATCTCCATTCAGCATTTTTAGCAAGGCCAATACTAATTTGATCAAGGAAAATTGACTTACCATGACCCGGAATACCTGTTACTACAGTCAGTTCCCCAGGCATAAATCCAATATGATCATCTAACTGCTCATCTCCTGTTTTATCTCCTATCGGAAGTCCATTTAGATAAATGTTATCCAGATCATCCTCAATATCCATTATTGAAAAAACACCTTCAATTGGAATCTCTTTAGCTTTATTAAAACATTCAACTAAAAATAACGACCCTTGATCTGCTTCTGTTAATGCTTCATTAGCGTCTTTGAATCCATTTAAATCAATTCTAAAACATCTTTCAGCTCCAAATCTTCTTATAAGTTCATCCTTAAGCCTAATGCCTGGTTCATCGTTGTCAGTTGATAAGTAAAATTTCTCTTTATCCTCAAAGTACTTCCAGCAATTATCTAGATACTGCATCTTTTGATTTTTGCTTGCGCCATTTGGAACACTAACTACATTTTTGAATCCAGCTTCATGCCATGACATTGCATCAATCTCTCCTTCGCAAATTATGCACGACTTAGAATCAAATATAGAATCAATGTTGTACATGATTAATTCAGCATCTTTAAATAGCTTAAATCTCTTAGCGCCATCCCGGTATTTGATATTAACCAATTCACCAGATCTGAAATAATTAAAATTTATGCAATTTTCATTTTTACTAGTCTGAGGCATCCACTCTGAACTTTCGGTAACTTTGAAATCTATAAGTGTCTGTTGAGATATACCTCTTTTAAAAAACCAATTAACAATATTCTCACTAAGCTCAGTTCTGTTATTGAATGCAGGTTTTGAGTATTCCTTTTCAGTTGTTTCTCGTTCTCCAACATAACCGGACCAACCGCAGTTATGACAATTGTAAGCTCCTTTGGTTACGTCAACTGATAAGCAAGGATCTGTTTTCTTTTTTCTATCATGAGAGCACTTCGGGCAAATGGTTTTTCCATTCTCTTTTATGCTTTTTAATTCAATGCCCAGGTCGGAAAATTTATCTCTCATGGTACAAATTTGCTAGGTATACCACTTGCGTAAAATTCTGGTCTTGTTTTGTTTTCTTCTTTAAACCAAACTGACTGCATCTTCATTTTCCAGTTCCGTACTTTATTGCCTTTACCGTCAATCCAGTTATTTCCGTTGTAAAAATTAAATGCCTTTTCAGCAATATCCGCTTTATAACCCTTTTCTTTAAAATAAGAGAGGACATCAGACAGCGCTGGCGCTTTTATCTCTTCTTCTCTTTTCTTTTCTTTCTCTTTATCTTCTCTATCTCTTCTCTTCTCTGCTTCATTTTGCTTAGCATTTGCTTCGGTTTGCTTAGCACTTGCTTTACCACCCTTAGCACCTGCTTCAGCTCTAATCTTTCTAACTCCTTCAAAATCAGAGAACTGTTCGTTTAAAAACTTAATATTTAAACCGTTTTCATCTTCAGATACAAAGCCTAAATCAATAAGTTTTTTCAAGTTGTCTTGACCTATTCTGAAGTCAACATCACTTGCTCTTAAGGTGCAGTTGTTTTGCCAATACATACAAACACACTGAGTGAATGCCCCTTGGATCTCTAGTGGTTGGAACGAAATTTTACCTATCAACCATTCGCTTGGGTAAAATTTAAAAAATGGAAGTTCCTTACTCATTGCGTTAATATTTATTACTTTTTTCTGAATTACATTTTCTGCAGAGCACTTGTAGATTGGATATTTCTGTCCATCCACCCTGCGACCATGGGAAAATATGATCAATTGAAAGCTTATAATAGGCGTTGCATTTTACGCAAGAATTGTTATCTCTGTCCAGTATTAAGTCTCTCATTTCTCTTGGTATGCATCGGTAATATTTAGTTGGGTATTTAAACCCTATAAAGCTGTACCTAATGCATTTTTCCCCTTGATGGAAGTGTTCACCCTCACATCGTATTTTTTTGTTTATAATCAGCTCTGAAACATCATCACTTTTAATCCATGTATCGTTATACACATGCCTGCCGTGTTTCATCATATAAAATATGAAGATTCTAAATTCAGAGGGCACCCATGTAGGACTAGCTATTTCAAATTCTTCATTAACCGATTTCAAAATCTGTTCTGAATTCATTTGATAGTTATTGATAGATAAACTGATTTAAACAATTGCCAATCGCAGTCAATCTTAAATATATCCGGCTTTTCTCCAACGAAATCAATTGGCTTGTCAGGTTGATTAGATAAATTATTTAGTTTAGATGCCCATCTAACAAAAGAGTCTGCTATGTTTGGATGTGTGCCACATACCATTACATAATTTTTATTTTCAACTACCTTGGTTCTTGAGCACACATGAAATGCTCCTTTTGACTCATCATAATATACTCCCGTAAGCATATCATCTAAGTTTTGAATACTGTTTAATCGCCTCATATTTTTATTGGTTTTTTACGTTTTAAAGTTGAGAGATTAGCCTCCTAGTGACTG
>Ga0247815_10000130_pt1 | contig 56524 bp, 37 predicted proteins | sample UWRJL194509B1_FD_181014 | JGI IMG/M metagenome (GOLD analysis project Ga0247815, IMG submission 181014) | Plant litter microbial communities from Arlington Agricultural Research Station in Wisconsin, United States - UWRJ-L194-509B-1 | ecosystem: Environmental > Terrestrial > Plant litter >... | reverse complement strand
ATGATGCTGCTCCGCAAAAAAATTACAGCAGAAAAGAATTTGACTATTTGTCTTTCGCAAGGTCGTTCGTTTTACCTGAAACAGTAGATGCAGAGAAAATTGCTGCGGAATATGTAAATGGTATATTAACTATTACCATTGGTAAAAAGTTAGAAGTTCAGCCTGAAAGTAAAGAAATTAAAGTTTCGTAATTTGGTTTAGTTTTGGTTAAAAGGGGCATTCCGAAAGGTTTGCCCTTTTTTTTTAAGCTCAAAGAGAGATTTTTTGGGGGGGTGAAAATATTGGACATGTATATTTCGACTGCCTATCTTTTGCTGCGCAAAACATAGAAGGTCGAAATATATCATGTCCAATATTTTCCTCCTCGGGATCATCTTCTTCGCAGAAAACACAAAAAGAAGGCAAACTTTCTCCATTCTCCGGAAGGGGCAGTATCCGAGCAGCAACGAAGTTGCTGCTTCTTTTTCTTTTTACCTTATGTAGAAAATTCGTTGCTGAATCTCTCTACTGATACTTATTACATTGCTTTTTGCAGCAGCTTGGTTGCTGTATCTCTTTACTGATACCTATTACATTGCCTTTTTCCGGAGCTTGCTTGCTGAATCTCTTACTGATACCTATTACATTGCTTTTATGTAGCAGCTTGGTTGCGGGATCTTTACTTGTATCTATTACATTGCTTTTATGTAGCAGCTTGGTTGCGGGATCTTTACTTGTATCTATTACATTGCTTTTATGTAGCAGCTTGGTTGTGGGATCTTTACTTGTATCTATTACATTGCTTTTATGCAGCAGCTTGGTTGCGGGATCTTTACTTGTATCTATTACATTGCTTTTATGTAGCAGCTTGGTTGCGGGATCTTTACTTGTATCTATTATATTGCTTTTATGTAGCAGCTTGGTTACGGGATCTTTTTGTTTATACCTATTGCGTTGCGTTTACACAGGAGCTTGGTGGCTGAATCTTTTACTTATACTTATTTATCCCTTTTACTTCATCTTTATCGCTTTTACTTCATCGAGATGCACTACGAGGATTTTACTTCGAAGATTTGATCGAACAATGGGGATTTGGTAATGGTGAGTTGAGATCTGTAGGAAATGCTGTGATCTGTTTTACGTTGGATGTTAACTAATCCGAACCACGTTGCGAAGTTTTCAAAGAAGCGGTAGTCGTATGCACGCTGATCTTCATCAAGGATTCGTTGATCCCGAACTTCGAGGTAGATCTTCCATAAGGTGACATCAAATGCCTGAATCAGTTTGGTACTATAAAACTGGCTTTCGCGTGGAGTATCTCCATATTTAGACAACAACACCAGCGAGAACGGCCATCCAAACTGCCCGCATCTTCCCTCATCGTCGTTATCATAGAAGTTAGACCAGTTGAAGCGGCTGCTCATATAAGTGAAAACAGAGACAAAACGCTCTGCCTTGGGGCTCTTCATCATCTTCTCGCCTTGTTTGGTCAGGCTAAGCACGTTATGGCGCTTTTTTACCATGCCTGAGTCGATAGTGTATTGTTTTAAAGGCCATAGATAGGGAATGTTATCTTCCATAATCCTTCCTATAAATTCTCTTCCCCTTAAGTCAATCAAATCCTGCCCGTATAACATTTCGCAAATACTTGTGGGTAGGTTTCCAATCTTCGTCAGCTTTATACTGCCAGACTTTTGAATCTCATCCAGCAGCAGTTCCGAAAGTTTGAAGAAGGGAACCTCATCTACATGCTTATCTAAACCTTTGCGAAATTTTAATATGCTCCCGGTGGTAAAAGGGGCGTTGAGCAAATTCGCCATTTGTTCTGAATGCAATCCATCAAAGTCGTCAAGGGGCGTATTATTCAGCGTTTTCTGATGTTCAGCCATTAAGCTGTCCAGCTCTTTCATATTCAAATTGCCGCTGCTCGCCTGAGGATATGCTGCAAGGAACGAATCCATAAAATCTTCTGCAATGTCCATAATGAGTGTTTTGGTATTACTAATTTACACTTTATTCCTCTATGCTACCAGGGTGTGATCTCAAAGAGTTGATCGAGTAGCGGCGATTTGATAATGCTCAGCTCACTTCTGTGGAATATACTGAGCTCCTTACGTTCGATCTTGACCAACCCAAACCAGGTTGCAAAGAAATCAAAGAAACAGATATTATATTGGCCTGATCATGCTCAAGGTGTCTATTATCCCGGATTTGCTTGTAAATTTGAAATGATGTGTTGTCGAGTGCATGAATCACTTTGTTACTGTAGAATCGGCTATCCCGGGCAACACCTCCATATATAGACAACAACACGACGGAATATGCCCAACCAAATCTTCCGAACCTACCCTTCTCGTCGCGATCGTAGAAGTTGGACCAATGGAAGCCTTTGCGCATATAATTAAAAAGGCTAAGAAAACGGTCGGTTTTAGGCCCCTTCATAGCTTTTTCCCCCTTTTTGGTCAAGGTGATTATGTTATGTCTTTTTTTCGCCATGCCTGATTTAAGTACGTATTCCTTTAAATACGACAAACATGACCTAATATCTTCATGAACATCAAATACGTTTTCATAAGGTATGCAAACCAAATACTGTGTGTATAGCATTTCCCAGATAGATGCTGACAGATCATCAGTTTCGGTTAGCTCAACACTGCCCGACTCTTGAATTGCATTCAATAGCAACTCTGATAGAATGAAGAGTGGAACCTTGTCTACATGTTCCGCAATATCCTGACGAAATTTTAAGATGCTATTATTCGATAACGTGTCGTTCATCAAATCTTTTAACTGTGCGGTATTCAACCCATCAAAGTCTTTGAGGGGGAGTTCATTTAGGGTGTTCTCATGTTCAGCAATCAGGCTGTCATCTCATTCATGTTTAAATTGCCCGTCCTCACCTGAGGATGTGCGGCAAGGAATAAATCCATAAATTCTTCTGCAATGCTCATACTTGGTATTTTGTTGATACGAAAATTACAAAATTGATACAAATATTAAAATTGCTCAGTAGGAAAATAGGTTAAAGTTTTCTGGTTTTGCTGATCTGGCGTGGTAACATTTGCCGGGCGCCACTTGAAACAAAAAAAGGAGCCTTTGTGGGCTCCTTTGCTATATTTTATTACTATGATGCAGATGTCAATTCCTAGGTGTAACCCAGGATTTTCAATACCTGTTTACTGTTTTGCTCTTCTCCGAAAACTTCGAAGTTGAAGGTCTCATCGCGGTTACGGCGAATGATCACATGTTTGGGGCTAGGCAATAGGCAATGATGAATCCCACCATAACCACTCAGTACTTCCTGGTATGCACCGGTGTTAAAAAAACCGAGGTATTGTACTTTACGGGTTTTAGGCATAAACACGGAGTTCATGTGGGCTTCCTGGTTGTAGTAATCCTGACCATCGCAGGTGATTCCACCAAGGTTTACCCTTTCGTATTCTGCATCCCAGTTATTAATCGGCAACAGGATATACTTCTGGTTCAAAGCCCATACGTCTGGCAGGTTGGTGATGAATGAACCATCCAGCATCAGCCATTTCTCACGGTCGTTTTGTTGTTTACGTCCCAGTACTTTGTACAGGATACCAGAAGCTTCGGCTACGGTATATTTACCAAACTCAGTAATGATATCCGGTTCAACTACATCGTGTTCCGCACAAATTTCTTTGATACGTTTCACAATTTCGTTCACCATGTATTCGTAATCAAAATCAAAAACCAATGAATCTTTAAAAGGCATACCACCGCCGATATCAAGGGTGTCCAACTCAGGGTTGATCTTTTTAAATTTGCAGTACAGCGTAACATATTTTTCCAGCTCGTTCCAGTAGTAAGGGGAGTCGGTGATACCAGAGTTGATAAAGAAATGCAGTAACTTAACCCTGAAGTTTGGATTAGCTGAGATCTTGTTGTTGTAAAACTCAATCACGTCTTCCATACGTACACCTAAGCGGGAAGTATAGAATTGTGAATCCGGTTGCTCTTCTGCCGCGATACGGATACCCAGGTTACAAGGCGTATCCAGTTCAACTTCATCGTCAAACAGGTTAAACTCTTCTTTATTATCTAATACCGGAATGATATTTTTATACCCATCGTGCAACATATCAATGATATATTGTTTGTACTGGTACGTTTTAAAACCATTGCAGATTACAGTGATATCTTTAGTCAGGGATCCTTTTTTCTCCAGAGCCTCAATCATAGGCATATCAAATGCAGACGAAGTTTCCAGGTGGATTCCATTTTTTAAAGCCTCTTCAACAATATGTTTAAAGTGTGAGCTTTTGGTACAGTAGCAATACTTATAATCGCCACGGTAGTTGTTCTTGATGATTGCCGTCTGGAACAACAGTTTGGCCTGCTGAATCTTTTTTGTAATCATTGGAAGATAGGTGAAACGCAATGGTGTGCCATAGGTTTCTATCATTTCCATCAGGTTCAGATCTTGAAAATACAATTCGTCATCTATAACGCTGTAGCCTTCCTGGGGAAAGCCGACACTTAGATCAAGAAATTCGGAGTAACTCTGCATTTATGGTCAATAATAATTTTTGCAAAAATGTAATTTTAAATCGACAAACAGCTTTTATAAATGAAAATACTGTCATGTACAGGTATAATTTATTTTTTATCCAGATGGATCTCCGCAAGCATGCATCTGGCGCTTCCCCCGCCGTTTTTTTCAATCGTATACAGGGGCGAATAAATCAGTTCATTGTATTGTTCCAGTGCTGTAATCTGTTCCTGATTTAAAGACAAGTAAGCCTGTTCAGACATCACCAGCAAGGGCTCATCATTCGCATTCAGCACCTGCAGCATGTTGCCCGCAAAATGGTTCATCTGGTCAAGGCTAATTTCAATAACCTCTTTGCCGTTCTCCTCAAAACTCCTTAGCAGAATTGCTTTTTCGTCTTCATTCTTAATACTTTCCAGGCAAATCACCACAAAATTGTCGGCCACGCACATCATCACATTGGTGTGATAAATCGGGAAACCATCTGCATCCACTGCGTGGAAGGTCACCGGTGTAAAATAGGTCTTCTCGCAAAAATATTTCAGGGCTTCCTGATGGGTCCTTACCGATAAACAGGCATATACAATTTCGTTTTCGCGGTCCAGCACCATGCTGCCAGTTCCCTCCAGATACACACCACGTTCTTCGCTGGTAGACATATCAGTGATCCGGTCAATCACAAAAGTTTTGTCTAATGTATCTATAATATCCTGTCTGCGTTCCAACCGCCTGTTTTCCGAAAACATCGGGTAAAGGAAGATCTGGAAACCATCATGAAAAGAGATCCAGTTGTTCGGGAAGATAGAATCCGGCGTCTCCGGATCCAAAGTATCATCAATAACGGTTACGTCGACGCCCTTTTTTCTCAGCAGCTCGACGAAATCGTCAAACTCTTTCAGGGCCTTTTGCTGAACCTCAGTCGTCGCGGTACGTTGATCTGCCGCAGGGCTTCCTTCAGTTGCTGCAGCGTTTCCTGATTCTGTTGCAGTCGTTCCTTCAGCTGCTGAAACGTTTCCTAATTCTGTTGCAGGGCTTCCTTCAGCTGCTGCCGGGGCCGACTGCGGTTCTTCGTCGGCCTGTTGAAATTTATTGTTTACAGCCGTTTGCGCGTTGAATTTAAAATCAACGGGACGGATCATTAATATCTGGTTGGTACTTTGCATTTGGGTTCAGTTAAAAAGAATAAGCTTAGTTTTCCAGTTCGTCGCGCAGCAGCGGAAGGCTCATACAGTGAAAACCTCCCCGGGCCCTTGACAGTTCTGCCGAAGGCATCAAAACAAGCGTATCCGTAATCGTATCTGCACTCACTTTACCGCTCTCCAGATCGTTGATCAGGTCTTTCACAGACACAATGTTAAAGCCGTTGCTTTTAAAAGCTTCAACAGTTTTGTCGTTTCTGTCGTAACCCAATACCACACCTTCTTTCAATGCCAGCAAGTTACAGGAGTCGGTCCATTGTTCACGCGCATCATAAGGGAATGCGCCGTTCCCGCTATAGATAAACTTTGTCTTTTCCGTACTGCCCAGTTCATTTCTGCTGATATCATCCAGCAGGGCTTCAATGCTGTCAAAGCGAAGCGGATTTTGCTGATGTTTATGGAACTGGATAATTTCCGTCACATCCTTTGTATCCGGTTCTATCAGGAAATTGATCGGCTCCGGAATATTTTCTACCTGGTTGCCAGAGATCGACCGGAGCAGTGTCCATACATTACGTTTTACCTGTGTAAATACGGTATCGATGTGCATAAAATCCCTTTTATTAGGGATCTTCACCACCGTTACCTTGTTCACCACATTATTTTCGAACAATAACTTAATTGCCTCATTCGCTCCGTAAGCAGAGGTCCTTTCACTGCAGCCAATCAGTACATGGTTTTTACTCACCATCATCACGTCGCCGCCTTCAAGTGTGGTCCGGTGTTCCTCCTCTTCACCCGGGCGGAGGAAATGTTGTGCCGCATCCGGGATCTCCAGGATATTACCTGTGTAGTCCGCAAAAACCGGATGGTTAAAAAAGATATAACGCATCAGCAGCGTTTCGCGGTTCCGTGCTTTTTTAGCTGGTTTGTTCAGCAGGATATGGTTGTTGATTGTGATACCGACATCACGCGTAAAAATCAGGTTGGGAATAGGGGCGAAGATCATTAAATCATCGGCCATAGTGCCGGATATAAATATTTTGGCCAGTTCTACCGGGTCCGTATCAATCAGCTGCAACTGTAATTTATAGGTACAACCTTCAATGGCGCAAACCGATGCCGTCAGTTTTTTTCTGATGATTGGTTCTTTCAGAATATCAGAAAGCAGGTTTTGTATTTCGATCACCGCGTGCGATCCGTGGAAGTCCGGGTGGTCTGGTTTAAAGAATTTCCTGTTTGATGTTTCTGCATCTATATCCGCAAGGTTCCCTTTGATTTTCTCAGGATCCAGGAAGTACATCAGCAGTTTTACATAATAATCGTATTCGTCTTTTCTAATCGTATCCAGGTGGACAATATCTTCAAAAAGCCAGTCCTGCGCTTTCGAGGGGACTACCTTTCCGAGGCCACTATCCGGGCTGTGGATGAGCAGTTTGCGGAGGCGGCCGATTTCTGTACTTACTTTTACTTCGAAATTTTCTATCTGTTCAGTCATAATAAGTTTGTGGTGAAGCAAATCTATCCAATATTTTTTTAAAATATAATATTCGCTCATTATTGCTTATTTGGTTATTTTTGGCCCATGAATTTTATTATTAGTGAAGTAGTGAAAGGCATTAAGCAACTTTATAATGAAGATGTTGCCGAGAGCTTAATCAGTATACAAGATACGCGTAAGGAGTTTGAAGGGCAGGCCACCATTGTAGTTTTTCCATTTGTGCGTTATTCTAAGAAGTCGCCCGAGCAAACTGCAAACGACCTTGGCGTTTACCTTGTGGAGAACCTGAAAGAGGTGACCGCATTTAACGTAGTAAAAGGATTTCTAAACCTGAGTATCGCTAATGATTACTGGATGGACCTTTTCCATACAGATTTATTGCGACCGGATTTCGGTGTGCTTCCCTCCAATGGTAAAAAGGTAATGGTAGAATATTCATCGCCAAATACCAACAAACCACTTCACCTTGGCCATGTTAGAAATAATCTGCTCGGTTACTCTGTTTCAGAGTTGCTGAAAGCAGATGGGGCAGAAGTATATAAAGTAAACCTGGTTAACGACAGGGGAATCCATATCTGTAAATCAATGCTGGCCTGGCAGAAATGGGGGAATGAAGAAACCCCCGAGAGTTCAGGCTTAAAAGGCGATCACCTGGTGGGTAAATACTATGTGATCTTTGATAGGGAATACAAAAAAGAGATTGAAGCTTTAAAACTCACTGGAGATACCGAAGACGAAGCCAAAAAGAATGCCCCGTTAATTAAAGAAGCGCAGGCAATGCTGCTGGCCTGGGAAAACGGGGACACTGAGGTGATCGACCTGTGGAAACGCATGAACGGCTGGGTATATGAAGGCTTTGCAGTTACCTACAAAAACCTTGGGGTAGATTTTGATAAGTACTACTATGAAAGTAATACCTATTTATTAGGAAAAGATACTGTAGAAGAAGGTCTGGCAAAAGATGTTTTCTTCAAAAAAGAAGATGGTTCTGTATGGATCGACCTTACTGCCGACGGACTGGACCAGAAACTTGTTTTACGTGCGGATGGTACATCAGTATACATCACGCAGGATTTGGGTACTGCACAAATGAAATATGACGATTTCAAAATGGATGAGTCTATTTATGTAGTAGGTAACGAGCAGGACTACCATTTTAAAGTCTTGTTTCTCATCTTAGATAAGCTGGGCAAAAGCTGGGCGAAAGGACTGTACCATTTGTCTTACGGCATGGTAGATCTTCCAAGCGGAAAGATGAAATCACGCGAGGGAACAGTTGTAGATGCCGACGACCTGATCGCCGAGATGGTAGCCACAGCAAAACAGAAGACCGAAGCCCTGGGCAAAGTCGACTTTTTTAGTGAAGAGGAAAAAGAAAGCCTGTATTATAACATTGGTATGGGTGCCCTGAAATACTTCCTGCTTAAGGTTGAACCTAAAAAGCGGTTGTTGTTTGATCCTGCGGAGTCTATCGACTTTCAAGGGAATACAGGGCCATTTATTCAATATACACATGCCAGGATTAAATCATTACTCAACAAGGCAGGATTCGAAGAGGGCGTAACCGTAGACAACCACATCAGCCTTTCAGAAACTGAATTGGAGATGATTATCTTATTGGCAAAATACCCTTCAGAAATCACCTCAGCAGCCAAGACCTTTAGTCCGGCAAGTCTGGCCAACTATATCTATGAAGTCGCCAAGATGTTCAACAAGGCTTATCATGAGATTCCGCCGATTGTGAAGGAAGAAGACCAGCAATTAAAACAGCACAGGTTGAATCTGAGCTGGGTGACTGCGAATATCCTGAAATCGGGTATGCGCATTCTGGGGATTGAAGTTCCAGAAAGGATGTAAAATTATACTGGTTCAATCCAGAATGTACCCCATAAAAAAAACGCCTTTTCAATTTGAAGAGGCGGTTTTATATTATAAGAGCTTAGCCTTTTTCTACACCGGCTTTTGTGGTTATATTATCTTTCTTCCTGAATGTAGGAAACTTCATTGGGCTTTTGGTCGGGCGTTCGTCGCCAAACAGTACGCCCCATTGTTTAAACATATCTGTTCTGTCGAAGATCACTTTCAGCACCGCTATCAAAGGCATGGACAGGAACATTCCGGAGACCCCGGCCATACTTCCACCGATAATCACACCCAGGATAGATACAAAGGCATTGATCTTTACCTTAGATCCCACAATACGTGGCATCAGGATATTGTTGTCCAGAAACTGCACGCCAGCAATTACAGCCAATACCGTAATTACAGGACTTAAGGTTGCCGAAGCGGTCAGCGTAAGTAGCACACCAATGATGTTCCCTAACAGTGCTCCAACATAAGGGATAAGGTTCAGGATCGCAAAGATCACCCCAATCAGTAGCGCATGTTTAATACCCAGCAGCATCAGGATACCACCCAGTAAGATGGTCATGTAAGTAACCTGGATCAGTAAACCTACCAGATAACTTTTGATGATCGATTCAGTTTCGTAAATCGCGTCCTTCACTTTTGGGTGATCTTCCGTTTTAAACCACATAAAGATGAACCTTAACAAAATATCTTTATAGAATAGCAGCAGGTAAATGTAAATCGGGAGTAATCCCACAAAAACAAATACAGAGCTTAGCGTAACTGCTGCACCACTTGCCATTCCGCCCGCCATAGCCAGGAGATCGTTGCTTTTTTTATTGATAAATTCTATTTGTTCAGTGGTAGAATAATGGCTCACCCGGCTTACCCACTCGCTTAACGACTGCAGGTGCAGCGATACGTTCTTTTTGATCTGTGGGAAATCCTGTACCAGATTACCTACCTGTGCCGAGAAAAACCAGGCGATTGCCCCCACAAATATCACCACCATCAAAATGGGAAGTACTATCGCCAGGGCTTCAGGGACTTTGTATTTTCTTAAGAAGCGATAAATGGGCACCAGCATAATACTGATAAAAAATGCCATCAGTACTGGCATAATAATGTCGCTGGCTATCACAAACAGCGCACCGATGAGCAAGAGGCCTAATAATTCGATCGACCTTTTAACGGTGAGAGGTAATTCCTTCATATTGTAATGGTAATGTTAAGTTTGTAGGGTTAACCCTACAAAGGTTGCAAATGTTTGGGTAGCTTTGCCTATTCTTATTTATTAAGCCAGTACAAATGATAACAAACGAGACCATAGTAGCCTTATCTACCCCTCCCGGAGCGGGTGCCATCGGCGTGATCCGTTTATCGGGGAAAGATGCTATTGCTATTACGAATTCGGTATTTAGCGGAAAAAATTTATTGGAGCAACCTACACATACACTGCATTTCGGACTGATCAAAGATGGCGACATGGTGATCGACGAAGTGGTAGTGAGTCTTTTTGTAGGCCCAAAATCATATACCAAAGAAAATGTGGTGGAGATTTCCTGCCACGGGTCAAATTATATTATTCACCAGATTATCAATTTGCTAATCAAAAAAGGTGCAAGTGCGGCCAAACCGGGAGAATTTACTTTACGTGCGTTCCTGAATGGCGCGATGGACCTTTCCCAGGCAGAAGCAGTGGCCGATTTGATTTCATCTGATTCACAGGCCGCGCATAGTGTGGCGATGAACCAGCTTCGCGGAGGTTTCAGTACAGAGCTGAATGTGTTGCGCGAACAGCTGATCCATTTTGCATCCATGATTGAGCTGGAACTTGATTTCTCTGAAGAGGATGTGGAGTTTGCTAACCGCGACCAGCTGCAGGAACTGATCAATAAGATCACTTTGGTACTGAACAAGCTGATCCGTTCTTTTGAATTGGGTAACGTGATTAAGGAAGGGATCAATACCGTGATTGCCGGCAGGCCTAACGCAGGGAAATCCACTTTGCTGAATGCCTTATTGAATGAAGACCGGGCGATTGTGAGCGAGATTGCCGGTACAACCAGGGATACGATTGAAGAAGTGTTGAATATCAATGGGATTAACTTCCGTTTGATTGACACCGCTGGTATCCGCGAAGCTACGGATACGATTGAAGCGATTGGTGTGGAGAAAACCATGCAGAAAATTAGCCAGTCGGCCGTTTTGGTTTATCTGTTTGATGTGGTTAACCTCACGGCACGCGAAATCCATGAAGATATATCTAGCTTATATCGCCCTGGATTGGCTTTCGTTGCCGTTGCAAATAAAATGGATTTGACATATAGCGACAGGATAAAGGAGCTGGATTTGCCTTTGGACATCCAGTTTACTGCTATTTCTGCACGAGAGAACTACGGTATTGAATCGCTGAAGGAATTGTTGTACGATACTGCAGTAGGGGATAAGCTCTCTGAGAACCATACGATGGTAACTAACATCAGGCACGTGGAAGCGCTGCGGAAAACGCAGGAGTCGCTGCACAGTGTTTCTGAAGGATTGATTAACCCGGTTACTTCGGAGTTTTTAGCAATAGATATTAAGCAGGCGCTGTATTACCTGGGCGAGATCACTGGGAAGGTTACTACGGATGATTTGCTGGAGAATATTTTCAGTAAGTTTTGTATCGGAAAGTAGTTCTTTAAAGTTAATTTTAATGTTTATTATTGTAATTAATTTATCGTAAATGTGCTTTGTTTAATGATTTATTGTGATAATTTGTAATTAATTGTAATTTTTCACGACATTCAAACGCTTATTTTAAATTCCTATGTATTTTTTGTTTCTCATTTGTTACCCAAACAAATAAATTGCTTTTTTTGTGAGTATGATAAAATCATATTCTCTTATAAATGCTTATATATGCTTAATAAGTCATATAAGAGCCTAATTGGGGGAAATTACTAAAGGTGATTTGTTTTTTTATTGAATCTTTAGAAGGCTGATTGGCTCAGCGTGTTTTCAAATTTATTCAGCGTCCCTCGATTTAATTAGCATTTCAATACTAACATCAAGACCGTCTGCTATTTCACAGAGGTAATAATAAGTTGGATTAATATTACCTGCCTCTAGTCTCTGTACAGACTGCTGATCCTTTCCAATGGAATGGGCAAGATCCTTTTGAGAAATTCCTTTCTCATTACGTATTTCACGTATTCTAGCACCCAGATTTTTAAGTAAAGTTTCCTTTTCCATTGGAAACATAAAAGAAGAACAAACTAGTTGTATGAAGCACAACGGATCCGTTGTATTTTAAAGTGATTTTATTTAGGTTTGCTCTTAAAATTTCAGATAAAAACCGATTTAATGGGTATTATGATATGAGTATTACCGAAATGAATATAATAGCATTGATCAATTATATATTATGAGTTCCAATTTTATTGTACAGAGGATATGTGAGCATTGCAAAAAAATATTCAATGCAAAAACAACTGTGACACGCTTTTGCAGCGCAATATGTAATAAAAGAAGTTGTAAACTTAGAAAGCGTGTCGGTATAATGATACACACCGATCAAGAAGTTAAAAAAATTGTGGAGCAACCTATTAAAAACCTACAAGCAAAGGAATTTTTAACAGTAAGAAATGCTGCAGAACTGTTGAATACATCACCTAATATGATTTATATGATGATTAGTGGAGGTAAATTGAATGCCATTAACCTTTCAGTCCGCAAGACAATTATTCATCGAAAAGAGATAGATAAGCTGTTTAAAATTCGAGAACGCAGTTTGGAATCAAAAGAAAATAATTCGGAGGTGCCAAGTGTGAAATCTAGTTATCATATGGGTGAAGCTCAGGAAAAATTCAATATCTCAGAAGCCGGGTTGTATCAATTAATCAGGAGACATAAAATAACTAAGTTTAAAATTGGTTGGTATACTTATGTGGCCAAAAAAGATTTAGATATCATTTTTAATCCCCGTCTCAGATAATGTCAAAAGTAACCATACGTAGAAAAGCGATTTCAAAAGGAAGACACGCCATATATTTAGATCATTATCCGCCTATTTATAATCCTCATACCGGTAAATTACAAAGGACAGAGTTTCTAAAGCTTTTTATCTTTGATAAACCGGCTCACAAAGCAGAGAGGCTTCATAATAAGGAAACTCTCAATCTAGTTGAATTTATCAGAGCTAGTCGCCAGATTGATATTCAAAATAGAAGATTTGGATTTATCTCCGACGCTGCAAGAGACTCAAACTTCATTGATTTTTTTGAAGCTTTTATAGTTAAGAAAAGAAAATCTGGATCTGACAATTACTCCATGTCACTTCGTTATTTTATCGACTTTGCTGGTGAAAATATTAGACTGAGTGATTTGAATGATTTTTTATGCGAAGATTATAAGAACTTTTTGCTTAGTGGCCCAGGAATCAGTACGAGTGGTAGAGCTATAGCCCGAAATACAGCAGTGAATTATTTTGCAAAATTGCGATCAGTATTGAAAGAGGCATTTAAGAAAAAGCTTATTAGTGAAGATTTACACGAACTTGTGAAAGCTATACAACCTAAAGAAACACATAGGGATCGTTTAGAACTTGAAGAATTTCAGAAGTTGGCATCTACACCTTCGCCATGCAATTTAATAAAGAGGGCGGCACTATTTTCAGGTTTTACGGGGTTAAGATTTTCGGATGTGCAAACCTTAACTTATTCTGAAGTAAGGGGTGTGCCAGGTAAATATTACCTTCAATTCACTCAAGAAAAAACTGCTGGTGCAGAGATTCTGCCCATTTCAGATCAGGCTAAAGAACTCATTGGTAAAATGGGAAAGCCAGAAGAATTGGTGTTTAAAAAATTGAAATATTCTAGCCTAAGATCGTTTTTTAATAGCTGGCTAGCAAAGGCAGAGATTTATAAAAATATCACTTTTCATAGTTTTAGGCATACTCATGCCACATTGCAGATTGAATTTGGAACGGATATTTTTACGCTATCCAAAATGCTTGGGCACAAAAGTTTGAAAAGTACTCAGGTCTATGCTAAAATAGTAGATAAAAGGAAGAGTGATGCGGCTAAACGAATTGTTCTTGATTTGCAGGACATGTAATTCTATTAGTATAAATGACAGCTATTTATCTTGTTGTGAATTCTGTTATTGTATTTTTTTAACTTCAACAAATTTATCTTGTTAGTTGCAATGAGATTGAATATTTTGTAACTTTAAGCAAGACGATAGCAGTTAAGCTATTGATCATTAAGCTGAGTGAGATGGGAAGTGTGAAGTTGAGGCGAAAACCGATTAGTAGCGGTAGAATTTCTTTGTATTTGGATTTTTATCCTAAAGTTTTAGATCCAAATACTGGTAAATGGAGCAGATATGAGTTTTTGAAAATCTATCTGTATGATAAACCTAAAACAAATCTAGAGAGATTTCATAATAGCGAGACCCTAGCACTCGCTGAACTTATAAGGGCAAAAAGGCAGATTGATCTTCAAAGATTAAGATTGTTATAGAATTTAATCCTTATAGTAGAATTTGATTTTAATCTTGTTATTTACAGTTCAGCGGGTAATACATTTATATATTACAATCGCACAAGTGATTATGTTAGAATTGTTAATATTGTTTGCAATTTAGTGTTTAAGGGCGGGTCAAAATAATGATATCTATCTAATATCTTATTTAGTTTCTTAAGAATACCTTCGATTCGCCCTCCGCCGATTATAGGCAAGAAAGATGATACTTCTTCAAAATGATCATTGATATAATCACTCAAATGCTGCGGGGTATTTAACTGTGCAAGTCGCTTTGCAGGGACAAAAACAACATAGGAATCGAATATGCTTTGAGAGACATCACCAAGCCTATAGGTGTAAGTGACTTTCAATTCACGGAGATACTGCCTGATGAGATTAAGGGTAGTTTACCGACTATCCAGGAGATTGAGAATGAACTGAAAAATCTGGAGTCTGAATAAAAAGCATTTAATTTGATGGATGAATTTGATAAAAGAAGATACAAAACGATAAGTAAACTCACAACGGGACACCTGATGGTACTGGCGAAAGAAAAAATAGCAATTTTTTTAAACGACAGATATTCCGTATGATAAAATTAAATCCTTTTGACTGAATCGTTTGACTTTCACATGATGTGCATAAATCGATTATTCACTTCATCTGATTTTTATGCACTTTAGTGCACAACATTAAAGAATATCACTAATATGTCAGCCATCTCCGCACTCAAAGGATACAGAACCCAATTTCTATATTCACTTCATTACATCTTATCCAAGCAGGACATGTTCCATAGCTACAGGCTGGAAGGAGAGGAGGATCTTGATGTGCTGGATGAAAACGGACATATTCTTTATGCCATCCAGGTCAAGAACCTGAGCAAAATCTTGACATTATCAGACCTGGTAGCTCAAAACAAAACCTCTTTTTTGAAAAGGTTCATCAGCATCTATCCAAACAGTATTCCGGTACTGGCTTCGTTTGGAGCAGTCAGTGAGGAGATCAAGAAATGGAAAGATAGCCCAAATCATAAAGACCAAAAGGAAAAAGCGCATTTCCTGAGAGCAGGACTCAATGAAAGCCAGGTCTTCACTATCAAATCCAGACTTGAGGTGACTGAGATCAATGAAGATCAGATCACCGATGAGATTTTGGATATGCTGAAAGGTCATGAGGCGATTGACCCGATCCCGACTGCTGAAAACCTGCTTTACTTCATACAGGTGACTGCTGAAAAGCAGCAATTGATCAATGCAAAAGACGTTTTGGATATGGTCACCCGAATGGGGAAATACCTTTCTGAACGCATTGCATTTACGAACCAGTACGGGATTTACATTACCCCCCTGACCAAGGCCGAACTTTCAGAAACGGAGACTGAGAACCTGAAGGAAGAATTCTACTATGGTATAAGTGCAAGGTATGAACACATTAATGCAGGATTGGATGTACAGCGAAACCATTTTCTGGAAGCGATAGGTGAAGGTCTGAATAAACACAATGTGGTCGTCATTAACGGAGCCTCAGGTCAGGGGAAATCCACTTTAGCTTACCGTTATGTATTTAACAAAGCTGCGAGTTCCCTGATCTATGAAGTCATCCTGCAGGAAGATCCGGTAAAGACAAATGAAGCCATACTGGCGATTTCGGCATTAACCAAAGGCCTGAAAGTACCAGCATATTTCGTTCTTCACGTCACGCCCAATACGACTTCATGGTTGAAAATCGCCAGGGAATTTGCCAACCATCCATATCTGCGATTACTGGTCACCGTCCGGAAAGAAGACTGGTACCGGGCACAATCTGCTGAACCCGATTTCCTGTATTCAGATATCGAACTGGAACTCGCAGAAGAAGAAGCACAGGTCGTCTTTGACAACCTCGAACAAAGGGAGTTAATCAGCAGGTACAATGATTTTAAAGATGCCTGGATAGAATTTAAAATCGGTGTCCCTCTACTGGAATTTGTTCATGCTATCACACAGGGAAGTTCATTACGGGACAAGTTAAAGGCACAGTTCACTCAACTGGAAAAAGAAGAAGCCCAAAACCCAACCGGCCAGTTGGAGCTATTGCGGACAATCTGCTTTGCAGACGCTTTCGGGGCGAGGATAGATGTCAGCTTGATCCGGAATGTGCCCAATATTAAACTGCTCATTGACAAATTCGAGAAGGAATACTTGCTCAAACACAGTTTTGACCGGAAATACCTGAGCGGCCTTCACCCAATTCGCTCAACGCTGCTCGTTGAAATTATGTTTGATGAGTTCGTGGTTTGCAAAAAGGACTACATCAACAGGTGCCTGAAGACCATTGAAGAGGAAGACAGTTATGCGTTTCTCCTACAATTGCTATATACCAAGATCGTCAGTGCTGAGGAACTGATCGAAAACCTGAAAGCAAGCGGCAGAAACTCCTGGGTAATCTACGGCGCAGCCACCAAAAGTTTACTTTGGGCAGGGGTGAGAAACTATATTGACCGCAACCAGCAGGTTCTGGACGAAACCTATCAAAAATCAGGTGATGCCTGGTCGATTGTAACTGATATTTATCATGGAGGCACCCTGGATTTAGAAGAAACACTGAGCGCTTTGCCCGGCGAAAGTGAGGGACTTGTCAATGCGTTCCGCGATACCAGCAGCAAACTAAGCCCAAAATCGGAGGTCTATATCCCCGTAATCCAGTTTTATAATACGATTGAATTACCACCTGCACCAAAAACCTATTCAGACTGGTCTGGATTTGGAGATACCTTGTTCTGGCTGAAAAATACCGACAACAATGCTGGACAGATTACCAATCTTAGCACCAATAATTTCAAAAGTGCTTTTGAGATACTCGACAGCCATGATCTTTCTATATTGATGCTCGGTATGCACCAGTATTCTGAGGAATTTGATGCCATCCGCATTGAACTGGCTCCAATGTTTAATCAAAAAATACGGGAAGAATATAAGATCCCGCTTTTGCAGGTGAAAGATGAAGTCAGTGTTGACTTTATGGTAGATATGACCGAGGATGTGCAGTTCAAAAACTTGCACAACCGCACCATGGAAGTCATAGATATGTTACGGGTTGCCTATCCAGACAAACTGAAATATTGTTCTCAGGGCCATGGACACAGGATCGCCCTCTTGCCTTATGATGATTCGATCAAACATATTTCAGCTAAGAACCTGCCAATTGCCCAATGGGTAAATGTGAATGCCACCATCCGTCAGTTGACCGACTTTCCAAGGAGACCTGATGACTGGAATGAATTTCATGAGCGCCTGAATGAATGGGAGCAAAGGATCAAAAAGCACCTTCAGGATTTTCAGAGTTCGATTACGAAGTTTCGCAAGACAGGAACTTTTACCGATTTATTTCCGGTCATGGAACAAATGAATTACCAGTCGCTGACTAGGTTGTCCGCACCGAAAAGTTCGGTTGACTCGATGGGTATTCCTGTGAAAAGCCGAAAAGCAAGGCGTGGCTCCGTTCAGAGCAAAGATGAAAACAAGGAACTATATCTTTCGGAAAAGTATAAGCCGTTTTTTGACAGTTACAATGCGTACAAAACTGACATAGAAAACTTCATCAGACAGTCAGGTGATACTACTACCTCCATGGTTAGACAGCATTCTCAGCCAGAGCATCCGATCAATACTAATATCAAGAGAGTATCTTTCACCAATCTGTATGCAGCTGCTGAAAAGCGGGTAAACTTTGAAAAGCAGCGGGAATTGTTCTTCAAAAAATACAACAGAAAAACAGTTGGCATTACTGATAAATATCTATTTACAGTTGCCAGCATATGGAAAAGCTTCTGCGCGGCGGTTGATGGAAATGACCTTAAGCGGATTACGTTGAACGAAGAGATCACCACGCTGCAAAATAACTTCATCAATGCCCTGACTAAAGCCATAAAGGCTATAAATAAGAACGGATGCCATAAAATTGTCTACAGGAATAATGCGATTACGGATTTTAAACCAGTTTTCATAACCCAGGTTGAAGACCCGATTGACAGCATCTATGCAGTCAGGGATGTCTATCAAATGCTGTATGATGAGATTTGCGGCACTGACTATGTCAGTTTAAAATACATGATGCTGGAGCGTTTCTTTTCGAAATTCTATGTGATCAGCGAGATCAGGGGTTTTGTGCTGGACTTCAAATGGTTTGAGTTTCCGTTGCACCTGTTTCTGGACACCAAATACGAAGAGCTTCCTGCCTACCGATGGATGGGTTACGATATTGACCCAAAAATTAGTACAGGCTTGAATTTGAAAAGTTGGATGTCGGTTCATCCGGGCGTGCAGATGATACGGGGTGTCGCTACTGATTTTGAAATGATGAAGGTGTTTGTAGCGCACCTTGGTGATTTGGAGTTTTTCAATGACAACGATTTGATGGATGAAAAGGGGGAAGCTATGGTACGTAATCATTTTCACAACTCAGCTGCTGAACTCGCTAAGACCTGGAACAGGTTTATGGATAGTCTTTCTGATTTATGCAGTGAATATCCTGAAGGGGCAACTGAGATGGAAGATGATGAGCAGGAATATTGGAAAGCACTCTTGGAGATCATGCAGGCAATCAATCCGGAGAAGTCAGCAGACGGGACCATCAATTTCAATATCCAGTTTATGAAGGACTGGACTGAGAAGTTTAATGATCTGAGTGAAAGGTGGGGGATTTTCATGATGATCCTGCAACGAAGGACGATCTTTTCTTACAGTCAGCCATAGCAAAAGATATTTCTTGTGTAACAGTACCATAGCATTGCAATGTATTGGAACTGGTGATGCTTCAAACGGAATCCGCAGAATCCTAAAGTCTTTGTAATTACAGTTATTCGCGATGTTGAAACACTATAGTGAACAGAATCTGCAAAAGATCCTCAGAAGCCCAATCGACTTCAATCAATGGTAGGCCTGGTTTAGTAGCACCTTTCCAATCCTGCAGTAGATTTCTGTAAACGCAGTCTGTTCTGCTGTTTCGTCAGATCCATGTTTGAGTGCTTTAGGTAATTTATAATACTTCAAGTTTTCCGATTATACCACTACACTGATTCGACCTGATCTGGTAGTCGACGGTGAAAGGAGCATCTGCTTTAACAAACAGATATGCCGGCAAGGCCATTTTTTCTCCCGGCTTCAAGGCAGTAATATGGCAGCCGATCACCTGCTTTTCGGCCGGGCTGGATATATTATGAAAATCGAAAACATAATGCAGCAGGGCAGTGGCCAGTTCTTCAAGATCTTTTTTTCGGCTACCCAAAATATTGGGAATTTTAAGGTCTACAGGTCTGTGGAACCTTCTTTGATACCCCTTGACAGAAACGTCTGTATGATGAGCAAATCCTGACTCGATTAGCCCGCCTTCTTCCGTGAGCTTTTCGAGAGTGCTTTTGAATTTGGGTATCGGGAAATTATCCGGTCTAAGGAATTCGATTCCTTCCGGAATGCTTAGCTGAATATCAATTGACTCGTTTAGAGAATTACCAGCATTGACTACCGCCAATGGAATGATTCGGTACGCATTGATTTTGTTCCAGAATTTACTCAGGTCTTTCAACGCTGATAAACCCATGCTCAATTTGTCTAGAAGATCCTGCTTATTTTTTTCATCCTCTGTACCGACATAAGTCGGACCGCGGTGAATCGACCAGAGAATACTTCCCTGATTAGTCTCCATCAGGTTGCCGACCTGAAAAAACTCAGGTTCTGGATTTTGCGTTAAATATTTCCGGCAAAGCTTCGAAATCTCCTCAATCTGAGAATCAGTGCATCCCGATGGCACGGGATTTTCCTTACTAAGCAGCCTTGAAAGATGAGAATCAAATGGTGATTTGTCTTGAACCGGCTCTGACCTGCCCGGAAGTTCCATTCCACTGATCCGGTCATACAAATCACTAAGTTCTGCGATTTTCTCTTTGTAGTAAGACCAGCTTGATAGGTTCGGTAACCTAAATGATGTACTTATTTCTTTTTCAGGTACTGGCGAGCCTCCATTATAAAAGATCAGGTCTAATAATTGTACATCAGAACTGATCTGTTTTCGGTAATTAAAATGCAGCCAGTCCAAGATCAGTTTTTCGAAATCTGCCTTCTCTACCATCTTACCCTCTGTTGCAAAATGACCGAATTGATAAGTGATTGCTTTAGCTATTAGTTCCAGAGTATTTGGTTCTGCCCGGTAACCCCTTGCAACTAGAAATCGGTACAAGAGATTTTGGACGTAACCTTCCTGCGTTTTAATGTCCAAAGTGCGATATTCTATAAACAGGAGTTCCAATAGGGGAATAAGTGCCTGATGTTTGGCCTTGAAGTCCTTGCCCGGAATATCCCTCATACTGTTAAAATATTTTCTCGTTTCTGCACTGCTGCCACCGATCAGTGTAAGGTTATATACCTGTGCACCTGCTGTTCCCTGCACAAGGTCAGTAAGGTGATCTAAAATCTGTGCCTTGGAAAACTGGTTGATCGAAGATTTAACCTGGCATACTGTAACGCGCTGTTCTCCATCTTCCCATTTGATATCTACCTTGTCATGTTCGTCATTAGGTTCAATAGCAATGCGGGTACAACTGTCGTTTTCCAAAACAGTTAGAACAGCAATTATAGCCTGCAGCAGGTATCCCCGGTTTCCATCATTGCCTCCCATTATGCGCTAATTTTTTGTTGCGTAATTTAAATCCCATGTTCCACGAATATAATTAATCTCTCTAAGCTCTCCATATTTCCAGCGGCAACGGCGTAACCCAGCAAATTTAAGCGTTATTAAACAGTTCAAAGCTAGCTATTGCCTCCTCAAAAGTCAATGCTGAGGTATTGTTTTGCAGATAAAGGTGATCCCATCCCTCTTGAATACGTTCAAGATTTTCAATCAAGTTGTCAAACTTACGTAGTTGATGCCGACGTATTGAATCGATAAATTGTGTAAACTGTTGTATAAATTTGGGGTAATTTGCTATGTCCCGAGCCATTGAAACCAATACGCCATATGCGACACCTGAAGGAGAGTATGTGAAATTCATTTTAAACGGACTGAAATAGCTAAATTCATACAATTCGAGAGCTAACGCCGTAAATTCTTCATTATATTCAAGTTTAAACTCATTGTGAATATGTATAATTTCAGGCAATTTTACGGAGGTTTTGATGAGGTTAACATAGTAGGAGAATGCATCTATATCATCCAATTCAACCAAGAATACGGTTAGCTGATTTTTCTGATCAACGTTTCCTTTGATAAAAAGTTCTTTCAACTTCGACCGCAGTTTATTTCTGTCAATGTGCTTTAGCGCCTTATAAAGGTGATATTGGTTGGTTGAATCTGCAGAGTCGAAAATTGGATAGAGTTTATCCAAATCGCCTTCTAAAGTAATATAGGCAGAAAGCATATCTTCCCATTTTGGACTGCCGCCGCTTTTCATTTGGTTAAGAATAGATTTTGTTGCGGTTTTCAGGTTATACCTTACAACAAATTCTACATGATCTTGCAATACAAGCCTGGATAGTGCCACATCGGATAGATTTAGAAGTACCTGAGTTTTTACGTCTTTCGGTGAAACGAATTTTAGAATAAATTCATATAATTTTTCAGACTTGCCATTCCCATCATAAAACTTGAGCATACTTAAATAAGTGGTTTTTTGAAATCCGGTGATCGGCAGATTTCGGATAAAATAAATAAATGCTACTTCATCTGAGTGTCTAATGATTCCAAAATTGCTGTAAGAGGGATGTAGACTAAAATCCAAAGTTGGTTCTTTTAAAAGACACCAGTTTTTTATGTCAGCAATCTGGTCGTCAGTACGTACGGTTCCAGGATTATCTTTTAATAAATCATACACTCGGCTCGCAAAAAGATGAGAACTGTTTACTGCTTCAAATTGCTGTATTTCGTAAACCGTATAATTCCTTGTACCTGGACCTTTAAAATCAATTGCTGAAAATAGCCAATAATGATACTCGATAACCATATGGTTTCCAGGCGCGAGGTAATGCAAGTCATCAAATGACAATGTGCTCTTTCCAGCAGTCTGGAAAAGCATTTGGATTTCAAACAACAACTTATCTTTTGTAAACAGGGAATCCGCTTTCATCTGATACAAATCCTCGGCAAGTTTATTATGATCAATAACTTTATAAGGCGAAAGCTGTATGATTGGGTCAACTGCTTTATTGAATTTTTTTGCCCAATCCAAATTAATGTTGCCAAGGCTCCATTGGAGGGTTTCAGCCCCCTGCAGTTGAATCTGGCCATTAGATACCTGATTAGCGAAATAAAGTATACACTGGTCATCGCATAATTCCGCTATGCCTCTCGCTATTGAAAAATTTAATCCCCCGTGCTTTTTAATCAATTTCTTGCATGCTTCAAGCCGCTTGCCAATTGCAGAAAAATAGCTTATCCAAGGACTGTTTTTTCTCGAATCATGACTTATACGACTGATGTGGGTAGCATAGATATCATAAGCATATTTGGTGATTTTTCGGTTTGCAGGATATTGTTGTCCATGACTGAGTGTCAGTTCTATAAAATCTTTAAAATTGATGGAATACTCAAATGCATCAAAATTATTTTTAATCATAACTAGTCTTTTTTCAACAGACTTCTGGTCATCTAGAATTTCCCATATTTTATTAAGCATTTGTGATTCAGTTCCTGAACGCGATCCACCGCTATTGTGTGGATATCTATTTTTCCCTTCCTCGTCAACTAGAAATGTGGTCTCATCGACAATATAGTCTCTGTAGTTAAGCCCTAATTTGAATTTTTCAATCGCTGTAAAGAGAAGGGCCCGTAAATGGGTATACGGATTTGCGTGAAGTTCTTTGAAAATATATTGGAAGGATATATCGTCGAAATCTTTGTGGTGTATCATCAAAAACACCATCCTAAACTTGATTTCGTTGCTTACTGAAGATAGTTGCGAGTGTATGTACTTTTCCAGCTTGGAGAATTGTACTGCATACTCAGCAAGCTCAAAATGTGCTAGAATATCCAATGCATTCATCATATTTGTTTCTTCCAAGGAATGTTGAACTTCGTTGATCAGAAAATCTAAGTTATTTTCAGTCTGAGAAAACGTAGCCAGTTGTCGGATCGCAAAACGGGTCCGGTTGATTTCTCTTTTTAAATTTTTGTAATAAATAAAGATGTTTTGAAACACCTTTTGTCTGATGCTGTCGTCCAGATATCCTGCCTCAAATTGCATCAATACAGCAGGCTCATTATTGCTGAGTAATTCTATTAGTTTATTTCTGGTTTCTGAATTTCTTCCTGCTATTCCTACCAAAAAAGATATAGTGTTGATCATAGTAGGCTTTATAGCTTTGCTGGCGCTGCTGACCATTAAAAGAGGTTCAATAAAAGTGTAGTCTTTTTTTGAAAGTACTTTCGCCGCCAAATATTCCTGTGCATTTTGATGGAAGAAGCTCCATTCCCCTTTGACTGCATCGCCTTTTATTAATTCTCCGATTTGCTGGATGAGTAGAGTCGTTTCGGCTGTGAAAATTAATTCAAGTGCAGTTGTCGTGAAGATATTTTTGCCTTGTATCTCTGTAATATATGCGATTTTCTCTAGTGCGGTTCTGGCCTCTTTACGCTTCCTTACTACATCCTGTTTATGATATTTGTCGACATCTTTTTTAATTGCTTTTTCAATAATGTCCTCATACATTTCTCCCTTGTCAGCATAAATGGTTCCTGTTTCCTGGAAGCGTTCAGTAAAGTGAATTAAGTAGTAGGGGATTTGGATTAGGTTTTCCAATTTAGCATCATATACTTTCTTCTCAAATTGCTCAATATCCAGATTCGGGATGCTCTTGAGATAATTAATGATAGCACGATCATTTAAATCCTTCAATTTTATAGTGGTAAAACCCGCTAACGTGTTGTGTACTGGATTTTCATCTTCCGCATAAAAGTTAACCCTGCAGGACACAATTGTCCGCACATCTGGGTATGTCTTTTTAAAGTACTCGATACTTGAAAGTGCTATTCCGTAATTTAGCGATGGAACTTCATCGAGCCCATCCAAAAATAAAATGATGCCTTTTTGATCTCTTGCTTCAAAATTGGGAATGTAAGCCTGAATGTCCTGACCCTTATAGTATTTCAGTTCCACTAGGAAGACGTGATTGCCCAAGTCAGGGGCGGAAAGAACGTGCGCTGCATGAGTAAGTTCGATCGATTTTCCACTCATTCCCCATCCTAAAAACGCAATATGATGATGTTCAGCAATACTGTCGAGTAAAGTGACTTGTTTTTCATCAAAGATGTCAGCGAAACTGAATTTGGGAGATTGTATTGTTCGAGGTATGCGATTTTGAAATTCAGGAAGTTGATCCGGTGGGTTGATTACTTTGGGAGTTAACTGTTCTTTTATTTCCTTGACATCCTTGGATATTTGTTTATTACCAGCTTTCAGTTCGGTAGCAGATTCCTCATCGATAATCATTTTGACATCAAAGAATGTTTTCACTACAGAGTGTTGGGCAGGTTGGTGCAAATGCATGTTGATATCAGCACTGTCAATCCTTTCCAGTTTAAGGAGTCTTATAGCGTCAGACATCTGCTGGCTAATCTTGCTGTAGACAAGATCGTTTAGACCCTTATGGCTATTTATATTTTCTTTCGTGAATTTTTTGAATTTAGCATTTGTAGAAATTGAATTTGCATCTTTCATCAGATTAATGACTTTTTCATCAAAGCCTCCCGAACTGGCAACGTAATAGACAAAGTCCTGAACTAAGGCTACCTTTTTCGGGAATTTTATACTATATAATATAAATTTAGAAAATTCTTTAAGGAATACCTCTTCAGTCATGGATGTGCTTGAGGTAGTATGTTTGCACTGTATAGCTCCTTTCATAATACCATTTTGATAAAGCACACAATCACGCCCAAAATCCCTAGTAGCTTTCATGATTGCGATGTCATCAAACAATTTTGAAAAAGTGCCGGTGTTTACCTCGATTTTATATACCCAAAAGACCATATTTGCAAAGTCGTTTGAATTCATTTGGGCGAGGTTATAGGCCTTTCCTTGAGATGTTTGATATATTTTTTTCGAAGTAATGGTAGTTGGTCTGGAGATTGTGAGCATAATGTTTCAATAACATGGCTTTAAAGAAAGGTAATTTAGATTTTTTTTTAATCAGAACGTAATCTCTAGATATAAGATTTAACCAATTGTAGCCTCAATGGAGCTAGTCTGTTCCGAAATAAGGAATATGTTGCACTTTACACAAATATATCTGTTAGAAAGTTTCAGGGAGAGGTTCATGCTGAAAATAGATTGAGTTCTACTTTTGATGCGATTTGCGATTTAGTTATATTTGTTTCAAAGCAAGTCATTCTGAGCGCATAACCTACGTAATTGTTATTAAACATAGAAAGTAATCAATAATATGGTTGGCACAACTATAGACGAAAAATATGAAGTAATTGTATCTAAAGGTGCTGGCGGCTTTGGTGAAGTTTTTCAAGTTAGGGAAATTGCAACTGGTGAGATGAAAGCGCTGAAAATTTGTACCTCCTCTGATCCCGAGGACTTCAAGCGATTCGCCCGCGAAGTTCGGTTAATGGCGGGGGTAAGTCATCAGAATGTGGTCAAGTTATTGGATTTAAACCTAACTACTCAACCATTTTATTTCACTATGGAATTGGCAAAAGGCACCTTAGAGTCTTATTTGCCTAAACTTGTAAATGATCATTTATTTGCTTTAAGAGTGTTTCTGCTGGTTTGTGAGGGTATTAAGGCGATCCACACTGCCAATCAATTTCATAGAGATATTAAAGCTTCTAATGTATTGGTAATGAATAACAACGTTGTGGTTGTTTCCGATCTCGGCTTGGGGGTGTTTGAGAAGAGGGAGAGCACCATTCTTACCTCGTCCAATATATTTATGGGCACTGAAGGATATATACCGCCCGAATATAAGATTCCGGGAGGCACTAAAAATGCTGATCGAAGAGGCGACGTGTACCAGCTGGGGAAGATGTTGTATAATATCCTCACGGGCGAAAATCCAATTCTGATCAACGACACCATATTGCCGCCATCTTTGACGTATATAATTAGGAGGGCAACAAAGGATAGGCCTGATGATCGTTATCAGTCAGTAGATGAAATGATAGATGCGATTAATAATTATATTTCCTCACTAAATGTTGATGCACATCCACTCAAAGCATTTGAATCCTACATTACGGCGGCAATAGATCTGGCTAAAAGAGGAAGCTACGATAAGACTCTAATCGCAAATTTGATTTTGTCTTTGAAGGCGGGGGAGAAGGATATCAAACAGTTCTTTGAGATGTTTGATAAGATTCCGTATGACCTAGTTACGAAAATGGTGTCTGATTTTACCGGTCAAAGTAAGGAGGTACTTCATTTCTATGATGCAAATCTTGATAATTATATCAGGGATTATAGTAAGAGCTTTGAGTACGCAGAAAAGATTGCAGATCTCATGAGTGCGGTATATTATGGTTCAAACGACCTGGAACTTAAAACAAATGCATTACGCAATATTTTGAAAGCCGGGTGGTATTTTAACCGGTATTATACCATGGGGGTGTTTGATTCTATCTTAATAAAAATAAAAGACGATACTGAAGCGAAGGCTATTGCTAAGATGCTTCATGAGGAGTCGAAAGCATTTAATGATAGAATAGAGCAGTTACCTTATACGGATCTTCACGTCGAAATTCGAAATGTAATTGATGTTTATAGGGTTCAGCCTATCAATTCTGTCAGCGGAGACTTAGACTTTGATGCACTTTAGTATTTGTATCATTCAACTTGGGAATCGACAACCTAGGTGTTGAATAGTATATTGACTGAAAAATTTTTCATGACGATTACGAATGGGTGCTCAAATGAGTCCTTCATCTCCGAAGAAATAATAGCCGCGTTTGGTCATGATTAAATGATCGAAGACATACAGGTCCAGCACTTTACCCGTTTCGACGAATTTTCTGGTAAGGGTGATGTCCTGGGAACTTGGTTTGAGGTTTTCAGATGGGTGATTGTGGGCCATGATAATATTTGCCGCATTTGCTTTCAAGGCTGTTGCGTAGACGATTTTAGGATCACATACAGTGCCTGCCTGGCCGCCGGTTGACACATCGAAAATACCCAAGACATAGTTTGCCCTGTTGAGCAGGATAACTTTCATCTGCTCCCTGAATTCAATCATACCTGGATCCCAGTTGTTCAGAAGAACTTCATAGGCCTGTTTTGAAGTCGTGATTTTTGGCCTTTCACAGGCTCTGAATTTCGGAAAATAACTTACTTGGATCTCGGATACCTGGAATAAAGACACTTGGGATTTTGTTTTCATAATCATAATGGAACTGTTTGAATTAATTATGAAGCTTTACCGATGGCCTGTTCCCGAAAGACAAAGTGGAGATTTAGAAAATGCGGAAGCTCCTGAAAGGATACCCATTTTATAAATACTACTTTGGCGCGGCAGTGTTCGGGAAAGGCAATTGAGGTTAGTGAATAATTAATTTCAAAGAGATCAACACTTTAACCTTGGAGGGGCACATACTGTTGATATAATGTACGTAGAAATAAAAAGCTGGGAACAGTCGTCCGGTCATTCCCCGTTCAACTAAATTAACGCTCTCCGTATTAAGACGACAATTACGTTATTTTATTATAGGTGAAAAGGGTTTTCGTAAATACGGGTAGTTACCGGATATGGCATCCGTATTAATTCAGCGTTTCACGTAGTAAATTACCAGTTATCCTAAAGTTTCCGGCATCTAATTGATCGAGATGGAAAAACATTGAACGGATAAGTCTAGATAAATGATAAGGGCCTAGGTTTAATACTAAATTCTAATAGGTTGTTCCTCATCGGTCGAGGCATCAAATTTCTGAATAAGATTTTCGAGATAATCCCGGCTTTCACAGGCGATCTCGAAAATGGAATTATCAAATAAAATCCTGTTATAGTCGATTGTCAACCCCTCAGACAGGATGTATGTTCCGTGACCGCGTTCTGGAAAAAAGTCTGCCTTGGATGCTACTAGCAAAACTTTTGAATTGATGGGCATAATGACAAGACCGACCGCCATTCCCGGATTGATGAAGACTTGTCCATCAATGACATCGTCCTTCATCTTGAACCGTTTGGTGGCCGAGGTACAGTCGGGAAGGAAAAAATAGTGACCATCTGCAGCGAGCATAATCGAATAAGTGGCCTCGCCCATCAATTCTACCATCCCTTTTGAAAGTTGAGGGTAATCGAGGTGAATGCCATGTGGAACGGTGCCCTTTTTGACAAAGTGTGAAAGCATCGCATCCCTCAAATTTTCTTCCATGCCGTTGGCAAGGCCCATTATTGCTCCGAATATGGAGTTTTCAGACTGGAACATCTCCAAAGGATGCCTCACTCTTCCGATAATACCCATCTCGATCATTTTTATTGCAGCTTCGATCACTTCTTGTGAATTGGGTATGGGTACCCCTATTTCATGGTTCATGTCCAGCATTTCCATGACCACTTTATAGTACCTTGGGAAATCTTGTTCAAAATGCCTGCTAATCTCCCGTTCTATCGAGGTGTGGTCAACGTTTCCTTGGTCATCCACAATAGAATTAAGCATCTGCTTTGAAAAAAGCCCCTTGGTAGAATTCAGCTCGGAAATTCTTTTGTTTATCTTACTATAGCGATAGATCCGGTTTTGTTCGGATAGAAAGTTATTGCTCAATACCCTTGATACGTAATGGTGATTTTTTGGTGTGCTCATAATTTAGTCAATGTTCAGTTATTTTTCTTCGATATTCTAGCGAGCCATAGCTTAGCTAGCTTGGAAATCTTCAAAAATCAGTGTCAGAATGCCCCGGCCCTCAGGCTTCTCTATATTATGGTATGAGAACCGAGTTTATAAAAAAAGATTTTTTGTGATTGTGATTCCTTTTCTTTTCCCCATGGGAAGTTGCAAATGCTGCGTACGTCATCGCTGCTGTAGCAAGTTTGCGTAGCTGCGTTTTTTTGGTAAATTCCAACTTCATGAATTTTGGTTTTTTATGACTCCATGTCTTATAGAATACATTTAATACTTCATTCTTTTCTATAATGTTCTTGGATTCTGTATTCATGGAAAGGAGTATAGCATATTCTAGGAGTTCAAACTATAATATAAGTTTGGGTTACCATATAAGTGCATAGCGGCCCATCCACCAGGCTCGTCAAAAAATCTTCCGGTTTCTGGATCATATTCGGCGACTTTTCGATTGGCGAGATGAACTGTCTGATTGATGGAGTAACCTTCCTGGAAAACTTTAAAGAATTCGGTGAGCCATATTCTTGACATGGTTACATCGTATTTCCAGAAAGGGGCGACCACTGCTCTATACCCTTGTTTTATCAGTTCCTGGCCGACTGATTTAATGTCTTGGGATTGGAAATCATCTCTTAAGTTCCCGGAATTGCAAATGAATAGTATGGCAATATCTCCTTGTCCGAACATGTTGAAGTTGAATTGAAATCTGTCTTCTTCGGATTGAAATGATTTAAAGCCATCTAGGCCGGTGTTCCCATGCGCCATAAATATATTGATGTTTCCTGCCGGCATGTTTAATAAAACCGCTTCATCGATAATTGTTGCATGGAATTCTGCAAGTAACGGGCTTAGGTCGTCATGGCCGAAACTGATGGTACCGTCTTTACCAATTTTCGGCAGCCAGGCGTTGATTTTGTCAAAACTAATGAATGTCTTATCCTGATGTTGAAGGTAATGTTCGATATTCAGTATATTACAGATTGGGGTGTTTCTGGAAAGTAGTTGGCCATTATTAATCATAAGGTTATCAGGATATCCGGACATATCCACGCTTTTAAGTATCATTATCTCTTCGAATTTCATGTCAATTTTCAGATCAAATTTTGCCAAGGAGTTGATGAGCTGTGCTGTTGCTTGTTCCTGCTCGCCCAGATCATAATACTTGCTCTTCATACTATTGAAGTAAAACTTCGGTAATTTGTTGCGGATCCAGTAACTCATAAACTTAGGATCCCATTCTTCTAATAGTTTCACCTCGAAAATATGATCTGCTGTGATAGTTATAGAATAGGCTTGGTTATTAAATTCCGCTAGCCAGATCAATACCTGCCCGGGTGCTAATTGAAGTTTTGATAGAAGATATTTTGAATAATTAGTTAAGATTTCTGGTTGCAATCGGGACATTTCTTGGTCGAAACGAATGGTTCCAGTTGCCGGGTCTTGATCAGTAAAATTGAGTTGCTGATCGTTGTAGACTAGACTGCAAAGCATCGTAAGGTCAAAGTCCTGTTGCATGAATCCTTCACGGAAGGCATTGTCGGCGATGGGCCTAAGATTAATAACGTTAAATTTATAATCGCTATAATACAGATTACCATATACCTTAACAAGCATGGTAATAAAATCCTTTTTGAAGTCCTCGGATTTGCCATTGATTTGCATTTGTAACTTATCAATCACATCCTTGTCGTTTATCGTACTTTCTAAGGTTGCTAGTGTTTGCTCAAGATAACTCGGCAACTTTATTTGATACAATTCGCAATGTTTTTGAATGTTCGCACAGAACGCAAACCATGGTATCGCGCCATGTTTTCCAAATTTGAGAATCGACTTCAGATTTTTATTCAGGTATTTCCCAACGGCTGGAATCAAGGTCTGGTCATTTCTCAGCCCGTTGGCCACACGAAGATTGAAATAAGCTAGTGTAAATTTTTGATCGTCATACAAGCTTAACCTTTCTTTTTGCGCTATTTTCCATACCTTTTTTGCAAAATCATCATACCCGAATTCCCTGAAGTAGCGAAACAGATTAAACAGGATGTCAATGAATAACGATTCGTCCATTCCAGATATCGTGTCCATCGTGGCCAGAAGCATTCCGCCATAGATACCTGCATAAATGAAGTTTTTTTGCTTTATGAAGCATTTGAAAAGGATGTTCAATCCATTTGCCGGGTGCTTCTTCTTCAAACTATATAACCAGAGCTCATAACTGCAGTCTCTGGCTTTCTGATAGTCTTGGTTATAGTTTAGACTCTCCACAAAATTGCCATAAGCAAGATAAAGTAAACTAAATTCATCAGGATTTTTAGCTACACTGCCGAGCAGGGAAAGATTCAGCATGATTTGTTCCTGTTCGTCAATATTATAATTACGCTGACTGACTCCGCTTAATTGATCTAGCATAGCTGCTATAATTTGCTGCCTATCCACTTCGCTCAGTTCAACATTAATTTTGAATTCCGAGAATTGAATTCCCTGGCCGGCGTGTGATTCAAGAATACGGGAATACAATTGGAGAAATCCTTCGGCATTGTAATCCGTTGGACTATATGCGGCTTTTTTATCTTTCTTTATATGACCCAGCGTCTCTACACCCCGGCGTAGATAGACCACCAGATGGGTGGCACTGATACGATTTGAACTGGAGATCTTGTCCACAAACTCCAGAATTTCCTTAGAGGTGTTTCGTTGTCTATCGGCTAATGTTGTAAAAGTTTTACTGAGGATATTGTGAATAAGCTGGTCATATTCTGGATTGTTATCATTGATAAACAGCTGAGTTTTGATCAAATGATCCAAACTGGCAAGATCGTCCTGTTCTTCATCTTCCACAGAGATCATGTCAACCACATGGTAACTAATCTGAAAATTGATATCAGGTGGTAACAGCTGTGCCTCTTTAAATTCCATCTTTTTGAGAAGCGCATAGATTGGATATGGTTTCCACAAAAAATTTATCAGGCGAGTTTCAAATTCATCCTGGTTGCTGTAGTATGGGTAGTCGTACAAGTTCTTTATCTTGATCTTTTTAAGATCTGTAATCATTTTGACACGCTGGTACTTACCAACAATTAAGTAATTTTTCAGCGCAATGAAATCAAGAACTGGTATATTTCCTAGGAGTATACCTGAATAATGGACGTCAGAAGTAACGCACACAGGAACTATTCTCTTATTTCGGGCTTGAGCATATGGTTGTAACCCAATTAGACGCTGTTCAAATTCAGCAAGCTTTTCTTGGTAATGACCTAGCACGGTTGTTTCTTCCTTCTTATTTCCGGTAAATCGAAATACTTGGCAGGAGGCAATTACTAGTTGATCCCTAGTCTCAAGACAAAGTTCATTATCATGCAATCCTGTAGGGTTTTCCTGTATATGCCATTTAATTCCATTTGGTAATTTTTTCTTCGATAAAAGCCCCAGTTGGGAAGTGATGTATTCACATAGTAACATTTGCTGTTGAGATTCATTGATTCCGGAAGTTCTTAACCAACGTTCCACCAAAGGGTGCCCGTGAGGAGCTCTCAATGCAGAAAATAACAGATATATGTATTCATCTATGGCGTATAACGGATAACGGAAGAAGTCAACTTCGTCCTCTGGAGGATTGGTCATAGAGGTGATAAACGTGTCTAAGATATCAACAGACAGATTGCTCATTTTAGTTAAATAGCTGATCAAATCACTGCGACGGATTTTATAGGGTATAGTATCGAATTCTGAATCCACTGTTATTGCTGGTTGGAAATGATAGTCTGTAAATGCACTCAGATGTCCAGTCAATTCCAATAATTTTTCAATGGTTGCTCCTCCAAATGCGTTGAGCTTCACTTTTTCCAGGTATTCATAAAAGGCCATTGTTCTGGCAATTCGTGCAGCTTCATTTCCTTTGTCAAGCTTTACGGTGCCTACAGTTATAGCAATTTGGCCCATTTGAACCGAAATGTTTTCAATAGCAGGTCCAGTTTTCGGAAAAGACTTGGCCAACTGATAAAGCGGGAAAAATATTTCGTTGAAATGACTGCCACTCCGAATTTCGTTTATACTTGTTAGTAGGTTTACTCCATTATCTTCGGCAGACAGTTTTAGGTGCTTGGGGTCTGTCAAATCTGCATCAACAGCAGCATAAACAAGGAGGTGATAAGCAATTTTCAGGTTGAATACTATATTGACCATTTGAATCAAATGTTGAAGGACGATATCAATATCATGAACCGCTTTTCCTTCTTCAGGAACATGCTCTTGGTTAAGGATATCATATTTGTCCTGATAGGTCATTAGTAATCCATATAATTCAGATAGAAATTCCACCATTTGAATACTATTTTGCAGGTTTCCCTTGTAATCTTCGACCTTTAAATACCGCGTTCTGTCGTAATCTACTGCCTGAGTATTTTGGTTTATCTGATTGTGGACTTGTCCGCTCACAAATGCTACGTGTTTATTTCCTTTTGCAAACAAAGCATCAATTAGCGCTGATCTGGTAAATCCATGATGCCTGAGGGTTGTCATCAAGTTTTTAAGTGCAAATAGGAAGCCTTCGTTGAAAGTTGATATTTGGTTAATGAAAACAAGTTCTTCTGCATTCCATTCTTCAGCCGATTCCAGATCTTCCGGTCGAAATTCCAATGCAAATGGATCAAATGTCGAATTACTTTTTATTAATGACTTTAGACGAGCGCTAATTTTCGACATGACTTCTATTTTATTGTTAACCTTATATGAATTGTACCTTTACGAATCTAATTAATTCTCATTCACTTTTCGATATTCTGTCCTATATAGCTAGTATAGGAATAGTCTGCTCAAATGTTTTTATGCCAATTATCTTGGATATTAAAGCCCGAAAGACTGATTGAAGATGATAGAACGCATTTGTTTGAGCTAATTTTCGCAAATAACCTAAGATCTCAGGCCGACCAAGGCGAATCCATCAGGAAAGTGCAGACTTGGTTCATTGTTAATTTAGCGCTTAATTTGCCAAGTTTTGATTTTATCCAATTGATTTAAAAAAAATGTTCCTGTGCAAGTAGAAACAATGACCTAAATTTTATTGCGCAGTTGCAATATCAGTCTAAATTTTTCCCTGTCGTCATCGCTCTCAGCAGCATGAAAAAAACCAGGGTTTAAGTCCTCCGACTTTAATATTAGATCTAAATACAAATCCAGGTTCTCACATTGCAGTGGAGATAAACTTCTGATATTCTGCTCAATTTGCTCGGTGCTATGGGTATTGGAGAACTTACTGAATTTCCCGATAAAGCCTACTAAGACATCTGATGCCTGTGTGTAGATATCCGCTTGTGAATCAGAGAAGTCATAATCTTTAAGCTCTTTGCCATCTACAATAAATTTATATTCACTCAGAGTTTTTTGAATATCAGTCTCATTATCAAAATGGTGAATAGCATTAACAAAGGTATATATAGGTCTCATATAATGCGCACTCAAACCGTTGATCCAAACATTACTGAGGTCATCCATTACAAATGGAAGACTTTTATTATTGGCAGCTGTTTCCAACAGGGGAATTAATATTTCAAGTCCTTGTTTGTAATCCGGTTTTTTAAGATAGGGACGGCATATTTCTACGATTTCCTTAACAAACAGATTGACTTTATCTTCTGCAATGTTAGGATAATCATACTTGTAAAAAATCGTCCGCACTTTATCGAATTCATTACTACAAATCTTATAAACCAAATTTTTAAGAATGCGGTTCAAACCAAAATCGATTCTGCTGCTAAAACCCGATCCCTCAACTGCCGAATCCACTATATCAACTAATGAAAAGTAAAGAAAATTCAGAGATGAAAAATGGAGGTAAACATCGGCATTCAGTATGCGCTCAAAAACCATTTTCAATTTCCTGGATTTTAAGCAGTCCGTAAATTTACCATTAGCAATATGTGTAAATTTTACTTCTTTGATGTTAGGCTGTAAGCCTATTCCCACAAATAGATTAGATAAATCAGGTTTAACGTTTCCTTTGTAAGCCAAACCACCTAAGATAAAATTACCGGATAAATCAACGTTTAAGCTGCCAGTTTCCTGATGTAACTTCTTTATATTGTTTGTCTCATCGTAATAGAAAACATATCTAGCGTCAAAATCACAGTGAGGTGCTTGTAATTTCGTAAAATGGTTAATGTCTGTGGCGTCAAAATTTTGCATGGTGTAAAGGGTTTTAGAAGGTCGAGCGAATTTACTATTAAACAAAACCGCAACTAAATTATTGAAATTATTTGATTGAATTTTCGAGAAGTTAACCAACGGAATTTATGACATACTTGAATCAGCCCTGCTTTTTAAGTTCCTGTTTATGTACTTTGTTCGTCCTGGAATTACTTTCCTTGCCTAACAATTATTGTATCGAAATACAAGTGCATCTTTGATCTGGCATAACAGGAGATAGAACATAGAAAGGCAATAATTGATAATGGATAGGAGAGATCGTAATTTAATCAAGCTTAAATATCATCTAAGAAGCCAAGTTGTTTTGTCATTAAATGTCAATATCGGGTACCAAAAAAAATAATTTTATTTATTAAGTTTCTGTTTTACAGTTTGTTAATTCGGCTGTTGCAGAGCTTAATATTTGTACCCCGGTTAGCTAACTACATGTGTCATATCAAAGTTTAAATTCTGTATCGGTTATAAAATGATTGATACTTATTAGTACCCGATTTACTGGGTATTTTGTTTTTGTACCGAGGATGAATGAGCATCATAAGTGGAAAAAATGTCATATTTGTGTAAGATAAAGTCATTTTTAATAAAAAATTATGAAAGTAATTCTTTGTGTTATTTATCGATATTACAAGTTAGTTTTGTTATAATTTGTTCCCTATTTGTTTCTTTGTGAATGTAACCAATTGATTGTTAGACTTGTTTAAGTTCTGTATTGGGAAATAGTTCTTTTATATTAATTATATTGTTGAATAGATTAATAAAAATATCTTAATTGTGCTTTGTTTAGTGATTTGTTGTGGTGTCTTGGAAATTACTTGTCTTTTAAAGGCCAAAGTCTATTGCAATTTGCGGACCTACCACTCCGGCTATAAATCCTAGGATCATCAAAAAAGCACTGAGGGTAAACAAAGGAATGGCGATCAGAAAAAAATAGATTGGCTGGCTTTCCCTGATTTGTATAAAGTACTTACTATGATCCACAGGTCTTATGGGCAATGCTATTCTATGCAGCACATTTTGTAGAAAGCCAGCTATTAAGTCTGCATCTGGTAGATCAAGTATTTTTAATGTATAAGTTCCCGCCACTGCTGAGAAGCTTTTTAATTGCGTACGCCCCGTATCCCATCCATTTACATAAAGGTTGAAATAGGTGGTGTTAAGTTTCACTATTGCCCCCTTTTCATCCAGGATCTGTATTTTGAAGTCGCCTACAGGCGTTTTCCTAAACAATTTTCCTTTTTGCCAAATCGCAAATTGTCCCGGAGAGATGACCTGGAAGCTGGCTTGTTTTTGATCAAATGGCTGTTCTAACAGTATAGTTCCGTTAAAAGTTTTTTTTATCATCTGGATCGTTTTGACCAATAAATAAATACCTACGGGTATCATACAGAATGCGAGTATTCTGAAAAGGGTTGGGTTCATCGGTAAACTTAAATTTTCTGCATCTAGGTAATAACAAAATATCGATATATAAGTTTGTTGAATTTTGCTGCTTCGCTACATTTATTCAGAGAGTCTTAGGGTTAAGGAGATAATAAAAAAATTCTATTGTAATAAAAATGTAATATTTATAATTAAAATACATAATACAGGGTTTATAATCCTTTGTTTTATTAGTTGTTTGTTTATTGATTCTTTGTTTAATTGTGTTCCCTATTTATTCCTTAATGGTTATACCTATTTGATTATCATACGTATTAAAGTTCTGTATTGGCAATTAGGTGTTTGTTTTGTTGAAATCAGTTGTTTGTATTTTGTTTCCCTTTGAAGGGTTTTTAAGTTAGTAGAATAGCTGTTTTGGCATGATTAAGTCTGTTTTCTTTAATCAGATTGTTGTTAACTTTTTTCTTTTCTATACTATACGCTGCAAGACGAGACAGCATTGGAACTCGATCTTTTTCATTGGCTCTACCGCTAGGGTGAATGACTTTTAAAATCAAACAAAAGTCTTTCAAAATCAAATATTATAGTGTTTTTACTTCAAAAATGTACTAAATCTTCGCCTGCCTGTTTGTTTCTGCTTATATTTAAAATGTTTTGTTGGATTGAGCAAGCTTTAATTTTGTATGGTTATGAGAAGAAAGCTTACCGCATTCCTTGCATTAAGTTGCCTTGGTTGCTTATTAAATGCTCAACAGATAACATCGTCGCAGGTATCCACCTTTAAAAATTCGCTGCATTCAGCCAGGCAGGATGCGGACCATATCGATAGGCTGCTCCGTTTGGGCGAATATTATATCAACAGGCCCGGTGAGAAGAAAGTGGACATTGACAGTGCTTTTTACTTTCTGGATATGGCCAGGCAAAGCAATGTCGTATTAAAATCAAGGGGCATGCAGGGCAGAATTTTTCTTTTGCTTTCTCAACTGTACAGGGAATCCCAAAAAAAGGACCTTGGGCGCCAATATGTTGAGAAGGCGATAGCTGTTTTTGAAAATGGACGTTTTCCATCACTTCTGGGTGATGCCTATATAGAACTCAACCAGTACTATTATGTTCACGACCTTATCGACATAAAGTTTAAGATCGCAGCGGTGAAAAATGCTGTAAGTGCCTACCATGCCGCCGGAAATCTCCAAAGAGAGGCATATGCGCTCCAGCTCCAGGGAGATCTCCTGTGCAATTCCAAAAATTCTGAGGAAGCAATACAGGTGCTAAAGATGTCCCTTGAACTCTATAGACGTTCCGGTCGGATGGATGTTCAGGGTGTTTATGACCTCATCGGTACCAGTTATCATGACATGGGCAATTACCGGGAGGCGCTCAGGTACGGTCTGATGGCCCTGAATACGGCGGACAAACTCCATGACGATACCAGCGGACTTACCAGTACCATCTACAACAGAATAGCGATTACCCTTTATAGCCTCAAGGAGTATACCAAGGCCTTGGGGTATTTCAAAAGGTCTTTTGCCATTGGTGAGCGGAATGGAGATATCGAAACTATATTCCTTGCTGGTACGAATCTCAGTTCTTGCCTTAATGCTGCCGACAAGCCCTTGGAACAACTCAGGTTTTTGAAATATCTTGAAAAGAAGTATCAAAGACCAGGTAATGCGGTGTTTTCGGTTATGATCACCAGGGGGTTTCTGGGCACCTATATTAAACTGAAGCAGTTCGGTATGGGTGGAAAGTACTGTGACCAGCTTATCAATATGGTCACCATCAATAAAAATAACCTTTCCATTGGTGTCCTTAGAAACAGCTACATTTCCATCTCACTATTCTATACCGCAAGCGGGCAGTACAAAAAGGCAGTCCCATTCCTACAGGCTTTTAAAAAAATAACGCCAGCTTATCCTATCATGAATGTTTCGCAGTCTTATGAATTGGAATGGTTTAAGATAGATCAAGCCGCCAAAAGATACCCTTCGGCCATTAGGCATTATATGACGTACAAGACCTATCAGGATTCGCTATATACTGAGCAAAATACTAAGGAAATCCGTTATCTTGAAGCGCAATTCGAATCCGACAAGAAAAGTAATGAGCTCAAGCTGAAGGATCAGCATATCGGAATGCTTAAGCAACAGCAGTTTGTGCAGACTATTAGGGTTGCCCATGCCGATTTGATCAAAAACCTTACCTTGGGCGGTATCGTGCTGTTATTCATCTTCGCAGGTATCCTTTATTGGCTATATCATAATAAACAGCTGACCAACAAAATTATTCTTTCCAAGAATGAACTCTTAGAGAAGACCCTGAGCGAAAAGAACAGCCTGATCCTGGAAAAGGAATGGCTGCTCAAAGAGGTACACCATCGGGTAAAGAATAACCTGCAGACAGTGGTCAGTCTGCTGGAATCTCAGGCAATTTATTTAAAGAATGACGCCCTTCATGCCATTGAGAGCAGTCAGCACCGCATTTATGCCATGTCCCTGATTCATCAGAAATTATACCAATCCGAAGATATCAAAACGCTTGAAATGAAGAGCTACCTGGCTGAGTTTCTAAGCTACCTTGCTGAGAGTTTTGATTCCAGAGGTAAGATATTCTTTGTTGTGAATATTGAGCCGATAGAACTGGGGATAGCCCAGGCCATTCCTCTTGCACTGATCATCAACGAGGCCGTAACAAACTCGATCAAGCATGCCTTTCCCGGAATGACTGCAGGTACTATATCGGTATCCATGTCGCGAATAGGCAATGATATTACAGTTGTTTTGGCAGATAATGGGATTGGGATAGGAGATGTAACCAATATCAATGACGGGGCGTCACTCGGGATACAGTTGATGCAAGGATTGTGTGGCGATCTTGAGGCAACGATTACTTTTGAAAACTTAAGCGGGACAAAGATCATTTTGACCTTTGCCCTGGAATCTATATTTGAAACTGCCGGTTTCATCTGAACCGGCAAAAACTATTTTTTATGAAGGAAAAGATCCTTATTGTAGAAGACGAATTTATCGAGGCGAACAATCTTCGGTTGATCCTGGAAAAGGCGGGCTATATGATTTGTGGCATTGCCAGTTCTGTAACCGCTGCCCTAAAGATATTGGAGAATGAAATTCCCGGTATGGTTCTTTTGGACATTTACCTAAAAGGCAGCCAGACAGGCATTGATTTGGCAGTGAGGCTAAACCAGGACGGCATTCCTTTCGTTTATCTTTCGGCCAACAACAGCAAGGAAATCTTTAGGGCGGCCAAACTAACTCGTCCCTATGGATTTTTAGTGAAGCCATTCCGTCAGAAGGATGTACTTGTAACGATCGATATTGCGCAATACCTGCATCGCTACAAGCTGGAAAGTAAGCGTTCAAGAACACAGAACATAAATCCAAATGTCGGGTCAAACAATATCATCCATCACAGCCCGGTAATGAACAGTTTGCTTGAAAGGGTGGGTGTAGTGGCTATTTCGGATACTTCGGTATTAGTACTCGGGGAAAGTGGCACTGGAAAGGAGCTCATTGCCAGGGCCATTCATGAGATGAGTCCAAGAAGGGAGAAGCCCTTTATTGTCATCAATTGCGGAGCAATCATGTCAGGGCTGATCGAGTCCGAACTTTTCGGGCACGAAAAAGGAGCGTTCACAGGGGCCTGGGAGAAAAGGATCGGCAAATTCGAGATGGCCAATGGAGGCACGATTTTTCTAGACGAGATTGGGGAGCTGGCGTTGGATATGCAAATCAAGTTCCTGCGGGTGCTGCAGGAGCGGGAAATAGAAAGGCTCGGCGGAAATACACATAAGGTCGACATACGGGTAATTGCTGCCACAAACCGGGATCTGGAGAACGAAGTGGTTTCCGGACGTTTTAGGCTCGATCTCTATTACAGGCTTAATGTTTTTCCTGTAACTGTACCAGCCCTGCGTACCAGGCTGGAAGACATTCCTTTACTGGCAGCACATTTTCTGGAACATTTTGCCAAACTAAACGGAAAACGGATAACGGGTTTTTCCGAAAGCGCACTCGCGCAGCTCATGGGATATCCCTGGCCAGGCAATGTCCGTCAACTGGAGCATTTGGTAGAGCGTAGCGTATTGTTGGCATCAGCGGGAATGATCACCGAAATAGACTTAGAACAGCCGACAGGTGCAGATTTGAGGATTCCAGCACAGGAAGGAAAGATAAAGACGATTGAGGAGATCGAAGCCGAACATATCATTACTGTACTTAAGTATTGCAACGGTAAAGTGTCTGGATTTGGTGGGGCAGCAGATCTTCTTGGCCTTCCAAATTCTACACTTACCTCGAAAATGAAAAAATTGGGAATCCAAAGGGAATTCCGCGGGCAATAGCAAAACGGCCAGGCAGGTGATCTTTCCTGCCTGGCCGATATACTGCCTATCCTATAACGGATTCTGACTGTCCTACCTGTAAACTTGCAGGAGCTTTTCCTGTAAAGCGCCACCTGAAGTGCAGAATAGCGTAAACGACATTCCAGCCGATGCTCAACAGGGCCAGGCCCATCACGATCGCCTCGTTTCTTGGAAGCGGAAGTGTAAACTGGAGATTGAAATAGTTGTCGGCAATTGATTTGAAGCTAAAGATATAGATCATGTAAATCCCCAATGCGTAGGCGCGTGCCTGCATCCATGTTCCCTTTTTGACAAAAAGTGCAGCCAGGGTCGGCGCAATCAGGATGCATATGGTGAATAGTACCGTATTGGGAAAGTTCAGATAGACAAAGGTGATATTCCAGATGTCATATGCGATGATCCAGGCAACGGTCATTCCCGGCCAAAGCATATCATTGGGTGCGTTCGGGTCACGTTTTAGTCCAAGCCAGCGCGAGATGGTCAAGATGTTAAGTATCCCTGCGGCAGCATTCAGATAGTTTGCCATATGTCCCGCGGAGTAGTCCTGCAGGCAGGCTTCCAATATATTGACCGCCAGTATGACCGCTACCGCTACCTTTGCCCATTTGTACTTGTGCAGGCCCTGGAAACGGAACAGGGTAAAGAAGACACAGCCTACCACTGCCGAATATAGCTTAGTCCAGCGAAATACGCTATCAAAGCCTGAATGCAGGAAAAGGGGTATGAGCGCGAATGGCAGTACAAAGAACCAGATGTAGGGGACGGGCTTATATCGCCTTGCCAGTTCATTTCCAACAAATACGAAGGCGAACAAGAACAGTGCATGCATCCAGGATACGGCTGTAAGCGAACGTCGGATCTTGATGACCTGGTTCTCTCCCAAGGTCAGGTGGTAAAGCTGGTCGCCCGCTTTTTTTAGCTCTGCCGAAGCCAGTTCGGGAATCGGTCCCTTGGTCGTTTCAGATAGCAGTATGTTTCCTGCATTTTCCTGCCAGTGGTAGGTCTGGCTCACCTTTTCACTGCCTGTCGATTTTTCAACAAGAACCTGGGCATTCTCCGAGAAATAAAAATCATAAACCTCACCCTTTCCAGACTCTTCCTCCCATGTTCCTATCCATCTTTTATGATCTCCTGGTAGCTGGGCAGATGCACGGGGGGTACTGGTGGTCATCAGGAAAAGGAACATGGCGAACATTAGGTATCCTGATCGTTTCACGTTTCTGCCAATGGCCACTGTCAACGGTGGCGCAGAATTTATATTTTGCATGTTTTTTTGCATCGCATTTATAGTTTAATCGTTAAGTATCTATTGAACTGTTGCATATTATTTTGGAAATACCAACACAAACGACGCGCGTACCCCAAAGTCGGGTTTTTTTGCATCGGGATAGGTTACGGGTATTCTTGGACCCAGGTTCAGCTGAACCGTCTGGGTACCGACCTTTGTGATCCCTGAGATGCTTGGAATGATGACGGCTGTGGTGGTGCTGGCTTTCCAGTTCCTTGTGATCTCTGAACTCACTCCAAGCCCTGCTCCACTTTTCCAGTTGTGCGTCAGAAATGGTTGCAGGTAAAACTGACTGACGTCAGATCTGTCATCACTGCCGGCAAAGGACCAGATCTGGTTGGCAAGGGCGCCGAAGGTCCAGCCTTTGGTTTGTTGTAGAATTACGGCAGTAGGACCCACGCCCCATTTTTTTGCCCCCAGGAGTTCATCTGTTGCTGCTGGAATCAGGAAGGCTGGGCCTGCACCCCAAGTGAGTCCGTTTTTAACTACAGATGGTGAGAGAAAGGTGCTGACCAGTACATCGGACAGGCCCGTCTGGGTAGTATGTGTGCCGTATATATTATTTTGCGATACTACCGGGACGACCACCCTGGCAATCAGGTTGAGACCGGAGGTAAGTTTAAAGGGGACCACCGGTTGAAAATTCAGTACATTCCTTGATCCGTCTGTTTCGCCGATGCCAACATCCAGGTTGTTCTGGAAAGGGACACTGATCAGCGAGGCGACTGGATTGTTGAGCTTCCGGGTAAGCTCCTCATTGGTCGGAGTACTGCCCTTTCCGGTCGCCTGTGCGAATGCACCCGTTGATGGAAGGATAAGGCAAAACGCGAAGACTATCTGGCATGCTGATGCATAGCTGTTCTTTTCTGTAATTTTTTGTTTCATGATAATAATTTTAAAAAGTTAAAAATGGAATGCTGTGGGTGACAAAACGCAGCTGTCCTTCGAGATCGATCAGGACAATGGCGCGTTTGCTGGGCGTTAATAATATAATGGTGATGGGTTCATAAAAAATTCATTAAGGGTTGGAAAAAAACTGGTCTGCAAGAACTCCCGGTTGTCGGGTGATCACAAAGGCAAACTTAGGAGACTAGCCTGCACGTAAACTTTGATTATCAAATAATCGTCTTTAAAAAACAACCGAGCGTGTCCGCGTCCTATTTTTTGCGTACGGATCTTGAAATAAGTCCCTTCCGCTTTGCAGATAGATTTTTCTGTTCGCAGTTGGATTTTCAAAGCGGTTTATGTGAAATTGAAAGGTGGCAGGAATTCCGTGCCCGTATTTTTGTATGTAAAATCACCTTGTTATCAGGGTATTAAAGCTCAATTATGAAGAATAAAGAATCAAAAACAATCGTTTTCATTACAGGCGCATTTGTTAGTAATGCTGGATGGCAAGAGTGGCAGGTTTACTTCGAAAGTGCGGGATATCGGACCATCGCCCCACCATGGCCGTTCAAGGAGGGGACCGCCAGGGAACTTCGTTCTCGCCAAGGGGATGATACAGATCTGGCAGGGTTAACCCTTTCGGCGCTGGTGGAACACTATGCCGCAATTATTGTCGCCCTTGAAGAGAAGCCCATTGTCATTGGACATTCCCTTGGAGGACTGCTTACCCAGATCATGGTTAACCGCGGGCTTGTCGCGGCTGGGGTGGCCATTCATCCGGTCCCTCCGCAGGGTATATTTCCTTATGAGTTTTCTTTCCTTCGCGCCGCATGGAAGTCGTTAGGCCTTTTCACTTCTCTAAACAAGACTTACTTGATGTCCTTCGGCGACTGGCAATACGCTTTCGTTAACGGTATGCCACTAGCCGATCAGCAGAAGGCTTATGAGGATAACACCATTCCCGAATCTAAAAGGGTGGCTCGTGGCGGACTGACTAGTGCTGCCGCAGTTGACTTCAACAGGGATCATGCCCCGCTGTTGATCACCTCGGGAAGTGATGATCATATCATCCCAGCCCACCTGAATTATAGAAACTATAAGAAATATAAAAGTGGCGCCTCTGTGGTGGATTATAGGGAGTTCCCTGGTAGGAACCATGCTGTGCTTGGACAACCCACGTGGAAAGAAGATGCCGCCTTTATCCTGGAATGGCTTAGTCACAAATAGAAAAATCAGCGGCGGACTTTGCTGTTTGGCAAAGCCTGCCGCTTTGTAAGATTAGCTGGTAATAAAATGTTCTTTCCTGATACCCAATTTTGCCATTTTTGAAGTAAGGGTAGAGTAGGGTAGGCCCAGTAGCTCTGCTGCACCGCCGATTCCGGAAACCTTACCTTTGCACTTTTTGATAGCCTGCAGAATATGGTCCCGTTCGTTCTCACTTAATGTCTTGAACACTAGTCCATCCAGTAGACTCAATCTTTCGCCCCTTTCGCGGATCGGCAAGTGCATCTCCTTGATTGTCGTTCCATTTGTTAACAATACGCTTCGCTCAACAAGATGTTCCAGCTCTCGTATGTTCCCAGGCCAGCTATATGCCATCAAATCCTGAAGCACCTTATGGGATAGGTTAGAGATATGCTTCCCAGAATTTTTTGCATAACGTGCAATAAAATGAGAAACCAGTACGGGAATATCCTCCTTTCGGTCCCTGAGCGAGGGGAGAATGATCGGAAATACGTTCAGACGGTAAAAAAGGTCGCTCCTGAACCTTCCTGCATCAACCTCTTTTTGTAGATTTCTGTTGGTGGCCGCTATGATGCGGACATCCACCTTCAGGGTTGACTTTCCTCCAACGCGTTCGATCTCCCGCTCCTGGAGTGCTCTGAGCAGTTTGACCTGAAGGTCAAGTGGCATCTCGCCGATCTCATCAAGGAAGAGTGTGCTATTGTTGGCCAGTTCAAATTTGCCGATACGGCGTTCGGTTGCGCCAGTGAAACTTCCCTTTTCGTGGCCAAACAATTCGCTTTCGATCAGATTGGCAGGTAGGGCTGCACAGTTCACCTTGACCATGATCTTGTCTTTTCGGGTGGATGCATTATGGATCGCCCTGGCTATGAGTTCCTTTCCGGTGCCTGTTTCTCCAAGTACGAGGACGGTGCTGCTGGAATTAGATACTTGAGACAAAAGATGGAATATCTTCTGCATTTCCGCCCCGCCGCCGATGATCTCGCTATGGTTATAATTTCCGACGATTTCCTGCTGCAGGTACTGGTTCTCTTCTTCCAGCCGTAACTTGTATGTACTGATCTCCTTGAGCTGATTCTCTATCCTTTCATTGGCAATGGTATTGGCGAGGGCGATCGCGATCTGGGCGGCAAGGCCCTTAATCAGATGGTCGTTGAGCTGATCGGGCTGAGTCCATAAAACGCCAATATCCTGATTGCCTACCTTAAGGGGGACCCCTAAGATATCCATGATATTCAACGACCTCCAGAATTGGGCCGTTGGCGATGAGACCATACTGCCTTTCTCTAACATACGGAGATCGAAGTTCACGGGCTCGTTTGCCTTGAATACCACTTCTGCCATTCCTCCGGTAATTGGGATTTTTGCATCCCTTATATTGGTAAATTCTGGTTGGCTAACATACTGGGCATTCTGGTCATATAAAAAATAACTGGTCGTGCGCTGGTCAATATTCTTCAATGAGATGATGTATTCTTTTACCAGGAAGCGGTTCTTTAGGTAACTGTTGATCACTTCACCAAGCGACTTTTTGTCCCGGACCGATGCGATGTCATGGCTGAACGAGAGTAGCAGTGTCTTTTCTTTTTCCCGTTGCCTCACATCTTCATGTGCTAGAATATTGGAAACAGCAATGGCAACCTGGCTAGCCACCCCCCTGATGATGTTCATCGTATTAGTATTGAAGCAGTTTTTGACATCTGAATAAAAGGTAATCACTCCAAAGGTTCTTTTTTCACCTTGGAGTGGAATTGATACGGCCTCCCGAAGACCGGCCTCATAATGTACCTTGCTATAATGCGGTGCGTTCGGGAGTTTTGCGTTCTTCTCGATATCCGAAACGGTGGGTTCGCTCGAATTCAGAATGGTATCAAAAACACTATCTTTGACCAGGTACTTGGTGGTGATCATCTCCATGTATTCAGGATGATCCCTGGATCTGGAATGCGGGTCGGTCAGGTAGACGGTAAAGGTCTTTTTGTCGTCATTCAGCGCTGCTATGCTACTGTGGGTGAAGTAAAAAATGTTTTTCAGCCGGGTATTGATGAAGGTAAGCAGTTCGTTCTTATTCCTGATGTTGCCCAAATCGTAGCTGATTGACAGGAGCATTTCCTTTTCCATTTCCCTACTGTGGATATTCTCATTTGCGATGATATTGGCTACTGCTACGGCCACCTGACTCGCAACGCCCTTAATGATATTAAAATGAAGGGGATTAAAAGTCCCCTTACAGTCCGAGTAAAAGTGCAATATGCCCCAGATTTCCTTTTCACCCGGCAATGGGACCGACACCGCCTCACGCATGCCCACCTGGTAATGGATGACGGCGTAGGGCGGCGGGCTGTCCATGCGTTGCACATCCTCATAATCGGATATGATCGGTTCGGTGGCTTCCATGAATATATTGAACACGCCATCGTTTACAGGGTACGTGGAGACTACGAGTTTTTCGTAGTCCTGATGTTGGCGGGATCTGGATTGCGGATCGGTCAGGTAGACCGAAAAGGTTTGTCTGTCTTCAGCTATCACAGAAATGCTACTATGAGAGAAATCGAATAGTTTTTTGAGCTGAGTATTGATAAGGCTGAGTAACTGGTTCTTGTCCCTGATCTTAGCCATCTGGTGACTGAGGGAAAGTAAAGTGTGCTGCTCTTTTTCACGATTAATCAGCTTTTCGCTGGCTTCGATGTTAGATATTGCAACCGAGATCTGGCTGGCGACACCCTTGATAATGCTCAGGGAATCCGCATTCCAGCTACCGTATCGATTAGAATAGAAATGCAATACCCCCCAGATCTCCTTTTCGTCGAACATTGGGATGGATATCACTTCCCTGAGCCCCACATCATAATGTATCTTGGCATACAGTGGCGCGTTGGGCGCATCGATGATCTTTTTATAATCATAGACCCGGGGCTCTTCCGATTGAATAAACTGTTCAAAGAATCCGTCATGGATCGGAAAGTTTTGCATCCATCATCTGGTCAAAATCGGTATGTCCTTTGGAACGTGTTGAAGGATCGGTGAGATATATCCTGAAATGCTGTTTGTCGCTGCTGAGCACAGAGACGCTACTATGGGTGAAATAAAACAGTTTTTTGAGTTCTGTGTTGATCAGGTCAAGCAGTTCCTTTTTGTCCCTGATTTTTGCGATAGCAAAGCTAAGCTCTAGCAGGGTTTCCCTTTCGTGAGAGCGAATTTGCAGCTGTTTATTGGCGCTAATGTTCCTGATCGCTGTGGCCACCTGGCCGGCGACTCCTTTGAGGATCTCAAGGTGCACGGAGTTGAACGCATTCCTAACTGAGCTGAAAAAGCACAGTACGCCAAAGGTGCCCTTTTCCCCTTGTAAGCGAACCGCCGCCACTTCTAAAAGGCCAGCTTCATTGGCCGGCACCAGATAGGACGGAAGAAATCCCTGGCTATGTGACTCTACTAAGCTAAATATGTATGGTTCGTCACTTCCCAGGACCTTATCGAGCAGCCGGTCATGTATTGAATAACTACCTCTGGGCAATCCGGAATATCCGCTATGGTTCCCCAAGGATGTTCCCGGAGCGGTGAGGTATGCTGAAATGGTCTCTTGGTTATTATTTATTGCAATGATGTCGGAATGGTCGAATTCCCAGATTTTGTTAAGTTCATTGTTGATCAGTTCCAACAGGCAGTCCTTTTCCCTGATCATGGCAATCTTGTGACTGAGGCTCAATAGCATTTCCTTTTCAGCCTCGCGCTGGCGTACCGCCTCGTTGACCATGATATTGGAAGCTGCTATTGCAACAAGGCTGGAAGTGCCCTCGATCAGCTCCATGATATTTTTGCCGAAGGTGCCGGTCTTGTCAGATAACAAGGCCAACATCCCAAACGACTCTCTTTCGTTCCTGAGCGGTGCCGCGACAAATTCTTTGATGCCTGATTCGTGAAACATTTTTACGTAAATCGGGCAATGTTCACCTTTACTATCGATTTCCTTTTGGATATTGTAGCAAACAGGATGATCTAAAGACAGTGTGTTTTTAAAGATGCCATCATCGACAGGTAGGCCCTGAGTGGTGACATATTGGTAGCTCGGATGCTGGGCCGACATGGATTGCGGATCTGTCAGAAAAACGGTAAATGTCTTGTTGTCAGGTGCTAATGTCATCGCTGCACTGTAAGTAAAAGGTACAAGTTCTCTCAATTGTCCGTTTATAACAGAGAGAAGGCCTTGGCGGTCCGTTACTTGTGCCATCATTCTATTGAGGTTGACAAGTTGTTCCATTACCTGTTTTGAAGAGCGTTGATTTGTGTGAGTTGCCATAATTTAATCTGTATAAATTTATGTATTTATTGTATTTCGGCAAATATATTCGGCATTTGCCGATATAACGGCAAAGAGCAAGCCTATTGTATGTATGTAATAGTCTAATATACAGATGTTTAATAGTATGGCATAACTGTTGGTTAAAAGGTTAAAACAATATTGCTATGATAGTCAAACAAGATACCGCCAATTTCAGCAACTTTTCTGTGAGTTCGCCTTTAGACGACATGACGTTGTTAAATAAATACAAAACCGTCTACAGCAACTATAGTGACGACGGGATCATAGACCTTGACAAGCGGCTCAAACACAAGTTCGACTTTCAGATCTACAGGCTGGAGGATGTACTGCCGGCCCTTGGTGGTGTACTTCCACCCACAAGACAGACCCCTTATTGGATGGCTCTAGTGAAAAAAGGGGTAGGAGAAAAATCAATCGGCCTTTTTTCCTTTCCTATCAAGGATTACACGCTTTTCATCGTTCCCAAAAGAGTGATGCATTCCAGCAGGTACTTCTCGCAGGACTGTACAGGCTTTGTGATGAGTTTTAATATTGATTTTTTCATGAACAAAGCATTTCCAAAACAACATATCGTTAATCGTAAAGTATTAAAAAGCTCAGTCAAACCATTTTTATACCTTCACGGCGGTCAGCGTTCCTTGGTGGAGGACATATTCGAGTCCATTGTGACCGAGCATCTGGCCGATGGATCGGAGAAAGGCGAAATGATCGCCATCAAGGTACTGGAACTGCTCATCCTTTGTGACCGTCTGTTCAGCGAGGCGAACCAGACAGGAAATGATATCCTGTACCATCCGATCATTGAGAAATTCACCGAACTGGTGGAAAATAGCTATGATCAGCAACGGAGTGTTCGTTACTACGCGGACATCCTCAACGTCCATCCCAATCATCTGAACTATCTGCTGAAGAAACATAGCGGGCTAAACGCAAAAGTAAGCATTAATAACAGAATCATCCTTGAATCTAAATGCCTATTGTCCAGTTCAGAGCTGATCATCAAAGAAATAGCCCACCGGGTCGGTTTCGACGATCCTAACAACTTTTCTACCTTTTTCCAAAAAAATACAGGGCATTCACCCGCCATCTATCGATCATCTTGTCATCAGTTCAATACGCACGTTGGCCAATCTACTTAGCGCCAGCAAAGTGACGTTGAGCTGATTATCTTTTTATATTGCCGTTCCTCGAAACGTAATTATTGCCTGGTGACCTTATACCCCATCCAGTCATGCGGCCCCACTGTGCTGGTAGCGGAACTTCATTACTGTCTATCACCAGTATTCCTCTGAGTCCCATATGGGTGTCGACCGAATGAACTGACCTATAGTGGCCCACAAGGCTATCATAATAAAAATATACCACCTGCACCTCGATGGAGGTAATTTCGAAATCTGATCCAGTACATGAACAGAGTAGCCTTTGGTTTGGCAATGCAAAAAAATCTTCTGGAAAGCCAGACTCATGAAGCTGGATGATTGTACGGGCTAAGGAATTATTCAACCAAATTGGCTTGTTTTTTTTGTGTTGCATGGGCGTAGTTTTTGATCTTCAATAAGGTACTTCCATAATACGATATCAGGCGGATAGCTATACAACTAGCACCGCTCCGAGTTTCCTGCAGAGATACTTGGTTACCAGAAAGCCGATAAATAGCAATCCAGCAATTATGATATAACCCGTCAGCTCCTTAGAAGCTGCAAGGGTGGCTTGTTGTTGAATATTGGCATAATAACTCGTCCCCTGCACTTTCGAAATGTAATTATCACCGTCATTCTGCCCTGCCAGATAATCCAGATGGCGGATACGCTGTTCATAAAGGAAATAGACGTAGAATGCCGAACAGATGCCGCTTCCAATAAAGGACCTGAAAAGGATCATAGTTCCCGCTGCGCTCATGATCATGTTGATACCCATCGACCTTGTGGTGTAAAGCCCTACGGAGATATACAGTACCGCTGTTGCGAATCCTTTAGCCGCAGAGGGTTGCCAAAACCCATGGATGTCGAAATTTGCAGTGAAGCTGTTATACATCATTATATGATACAGGATAAAACAGGCGAACCCTGCGATGATTAGCAGGTCTCCATCCAGATTAAAATAATACCATACGTAACAGACCAAACAGCCAGCTATGATGCCCGGGATCATGTAAAGGTTGACCTCCATGTTGGTTATCATTTCGTAATGGAGTATCCCTCCGGAAAACGCAGATTGGAAGGTACCAGGAATGAAAAGACCCAATATCATAAAGTAGGCGAGGCCAGTGCTGAAATTTGATTTTTTGAACATACCCAAATCGAACATAGGGCGCTTTATGGTGTATTCCCTTTTAAGGAACAGTAGCAGTGCCGCGAGCGAGCCTAGCAGGGCTGCGATGATTTTCCCGGAGGAGAACCAGTCCTCTACTTTTCCATTTACCATGGCATAGTTGAGCAATAGCATAGATGCAGATAGTTGGGTCAGCCCCAGGTAATCGACTTGGTACAAGGGATATTTCTTTTTCGGCGGGTGATTTTCTACCAGCAGCAGCGCACTTATAAGGCATAGCAGAATTAAGGCCAGTATTGCAATATAGGCAAACCGCCAGTTGTACTGATAAGCAAGCCAGGTCGTAAGCCAGGTGACAAAGTGTATTCCGGCCAACGCGGTAAAATACACGAACGGATACATTCTGCTGGTGTCGAGTTTCTTACTCCAGATATACATCCAGATTACATATACTTCCACCATAGCCGATATTTTAGCGAACCCCAGGATAAAGCATGCGGCGATGATAACGGTGGCATTGCTTGTTGTGGCACAGATCAGATTCATCACCAGTAGCACAGTCAGTCCGCACAATAGCAGCGTCTTGTTCGAAAACCGCATTTTTAGACGCATATGGAAAATCAGTCCAAGGCCCATGCCGATATAGATGGCATTGTAGGCTTCAGTAAATTGCTCGGCATAAACTCCCATGTCACTGTACATCTCGGTAGCATTCCCCAAGTATATTCCGTTGGCCACCAGAACAACAAAGAATATCAAAAACAGTACGGGAAGGCGTAGATATAGTGGCACCCATTTGTAGAAAAGATCCAGTAATTCCATAACCGTTGCTAATTTTGTATAGTTCTAACTTCCACATTCATCCCAGCAATGAGCTTATTGATATCCCCCTTCCGCCCATGGCCGGGGAGAAGATCGATTTTAACAGGGATCCTTTGCTGTACCTTAACAAAGTTGCCCGTGGAATTATCCACAGGAATTGCAGAATATCTGGATCCCGTAGCCTGTGAAATTGCCGAAACCACCCCGGTAAGTTCCTTGTTGTCAATTCCATCGATACTCAGGCGTACTTTTTGTCCGATATGAAGTTTAGCGATCTGCGTTTCCCTGTAATTAGCCACGATCCATTTATGGTCATTGCGGACGAACATTAGCAAGTTTTGGCCGGTCTGCAATAATTGTCCCTCCTGGATATTCCTCCGTCCTGTAGTTCCGTTATATGGCGCTCGCACTACGGTATAGGAAAGATTTAATCTTGCCATTTCCACCGCCGCATGCGCACGCTTAACCTCGGCATCGTTGACCGCTAACCTCTTGAAGGTTTCATTGATGGAAAACTGGTTTGTGTTCCTCTGTCTTTTAAGCGCATTGGTTTGGGCAGTAAGTGCATTATACTCGGCACTTACCTGATCAAACTGCTGCTGGGTTGCGGCTCCTTCTTTCAGCAAATTTTCATACCGATGGAAGTTCTTTCGTGCATTCCACAGCCTTGACTCGGATGCTTTGATATTCGCATCAGAAACGCTCAAACTACTATGCACGGTGCTGACCGTGGAGGCTGCCACGTGCCTGGCTGCCAATGTCGAAAGGTAGGCAGCCTCTGCCTGTTCCAAGCCGATCCGGTATTCCCGGTCATCAACAATAACAAGGGTGTCACCTTTTTTAACACGCTGATGTTCCTGAAACCTTACCTCTTTGATATAGCCGGGGATCCTGATATTGACCGGATTGATATACTCTTCAACTTGTGCGTCATTAGTATAGAGTTCATGGTCAAGGCCGAAATAGGTAGAAATTCCCCAAACAATGGCGCAAAGGGTACAGCCGACTAAAAGGCCATTGATGATGTAGATGGTTAGTTTGCGTTTTGGCTCTTTGGCCCCGGGATTGATATCGCTCATAGTGTTTTTGATTAGATAGTGCCTATCGATTTTAATAACTGGTACCAGGTATACTGGACATTGACTAATGCGCTGGTGACTTTTAATTCTGCTTCGATCTTGGTGTTTGAAGCATCCAGCATATCTGTAAGCAACGCCAGTTGGGCAAAATATTTCTTTTCGACGATCCTATAGTTTTCTAGCGCAGACCTCAAGTCGTTCTGATAAGTGGCCAGTTCATCCTTTGCCTCGTTGTACTTGATATAAAAGGAACTAACTGAAACTTCCAGATTCTGCAACTGAAGAGCCTGATTCTGTATCGACAGTTCAAGCCTGATGCGTCCGGCCTTGATCTTTTTTGGCGATTGGTATATCGAGGAGATGTTATATTTGATCCCGATACCTGCCTGCCATACATTATAGAAAATGTCGATCGAGGGAATTGTGTTCAGAAATGGGCGCTTCAGGTTGGTGCCTGTGAAAAAAACTACCTCCGGGTAACGATCACTACCCAATAGCTTAATTTCGGTCTGGGCAATCCTGTTATCCATACCGGCTATCTTCAGCTCGTGGTTTTCCCTATAAGCCTCGGCGAGAAAGAACGAGAGGCTTTCTTGATGCGTGTGCCTTTTGAGCAAACTGGTATCAGGTACCAGCTGGGTAGCAGCAGGCAGGCCGGTTACCATGTTCAGTTGATGATTATAGATCGAAATGTTATTTTTAATCTTTCTCAGGTTAAGGAGCAGGTCGGATATAGTAAGCTCCGTTCGAAGCACATCATTTTTTGTCAACATGCCCTGTTTCTGCATTGTGAGTATGTTATCGAGCCGATTTCTGGCCAGTTTAATGTTGTTCTCGAATACTTTAGCCTGGTTAATTAGCCGGTAGATGTCCAGATACTTTGCCGCCATCAGAAACTTGATGTCACTTGTATTCCTTTCTAAATTCAAGACTGCTACCTGTTCTTCCAGGGTAGATTTTTGAATGGTATTAGATATGGCACCCCCCTTGAAGATAATCTTTCCGGCCATTATGCTAAACTGTGTAAACTGATGGGGGATAGCACCTTTCTGATGCCCGGAAAATGAAGGCGTCCAGATATCTGCATTACTGATATAGCCATAGTCTAGGTCAGCAGAGATAGAAGGGAGGAGATAAAGCTTGTTGATCTCGGTCTGCTGATGAGCCAGTTCAGTATATTTCGCGGCGACCTTCATCTGGGTACTATTGGCCAGGGCAAGCTCGAATACCTCCTCAATGGACATTGGCTTAGGATCAGGGAGCTCCTGCGCCATGATCAATGGGCTGTAGGTTATTCCTAAACTGATTATTAATGATATATATGTCTTTTTCATATAGTGGCAACTAAATTTGCTAGAAACAAACTTCTGTCTTTTTTACAGCCGAACTCTTTTAAAATCAAGTGATACGCTTTAAAAATCAAATTCCGATGTTCCATTAAAAGATGCATTTTGCTGAGGTATTGATAAATCAAAGCTGTTTGTTTGATATCAAAAGATTTTGGGGGGCGGTGTCTGCTATGTTTACATCAGACGTTTGGGAAGTAATCCCATTCATAAACATTTAATCTTTGACAGCATGCAAAAATCAAGTTATGTGATAATAGCCCTTGGGCTGATCATCGTTATCGTATCGTTTTTTACCATTTCCAACAAGGAACCGATCAATGTTTCGGACTCAAGCTATCCGACTGGCAACATTCCTGGATCTATACCCACACAATGGGGATATTTTCTGGGAGCAGTTTGCTTCTGCGTGGGTTCAATAAGTTATATTTCTCAGCTACCGACCGAAAGGCAGGGCTGATTGGTCGGACGAGTTATGCAAACTTTTTTATTCTATTTTATATTGGGACTGATGAAGGCGGCATTGGTACTCCTGATCTTGCTAATTGCCTTAAGGAACTACTTTTGCAGAAAAGTTGATGGGACTGGCCAGGCACGGACCGCAAAGCGCAAAGATATTGGTAGAGCAAATGGGGTCTAGAGTGCCCAGGATTTTGGAAAGTTACCAAAAGGAGTGTTTCCGGTTTATGGAAAACTTTACCTGTATGATGTTTCCAGCTTCGGAAGTTATTCTTCAAGGTGGGCTAGTAGAAAGTCAAAAAAAGATAGTAAACCTTAGTTATATTCTGTGAGTTATTAGTTGTCGTTTCTACGATTGATGAAAATACATATATTCTTAGGAAGACAGATTAACTATTCAATTTGAGTTTTTGTATTTGAAATATTAATAATTTTGTAACTAGCTTTAGGAAAGTTACTTATCGTTTATTGAAACTCTGATGTGACAATCGATTCATCGCTCATCGAAGACCTTATCCTTTCGAGCATTGTTTGCGTTGTAGAGTTTGGTGGTAAACGTATACTGCTGACCGGTGATGGTCGTTGTGATGATATCCTTGACGGACTTTCAGCCAATGGTTTGTTGGATGAATCCGGAAAGGCGCATTTTGACATCTTAAAAATGCCCCACCATGGAAGCGATGCGAATATGAAACCCGATTTTTTATTGACTGTCACGGCAGATCATTATGTCATCTCAGCTGACGGGAAACACCACAATCCCGATCGGACCACACTTGACATGATGGCAGAGAATATAAGGAGTAGAACAATCCATTTTATAAACCATGATGGAGAGTTTGATCTAGGTGAAAAGATGGACGGTTTTGCCCAAAAAATCAGTGCAAATGGAAATGGTGTTGTCATTAGTTACCCAGGTGCAGGAAAGAATTCGTCGGTATTAAATTTACTGGATGAACTGCCATACTGAAGGATGGCTAATTCAATATTACGTACCCAGGATAAGTGGTTCTCAACAGAATTTAAAATCGAGGAGTGATTGCCCATGTTAGTTTAGGTTTGTTTCTGTGGATTTTTTTGGACTCGAATATCTTTTACGACAGACAACTGGTACTTAGACAGTGCCAATTTCCAACTATTGAGCAATTTCGTGAACAACTCTGGCTCTCGTATGCTGATCTCCAATATGGTTAGCCAGGAAGTTCAGAACCATCAGGAAAAGCAGATTTCTGAAGCTGTGCTTAATATCAACAAAAACCTTAAGATTTTTGACCAGCTTAATCCTATGCCTCATGGATTCGAAATAGATCAAGTTCTTCAGCCCTACATTTTCAAGGATATTCTGGGATCTAAAATTGAATCCCTTGACTACATCAGTTATGCAGGTATTTCCCAAGAAACCGTGGGGAATCGTGCTGTTGTGAACGGCAATTAAGAATGCAGGGTTTTTGGCAAATAGGAATACACAACTTTCGGCAAGAATGCTACAGAGAAAATGGCAAGAATGAATGCATAGTCCGTTTCAAAAGTAATGCAATAAAGTTA
>Ga0247815_10000129_pt1 | contig 56537 bp, 44 predicted proteins | sample UWRJL194509B1_FD_181014 | JGI IMG/M metagenome (GOLD analysis project Ga0247815, IMG submission 181014) | Plant litter microbial communities from Arlington Agricultural Research Station in Wisconsin, United States - UWRJ-L194-509B-1 | ecosystem: Environmental > Terrestrial > Plant litter >... | reverse complement strand
TTGCGGTTTGGTTTGTTATTCATCTTGTATATGGATCTTGATATGCTTTCGCAGAAGGTATACGTTTTTCAGCAAATTCTATAAAAGGTCGAAAGTAGGTATATGTTTAAAATAATACTAATAAACGTGTTGAAATTTCTCAAATACACAGTATGTAGAATTATTAAAAATAATATTTACTGGTAATGTCAGTAAACTGCCGTACATTCACGACATATTATAATTGCATTTATATGACATTCCTGAATGTAGTGTTAGATCCTCCATCATATGGATGGACAGACGCTAATGGTAACCTCGCAAAGCCAAGTCCAAAGCAGATATTTCGTGAATTTTTTAGCCGGTTGAACATTTTTAAGAGCAAAAAGAACTGGTTGCCGTTCATGAGTTGGTCAAAGGTGATTATATCCATTCCATTTTTAATGTTGTTCATCTTCCAGTATTTCAGCTGGAGCCTGCTGGCTGTGGCTTTTGTCTACAGCATGATTGTAATGGGCACACATGGCACCGTGTGGCACCACCGGTTTTGTACCCACAATGCTTACTCTTTTAAGAATAAATTCTGGCGTTTCTTTACCCAGAACCTTACCATATCTATGATTGCAGAAGAAGTATATGTAGTATCCCATCATGTACACCATGCAAAATCTGATATGCCGGGCGATCCATATAATGCTTCAGGCGGCTTTTTATATTGTTTCCTGGCCGATGTAAACCATCAACCAATTGCAAAAGACCTGAGCGAGGCCGATTATAACCGCGCAGTAAGATTAATGGTGAATACCGGTATCAAACCCAATACTTATGCGCAGTACAAGGAGTGGGGCTCTATCGCTAATCCATGGAGAACACTGGTAGCATGGACGTTAAACTGGGGTTTCTGGTATATGGCTTTTTACCTTATTGGTGGGCATGCATTAGCTTGTACCGTATTTGGTGCTGCCGGTTTCTGGGCCGTAGGCGTAAGAACATTTAATTTCGAAGGTCATGGAAAGGGTAAAGATATGCGGAAGGACAATTATGATTTTAGTCGCGAGGATATGTCTATCAACCAGATGTGGCCGGGTATTGTAGCCGGAGAATGGCATAACAATCACCATTTGTACCCTAAAAGTGCAAGGACAGGTTTTCTTCCGCACCAGGTAGACATTGCATGGATGTATATCAGGTTAATGTACGCACTTGGTCCCGTATCCAGCTTTAAAGATTCAAAAACTGAATTCCTGGAAAACCATTATCACAAAAAATAAAGGATCTTTACCTTCTTTTATTATGTATTCCAAAGAACAATCATCGAAGTTGAAAGAAGCCTTCTGGGCAACTTTCGGACAATATATTGCGCCTCATCCTTCTGCCGACGGCGAAAAAATTAGCTGGATCAATTATAAAACAGGGATCAGGCACCTGCATTTTAAAATGCAGGCAGATCACCGCTCGGCCTTTATCGCCATTGAAATCAACCACCCTGATCCAGGTATCCGGGAATTGTTTTTCGAACAGTTTGTGTCCTTCAGGAATATACTTAAACAATATTTAAACGAAGATTGGGACTGGGAACTGGAGTTAAGGGATGAAAACCAAAAATTGGTCAGTAGAATATATACTTCCCTCGATGGGGTGAGTATTTTCCGGCAGGAAGACTGGCCCGCATTGATTTCATTCTTCAAACCCCGTATCATCGCACTTGATGAATTCTGGAATGATGCCCGTCATAGTTTTGATCTGTTCAGATAAAACTTGTGATAAAGCTGCTATTCTCTACCTTTGCAGCGCAGCCAAATGGTAGCGCTGTTAAATTATTAGAGAATAGATGTACGATATTTGTTGCATAGGGCATATCACGCTGGACAGGGTAGTCACCAGCACTGCAGAGAAACACATGGCTGGGGGAACTTCATTTTATTTTTCCAAGGCGCTGCGCCACATGGATCTCAATTATGGTCTGGTTACCGCCATTGCTGATAGCGAAATGTCTTTTGTTACAGAATTACGTACCAGCGGTACCGAAGTAATTGCTTTCTCAAGTGCTAAAACTGTTTACTTCGAAAATATTTATTCTGCCAATCTTGACCACCGGACACAGCGCGTTTTGCAGGAATCAGATCCATTTACTGTCGCACAGCTGAGCGACATTGATGCAGATATTTTTCACCTGGGCCCTTTGCTTGCCAATGACATCTCCGTTGAGCTTATCAGGGAGTTATCAAAAAAGAGCAAAGTATCACTCGATGTTCAGGGTTATTTGCGCGAGGTTCGTGAACAGCGTGTATGCGCGGTTGACTGGAAGGAAAAAAAGGAAGCCCTGCAATATGTACATATATTAAAGGCTGATGAAGCGGAACTCGAAGTGCTCACCGGAATTGAGGGAATTGAAGCAGGTGCAAAGGAAATCGCAGCCTGGGGTGTAAAAGAGATCGTAGTGACGCGTGCAAGTTTGGGATCGGTGATTTATGCTGATGGTGTTTTTTATGACATACCGGCATTTTTGCCAATGGTTGAAACCGATGCTACCGGCTGCGGTGATACCTATATGGCAGGGTACCTGTATCAGCGTGTACAAGGGGCAGGTTTCCAGGAAGCGGGCGAGTTTGGTGCTGCAATGGCTAGTTTAAAAATTGAATCATCGGGACCATTTAACGGAACTGCTGGCGACGTTGAAAAAAAACTTCTGGGCGCAAGGGTTTAAAAAGCCGCTTTTAAGCTCAAAAATGCACGATTTTAGATTTTTCAGAATATTTAGTTCGTCATGCAAATGTTTTTTTGAAAAAAATAATAAGTGTAGTTTGTACACTATTGAAATAGTTTGTATATTTGTATCAACAACAAAGAGATAAACACTTTCACGTTTTTGCTAAATCAATATAGCAAGACTGAAATTAAAGAAAAACCCGTTCATACAGGTTTATATTTGGTTAGAATAGGGATGCTTCGTGGATGCGACAACCCTTTCTTTTTTTATAGCCTTTTTGTCTGTTAAAGTCCTCCTTCCATTCAAGTATTAAAATCCTCTATCTCAAAATATTTAGTTTTACACTTTTGTATTTGATCAATGTGAAAAAAGCTAAAAACGTCAGCTGAAATGTTGTGGTGCAAAATTGTTTGTTACCCGGGCATTTTTTGTATTTTGTTGTTCGCAAAATAAGAGAAGACATGAAAGCAATTCAACTGACCGCATACGGTGATAGTTCCGTATTAAATTTAGTAGAAATAGAACAACCTGTTCCCAAAGCCAATCAGGTGTTAATTAAAATAGCGGCAACTACAGTTAACCCATTTGATATTAAAGTGCGCTCGGGAGTTATGAAAGATGAGGTCCCTGTTCATTTTCCATTTATACCCGGATCGGACTTCGCCGGGACTATTGAACAGGTTGGCGAAAATGTTACGCGTTTAAAAAAAGGAGATAAAGTATTTGGTATAGCCTTTGGGGGAACTTATGCTGAATATCGGGTGGTAGCAGAGAAAAATGTTTCATTAATGCCTGTAAATATAAGATTCAACGAAGCAGCTGCACTGGCGGTTCCTTTAAATACGGCCTACAGTATATTGATTGAAGCAGCACAAGTGCAGGCCGGACAAAAGATATTGGTACATGGAGCAGCTGGCGCCGTTGGAAGTGTGGTGGTTCAGATGGCCAAATACTTAGGGGCTTATGTTATAGGTACTGCCTCGGGAAAAGGGATAGAACTCATTAATGCTCTGGGCGTCGATCAAGCCATTGATTACAAACTGCAGGACTTTACCACACTTGTTTCCGATATGGACATTGTTATTGATCTGGTTGGTGGAGTTGTCCAGCAAAAATCATATCCTTTAATCAAAAAAGGTGGCAAACTAATAAGTATTGTTATGCCTGTCTCTATTGAGGAGGCTGAAAAATACGGTGTCAGCGCGCAATTTGTGGATGCTGTAGCTACTCTTGAAAAAATGATATTTGGAAAAAAACTGGTAGAAAATGGTAAAATTAAAGCGCAGGTGTCACGGCTTATGCCTTTGGAAGAAGCAGCAGAAGCACAGGATTTTTTGAGTGCTGGTGGTATTAATGGTAAAGTAGTATTATCACTTTAATTTTTTTCTTGTTAATTATAATTCATATTTTAACGGACTAATAACCAAATAGATCTGTATTTATGAATTTACTACTCACTGCGGCACTTCCGATCCCTTCAGGGCCATTATTTCTTCATGCCAGATTCATCAAAAAAAATCAACGGTCCGAAAGTTTTAACCAGGTAAAACTCTTGCACCCGTGAAGTCGGTTGCTCTCGCCCTTTACTTCGTTTTGCTGGTTATAAATTGTCAGGGGCAGGCATTGAGCCTCAAATTCGACCATATCAACTCTGAAAACGGACTTCCACAGAATACCATACATGGTATTGTGAAAGATAAACATGGCTTTATGTGGTTCGGTACGTGGTCTGGCCTATGCCGTTTTGATGGCTATAAATTCAAAGTTTACCGCTACGAACCGGAAAACTTAAAGAGTATAACCAATAACAGGATACATAATATTATACAAGATACGCACAAAGATCTTTGGATTGAAACATTTGACAGCAAAACCATATGTCGTTATAATTTTGAAACCGATGATTTTGAGCGTGTTCCAAAGAAAAATGTTTCCAGGGCATTTTTAAAATTGCTTAACAGATGGGATCATTATCATCAGATTAAAGCAAATTATCAGAATTATCAGTGGAAAATCGATCCGTATACAAATTCTCTGGTACAAACTTATTTGCCCAACGGCCTAACTACCGTCATCAGTTCCCAACAGGTCAGTCGCTGGGCGCTCAATGATACCAATATTGCAGACTTTTACCTTGACGACCACAACATTCTCTGGGTAGGTACATATGGCAATGGAGTGAATAAAGCAAACCTTAACGCAAAACCGTTTGATTATTATTATCATGATCCATTGAATATTAACTCCATTGTAGACAATAATGTGAGGGCTATCTGTGAAGACAAGGCGGGCAATTACTGGATAGGCACCAGGAACAAAGGTATCACCGTTGTTGGCAAAGATCACACCTATCGCCATTTACAGTACAGCAAGGCAGATGTGAAATCGATTAATAATGATCAGGTGCGCAAAATATTCTGCGACTCAAGGGGCGCAATATGGATAGGCACCAAACATGGGCTCGACCGTTTTGATAAACCTGGAGGCTCTATTTCTCATTTTGAACTGGAGGGACTAAAGCGCGCGGCAGTCTTTGATATTATGGAAGACCGTTCGGGTGATATTTGGATAGCAACCTGGAAGGGGATTTACCAATACAAGTACAAAGAAAATCTTTGGGTACATTTCAATCCGGCAGAAACCGTACGTGACCCGCGTACCCGGGTAATTCTGGAAGACCATAAAGGACAGCTATGGGTAGGCACCGATGGAGGTGGTATCAGCATATTAAAACGGAATGGTGCAGATCGTTTGTCCATAGTCCGGCAGTTCAGTGGGCAGGATACAATTGCGAATACAATCAGGGACGGACGTATCTATAGTATCATGGAGGATAAGGCCCATTATGTTTGGATAGGCACCGCTAATGGCCTGGAGCGTTATGATCCGGCAACATCGTCCTTTAAACATTTTGCAGTGAATACAGATGAATCTGCAGATCAATCTGTTTCCGCGATCCTGGAAGATGATAACGGATCGATATGGGTAAGTCACAAGAAAGGAATATCACAGCTTAACAAACAAACCTTTAAGGTAGCTAACTATTCCCTCCAGGACGGTTTACAGGCCAACGAATTTGAAGAATCAGCGGCTTTCAAAAGCAAAGCTACCGGCAGGTTATATTTTGGCGGCAGTAATGGTTACAACGGTTTTTACCCCCGGCAAATAGCCCCAGACCGCACCATGCCGAAAATTGTATTTACCGAGCTTCAGATTCTAAACAAACCTGTTGATGTGAACGAGGAAGTCAATGGCCGGGTAATTCTGAAAAAACCGATTTACCTTACTACCCAGCTGGAATTGACGCATCGTGATAAGAGTATTGCCCTGGAATTTTCAGGACTGCAATATGCCAACCCGGCGGGGAATAAGTACGCATATATGCTTGAAGGTTTTGATAAAAACTGGATTTATACGGATGCTTCACGCCGGTTCGCAACTTATTCAAACCTTGCGCCAGGCGATTACATATTTAAGGTGAAGGCTTCAAACAGCGAGGGTGTATGGAATCCTAAACCAGCCACTTTAAAAATCACGGTAATACCTGCTCTTTGGGCAAGTAACATCGCGTACATATTTTATACGCTGGTGTTCTGCTGCACGCTTTATATTTTTTATTATTACTCTGCCCGTTTTGCCCGTATGAAGAGCACGCTGGCCTACGAGTCAATTATTTACGAAAAAGAACTCGAGCTGCATAAAAACAAGATAGAATTTTTCACCAATATTTCGCACGAGATTAAAACCCCGCTTTCGCTGATACTTGCGCCAATAGATAGCCTGATGGCTTATGCGAAGTCTGATGCAATGGTCGATAAACAACTGCGTACAATGAAAAATAATGGCGACCGCCTGCTTAAATTAATCAATCAACTGCTGGATATAAGGCGATTTGAAACAGGCAATGACAAGCTGGTGCTCGAAGAGAATGACCTTATTAGCTTTGTAGGTATGATTGTAGATTCTTTTAGGCAATTTGCTCAGCAAAGGCATATTAGCCTTGATTTCTTATATTCTGCCCAATCATTTTATCTGTATTTTGACCGCGACAAAGTGGAAAAGATCTTGTATAACCTGTTATCAAATGCATTTAAATTTACGCATGACGGCGGCAGAATCCAGGTGAAGATCAGTCATTCCGCAACAGTACCGTCCGGCGCTGCAAATATTGAGGTAATTGATAATGGAAGTGGCATAATACCGAATGATTTTGAAAGGATATTTAAGCCGTTTCAGCAGGGTAGTATGAATAAAACAGGCGGTACCGGATTGGGTTTAGCTTATAGTAAGGCATTGGCAGAATTACATGGAGGAAGCATCAGTGTATTTAGCGGTACCGGTCCCGGAGCAGACAACCAGACATGTTTTACACTTGTTCTGCCGATCAGAAACACTGAGGGCAATCCTCAGGATATCAAACCACTAAACGCAGAAAAAACACTGCTCAGAGCAAACGCGAATAAACATTTTTTCAGCCCCGTACAAAAAACATTAACAGGGACTAATGGTAAAAAACAGACGCTTTTATTAGTGGAGGATAATTATGAAATGCGACAATACCTTAAAGAATATTTAGAAGAACGATATATTGTGTTGGAAGCTCAGAATGGGGTTGAAGGCCTCGAAATGTCAGTTAAACACTTCCCCGACTTATTAATCAGTGATGTGATGATGCCAGAAATGGATGGGATAGAGTTATGCAGTCGTATTAAATCAGACATCATTACCAGTCATATCCCGGTTATCCTGCTTACCGCCCGCAGCCCCATTGAGTATCAGATAGAAGGTTTGGAAACCGGGGCTGATGAATACCTCACTAAACCGTTCAACTTAACTTTACTTGCTTTAAAAATAAGGAACTTATTGCGCAACAGGGCATTGCTGCGTGAACGTTATAAACAGCAGGTTACCTTTGAACCCTCTTCTCTTAATGCAACATCCCCTGATGAAAAACTGTTAAAAAAAATGTTTTGTTATGTGGAGGATAGGATTGGCGATGCTGATTTGAATATTGAAGAGATTTGCGATAGCATTGGAATGAGCCGGACTAATCTTTACCGCAAGATGAAATCATTAACGGGGTTGAGTATGGCTGAATTTATCAAAGAACTACGGCTCAAACGCGCAGCTCAGCTCTTGAGCGAAAAAAAGTTCAATGTAAATGAAGTTTGTTATATGGTTGGGTTTACAGATCCCGACTATTTTCGGAAGTGTTTTAAAGCTGCTTTCGGCCTGGCACCATCAGAATATGCAAAAAAAGCTTCGCAGTTGGCGGGATAACTGTATGCCCGGACAGTTTGATTGATGATCATCAGGCGCGTCCGGGCATATTTGAGTTTTCTTAATTCTTGCTTGTGCGCTGATAAATGTCCGCTTCAATGATACTAAATGTTCCTCGGGTATTCTCCTTCTGTATGCCGTCTGCAAGTTTTGTACCTGAAACTTCAACACCTACCTTATCTTCTTCTTTACCTGCATCACCAGGCATGAGCTGAATGGTCACCGTTTTACCAGTCACAGGTTTAAAAGCAAGGGTGCAATAACCAAGCGTACCAGCCGTGGTACCATTGAAAACTGTGGTGTTATCTACCATAATTTTAAGGTTACGGCGATTTTTAAAACCATTCATTTTCAATGTAAGTTCATTTATTACTGAGGAAGTATCAAGAGTATACCTGATCCATGCATTTGACAATTTACCGTCGTTTGCCCAACCGGTGGTTTCCTTATCATCATAACTTTCTGCAGCTTTGTCTGCATTAGCACCTGCAGTTGCACCTGTAATTTTGAGTGATTTACGGGTTGTTGTGTAAGAAACACCTGCTGGGGTTGGTCCGCGCAGTAAGCCGGGCGTTAAGCCATCCGCAGGAAAGGTTGGCGACAAACCGTCCTTCACTGATACCGGGATAGATGAGAGCGTCAGCGTGCCTGCTTTTAATCCTGTAGCTGAGGCTGTCAATACAATCTTCCCGGCTTTAGTTGCCGAGCGCAGCAGTACTCTGTTCACACCACATTCCACTGGCAGGCTTTTAGCCAGGATGTAATTGTCTGGCCCCTGCGCAATTCCACCGCGCCATTCAGCAGGACCAGTTAGAGTAAAGTTAACCATATCCAGTGCAGTTGGACAGCGGTTTCCTGCTGCATCAATTACTTCTACTTGTACAAGTGCCAGATCGGCACCATCTGCTTTCAGACCAGAAGGATGCAAAATAGGAGATAAACGAAGGGCGACAGCGGGGCCTGCTGTTTTTACTTGGGTCTCTGCCAGTTTTTTTCCTTCAGCAGAGTAAGATACCGCCCTGATTGTGCCCGCCTGCCATTGGACATCATGGAAGGTATACGCAAAACGATCATTTTGTATGCCATATCCTTTAGATTTACCATTAACGAACAACTCTACTTTCTGTCCGGCGGCTATTACATATACATCCTTTTTTACACCTGCTTTGTAATTCCAGTGCCCAATGATATGAATACCCGTTAGATCAGGCTCCACCCATCCGTTCCACATCACCTGATGGGTATGAAAGCCATCTTTGGCAATACGCATCGCATCCACTTCACCACTCCGGCGGTAGTTTTCTTCTCCCCGGTGATGGGTATTGGAGTCGGAGAAAATGATATTTACGCCTCCCGCACTTACCCTGTTGCCTGTTCCCGGCCCTTCACGCCAGAATTCGTACCAGCGGGCCACGTTTTCCAGCGCATGAGTGTCCTGGTTTCGGTTATAACTGGTTGCAGAAGCACCTTTATGTAGTGGTCCTGTGCCATCAATATGAAAGGGTGGCGTAAAGTTGTCCCAATATTTTCGAAGCCCTTCATCGCGCGAGTATTCCATTGCCCAAAAGGGTTTCTGGTCACCTTTATTGGTGTACAGCATTTCACCTCCGTATTCAGCAACCGTATCTGCCAGCATTGAGCGCGAGCCGATAGCCCTGCCACCATGTGGATCAAACTCGTTTCGGATGGCCTTCATTTCAGACATATGTAATAAACTGATAGGGGCGTTGCCCGATTCGTAGAAGATGATACTTGGGTTATTGCGGTTGTAGATCATTCCATCGCGCATTACCTCCTTGCGCTGTTCCCAGCGGCGGCCTGTCACATCTGCCTCAGAGTCGCCTGCAGGCATAGCCTGGATTAATCCCACGCGGTCGCACGATTCTATATCTTGTTTCCAAGGCGTTATATGCATCCAGCGGACCAGGTTCCCACCACTCTCTACCATCAGGTTATTGCTGTAATCACTCAGCCAGGCTGGTACAGAGGCCCCAATTGCCGGCCACTCATTGGAAGTCCGTTGCGCATAACCATGCATCATGATCACCCTGTCATTCAGGTACACCATACCGTTTTTAAAGGCTGTTTTACGGAAACCTGTTTTGGTAATCACCTCGTCAATAAGGGTGCTGCCCGTAACTAAACGGGTATTAACAGTATATAAATAACCGTATCCCCAGCTCCAGAAGTTGAGCCCTTCAACCATAGCCGAAGCACTTACTTGTCTGGATTGCCCAGGAGGGACAGCTAATTCCGGGCCTTTAATTAGTTTTACCATTTTTCCGCTGATATCATTTATCTGCACCTCAAAACGAAAATTCCGGGTTACTTTATCTTCGTTTTTCACCTGCGATTCTGCAGTGATGCGGGCTTTTTTTGCCGGAATATCAAAGTCAGCGGCGTAGATATATGTACCAGTAGTCTGCAAACCCTGGTATAGCGGCAGGGTCTGATATAGTTTATCAGTTACATGAAGCCACACGTTTCTCTGGATGCCACCATAGTTTGCGTTAAAGTTTTTGTCATTCCATTGAAAACCTGAGCCTGTAGCTTTTTCTTTATAATTCCAGGCATTATCTATCCGTACAGCAAGTACGTTTTCCTTGTCTCCGGGCAAAAGCAAATCTGAGATGTCAAACCCAAAAGCGGAAATGCCATTTTCCTGCCGGCCTATAAATTTGCCGTTCAGATAAAATTCGCCTGCCATACGTATGCCTTCAAATTCGAGGAAAACCTTTTTGCCCTTGTCAGCTGCAGGTACTTTAAAATGCTTGCGGTACCACGCTATGCCTGTAGGCAGATCATCAATGGTAACCTTAAATGCCGAATCTTCGTTCCAGGCATAGGGTAGGGTAACCGGCTTCCATGACGTATCATCAAAAGAAGGGACTTCTGCACCAGTTGTGTCTCCTTTGTTTATTTTCCATGTAGAATTAAAATTGTACTTCATTCGTGCTGGGACTTTATTTTGGGCGAAGGCAGCTATAAAGGTCATCAGTAAAGCGTAAGTTAAAATAAACGGGACAGTGCGCATTTGAAATAGTTTGGACATGAAACTGAGTTTGAGTGTAATTGATTTAGTTGTAAATGTCAAATGGTAGATACCAGTCTTTATTTAATAATTTGGTCCTGACGGTGCTTGCAGCCGGGTTACCGGCCCTGGATAGCTTTTCATAGACCTTATCGGCCAGGAAGCCAGGATTATCACGCCGCATAGCTATTCGCAACAAGTCGGGCCAGCGCTGTCCCTCAAAAGCCAGTTCAAGCGAAGCTTCATCAATCAGCGCGTTCTCCAGGCCAGTCAGGTCGGTTTGCAAAGTGGTGCTCAATGGCCTAACATAACCGCGGCCCCTTATGCCTATATTCCTGTACCACACTCCGCGGATACCCGTATTGGTGGCGCCTGCATTTCTGGCGTCAAAAAGATAAGGTTCAGGAAATTTGGTGAGCATAGCTTCCACCTGTTCAAAAGTAGGCGGGTCGGCCGGCGCCGGTACCAACGCCCGTCCTATGCCATTATTTAATAATCCCCAGGCCAGCAATCCCATTCCGTCCCGGTTGGCCGCCTCAGCATAATGCAGGTGTACCGATGGTGCCCGCCATATATTCCATTGTCCGCCGCCTATCAGTGAACTGATATCGTCTGTAAACTTGGTGATCACCGGCGCGCCATTATTTGAGGTATAAGACATCATTCCACGCGGATCGCCGGGCGATCCGTTTGGCTGTAACTGTGCGTTCCATTTATCAATGATAATCGTTGAAGGTTTAATGAAGTAACTTCCTCCGGTAGTAGAATAAATGCCCGGCAGCGGGTTCTTGGTTTTAAACTGACTGCTGAAAGGCAGCGACCAATACCATTCTGCGTTCCAGCTCCTGTTGGTATTCACATAAGAAAACATAGAACGCCAGCCTTTATCAGCCGCCAGGTACAGGTCGCGCGTATCCTGTCCATTATATAGAACAGTATTGGTGATCGTATTCCCGTCAAAAGCAACCCGATAGCCAAAACCCAAGTCGTTACCGCCTGCGGCTTCCATCGCCAGTTTATAGTTGATCGCAGCGTTGTGGTAGTCACCCTTCCACAAGTAAAGATCACCCATCAGTATAGTGCGCACAATGTAGAATTTTGCAGTAGCATTATTATCAACAGTCGTATTCAGCGGGTTTCCGGTAGGGTATGTAAATATTTGCGACCGGTTGTATTGCAAACCTGCGGTAAAGTTAACCAGCGAATCCAGTAGCACATTGAACGGCAGTTTTGGGTAAGCCGAAAGTTCTTTCAGGTCTGCCGGTTTATCAATCGTCCTGGTGATATATGGAACGCTGCCGTAGTGTATACCTAACTGCAGGTATAACCATGAGCGGAGTGTTCCAATATCAGAATATCTTCTCTGGTAGTCTTCAACGCTGATCTTGCTGGTCTTTACCATTTCTGTAAAACCCTTCAAAGCATCATTACAATTTGCAATCAGCTCATAAAAAGGACGGGGATTTGCATATGGATTTTTTGCCGTCACCTGATGTATGTTAATCTCCTGGAGGTAGGGGTCTGCATTTCCGGTTACGTCTTCCAGATCTGCCCGCAACTCGTTTAGTACCAGGTATTGTTTTGACAGGGACAGTAACTTGCCATAAATACCGATCACCGCAGCATCTGCGTCTGCAGAGGTCTGGTATGCATTGGACGCATCAACCTCGTCTTCTGGTTTTACATCAAATGCTTTTTTGCAGGCTGGTGCGGCCAAAGTCATCACAAGGATCAGACAAAGTATTTTTATTTTAATATGCAGTAGTTTCATCTATATATAATTGATTGTTATAAACCTAATCTAATACCCAATTGTACAGATCTGAACTGGGGCTCAAGGGTAGTGTCAACCCCCTGGCTAAAAATACTTTCGCCGGCACTAAACTCAGGATCAAAGCCCTTGTAGTTACTAAAAGTGAAGAGGTTGCTGGCTGTTGCGTATACATTGAGGTATTTGAATGCCCCATTAGTAAACGGAAGGCTATAGGTGAGTGCTAAAGTCCTCAGGCGCAAATACGAGGCATCTTCAACCCAGCGGTCCGAAAAACGGCTGTTGCCCATCGGGTCTCCATAAGTTGCTTTAGGAACAGCTGTTACCTGACCTTCCATACGCCACTGATTCAGCAGGGCGGGTGTCTGATTGTAAAACATAGCGCCTGATTCCAGCTGTGACCGGGTATAATTGTAGCTATCGTTTCCTGATACAAAATTGAACAATGCGTCCAGTCGCCATTTTTTAAAACTCAGGCTATGATTAAAGCCGCCAAACAGTTTGGGGTTGGGGTTGCCGATCACCGTCCGGTCGGCATCATCAATTACGTGATCACCGTTCAAATCAGCAAATTTCATATCCCCTGCAGAGAAGGGAACGAGCGACCCATTTTGAGAACGTATAGAAAGATTCTCTGCTGTGGCTTCAGCCTGCGTAGCATATACCCCGCGGGTCTGATAGCCATAAAACAAGTTAGCTGCACCACCAGGTTGAGTGATGTATGACCCACCTGCAAAGTCAGTAATGATCTGTGCCGATCCAAGTTTTGTTATGCGGTTGCGGTAGGTGCTGATATTAAAACCAGCATCCCATTTCACCCGGGTATTCAGAATACGCACATTCAGCCCCACATCAATACCAGAACTTTTCATCCCCGCGTTGTTGCTAACATAAGAATTAATGCCTGCAGTGACTTCGTTAACCTGTTGTTCCGTGAGCATCTGGTCGGTTTGATGATGCCATAAATCAGCGCTAAAGCTGAGGCGCTCATTAAAAAAAGCTGCATCTAAACCTGCATTCGCTTTTTTTACTACTTCCCATTGTAAGGCCGGATTTGCCAGGTTTCCTCTCACCAGGCCCTGCAGGCCGATAAGGTTTTGGGAAACATAGGTTTTACGGGCAGTGTAGTTTCCGATATCGTCATTGCCGGTTAAACCATAACTCAGGCGAAGTTTCAGCAAATCGATACCAGCAGCCTTGTGCATAAATTTTTCCGATGAAATAATCCATGCCGCGCCTATAGCTGGAAACAATCCATAGCGGTTTCCGTTAATGGATATTCCCTGGGTAGTCTCTGTACCAAATCTTGACGATCCGTCAACTGCAATGGCAGCGTTAATGAGATACCTGTCCGCATAACTGTATGTACCGGTGAAGTAAGAATTCAATGTTCGCCATTTGCCAATGCGGCCATTAAAGATCCGGTTTAGCGCATTGCTGTTTCCAATTGAAATCAGCTGATCTGTTCCCGAGTTAAAACCCAGTACCTGATCAAATTCACTATCATTTGCATTGTAGCGGGTACCCAGCATGGCATCCAGTTTATGGATACGGGCAAAAGTTTTAGTGTATTGTAAGCGGCTGTCTATGGCCACACCAAATAAGCGTGAAGTCCCTGTGCCCAGTCTGCTGTCAACCAGGGTATAGTCTATCACCTCGTCCGCAACGCCCAGGCGTGGTATAAATGCGCCTTCCTGTGTTTTGTCGTATGTAAGTCCAACGAGGTTGGAAAACTTAAATGCGTCAGTGAATTTGTAATCGAAGTTTATCGAGCCAAAAAACCTGTAATTTTTCTTAGTGTTTGTTCCATTATCAATTACTGCGCGTGGATTACCTATGCCGAGGGAGTCCACGTCAGATAATTTAGGCGAAACTTCTCCCAGCGCACTCAATTGGTTTTTGTTAAAAAACGGAGATTTTACCAGTGACAGGAATATCGGATTAGTCAGGGGAGAAAGTCCCTGAGGCCTGAGGTTTTGCTGTTGGTAAGTAAATGCCAGGTTCACCTGTCCGGTCAGCTTTGGGGTAAAATTCAGGTAAGCGTTAAACCTTGAGTTGTACCTTGCATAACCCGTACTGTCTGTAACCCCCTTATCATTCAGATATCCAAGGGACAAAGAGTATCGTGCGATATTGTCGCCGCCTGAAATACTGAGATGGTAGTTTTGGTTATAGCTGGTCCTGAACACCGCCTCCTGCCATTTTGTATCGTTATGGTTTTCAGCATAGGCAGGATTGGACTGCCGGTTATCATTCATATAGGGCAGCGCATCAATTTGTGCCGCGCTGAGGCCAGATGACGATAATAAATAAGGAAGGTAACTGCGGAAATCGTAAGCATTCATTACTGGATACGTTTTGGGTTTAAGGTTGAAACCGCTGTAACCAGAAAAATTAATCTTTGTATCCAGGTCGGGCAACTGATTGGTAGAAATAAAAACAACGCCGTTTGCCGCGCGGGAACCGTAAAGTGCTGACTGAACAGCGTCTTTAACTACTGTGATTCCCGATATTTCATTTACATTGATGTTTTGTAAAGCATTGAAACTATGGCCGCCTGTAATTGAAGGTCCATAAGGTTCCGTGTCGTAAATCATCCCGTCCACAACGTATAAGGGCTTATTGGTGGCGTACAGGGATGTGAAGCCACGAACAAAAACTTCTGCGCCTATTCCCGGGGTCCCAGATCTTCTGATGGTGTTAACACCTGACAGGCGTCCCTGGTAATTGCTCGCCGGGGTTTCGTTATTGGCTGTCCATTGCCGGCCGTTCTGAAAGCTCACTGCGGCTATAGTTCTTGCCAGGGGCTGGCTTCCACCAGCAACGTTTATCGACGCAAATAGAGAAGAAAACGTTTCAGGATATATCCTGATGACCAAATTTTTACCTTTTACGGGCACCAGTTTTGTATGGTAGCCTTGCATGCTCACTTCCAGGGTAGCCTGATAAAGTGGCACATCAATTTCAAATTCCCCTTTATCGTTAGAAATTGATGCCGAAAATCCTGTTACCGATATATTTACTCCGGGAATGCCCCGGATACCGGCCTCATCTACAATTTTTCCCTTAAACTTCCTGCCTTTGGTAACAGGTTTACGGGATGCAATGGTTGTTGTATCAGTGCTATACTGAACAGTATCGGTCCTCTCCTGGGCGTAACTATTTAAAGATCCGGCGGATAAGAACAGCAGCAGGCACCATCTATATTTTATCTTGGTAAAATTGTGCATAATAAGAGTTTAAATGGTTATAGCTTATTGAGGTAGTACCGGAACAAAGCGTAAATAATCGAGAATTAAGGTGTTTACATTAGCGGTATTGCTAACTGCCGAAATAAGGCGCCAGGTGATGGTACCGTGCTGTGTAACCGTGTATTGACCCAGATAAACCTCACTATAGCGCATAGGGGCTACCACATGCGTAAAAACTATTTGCGTTACTATCGGCACTAAGGGGTTTGGCACACCATAACGCTGTGTAAAGGCTACCGTTTGTAAATCGCCTATCGTATTTGAGACTGCCCTGGCATAAACATTATAAGTGGCAGTAAGCACTGGTGCTTTCTGGTATTGCACATAGAAGTCAGGAACCCTTTGATCGTAAACCTCAATATCATTAAATTTAATGCCCAGGCTGTCAACTTTAGTCCGGTAGTAAGTATTTCCATCCCTGTCCGTCCGGCTAAAAGACGTGCCAACCGTCTGTTCACCCTCAATCTTAAATTCCCTCACACGATCTTTCAAAGCAATTGGCAATTCATTCACAACGTAAACCATTCCATTATTGGCTTTATAGGATGAAACAATGGCCGATTTCTTTACCGTCATTTTTACACCACCAACTGATCTTAATGTATCAGGCAGCTGATCCGGTGTATACAAGCCCCTGACCAGTGAATTTTCCAGCATGGCTATTTTAGTTAAGGCACTTTCTGTACTGTCCGGACGTGTTTTTGCGCTTCTATAATAAGGTGAAATTTTTGTCAGTTCACTGCTATAGGCCGCATCATTGAGTATGAAATAAGTATAAAGGCTATCAGGCGCGCTCATCCTGGTCACCAGTGATGCCCAGCCTGCCGAACGTTTAATTGTGGGAATCCCGTTTGCATCTACGCCTGATGTATCCATTGCAGACATCGCCAGGCCTTGTTGTTTTCCTGCCGCTAGCCCAATAGCAGCCTCAAAAACCGAAGTTTTTACTTTAAGGGCTACATCAAGAATATTTAATATGCCATTTTTGGCCAGTTCGTTACCTTCCCTAATCCCTGCTTCCTCGTAATGTGCCGCATCGGTGGTTACCGACAGACCTGTTAAAGTCAGCACCCGCAGTGCTGGTTGCCCTTTCAATAAAGGATGGGCCAGGGTGGCAATATGGTAAGCCACAAAACTCTTTATTGTAGCCGGGTCAGACAGGTATTCCGGTGACACCGAAAGCAGGGCTTCAATTGCCTGATTATCGGGCGCCCAAACCGTATAGGTTTTGGACGAGGCAAGACTGGAGTCCAGGCCGCTTTTCTTCAGGTATTCATAGAACCTGCTCAGGCTGGGTTTGGCAGCTATCTTTTCCAGTAACGTACTGGTTCCCGTACCGGGCGAAGATGCTAAATGCTCTTCCCATGAATCTTTACAACCACCAAGTAAGATAATGGTGAGCAGCAGGGCGTATAAGTTGAAAATACTCTTCGTATTCATATTTGAGGGGTATTAATTAAATTTTAAACAAGGTTAAGGACGTTTGAATACTGTGCCGCTTCTGGAAAAACGTGGATACAACTGATCCTGTTCTACGGGTATAAAATGGATCATATCTATCCAAACCGCGTTGCTCACCGAGATACCGGCAACGCCTGATACGCGTATCCATTGCCTGTCAGTAGTCCTGATATTGGCTATGCCCACCAGCCTGGCCACTGCCGTTATTTCGGTTGGTAATACATCTCCTGTTATCATTTCACCTTTTGCATTGATTGCCCTTTCCGTATTTAATGCCATATAACGTTTATATCCCGTTGACTCCAGTAAGGCATCTGAGTTAACGGCTGACAGGTTCACCCCTGATGCCGTCAAATAATTCTGAAGGGCCAGCGTATTTGGTAATATCTGTTCATTTGCTGTCCCGGGGTTCATTGTCCACTGTATATTGCCGTTCACGTTACGCCGGTAGCAAACCCATACTTTGTAAAGTCCTTTCACCAGCAGGGGAGTGCGGAAATCGTGGTATAAAGGACGCGCCTTGTTACTGGTTGGCCCACTGATTGATAAATTCAAAAAGTCTGATTTGTTGTAATAGCTGGAACCCGTGGCCCCAATATTATAGGCCGAACCTATCTTCGTGTAGTCGTTATTGGCGTATGACAAAGGATTAAAAGACGCACCATTTTTGTAAAGGTCTATTGCACCTACCTGGTAAAGCGGGTTACGCGGGTTTTGCGAAATCCCGTCCAGTTCCATATCCCAGTAAAGGGCGGTGGGCAAACGTATTTTTATTTTGTAAAATGCGCGGGCATCATGGATTACACCATTAGAGGCAGACTGGTCACTAAAAGTCCTGTTCAGCTCAACGCCTGGTTCTGTTGCACCGTTAAACTCAACTTCGTTGATCAGTACTTTCTGGCCGGCAAATTTAGTAGTTACCACTTCAGACGGTGCCAATGTAGTGAGCGCAGAGGTACTCACTACATCTGCCAGATAATTTGCGCTAACAGAAATGTGATAGGCAACATACAGCCACAAACTATCAGCATGGTTTTTTGGATCCCTTCTTGTAGATAACTTTGCTTTCAAGGCCTCGTAACTTGAAAAACCCGCTGCTTTAAGCGATGAATCCGATTCTGTAATAACAGTTTGGAACCTCCTTAAAGCATTCGTAGCAGTCGCCGGGTCAACGTTTAATGAATCATAAAATCCCGTCTCTTCCAAAGCCTGTTTGAAAAAGCTATATCTTGGATTTTCACTGATCATCTGTGCGAGTGTTTTGGTTTTCGGTTGCAGTGCATGGTCTATCACTTGCAGCACACCATTCCCCACCCTGATGTTAGCCTTAATAATTTTTGCGTTTTTGTTGAGCACATAGGTAGCAACGCCATTTGAAGTTACCACACCGGTTGTAATATACTGGCCAAACTGGGTTAAACTTTGCAGTTTACCATCCGTAAAATTCTTAGTGTTAAGGGTATCCAGAATCAGGTGGTAATTCACAAAGTTTCTTGCCTCTTCTTTGCTCAATGCGGCAATATCAGCTTTAGCTGTGGTTTTCAACCATTCGGTTATGGCGTCATTTGTTGGTGTAAACAAGGTGTAATTTCCGTAGGCGCCCAAAAAACCACTTGCATCTGCCTTGTTGATCATTTGGGTCATCAATGAAAACTGGTCTGGCAGTTGTTCCAGGTAACCGGTGATGTTAACGTCTGTAGTGGTTGTTGTGGCGTATTGCTGCTTTCTACAGGCAACAAGAATCAGCAACACGCAGAGCACCAGAATAGCGGTAGCCCCTGCAAAATTGAGTGTAAATTTCTTTTTCATATTGCTACCTGTTATAAAATGGATTTTGAATAAGTTTGAGGTCGGCAAAAATATCTGCCTGGTTGATGGGTAAATAATGACTGTCTTTATCCTGATATTTAGCTATGGCGCTTTGCTGTGCTGATGCCAGGACCGTCTTGGATACCAAATCGTTGAACAGTGAAATATTTGCGTAGTTATTGCGCTTGGCATATCGTAGCAAATCAAACCAGCGTTTGCCTTCAAAGGCAAATTCCCGGGCACGTTCAACCAGTACATACTCGGCAACACCATCCGCCGATGAAGGGTCAGGATCCATCTGTGTGGTAATCACTGCCCTGCGCGCCAGCCTCAGATCGCTGATGATTTTAAGCGCTTCCGTGCCGCCGCCTGTAAATGCCAGTGCCTCTGCCTTAATCAGCATGATGTCTGATATGCGGTATACCTGAAAATTGCTATAGGAAGTGTTTTGGTTCCCCAGTTTCAGGATGTTCATGCTCCCGGTATTGAAATAACTTTCAGCGCGGATGTCAGGACGGTCGTTATTGATGTCGTTCGGGTCCTGTTCAAAAATTTCCAATAAATACGGAGACGCAATGAGGCGTCTGGTTGACCCATTCACCAGAAAGGCACCAAAGGGATTGGCATTACTCAGGTTATAGGCCAGTTCAAAAATGGTTTCAGTAGAACTGCCGGTTTCGAACACGGTGGTGTACCATGAGCTGGAAGCTGGTATAAGGGCAAGTTCTGCAGGGTGGGCAGCGGCATAAGCCAGTACTTTGTTGCACTCCGTTACGCTGGCCGAATAATTTTCTGCCCATAGGTAGACATCGGCGAGCAGGGTAGTTACAGCCATTTTTGTAATTCTGCCCTTGTTTCCCTTTGCCGTAGTACCATAAGTTTCCGGAACACCTTCCTGAGCAATCTTCAGGTCGCTGATTATCCTGTCTAATACTTGCTGCTGGCTGGTTTTACCTATGTCAATGATATCCGAGTCTTTAGAAACACCTGTCAGTTTCAGCGGCACGTCCCTGAAAGTCCGGATAAGGTAGAAATAGAGCAGGCTGCGGATCGCCAGGGCTTCGCCAACCAATGCTTTATATTGTGTATCGGTGAGCGTAGGGTCATTTGCTTTCACATCTGGTGCGCGGTCAACCACATTATTACAGTAATTGATTGTCCGGTAGAGGTTGCTCCAGGTAACCAGCGTATTGGTGGGTATAATATTGACGTTAACAATATCTTTGATATCCCTTTGTTCCTGAGTGGTAGAAGCGTCAGTAGGCACTACCATGTCTGCGCGGTTTTCGCCCCATAAAAAGATACTTAAAGGTACCGGGCGGTCCGTTACATCAGGAGGCGAACCAACCAAAGAAGAGTAGCAGCCAAAAACAGCGGCAGTAAGGTCTTCCCTTGTTTTCCAGAATTCCTGTTGTACAATACCGTCAAGCGGTTTCAGATCCAGATATTTTTTACATGAGGTACCGCCTGACAGGCAAAGCAGGGTAAGGCTGGTGATAAATATGTTATTGATTTTCATGGCTAATTAAAATAAGACTGTTAATCCCAGTGTTACAGTTTTGGTTGGTGGTGTGTTCGAATTGTCGACCACCACCGAATAGGCATTTTTGATATTGATACCCACTTCCGGATCCTGCCCGGTATAGCGGGTTAGCGTAAACAAGCCTTCCGCCGTCACATACAGGCGCAGCGAATTTAATCCAAGCCGGCCTGCTGTTTTTTGGGGCAATGTATATGAAGCGGTAACCGAGCGCAGGCGCAGGAAGGAACCATCTTCTATATATTTGTCCGAACCCAGGAAATTGTAGCCTGTACCAAAAAGTGCGCGTGGGATGTCAGTTTCGTCGCCTTCTTTTCTCCACCTTCTTAGTACTGCGGTGCTTTGGTTATTAAAATTATACATACTTGTGGAGCTGATCTTGGTACCGTTGATCAGGTCATTTCCCTGACGGAAGGCGAAATTGGCGCCAATTTTTAAATTATTTTTCCAGGTGAAGGAAGCATAAAAACCACCAGTAAACTTTGGGTTTCCATTGCCCAGGTAAACCACATCCTTGTAATCTATCAATCCGTCGTTATTGATATCTTCATATTTCGAATCGCCCGGCTGAAACTGGTAATCCAGTGCCGCACCACCTATTTTCATATAGATAGGGGTTCCGTTTGGTGACATAATCTGCTGCCCGTTTTTATCCGTAGCGATGGTTGATTCCCTGTCAGGGTAAACGCCTTTGTATCGGAAACCGTAAAATGCGCCGAAGGGTGTGTTTTCCTGCAGGTAGGTTTTGAATGTCCCGTTGTCTGTTACTTTATTCCCGTTTTCACGTGGTACCAGGCGCGACACCTCCCTGATCACATTCTCGTTGTATGCAACGTTCAACGACATATCTATCCGCAGGTTTCTGCTATTCAGTGGCGTTGCAGCCAGGTTAAACTCCCAGCCCTGATTGTCAAGCGTTCCGCTGTTCAGGTCTACTGAGGAATAACCGTTATAAGTGGCAATCTGCAGGTCATTATAGAAGAGTTGTGTTACGCGGTCTTTATATATATCTGCTGTTGCAGTTATTTTGTTGTTAAACATGGAAATATCTATTCCGGCGTTGTAACTGGTTTTCTTTTCCCACCTTAAGTTTGTTAATTCAACGTTGCCCGGCACTACGCCTGTCTGGTCCAGGTAGCTAAATCCATAACTTTGGTACGTATTGTAAAAAGTATAATTGTTCCGTGGAGCATTACCAATCGTACCATAACTTAGTCTGAGCTTTAACTGATCCAGTTTTTTAAACTTTTTTAAGAGCGGTTCGTCACTGATGATCCAGGCAGCTGATATTCCTGGGAAGATGCCAAAGCGGTTGCCTGGCCCAAACCTTGAACTTCCATCCAACCGTGCACTTCCGCTGAGGAGGTACCGGTCCATAAATTTATAATTTGCCTGGCCTACTGCAGCCACCGTTCTTGTTTGTTGGGCATTTGCTGCTGCAGAGCCTTCCGTTGCCGTTCGTGCGGGATCAGTTGGATCCTGCAAAAAGGGTGAACCTGAGTTTGTACTGGATAAGCCCTGTCCGGTTGTGCGGCCGTCGTATGATTGCAGCGATAGCAGCGTTGTCAGAAAATGGTTTTGCTTGCGCAAAGCATTGTAGATGACATTCGTTTTAGTGGTTACCCCAAAACCATCCACATCACTGTCAGTGGCTACATTCACCAGGGGGTCTGTAAAGGCCAAACCGCTGGCAATCTGTGGCAGAAAGCTTTTGATTTTCGAATTGCTGATGTCAAACTGCAGGTCGCCCGTAATGATTACCGCCGGACTAACATTGTACCGTAATTGAAATTTCGGTATAATCCGTTCTGCCTGACGGTTGGAAATACCAGTGGTGGCCAGGGCCAGGGGATTATAGGTACCCCTGTAAGTCCCCTGTGCGGTAACCGCAGGACTAAAAAAGTTACCAGAAAGATTGCCGTATTCGTCATACTCATAAATGGATTGGTTGGGCATTTTTATATAGGCAACATTCCGGACCCCGTTTACAGTTGTTTCATTTTTAGTGGTTATTGTAGGATTATACAACTGATCATTGTTATCATGCGTGTAGGAAAAATCTGCCCTGAAATTGATCTTGCTGGATACCGCGTAATCCAAATTAACCCTCGATGTGATTCTGGAATAGTTTGTCCCTTTTGTAGTTCCTTCCTGATTGATATAGTTAACCGATGCCTGGTACCTGGCTTTTTCACCTCCGCCATTAATTCCAAAGGAATGGTCCTGGATATAACCTATTTGCGTAAGGGCATCAATCCAGTTGGTGTTCCTGCTAAAATTGTAGTAGTTAAGCGGATCGTTACGGTCGTACTGAAATTGCTTGATATTTTCGCTGGCGGCGAACTGTCGGCCGGCGTTGTACCATTCTTCCAGGATCAGCGTAGAATACTGGTCCCCGTTTAATGTAGGTATTGGCGCAGGCTGGCGCGAAACGGCCCCTTTAAAACCATAGGTTAGTCGGGGTTTACCTATCACACCGCGCTTGGTATTGATCACCAGAACACCATTTGCAGCACGTGAACCATAGATTGCCGTTGCTGCGGCATCCTTCAGCACCGTAATATCCTGAATGTCTGCCGGGGCAATGTTCAGCAGGGCGCCATACCCGTTTTCATCTGCAGTAGAAAAGTTAAAGTCGCTGGGTATTTCCGTTTCATAAGGCATACCGTCTACCACAATCAGCGGGTTCTGGTTACCGTTGAGGGTAGAAGTACCCCTGATTTTAATTTGCATGGGTGCCCCCGGATCGCCAGATACAGCGGTGATATCCACACCGGGCATTCTGCCCTGGAGTGCCTGGTCAATAGAAGTGGCCATCATATCTTCCACCTGTCTGGCCTCCAGCTTAAATGACGATGTGGTGCGGTCACGTTCGCTCACTTTGAGGCCAGAACCATCGTCGGCCATTTTTCTGGGGGCCGACTTAATAGATACTTCAGTAAGGTCTTCGGAACTATGTTCCAATTGAAAATTTATTACATGTTTGGTTTCCACTGTAACCGGTTCTGTTGATTTATAGCCGATAATAGAAACCGATACCCGGTGGGCAGGATTGGTTACAGGTAGAGAGTAATTTCCGTTGATATTGGTTGATGTTCCCTTAACGGTCCGGCCATCCTTATCCAGGATGATGACAGTGGCACCGATGACGGGTTGCTTATCTTTCTTGTCAATTACCTTTCCCGTCAGTGTCCGGGACGCCGGTGCCTGTCCGTACATTACCTGATGGGCAAGCAAAACGGAGAGCACGCAGAAAACGCGGTATATATATTTTTTCATGGTACGAGCTAGAATGAATATTTTAAATAGGTGTCTATCTGGTGCAATACTGCCCGGTTGGCCAATATGCTGGCGGTGGGACCGAGGACTGTACTGATCCTGCCAAAACTGTCACGTACCTTCAAAGAATTAGTAGTGTTTTCTGTGATGTCAAGTGTGACCGGATCTCCAAGTGAATTTTTTAAAAGTGTTTCTTTCAGTCCCTTCCTTAAAAGGTGACCGTCCGGTACGATCGTTACCTTATTCAAAATATGATAGCGTATAAAACGTTCTACCAGGTTTTTCTGATCTTCATCAGTAGGGTTCAGCGTGGGTGTGGTAGCAGTAGCAGTAAAGGTGCCGGGCAGTACCCCGTCCCTCACGGCCTGTAACATCTGCGCGTTGGTTGGTATAAAGACCGTGTAGTTAATTCCGATATCTACGCCTGTGATTGCTTTCGTAGCAGGGGTATACAAGTTTGTATTGTTTTTCAGAAACTGGAAAAAATAGTAGTAGGGATCTGTTGGATTTGTACCGTACCGTTCAATACTTAAGGCAACGCTATTATCCGTATACATCAACATTCCCCTTGAATAAACGACAGGGCCGTTAGTGCCTGAAGAAAGGGAATCTATACCAATTGACGGACTGTGCGTGCCTGGCGTGAGCGCCGTGATAGTGGTATAGGAACTGTCAATAGTACCAGAAGAAAACAGCTGGCCGTTTTTGTACCTGATGTATTCATAATTATCCGGTTCATTTGTAGCAGTCAGCAAAAATCCCTCTCCTGAATTGATATTGGGGGTAACCTCCCTTGAATTCAGGTCAATTACGTGGGTTCCAATAATGTGCCTCAGTATGTTATCATCGCTGTTTCCGTTAAAGCGTATCGGGGCATTTGGGAATGCCGCTGGATTGTAACTGAAGCCAGCTTTAGTCAGAATAGCATCGCTCACGGGTATCAGCATATACCTGGAAGCAACAAGCTGTAACCTCGTTGTAAATCCGTACCTGTCCAGTGCAGCCTTCATGATACTGAATTTTGGGTCCAGGAACACCTTGCCATACACAGTGGTAAAAATATTAGCGCTGTGTGCCTTGCTGGTACCATAAAAGAAACCATTGCTCAATGCTTTGCGTTCCACCACATCGGCATTTGGGTTTGTATTTAGATTTTCGCCCAGGTAATTAGGCGTAGAATTAAATTTTGAGGGCCACAATGCATTGGTAAGCATATGCGAGTTTAAAAATGCCTGGATAATGTCTGGTCGTACTACTCCCAGCTGGTCAAGGGTGGTACCACGGGGAAAATATTTGAGCAGCACCTCCTTTGCGTATTTTTCCAATGCGGCATTATTTGGTACTACAATCGAATAACTGTCAGTTTGAGCGTCATTTACATCTGCCTTCAGGTAATTTTCATTATTGGGCGAGAACGCAAGGCTTGAATATGTTTTTACAAAAACATCGGCAGATTTTCCCGTCAGTACGGCGTACTTGTGTGATATTTCGGCATTAATATCATAAGTAACATATCTGTCGAGAAGTCTTTTGAAACCGGAGTAAGCAGCTGTTGTGTTGATATACTGATCAATACTTGGCGGCGGTACCAGTACATGGTCAATCTCATGGATTATCCCGTTTTCTGCTTCTATATCTTTTTTCCCTTCCAGCACACTTGCCGGGCCAACATTAAATCCGGAATAGGTACTTCCAGGATAAAATGCCTGATAATCAGCAGCTGAAAGTCCTTTTCCCTGCATGTATGCAGATAAAAAAACGGGGATATTTTTATTGTTAAAATCTGTCGCTACAAAGGTGGCCGGCGCGTTGCGGTTATAGGCAATTATTTTAATATTCTGATTTTGGTTGTTTTGCCCGTCATATACAAAATCATAATAGACGGTTCGCCGCCTGAAAGCTGCGTTTTCAATAAAGCCTTTATTGGAAAAGAAGTCGTTCAGGCGGTCGCTCTTCTCACCGTCATAGATCATTGAATAACGTACTATCGTCTCAGCCTGCGCCGCTGTCAGTGCATCTGCATTGCTGATGCCTGCTTCCTGAAAATACTTTTTAAAGGCATCGTCATTAGCGGCGAAAAAAGTCCATGATCCTCCGCTGCTTAATGTTTGTTTATATCCCGATTTGTCAATCAGGTTAAGCAGGCTTGTAAAGTTTCCTTTAGCTTGTAATTGCTGGTATATTGGTGGGGCGAGGGAAGTTGGGCGCGCATAGTATTCATCAAATTCTTTTTTACGGCAGGAACCGGTTAGCATGATGACAGATATCAGGCACCAAAATGTGAGTACACGTTTAATCATATTTATAGGTCTTATTTGGCTAGAATTTTATTAATAGATTGAGGTTTTTAGCGGGAGCGGAACTAAACGCAGCGGCCCGGGGGCAGGCCTTTATTTAGGACCTGAGGGTGCATAGGTGCAGATTTCCCCACAGAAAGAATAATCAGTGATGGAATTATTACGTGATGATACCTGTTCATGAAGCCCGCATTGGGAACAGCAAATTGTTGTTTTACGAAACATAGGTTTATATATTGGTCTCGTAAAAGTAGCAGCAGCATGCATTATCAGTCAGGTATTGGTGTTCCAATTATCCAGTAAAAACAGGTCAAATTGTGGTTTAATTGGTATTTAAGACTATTTTGACCATTTCAGTAATCAGATCGTGCCGGCATTTATGCAAAACTGTATAGTCTATCGAGCGGATGTTTGCGGGAAGAGATGATTTCAGAAAAAAAATGGAACAGAATGGAATTTACACAGAAATGATTACTTTAAACGCTGATACCATTATAAACCAAATATATCCTGATGAAAAGACTTATAGCAACACTATTAACAACTGCAGTGGTACTGCTAATTCCATTTATTCCGGTTCTTGCACAAAATAAAGTGCCGGTAATCCAGTTTAATGTTGCCCAGGACGGTTCTGCAGAATATAAAACCATTCAGGAAGCGGTGAACGCGGTGCGCGACCATATGCAATACCGGGTGACTATCAATGTCAAGGCGGGAACTTATCGTGAAAAACTAGTCATACCAGCAGCGAAAAAGAACATCACTATTATTGGGGCTGATAAAGAACATACCATTATTACCAATGCTGATTATTCGGGTAAACCTTATCCTGGTAAAGACTGGGCGGGAAATACAAAATTCAGCACTTATACATCTTTTACTGTTCTGGTATTAGGTAACGACTGTGTATTGGAAAACCTGACCATTGAGAATACCGCAGGGCGTGTGGGGCAGGCCGTAGCGCTACATGTAGAAGCCGACAGGTTTATTGCTAAAAATTGTAATATTTTTGGTAACCAGGATACTTTGTATACTTCAAAAGATGGCAGAAATTACTTTGAATCCTGTTTCATCACCGGAACAACAGATTTCATTTTCGGAGAAGCGACTGTAGTATTTAACCGTTGCATCATAAAAAGTTTAAGCGATTCTTATATTACTGCCGCGTCAACAACCAAAGAGCAGGAGTTTGGTTATGTATTTTTTGATTGTCAGCTTATAGCGGCAGACGATGTAAAAAAAGTATACCTTGGCAGGCCATGGCGACCTTACGCAAAAACGGTTTTCATCCGCACTGCAATGGGCGCGCAAATTGTTCCTGTGGGATGGCATGCCTGGCCCGGCGACGCGCTATTTGCCGATAAGGAAAAAACCGCCTATTACGCCGAATATCAAAATATCGGCGATGGTGCATCAACCGCTGCCAGGGTGGCCTGGGCCAAACAACTGAAAAAGAAAGAAGCAAATAAATACACTGTAAAAAATATCTTCAAAACATGGGTTCCTTACTAAAGATGAAAGCTGCAATATTATCCTTGCTGATAGTAGCTGGTACTACTGTGCTTCAGGCGCAACAAAAAAATAAAAGTCCTTTTTCATGGAATAATTTACCCGTGGTTGTACGGCCCGTGTTTAAAAAAGATACTTTTAATATCCTGTCTTTTCAGGCTAAAATGAGCGGGACAGTGTTAAATACCGTATCAATTCAAAGCGCAATTGATCACTGCAGTAAAAAGGGAGGGGGCACAGTACTTATCCCCGCGGGCATGTGGCTTTCGGGGCCATTGTATCTGAAGAGCAATGTCAACTTACATCTTAACCGTGGAGCCTTGCTGGTTTTTACAACTGATAAAAGTAAGTTTCAGCTTGTTCGCGGTGATTATGAAGGTAAAAGCGCTGCCAGAAATGAATCTCCAATAAATGGAAATGACCTCCAAAATATTGCCATTACCGGCAATGGTATAATAGATGGTAATGGTGATGCCTGGCGCGCCGTTAATGAGTCGCAGCTTACTGCCGCCCAATGGAAAGAAAAAATTGCCAGTGGTGGTGTGCTCAGTGATAACCATAAAACCTGGTATCCCAGTGTACAGTTCAAAGAAGCACAGCAAAAAGGCAAAAGTATGCTGATTGCCCCGGGCCAGGACTTGCAAAGCTTTAATGACATGAAAGATTTTTTGCGTCCCAATTTATTGGTACTCAAAAATTGTAAAAAAGTACTGATTGAGGGACTTACCTTTCAAAATTCAGCCGCCTGGTGCCTGCATCCCATCCTTTGCGAAAATTTGACCATTACAGGGGTTAGGGTTAAAAATCCGGCCTATGCACAAAATGGCGACGGAATGGACCTCGAATCGTGCAGAAGATTTATTGTAGAGAATAGTTTGTTGGATGTGGGCGATGATGCAATCTGCATCAAATCTGGCAAAGATGAAGAAGGCAGAAAACGGGGTAAACCTACAGCTGAAGGAATCATCAGGGGCAATACAGTATACAGCGGTCACGGGGGAGTGGTGATTGGAAGTGAAATGAGTGGTGGTGCAAATAATATTTTTATAGAGAACTGCACATTTATGGGGACCGATAAAGGCCTTCGCTTTAAGTCTACACGCGGCAGGGGCGGAGTGGTCGAGAACATTTTCGCCAGAAATATAATGATGAAGGATATCGTGGCCGAAGCTATTTTCTTTGATCTGTATTACTTTGTCAAGTTTGCCACTGATGGTGTACGTGACGAGAGACCGGTAGTAAACGAGGGAACGCCTGTTTTCAGGAATATGGTATTTGAGGATATAATTTGTGACGGAGCAAAAACTGCGGTATTCATCAGGGGGCTGCCCGAAATGAAAGTGCAAAATATTTCCCTGCGCAATTCTGAATTTACCGCTGATAAAGGGGCTGAAATTACTGATGCTGAAGGTATCCGTTTTGATCATGTAACTTTTATTGATCAGCAGACCAAAATTTCCTCAACATTGGAGCCTGCCAAATCTAATCCGCATTAACCGGGATGTATATGTGCCATTGTATTTGTTCGCCTTTATCCGGTGTAATTACTTGCCTGGCTGGAGTGTCAGGTTAGTGATTACCATTATAGACAGCGATTTACAAATAAATTCTTTTAATGAATGAATATTCATTTATATTTGTTTGACAGATGAAATCAATTGTTAACAGGTATTTAGAATATGCGTAAAAGGGATCCTGATAAAGAAGATCTGGTCAAAGAAACTGCAATAGCGTTAATTGTAAAAGATGGCCTGGAGCGCTTCAGCATGAACAGGCTTGCCAAGGCTTGTAATATTTCTGTAGCTACATTATATATCTATTACAAAGACCGGGACGATCTGATCATCAACATTGCAATGGAAAGCGGCAGGTTGATGAGTGCAGCGATTATCAAAGATTTTGATCCTGAACAGAGTTTAGAAGACGGATTGCGGCAGCAATGGATAAACAGGTATAAGTTTATGGTTGATTATCCTCATTTAAGCCTGTTTTTCGATCAATTACGCAGCTCAAGTTACCAGGAAGAGTTTCTTCGTGGTTTCTTAAAGGATTTCATCATAGTGATGGGGAAATTTATGCATAATGTAATCGAGCGGGGAGAGGTTGAAGAAATGACTATCGAAACTTACTGGTCAATAGCCTACGCACCGCTTTATTCCCTGGCCCGTTTTGATAATGAAGGGAAAGGGCTTGATGGAAAACCATTTAAATTAACTGAGGAAGTACTTTGGAAAACCTTTGACCTTGTCCTCAAATCGTTGAAGAAATAAGAATAAAATGATGGATAATTTCAGCCATGTACTGCTATTTAAAACTGACGTAAACAGTAACGGCGATAAGCTGTTTCTGCATTCAATACTGGATGAGATTACCGCTGTAGAAAAATGGAACCTTGATCTGGAAGATGAGGACTTTGTGCTGCGGGTTGTTTCGTCCACCCTTAGGCACAACGCTATCATAGAACTATTAAATCACCATGGTTACAATTGCGAAGAACTAACATAAAATGCAGGCACAAGAAACCGTCCCGTTTACGGGCTACCAAAAATTTGTAATATTTTTACTTGCGATCACCCAGTTCACGGTGATTTTAGATTTCATGGTAATGTCTCCTTTAGGTGATATGCTCATGAAATCATTGTCACTCAAACCTCAGGCTTTCGGTTTTGCCGTATCGGCTTATGCTTTCAGTGCAGGGATTTCCGGTTTGCTTACAGCCGGGTTTGCCGACAGATTTGACCGTAAAAAGCTGCTCGTATTCTTTTACACAGGATTTATTGCCGGCACCATTTTCTGCGGACTGGCACATACATACCCTGTACTATTAGCTGCGCGGATCATCACCGGTTTGTTTGGCGGAGTTATAGGCTCTATTTCGATGGCAATCATCACAGATCTTTTTGCATTGCAACAGCGCGGGCGTGTGATGGGGTATATTCAGATGGGATTTGGTGGCAGTCAGGTTTTGGGCGTACCTATCGGTTTATATTTAGCAAACGCCTGGGGATGGGAAGCTCCATTTTGGATGGTTGCTGCGTTAAGCGTAATTATTGCCATTTTAATTACATTAAGGTTGCAGCCAATAACGCAGCATCTGGCATTACAAAATGACAAATCTGCCTTTAAGCACCTCTGGCACACAGTTGCCAAAGGTAATTACCGTGCAGGTTTTGCGGCTACGGCTCTACTCTCAATCGGGGGATTTATGATGATGCCCTTTGGCAGTTCATTTGCCATCAATAACCTCGGATTAACCAATCAGCAGCTGCCAATGCTGTTTATGGTTTCGGGAGTAAGCTCTTTGATCATTATGCCTTTGGTTGGCAAACTAAGTGACAGGATAGATAAGTTTAAAATTTTCACCGTAGCAACTGTTTGGATGAGCATCATGTGTGTTGTTTATACCAATCTTGGCGTTACCCCACTTATTATAGTGATGGCGATGAATATACTAATGATGATGGGTATTATGAGCCGCATGGTTCCATCATCAGCATTGACCAGTGCCATCCCGGAAATGTCTGACCGTGGCGCCTATATGGGGATAAACTCATCCCTGCAGCAAATTGCAGGCGGCGTTGCTGCTGCCGTAGCGGGAGTGATTGTTACCCAAAATGGTAAGGGAACACCCCTGCAACATTATGATATTGTGGGTTACACAATTATTGGGATATCTGTTTTTAGTATCATCATGATGATGCGGGTGAATACTTTAGTCAAAAGGAAACTGGCAGACGATAAGGTGGTGATTCCCGAAGGAGAAATCATTTTAAACGAAGGCATGTAATTGATTTTGGAAATATGCTAATGTTTTGGGTTAATAAATTGATCGGCATAAACTGTTCATTTCAGAAATAAAGATATTTGCCTTACATTTTTTGTGTCAAAACTGTAAATTGTTCAGGTTTATCACCAATTAACCAGATAATTTCTGTAAAAGAGCTTAATCATTGATAGAGAAGTGAATTATAGTGAGATTTATCCCGTAAAAACGATTTAACCCGCCTTAAAACCCACTAAAAATCAATATGAAGAAGTCGCTTCTAAGCATTTTATTTATTATTTCTGCCGCCTCGCTGGCGCAGGGCCAGGTCAAACCAGCCACAGTCCCTGCTGCAGATACCACAAAAAAAACATCTGTGCTAATGATGGCGCCTGGCGCCAGGATGCAGCCAAAACCATATGATCAGGTCATCACCAAAAAGGCTATCACCAGAAAAGGCATGATTACCACGCACCGCCTTGAAGATAAGTTCTTCTTCGAAATAGCAGATACCACTTTGGGCAGGGATATCCTTGTAGTAAGCAGGATAGCAAAATCAGGTGCAGAGGTAAGGGCTGCACAAGGTTATGCGGGCGATCAGATTGGTAGTGCGGTTATCCGTTTTGAGAAAGGACCAAACAACCGCATATTTATGCGCAAAATCAGTTATAAAACTTACGGGCCAGACAGTACCGCTTCAATGTACCGGTCGCTGATGAACTCTAATATACAGGGAATTGCTGCTGCTTTTAATGTAGCGGCATTTACACCTGACAAAAAAGGTAGTGTCATTGACATCACTGATTATGTAAACGGGGATAATGATATTTTTTACTTTGGCTCTCCAATGGTAAAGACAAGCCTTAAACTTGGCGGTTTGCAACCTGACAGAAGTTACATTGTCAATATGCGAAGCTTTCCCTTAAACGTGGAAATCAACACCGTTAAAACCTATTCTATTGCAGCGGGTGCTGCTCCTGGTGGCGCTTTTTCTGCCATGGGTGCAGGGGCAGCAGGGGGCGCAGCCACGCTGGAATTAAACACTTCGTTGGTTATACTTCCAAAAGTGCCAATGAAGGGTCGTTATGCCGATCCAAGGGTAGGTTATTTTACGGTAGGTTATACTGATTTTGACCTCAACCCACAAGGTATTAAACAAATAGAACTCATCAAAAGATGGCGGTTGGAACCAAAACCGGAAGACCTTGCCAAATATAAACGCGGCGAACTGGTTGAACCTGCAAAACCCATCGTTTTCTATATTGATCCTGCCACACCAAAAAAGTGGATCCCATATTTAAAAGCAGGTGTAAACGATTGGGCAAAGGCCTTTGAAAGTGCCGGCTTTAAAAATGCGGTGATGGCAAAAGAAGCACCTAGCTATCAGCAGGATTCTACATGGAGCATTGACGATGCCAGGCATTCGGCTATAGTTTATAAACCTTCAGAGATTGCTAATGCCAGTGGACCAAGTATTTCAGATCCACGCAGTGGCGAGATTATGGAAAGCCATATCAACTGGTTCCACAACGTACAGAAACTTGTACACGACTGGTATATGATCCAGGCTGCGGCGATTGACCCGAGAGCCAGGAAAATGAACTTTAGCGACGAACTGATGGGCGATCTTATCCGTTTTGTATCTTCACATGAAGTTGGTCATACCCTGGGCCTCCGTCACAATTACGGATCCAGTTCTACTGTTCCAACAGAGCTTTTGAGAAATAAAAAGTGGGTAGAGGCAAACGGACACACGCCGTCTATAATGGATTACGCCCGTTTCAATTACGTTGCCCAGCCAGAAGACCATATTGGTCCCAAAGGTATTTATCCAAGAATCGGTGACTATGATAAATGGGCCATATCATGGGGTTACAAATACCTTCCACAATTTAAAAATGCGCAGCAGGAAGTAACTTTTATGAACAAACTGGTTATCGAATCTGCAAAGAACCGCCGATTATGGTTTGGTACAGAAATGAACCCTGACGATCCGCACTCGCAGAATGAAGACCTGTCAGACAATGCAATGAAAGCCAGCGAATATGGTATCAGGAACTTAAAGGTGGTTTTAGCCAATTTGCCTTTATGGACCAGTGAACCTGCAGATGGATATGATAATCTTGCAAATATGTACGGACAGCTGACCACACAATTTGGAAGGTACATGGGCCATGTAACTAAAAACATTGGAGGAATTTATGAAAATCCTAAAACAGTTGAACAGGCAGGCTCTGTATATGAGCGTACTCCAGCAGCTACTCAGAAAGAGGCGATGGCTTTTCTGGATCAGCAATTGTTTAAAACACCTACCTGGTTAATTCAGAAACCTATTCTGGACAATATCAACCAGGATGGTTTGGTACTTATAAACAGGCTGCAGATGGTTACCCTTTCAAGGATACTGTCAGTTTCTACCCTAACTAAACTGATATCTGCCGAGTCAATCGATGGTGCGTCTGCCTATAAGGTAACAGACCTTTTTGCAGACCTGAATACTTCCATATTCAGCGAATTAAAGGGCAATCAGCCAATTGATGTTTACCGCAGGAACCTTCAGAAAATTTATATAGATGCGCTAATATCAATTCTTAAACCGGCACCGGCACAAATTGCACCTATGGGTGCTGGCAGGAGCGGAGCGGAACCAAGAGGACTAAGCGCATCGTCCAGTGATGTATATTCAGTTGTTAAAGGCCAGCTGAGTGAATTGAACGAAACTATAAGTGCAAAAGCAAGTACTGCAAGCGGTATGGATAAATACCATTTACAAGATATTTCCCAACGCATCAGGACTGCATTGGATGATAACAAAAAATAGATTTTTTAGGGTATCACATTGCGTGATACCCTAAATTTTATATACCTTCAGTAAGAGATACCATGCCGAGGTATTCAGTTTCAGAAACTAGTTTACCATCCTGAGAAAGCATAAACATATAACAATACACTTCGTCACCAGATTTACCGTGTTGAACAGTGTAGGTATAACTACTGTCACTTCTAACACAAGAATTCCTGTGTAGTGAAAATCGCCTGCTATCTGCATAATAAAAGACGATATTGACCTTATCACTAAGTTGCGTACATTTTTGTGGAAAAGGGTTCTGTTCCCACGTTACTGTTATCTTGCCTCCCGGCTCTAAAAATAACCCAGGGTTCCACACCGTTTCAGTTTGATGAATAGGGCAGCTTAGCTTAACTTTTGATAAATTAAGCTGTGGATCATCTGGATTTCCAAAAACCGCATTTTCCATGTGGTACGAAACGGCAGCGTTATAAAGAGTCATTTTTGCAAGTTTCGGTTGTTGAAACGCCAAATTAATGATGTCTTTTGCAGTTATTAGAAAGCTGCTTACCATTCCCAACAGTTTGTTTTGCTGTTGTTGCTTTATAGATCCTTTCTTTTTTCTTTTAGTCGGGCATGACCTCATGACAGGGATGGATTTCCATTCGCTTAAGACTACGGTGCCTACCGTTCCATGATAATCGCCAAAGGGGGAGTTACTTCTTCTTGTTGCCATAATGATTACCATTTAAATTGTCCAAGATAAATACTATCAGCTATGGCTGTATGATCATTAGTAATAAATGATATATAGACATCTGCCGAAAAGCCTTTTTTAACACCTGCGAGTAAGAGTAAATCGTTTCCTTTAAATCTCTGTGCACCTGCCACTACATATCTTGCTATAGAGATATCACGAAATACAGCGAACATCAATACCTGATCGCTATAGTGGCTACGCTCGGGTATGAGTTCCGTACTCCAGCTGAAGGACAAGCCTTCTTCGGTGATGACTGCCGAGGTTTCAGCCGCAGAAGGCAAGGTTCCTCTGCTAATCAGAAGTTTGGACATGTTGACGTTGCGATGGGATCCAATACCTTCTATCGCTTCGTTCATGAGTTGGCTCTTCATTGCATTGTAAGGATTTTGGTTTATCACGTCTCCATGCAACTTATATCCTGTACGTGCGAGTTCAGTGAAAGGTTTCATAAATTTCGATGCGAGTTTTAAATCAGCACTATGCGCCTTTTGAGCTGCTGTTCTGGGTTTAGTGCTTTTTCTGTTTTTGCGCTTGACGATTGTTGTCCCATCTTTCATTTGGGAATACGTATTACCATCAATGCTGCCTGAAAATCCCACGTAGGGACCACTTTTAACTTTTGCCATTACAAAATAGAATTTAAGTGAATAATTAAATAATTAATAATATAGAAGTGTGTTATAATGCTAAATCAGACTGGATTGCTGCTAATATAAAACGCCTGCATAACCCATCGATTAATACATATGTAACGATTGCCTCTGTATAAGTAAATATAATGATAATGTATTACAGATTATATTTTTTTTAAAAATATCTAATAGTATCCGGATCATCAGGCTGCGCCGGTAACCAAATTCTCCATTCGGTTGAGTCGTTATTTTCTTGTAATTGCTGTATCAGATTGGTATGCATCAGATAATATCTTTGCTATCTTTTCACCGTACGATAACCATACCATGTTTACCCCATGTTTACCACATGTCTACTTCATGTTTACATCATCTTTACCCAGAAAGTATAGATGAAGTAAACATGTGGTAAAGTTGTAGTAAAGATGGGGTAAACATGGTATAGTAATAATATAGTCAAAACTTTGATAATAGCTGGTTTGGTTCAAAGCGTGACTATAGTATACTTTAAACCTATTCCCCGTTTTCACCGGGTTATACTAGCTACAAGAACTGCTGCCGGACCTGTGTAATGTGGGCAGCATTTGAAGATGGTAGGGCAGAAAGACGGCTATTTCCGCTATGAAGAATGCTAAAATTTCATCCACCTTCCTGAATAACTCACGGAGGTGGATATTGTAACCAATTTATCAGGCAGGAATGAGTTGGGTAGTAATACCTATTCTGTTCCAAACGTTGATCGTAATGATTGCCATGATAACATCCGCCAGGTATTTTTCGTCCAATACTGCGGCAGCCGCGGCGTAGGTGTCCTTTTTTACATGATTCTGAATCAGGGTAACCTCCTCAGTGAGCGCAAGTATCACACGTTCTTCCCCTGAAAAAAAAGGAGTGTCTTTCCAGGCATTCAGTGCGTAAATACGTTGTTCCGTCTCACCAGCCTTACGTGCCTCTTTGGTATGCATGTCAATACAAAAAGCACAACCATTAATTTGAGATGCCCTGATTTTGATCAGGTCTTTATGCGTTTTGGTCAGGTTGGTGCTTTCGATAAATTTTTCCATGCCCAATACGGCTTGGTAACCGGCTGGTTCTACTTTGTCAATTTTGATACGTGTTTCCATTTTTTTTTAAATTATAATCTTAAGTATTAATGCATCGGGATCTGTATGCCAGCAATTATCTTCGTTTTATCTGTGTCCAAATCATAAGCCGGCATAAGCCAGAGTGTTGATTTGATATGCGGGATTGTATACCTGAAATTTGGCCCCACGCCGTGCTTGCGCCAGGCAGTTAATCCTATTGTAAACGTCTGGGTATAATTATAGAACAAGTTGGCTTTATATAAATAATTTGATTTTCCTTCACCTAATTCCCATAATGCTGCAAATGTGGTCGTTCTGTTTCCCGTCCAAATGCTTGCACTATATCTCGGACTGCTTGTCCCGTGTTCAATTCCGGCACTTAGGCCCAGGATCAATGACGGCAGTGGCGCGTAGCTTGCGCCGATCAGCGCCTCTCCCCATTGCTTTTCCAGCAGGCCAAAATAGGTCAGCGCAAAACGATCTGATAATTTTTTGGAGCCAAAATAATTAATATTGGGCTCGTGTTTTCCTCCCGGCGTGTACCTGTCGTAAATTTCAAGTTGAGCAAAAGCACCTAGCGGGAGTAGAACTGCTAGGAGAATTACATACTTTTTCATGATGATTAAAGAATGTAGTTAGGACTTATTCTGCCCTGTTACCAAAGTTGTCCAGACTCCAATTATATAACGGGATGGTTGATAACAACAAGCTGCCTGCGCAAGTTCCAAAGACGGCGAAATTGATAGGAGCCTTGACACCTAAAAATGCCGTCATCGCGAGTGCGAAGATCAGGGTAAGGGCACAACTGGCGATAGCGGTATAACGTGTTTTGAAACCGATGATCAGCAAAACACCTATTAATGTTTCAAATAAGGTAGCTAGTCCTCCCATAACGTTTACAACAGACCTGTCTAAAAACGGCATCAGCGTAGCGGTGTAATCAATGAATTTATCCCATTCTCCCCATTCTATGTTTCTGGTATCAGCTGGTAACAACCCGAGCCGGTCTGAAACAGTTGTGAGAAAACCGATGCCTAATGCAAGACGTAAGAGCAGCTGGGGTATTTTAAATGAATTTTTCATAATCTTTATTTGTTATACATGAATTAATGACACAAAGTTAAAGTGTCACTGGATCCATTTTACATACCAGATTTCAAAATTAGATGGACCCAGTTGTCCATTAAAGTAATTCGTTAACAGATCATTACTATCAGATATTCGTGTCTAAGTCGCCCTTATACATGTTAATGCGATTGCCTGGCTGAGTTTGTTCGGAAACATTGCGATGTCAAATATTTGCAGACAGTAATATTATACCGGGCAAGGCATTTCATCGCTAACTGGTTTTAATTGGATTACGATAGAAGTATTTACTATGGCATACTACTGCCGAGGATTACTAATGCCTGCTCCATTTCGTTTTCAAGAAGTGAGGCAAACCCCATCCGAAGCCCGTTAGGGGAAAAGCTTTCGTTGCGATAATATGAACCATTCGCTATATAGAGGCCATTTTTCGCTGCTTTTGTAGATAATGTGGAAAGGTTGATCTCTCTATTAAAGTCCACCCAAACGGCCAATCCCCCTTCTGGTGTTTTAAAATTGACCTGATCCTTTAGTTTTGCTTTGATCATCTCACAAAACAGGTTTCGCCGCTGCTTGTAAATCTTCATTGATTTCCGAAAGTGCCTGTCCATTTCACCATCATTGAACAATACAGCGAACGCCTCCTCAAGTAGCGTATCACCCTGCTTGTCAATTAGCTGTCGTATCGTTGAAGCGGCCTCTACAAAACCTTGTGATGCGACCATAAAGCCTATGCGTAAGGCGGGAGCAAATGTTTTGGAAATCGATCCGATATAGATCACATTATGATGGTGATCGATACTTGCCAGCGGCAGGTAAGGTTTATTATCGTAGTGGAAATCAAAATCATAATCATCCTCAATGATGGCAAACCGGTGCTCTCTTGCCAGGTTCAATAGTTTCATACGTCTTTCCATACTCATGGTTACAGTAGTGGGAAAATGATGGTGAGGAATAATATAAACCGCTTTGATCTTGTTTGTTTTTAATCGTCTTTCGAGTTCATCCACATTCATGCCATAGTCATCTACCGGAATTCTCATCAGCTTGGCACCAGAAAATCTGAAGGTGTCATCGGCCGAGCCATAATTGGATACACCGACCGCTATTTGATCACCGGGTTGCAAAAGCAAATGAGCTGCAAGGAAAATTCCCATCTGGCTGCCTTTAGTAATCAGGATGTTATTGAGGCTGGTTATGAGGCCCCTGCTATGTCCCAGGTAACTCTGAAGCGCGATCCTGAGATTTTCAGAACCCATTGCATGGCCATATTTTAGAAAGTTTTTACCATGATACCTTCTGGACAGGCTGCGGTATTCCCGCATTAGCACGTCTACGGGGGCAAGCCGCACGTCGGGAAAGCCATCATCTATGGCAAGGATGATGTGCTGAAGGTTTTCATTAGGCAGAATCCTGCCGAAGTCTTTTTTCCAGTCAAAGGACAATGTATCATTTTTAGTTGTTCCATCATCCGATATGAGCGCCTTGGCGCGAACCGGTAGTTTAGACAGTACAAAAATGCCTTTTCTTTCTGCTGATTCTGCCCATCCCTGGCTCATCAGTTCTTCATATGCCAGTTTAACGGTATTCCGGGCAATGCCGATCAGCTCAGCGAGTATCCGGGAGCTTGGCAACATATCGGACGGCTGTAAAGTTCCATCGGTGATCAGTGAAATAAAGATATTGCAAACCTGAATATGCAGGGAAACTGATGAGTTCCTGTCAACCTGCATCAACGTTCTGTAAGGTAACATCTGGGCCGTAATTATTATGAAAACTGGTATGTAAATATAAGCCCAACAGCGGATAATTTTGAATAAAAATTATTGAACATGAAAAAGATATTGATTATGAAAGCGAGTGTAAGGACATTTCTTTCAAAAAGGCGTATGAATGATATTAGTATGGCTCTCAATTAATAATTCTGGCGGTATGATCAGCGAAAAACTCAAAGGCGGAATTTATATAGCCCTTGGGGCTTCCAGTTACGGTATGGTCCCCACTTTTGTAAAGATGGCTTACAGAGAAGGCTTCAGCACAGCAGAAGTTACTGTATCCCAATATGTATTTGGCATCCTGGGGCTGCTGCTTTTGAACATGTTTCGAAAAAAAACGGCAACAACTACAATTGTTGCAAAATCGAAAACCGTCTTTATGCTTATGCTGGCGGGCACTTCCCTGGGATTGACCAGTGCGTTTTTATACTTAGCTGTACAATATGTTTCGGTCGGCGTAGGCATCGTTCTGCTGATGCAAGCGGTATGGATGGGGGTGATAGTTGAAATGGTCATCCATAAAAGGTTACCCGGATCAAGGAAATTGTTTGCTGTGGTCATTATATTGGGCGGTACGGTTTTAGCGACTGCCGTCGGCCAGGAGAATACCAGAGTCAACGGGGCTGGTATTGGATGGGGTTTACTGGCAGCCATCTCCTATACGGCAACCATGTTCTCCTCCAACAGGATAGGACTTCAATTTCCACCATTAAACAGAAGCCTGTTCATGATATCAGGTGGCCTGATCATTACCTTGCTTATCTTTCATGCACATTTAAATCAGGACTTTTCGTTAAGTATTTTTCTGCGCTGGGGGATATTTCTATCCCTTTTTGGAACTATCCTGCCACCGATTTTTCTGACCTTGGGAATGCCGCGTACAGGAGTGGGTTTGGGAGCGATCATCGCGTCATTGGAAATACCAGTTTCCGTTTTGATGGCATTTGTTTTGATCGACGAACCTGTTAGCAACTCACAATGGACTGGCGTCATATTGATTATGCTGGCAGTGGTGATATTGAATATTGGTGAGTCGGTCGTTAAGTATTTGCATAGGCTGTTTATGTCTTGAATAGTTTGGTTATCTTTATAGCTTGAAAACTTTTACTGATTTAATATAATTAGTATTGAATACATCACCGAAAACAGTTTATTAATTATGCATGCATCACAGATATCTGAGATTATTCAGCAAGGGGAAAGTTCAAAAGTACAATTTAAGGAAAAGCTTGCTCACACAGATTCTTTGGCACATGAATTAATTGCCTTCTCTAATTCAAAGGGTGGCATTATAATTTGTGGAAATAGCAAGGCTATTAAAGAGTAGCGAATCTATGTTTTTTTCCTCATAACCACTTTGGTTTCGTTTTCTGCGCCGCCAATCCGGCTATTTCGTCAATTCTTTTCAGGCGTGTTTTCTCCACTTTCGTGAGTACCAGCCATTGTAAAATCTGCTTCCGTTTGCTTTTACTTAAGCTCAAATAAAATTCCATAGCACCTTCATTTGATAATAATGCGGCTTCAAGATCTACAGGCATTTTTAATTCTTCCACATCGTCCAGGATATTCCAGGAACCATTGTGTTGGGCAGTTTCAATGCTGGCTAAACCAGCGGGCTGAATCAATCCTTCTGCAAGTAGCCTTGCAATCTTTTCTTTATTGATCTTTGACCATGTACTTACAGCTTTTCTTTTGGAAAAAAACTGAATATACATTTGATCGTCTACAGGCTTTTTGCGACTATCAACCCAGCCAAAACATAAAGCCTCGTCAACAGCCTCACTCCAGGAAATAGTTGGCATACCGGATTTTATTTTATAAAATACCACCCAGATTGACGCCTTTGAAGTATGGTTGTTTATCAACCATTGTCTCCATTGCTCCCGGTTTTGCGGGTAAAATGTTTCTATTTCCTGATCCACTAAACGTATATCATCTATCAATTATCAAAATGAGGCTTACATTATGCCTCCCAGGTCATCGCCTACAAAATATTTGATTTCGAAATAACCTCTCTCAATTTTTCCTGATGTTGGTCACCCCATTCACCCAGTGTACAAATCACGGGTATCAGGCTTTTTCCAAGATCCGTCAAACTGTATTCTACCTTAGGCGGGAGTTGCGCGTATATCTTTTTGCTAACAAGCTCATGTAATTGCAGCGCATTAAGCTGCAGATTCAAGATACGTCTTGATGCGTCGGGAATCTTGCGTTGTAATTCGCTGGGTCTGATATGGCCCTGATGAATAAAATATAACAACCGGATTTTCCATTTTCCGTAAAGAACTTCAGCCAACAGGTCGAGGCCGCAATTAAGTGACGGTGGTATCTTCTTTTCATAAGGCATACGCAAATATAAAGTATTGTAACCGATAGCGCCATACGGATAAATTTGTCCCTATGCGATTCGTTTTACCGTACTTGTTTCAAACATACGTATTGATCAGTTTTGTACTATAAACAAATAAAAAAAATGAATATGTATAACATTAATAATGAACTATCAGGCAAAACTGCATTGGTCACAGGTGGCACAAAAGGAACAGGAAAAGCAATTGCAGAACGACTTGCAGAGGCTGGTGCCAAAGTAATAATCACTGCTCGCAATCAACCCGAAACAATAGGGGAAGGCTTTACTTTTATTGGAGCGGATCTGAGTACGGTGGAAGGTACCAAACACGTAATTGATGAGGTTAAAAAAGAATTTGGGGGTATTGATATCCTGATTAACAACTTAGGAAGCTCAGAAACTCCAGGCGGTGGCTTCGCTGTATTAACAGATCAACATTGGGAGGATACTATACAAACCAACTTATTGGCGCCGGTTAGGTTAGATAGGGGGATATTGCCTTTTATGCTGGAAAAGGCTTCCGGTTGTATTATCCACATCGCCTCTATCCAGGGTAGTCTGCCCTTGTACGACTCTACATTACCTTATGCCGCTGCCAAAGCCGGTCTGATCAATTATAGTAAAAGCCTTTCTAATGAGGTTGCTCCAAAGGGTGTAAGGGTACTTACGGTATCCCCCGGGTGGATCAGGACAACATCTGCAATCAGAATGATGGAAAGGTTAGCAGAAAGTTCAGGCATCAGTATAGAAGAAGCGACAAAAGGTGTGATGGATTCTTTAGGTGGAATTCCAATGGGGAGGCCGGCTGAGCCGCAGGATGTTGCAGAACTGGTTGGATTTCTTGTTTCTCCGCGTGCAGCTTACCTGTCGGGAACGGAGTATGTAATTGACGGGGGCACTATACCTACTATTTAATATATAATTCGGCGCGACCGGAAATATGTAGGTATGATGCAGTTGGTGAAAAACCTCTAACGTCTGGGCGTATACCTCGCTATTAGTAATGTAGGTAAAGAAAGGGCTGTGTTATTTCCTGCTTAAGACTCTAAATTGGGTAGGAGACATCCCCGATGCCTTACGGAAAGAACGGCTGAAATATGAATAGTCTGCATATCCCAGTTCGATAGCGATCTGTTTTACGTCAACATCGGTATGATAAAGTAGGCGCTTGGCTTCAGTGAATATTTCCTGCTGGATCCAATAACTTACTGTGGCGCCGGTAGTTTTTTTCACCGACTCATTTAAATAACCTAACGAAACATAAAGTTTTGAGGCGTATTCGGATGGGCTTCTTAATGTGTGGCTATGAATTGAAAGTAAGTTTTTGAATTGGCTGGTGAGTTTATCAGGCCGTGTAGTTGAATTTACTTTACTTTCAACTTTTGCAAAATTACTGGCCGCCATGGCGAGGAAAGTTTGCAGAAGGCTATTGATGACAGGTAAATAAAAGTCGTTGGTTTTGCGTAATGTAAACTCTTCGCGTAATAAAGCAAGCAGGGCTGAATATTGCTTTAATTCATAATCTGACAGATTATAAGCTTCTTGCAAGGTCTCCCTATGCTCAAATACATTACGAAATTCCAATGGAATAAGAGATGTATCAACTGCCAGGAACCATCCCTCGGCATCTTCTGTTTTGATCCGGTGATGAACTTGCGAAGGGGTGATATAATAAAGCTGATTAGGGCTAAGAACAACGTTCTGCAGCTCTATCATCAAGCTGCCTGAACCATTTGTGAGCAGGAAAAAAATATAATGGTCGTCCCGGTGCGCACCGTCCATGACCATTTTAGCTGGCAGTTTATCGTCAGATTTGAAAACCTTGATCTGTAGACCAATGTTTGTCTTTTGTTGTAACCGGTCTACAGGGATACCTTTCATTGAAACAAAAATATCAATATCCCGCCAAATTAAGGAGTTTGTCGGCATTGCCATGAGCAATCTTTTCAAGCTGATCTTGAGGGAGATCAATAGCCTTTAAAAAATCGACTCCCATTTCGTTGGTACTAAAAGGATAATCAACAGAAAACATGATGTTATCAATACCGAAAGTATCTAAAGCAATCCTTAGCGGTGGCTGTGTAAAAAATCCGCTTGTGGTTATGTGCAGCTGCTGGTGGAAAGTGTCTGTCAATGAGCGTTGGTTGGCGCCTCCGTTGCCCGGTTTGAATGCCCTTTCCGATCTGGCCATCATCATTGGCAGCATTTCTCCCATATGACCTATGATCAGTTTCAGTTTAGGGTACATATCAAATATTCCAGCATAGAGCAGTCGTAAAACATGTATTGCCGTTTCCGAATGCCAACCCCAGCCGTAACATGCGATGGCTTCTGCCATGCCAGAGTGATTAGGAAGTCCACTATAGTATATATCCGCTACACCCTTTGGCGGAAGACCGGGGTGCAGGTAAATTGGAACTTCAAGTTTTTCCGCGCGCTCAAGAACAGGCGCGAATTTGGGATGATCCAAAAATTGATCTTGCGTAAGCCCGCGAATCATAGCACCGCGGAAACCATATTGTTTCACTGTTCGCTCCAATTCATCTGCTGCGGAAAAAGGCGCAGTCATTGGCAGATGGGCAAAAGAGGTAAAACGCTTTTCATAGCCGGTAATTGTTTCGGCAATTAAATCATTATAACGCATTGCAAAAGCAGGTCCAGCTTCGCTGCTTAACAAATTTGCCCCTGAACTATCTACTGAAAGTACCTGCATTGTTATACCATTATCATCCATGGATTTTAGACGGTCGCCTGTTATGTCGGCTAGTTTTGTGGTCAAACGTTGCATGACCTCTGATTCTCCAAAGCCGCCCAGCGCCCCTTTTGGAATTTTAGCGGTCATCTCAGGAAGAGCAATGTGTTCTTCAAGTGTAACTATTCTCATGTTTTTATCAATTTATTAATATTCTTGTATGGCGGATTTTTCTCCCCATTATCCAATACAAAGAAACGCGCTTAATATTTATTGGCATTGAACTATAAGTGGCAGATACAGCACAATGCAGGGCTTAATCTTTTTAAATATAGCTGTCACTATATAATTATTTGCAAATTGATGGGTGATATTTAGCATATTAAAAACACATACTAATAAACATTCATGAGAGAAAAGAATAATAACAGCTTTGCAGGCGTTGAACAGCGCGAAGCTTTTTTTCTGGATCTGTATAAAAAAGCTTTTCACAGTGTTGCCAGCTACATGGAGATTATTGCCGCAAGCAGAATCTTTGCTGAAGCACCAAGATACCGAAGTTTTATGCAATGCATTACGAAACTATTTACTATGGCTTAGTGCCACTAAAATTACAATTCAGAACCTAAACTACGTACCATGAATGAAGAACAAATGCTTAAAAATCAAGAGTTGATTAAAGAAGCTTATACCGCTTTTAACGCCAGGGATATTGATGCGATACTGCAATTGATGCATCCGGACGTTAGGTGGTCGAAGGCATGGGAAGGTGACTATGCAAACGGGCATGATGATGTTAGGGCATATTGGCAACGGCAATGGAAAGAAATTAACCCAAATGTTACACCAGTAGGATATCGCGCCAGAGAAAATGGAACTTTAGAGGTTGATGTTCACCAACTGGTAAAAGATCTAGATGGCAATATTTTATTTGATGGAAAGGTCTTGCATATTTATATAATTACAGATGGGCTGTTACAACAAATGGATATTGAGCTACGTAAATAAAATATTGAAGAATTGACCCTATTTAATACGCCATATTTTGCGTGACAGTACTCCCATGGCTATTACGAGAAAAACAAAAAATCCTATTGCAAAATCTTTATTGGCGTTGATCAAGGCGGCCATCATAAGTGGCCCGGTACCGTACCCTGCAAAAAGTATTCCACTGCCTATGGCAATCAACCTGCCTGCGGAAATGCCACCGAGCGGAAGTTTGAGTATTCCGATAAATAACGGCTGGGTAAAGCAATATCCGAGAGAAATAATGGCAAGTAAAGCTTCTGCCAGCCACAACGGCACGTTTAGCATCATCGTAAAAAGAGCTGCAATAGTTAATGCAAGGCCTGAATAAATGATCCGGATTACTTTAGTATCAAGATGATAACGCAACATCAGCAATGTGGCGATATATCCAGGCAAACCAAGTATCAATAAAGCGGTGGCAATCTCATTTTCATTCAGTTTGTATTGTGTGGTAAAGTAATAACTGATCCATACAAACAATCCTGAATGAAAGACACCGGACAGATATACAAAGGAATAGATATTTTTTCCCCTGCGTATCAATTGCAGACCCGATAACCCCTTTACCATATATTGCTGCCGGTAGGTATGAACATGATTATTGTTAATAAACAAGGTGTACACTAACCAGATTCCCACAGTCAGGATCGCTGTTAGCTGATACAAATAACGCCATCCCACGGATTCGTTAAGCCATCCGCCTATGCTTGGGGCGAAAGTCATACCTGTTGCCAGATATAGAATGATCGCAATCATATTGATGAACGATTCTTTTTTATCAACTGATCTGGTAGCTATTATAAGTGCTGCGGGTAACATAGTTCCGGTTCCCAGGCCTGTAAAAATCCTGCATAAAAGAAAGACTTCTGCAGATTTAACGGTACTCAATGCCGCCGAACCTAAACTCATTGCAAGTAGGGACAATGAAAAATATTTATCTGCTTTCTTGATTGCAGATGGGAACAGTGCCATTCCTGTTGCTGCGATGGCAAATGGAATTGCGAAGGCTGGTATTGACATTTCCAGCAAGGTAGAGTTGAATTCGTTATAATAACCTGGTATTAATGGCGCAATAAAGTAGAGCTGAAACATCAGTAAAAAACATGAAGTACCCAATATGATGTTTAGAAAATAAGGATACTGTTGAGTAACTGGTTTGCCTATTTTAAGCTCTAGTGTATACGCCTCGTGTTGTCGCTTTGTTTTCTTAATCATTGTATGAGATCCCGTTATTAACCTGATCAAATTTAGCTAAGGCCCCTTATATATACTTATTAGTTAAATCATGACAGAATTTAGATTACTGATAAACGGCATATTAATGCAAGTGTATAAGAAAAGGCTACGCTCATGTTATCGTTCATGCCGAAACGGAACGCGGTATTTAGCGGTCCTTATGTAATTCGGCTATATTTAGCGTCCTGGTACAGTTGTTTATTTTATTTAAATATTTGATTAGTAGTTGTTTAAATATATTGGCATGTTATTGGAATAGTGGGACAAGGACTTTAACAATAAAAATGAATATTATGAAAATTTTAGTAATCGGCGGTACCGGAAATCTCGGTTCAAAAGTAGTAAAACAACTGCGTACACTTAACCAAGAGGCAGTGGCTGGTTCACCATCTACTGGTGTGGATGCTTATACAGGTGAAGGGCTGGCGGAAGCCATGCAAGGCACCGATGTGGTAATTGACCTGTCAAATTCAGCTGTATACGATGAACAATCGTCAGTAGACTTTTTTGAAAAAATTGGAAACAACCTGATCGCAGCTGAAATTGAGGCCGGTATTAAGCACCACGTATCAATATCTATAGTAGGCAGCGACAGGATGCCGAACCTTGGATATATGAAAGGGAAATTAATACAAGAACAGATAGTGAAAAGTTCCGGTCTGCCTTATACTATTATTAGAAGTACCCAGTTTTTCGAATTTGTACCTTTCGTCATTACTGCAGCAACACAGGGTAATGAAGTATTGGCGCCCGCAGTAGACTTTCAGCCAATTGCGGTTGAAGATGCTGCCAGGCTGGTTGTGGAATATGCGTTGGGGCAGCCCCTTTACGGAACTGTTGAAATTGCCGGGCCGGAACGTAAATCAAAAAGCGAATTTATCCAGAATTATATCAGCAATACCGACCCCTCTAAAAAGGTTATTCCAACAGGGAAGAATGAATACTTTGGGGCTGAGGTACCTAAAGACGGCCTGGTGCCATTAGGAGAAGCACAACTTGGCAATACGCGCTTCAGCGATTGGCTCAGAAGTCAGGCTTTGCCTGCATGATGATAAGATCAAAAAGTTAAATGCCATATGACCAATAAACTAAACCGGACGGATATGCTTTAATTCAAAATAAGCTTGACAATTCAAATCTTTTAATGCAACTTTGATGCGTATTGAAAAAGCAAAGTAAAAATATACTCGTTAAATGCTATCAGATGGGATCCCTGCTGATGGTGCTGCTTTTTCTCTCTATTTCAGTTATCCAGGCTTTGCATAGTCATAACCGTCCGGTACAAACTGAGCAGGGCGCCAGTGATGATGACACCGTTTCGGCATCAGATCAGTGCCAGCTGTGCGACTACTTTACGCAAAAACATGGTAAACAGTTATTCCATTCGTATGCGCCCGTGTTGGTGCTGCCTATTCCGGAGCCTGTTTCTTTTAATACCAGGATTTTTGTAGGGAACTACAAATTTACCCTTCAGGGCTTTACCAATAAAGGTCCCCCTGCGCTGATCGCCTAGGCAAATCTTTCTCCATTGAAAGATTTATATTGCTGTATGTATTGGTATACCACAGCATCCTCATGATTATTTCCCTTTTTATTCATTAGTGCTCGCCCTAGCATCCCTATGCTTTTTTAGCATTTGAGTTGCGATTGGTGCCAGTATCGCTATAAACTTCATTCTTAGTGAAGAAACTTTTTATTGTACTACTGCTCCTCGTTCCGGTTTTGGAAACGATGGCGCAAGGACTTACTTTGTCCGGAAAAATTACAGACGCTCAGCAGCAACCGCTTAAAGGTGTGCTGGTTACCCTCGATTCAAGAATAGATAAGGCCGTTACAGATGCAATGGGTGTTTATTCATTCGGCGGCCTGCCGGCAGGTAATTATGAGTTGAAAGCAGGCCTGGATGGCTTTAAGGAAGCAACAATGAGGCTGAAACTAAACACTTCAACTGCACAGGTGATGCTGATTTTACATCCGCTCCTTCATGAATTGAAGGAGGTGAAGGTGAAGGATAAACACATTGAACTGCGTAGAACGGAGGAGTCGCTCAATGTGGAGGTGGTAAATTCAGACTTTATCCAGCGGAACCTGGGCGGGAGCCTGATGAAAACATTAGAACGCTTGCCGGGGATTAAAACTATCGGCATAGGCTCGGGACAGTCTAAGCCCCTGATACGTGGACTCGGCTTTAACAGGGTAGTTGTGGTGGATAAAGGAGTAAAACATGAAGGGCAGCAATGGGGCGCTGATCATGGCCTGGAAATCGACCAGTTTGCAGCCGGTGAGGTTGAATTGATTAAAGGTGCTGCATCTTTTGCCTACGGCCCGGATGCGATTGGCGGGGCAATAGACATTAAACCGGCGGCCCTGCCGGCTCCCCATACACTTGGAGGATCGGCAGACTTTATCGGGAAAACGAATAACAACTTGTATGGCAGTTCGGTAAACCTCTTCGGCCGTAACCAGCATTGGTTTTTTGATGGAAGAGTGACTTACCAGAACTATGGGGACTACCGTGTGCCTGCAGAACAGGTTTATGTTTACGATTATGCCGTTAATTTATATAAAAACAGGCTTCGCAACACAGCTGGTAATGAGACAGGTTTACACCTGAACACGGGTTATGTGAATGACCATTTTCGTTCGGTTTTTTACCTAAGCAATGTTTACAATAAAAGTGGATTTTTTGCCAACGCACATGGACTGGAGCCCCGGCGCGTTGACGAAGAAATGCACGATCAATCCAGTCGCGATATCTTGATGCCAAGTCAGGAGGTCAACCATTTGAAGCTGATTAACCATACAGAATATCAATTGGATGCACACCGCCTGGAACTGGAACTGGGATACCAGCATAATTTCAGACAGGAGTTTAGCCAGTATGTAAACCATGGTTATATGCCACCAGTGTACCCGGCAGACCTGAGAATTCCGTCGGACCTGGAAAGGGAATTTGATAAACGCGTGTATAGTGCGAACCTGCTTGACAATCTTATATTGGGCAGGCACACTGTCAAATTTGGTGTAAATGTAGAACAGCAAAACAATGGCATTTATGGCTGGAGCTTTCTGGTGCCTGCTTTCCGGCAGACTACAGCGGGGGCCTTTGTGTATGACAAGTATAAGCTAAGCGAGGAGGTGCTGCTACACGCTGCATTAAGATATGATTATGGCCGGATCCATATGTTTGGTTATCAGGATTGGTTTAATTCTACAACAACAACCAATGGCGTTACTGTTGCTGAAAAGTTAACACGCGCGGACGACCTTAGCCGTACGTTTAATAGCGTGGTGTGGTCGGCCGGATTAAACTATAATCCAGAGGGTAACTTTAGCCTGAAAGCTAATATCGGCAAAAGTTTCAGGATGCCAATTGCCAAGGAGCTGGCTGCTAACGGTGTTAACTATCATTATTTTAGTTACGAGCGCGGTAAACCTGATTTGTCTCCCGAGCAATCTTACCAGGCAGATGTGACCCTTGGCTGGACAGCCAATCGCTGGTCGGTTCAGCTGAGTCCCTTTTACAATTACTTTCCAAATTATATCTACCTGAACCCAACTGCCAATCACGACTATTTTTACGGTGCAGGAAATCAGGTGTTTGAATATGCACAAAGCCGGGTGATGCGTTATGGTGGCGAATTACAATTAAAATACCAGCTATTAAATAGCCTGAGTACGGAGGTGCTGGCAGAGTATCTGTATGCAAGGCAGCTGTCTGGCGATAAAAAAGGATACACGCTTCCTTTCTCGCCGCCAGCATCTGCATTGTTTAACCTTACCTGGTCGCCAAAGTTTAAAGGCCGCTTGGAAAACAACTACCTGTCTGTAGATTACCGGCTTACTGCCGCGCAAAACAACATTGTGCCGCCTGAAAAGAAAACACGCGGCTACGGGATAGTTAATCTGCAGGCTGGAACAAAGATCCATATTGATGATCTGCCTTTGATGATCAGCCTGCAGGCGCAGAACCTGCTCAATACCCGTTATCTCAACCACACTAGTTTTTACAGGCTGATAGAACTGCCGGAGGCCGGGAGAAATCTTATCCTTTCGCTGAAACTCCCTTTTAATCTGCATTGAGCCGCACATTAAAGCTTCAACAATTAATCAATTATAAAACACAACACTGAACATTCATGAAAACGAAAAGAACTATGCTGGCTTTTTTGCTTTTAACATTATGCATTACGGCCTGCACCAAAGACAATGATGGAAATCCGGAATTAGGCCTGCCGACCATTAACAACCTGGAAATAGGGCTCAATAACAATGAAGCAGGCGTAATAGGAAAGGACTTCCATTTTAATGCCGAGGTACTGGTTTCGGGCAAAATTGAAAATGTACAGGTAAAAATCCTGCCACGCAGCGGTGAAACCTATAGCAAGGTATGGAGCCATGAAATTACGTGGGACCAATACCGGGATGCCAAAAATACTACCGTTCACAAACATTTTTACATCCCTACAGATGCTGCTGAAGGTAAGTATGATTTTCTGATTATAGTGAATGACCAGAACGGTACTAAACTGGAAGTAAAAAAACGCCTGACTATCTATACGGAGGCCAATGCCCCGGAGTCAATCGAATTAGAACACTAAACATTTAAAATCCACAATAAACATGAAAAAGCCATTACTCTATTTTTTAGCCAGCGCTTTGTTAGCTGTAAGTGCCTGTAAAAAGGACGGGGAAACAGCAATTGATACAGAATATCCGGTAATTGATATTACGGGGGTAGCTGCCTTCCCTAAACAATGCAGCCAGGTAAAACGCGGGGAAAAATTTGTATTCCGTGCGGGCCTGAGCGACAATACTACACTCGGATCGGTAAGCGTAGACATCCATCACAACTTTGACCACCATACGCATAGTACAGAAGTAGAAACCTGTGGTATGGATGCAGTAAAAACACCGGTTTTGCCCTTCCTGCTGATACAAAGTTACCCTATCCCAGTGGGTCTTGGAAGCTTTGAGGTGCAACAGGAAATTACTGTTCCGGCAGACATTGACCCAGGGGACTATCATTTTATGATCCGCCTGACTGACAAGGAAGGCTGGCAAACGATTAAAGGTTTAAGTATCAAAATTATATAATATCATCATTAACCATTCATTCAAAATTATGAACACAACAAACAATTTCAGAAGACTAGCAATGATCTTAACGCTGGCAGTGGCATTTACAGCTTGTAAAAAAGACAACGATACTTCCACACCGGAAGAAGATGTAACTGCTAAAGAACATAAATATGTTCGCGTACTGGTGAGCGACGAATTGACCAGTCAGCTCAATTTAGTGGACCCTTTCGCGGGAACTATTACCGCTTTTAATGGCAAATACCCATTGGCTAACCTGTATGCTACAGCCTCTGGCAGGTATGCAGCGGTACTTTACGGCAGCCAGAACCTGGCAGAGATTTTTGATAGCGGTCTGCTCTCTCACGGTGACCATATTGATGTAGACCGCGCGCCTCAATGGAGTACCATTACGGCTACCGGCCTGAAGCCAACGCACTTTAAAAGCAAGGGTACAGAATCGTTGATTTTTAATGATGGCGACGGTACATTAAGTGTTGGAAACGATGCGGATTTTAACACAGCAGGAGCAAAATTTGGTGTGGTCAACGCAGGTCTGTTACCTCACCACGGTGCGATGGCGCAATTTAGTAACGGCACCTATGCAGTTACCGTAGCAGCAACGAGCGGCGCGTCGCCAAACCGGGTAAAGGTGATCGGCAAAACTGGTAGTCTGGTACATGCTTCTACCTTAGAAATTGGCAGCATCCATGGCAATGCTAGCGACGGAAATGTAGCTGTGTTTGGCGGTTTTACGAGTGCAGCTGCTACTTCGGGAGGTGTACTGGTGGTGAGCGCAACCGGAGAACAGCGTTTGATACCTAATCCAGATGGTTTTGGTGCTTTCCGTTTGGCGAGTATTTATTATGCAGAGTCTGCCAAAAAGTTTATTGGTTATGTGGCGACCAAAGGAGCCTATCTTATTGATGTTGCCGGTAATAAAATTACACCGCTATATTCAGGGAATGATGCATTTCAATGCAAAGTGGATTATGCAGGAAACAATCTGCTGGTATTATCATTGGACGGGAAACTGCGTATTTACAACTTACTAACAGGAGCCCTGAAAAAAGAAGGAACTGTAATGTCTGCCGTAAATTCAACAGATACCTATAAACCTGTGCTGGAAGCAACGGCAAAGTACGCCTATATTGCAGTTCCGTCTGCAGGTGAAGTGCAGCAAATCGATATTGAAGATTTCAGCAAAGTAACTAAACATAAGGTTTCATCGAGGCCGGTAAGACTTACTTTGCTGGGTTTTGAAAATAGTGCCGGCCATAATGACTAACACCCTGGTTCTTACAACTATTTTTCCTTGTGCGGTTTTCGGTGGTGAAAAAAAAGCAATACTTGGGCTTTAATCGAATGGGGAACTGAATAATGTTGGTTTATTTAGTTCTATTTCCATAAAATTTACGGATTTAATGCTATCTATTGTTAATATAGATTGTAATATGGAGTTTTACCTAAATAATAAGGCGGTAAATGGTTGGTTGACCAACATTATTTGCTGATTTTAATTCATAATCATACACTAAATGAAAAGACTGATCCTATTTTTAGCAATTGCTGCATCGACCATTACTGCAAAGAGCCAGATCCTTAAAAAGGTAACCTGGAGTTATGCTGCGAAGAAAACCAGTAAAACTGAGGCCATTGTATACTTCAAAGCAACTATCGATGAAGGATGGCATGTTTATTCTCAGACCGTAAAAGATGGTGGACCAATCAAAACTACATTTACGTTTCCTGCATCTAAAGAATATACTTTAGTGGGTAAAACGATAGAACCAAAACCAATTACCAAATACGAAGAAACCTTCTCAATGAATGTGAGCTATTTTGAAAAAAGCGTAGTTTTTTCTCAAAAGATTAAGTTGACAGGTGCAAAGGCAGTAGTAAAGGGAACGGTAGAATTCATGACTTGTGATGATAAACAATGTCTGCCACCAGAGGAAGTTAGTTTTAGCATTCCCGTTAAATAAGATTCAAGATTATATCATTGGTGGATGCCGTGATTAGGTAAATAAATAATAGTTAATAATGAGGCATTCCGTCAATTGATGGGATGCCTTTTTTATTTGTATCCAACAACAGGATTTTCCTGATCAGCAGAACGCCGCCCTACGCGCACAGCCCTGCGTTGGTAAAAACTGACATGTGATCTTCGTTTATTGACATTCTTTGGGCTAAGTAAGAGGCTAAGTTTGTAGAAAAAAAAGATGTCGGTACAAAAATTAAAAACGCTGGCGGGAATCAACATTCCCGATAGCACTATAGCTACCCAGGCTACAGAATTACTTTTAGAACATGGAACTGAATTTATCTACAATCATTCGTTACGTGTTTTCTTATTTGGCTCGCTCAATGGACAACGAAATAAAAGGGCCTATGATCCGGAGCTGCTATATGTAAGCGCACTCTTTCACGACCTCGGATTAACACCCCGGTATAGCAGTCCTGACCTCAGGTTTGAAGTGGATGGTGCCAATGCAGCAAGGGACTTTCTTAAAGGACACGGCTTGCCTAAAGAATCATTACAATTGGTATGGGACACAATTGCCCTGCACACTACCATTGGGATTGCAGAACACAAAGAGACAGAGGTTGCACTGCTGTATGCAGGTGTGGGCCTGGACGTAATGGGAGAAGATTATGAAAATCTGAGCGTTGCCCACAGGGAAGAAATTATTGCTGCATACCCAAGAAATGATTTTAAAAATAAAATTATACCCACGTTTTTCTCAGGCTTTGAACATAAAACGGATACCACTTTTGGAAACATCAAAGCCGATGTTTGCGCATTTATGATTCCGAATTTTCATCGCAAAAACTTCTGTGACTGCATTCTGCATTCGCCCTGGAGTGAATAGAGACCGATTTTAAGGTTTATAGGTATCTATGTATCATGATATGTAGATACCTAAATATATGTATGTTTCTCGCTATTTTGTATTTGATATGATGAAATGTGGGGGGGAATGAAACTATAAAAGGAAAATTATTAATTTTATAGTTATGAAAAGCAATATCTACTCCCTTTGTTTTACAATCGCTATTTCCGCATTGCCATTTAACGCGCGGTTACAAACTAAACCTGCTGAGGCGAAAGCCTGGGTAAAGACTTCGAACCAATACACGCAGATGCTGGTTGACCTGGACAAAAAGTATTCGCCGGAATATGGATCGTCACAGGGATTAGCAGAGTATGACAAGGATATTTCGGTGCCAACGCTGGCCAATCAGATGGCCGAACGTAAAGAAGAACAGGCACTGTTGGTTAAATTTGATGTGGCACTTAAAACAGAAAAAGATGTGCCGGTATTGCAGGACCTTAAAATTCTGATGGATCATTTAAAGCTGCGCTTTCGTGAGCAGGATTTTGAATTGAAAAGTAAGGTGACATATTACAATGGAGCCTCCATCATTTATAGCGGACTGGAAGCATTACTGGACGAGCAAACCGCAGAAGCGCGACGTGCGGCAACGATAACCAGGATCCGCAAATATGCCGGACTGGAAAAAGGTTACAGGCCAATTACCTCAATCCTTCAGGAACGCGTGGCACAGCAGATTGCTAAAAAGGATATGGTTTATCCATCTAAACAAAAGTTGGAAATAGAACTATCCCGTAATGCAAGCATAATGGGCGGCATACCTGAATTGTGTAAAAAATATAAACTTACCGGTTGGGAAAAACCTTTTGCCGAATTAAAGAAACAGGTAGAAGCGTATGATCTTTGGGTACGAAAAAATATATTAATCAAGGCCCGTACAGCATACCAGTTGCCTCCAGAAGAGTATGCCTTAAACCTGGAATCCGTGGGTATTACTATTCCTCCTGCTGATTTGGCCAAACTGGCCCACGCTGCCTTCACTGATATCCAGCAACAAATGACGGCTATAGCTGCCGAGATAGCTAAAAAACGCAATATGCCATCTGCAGACTACCGGGATGTGATGCGCAATCTGAAAAAAGAACAGGTTCATGGAGATTCTATTATCCCACTATATCAGCGAAATCTCAAAAACATCGAGGAGATCATACGCAAGCAACAACTGGTAACCTTACCGAGCCGTCCCGCTATCATTCGTTTAGCAACTGCCGCGGAAACAGCGCAATCGCCTGCACCGCATATGGTTCCACCGCCCTTTTTGAACAACACAGGACAGAGAGGTGTATTTGTTTTGCCACTGAACATGCCTGCGGCACCTGGTGAAAAGGTTGATGCATATGATGATTTTACTTTTGAGGCTGCATCCTGGACGCTGATAGCCCATGAGGCCCGCCCCGGTCACGAAATGCAATTTGATAAAATGGTAGAAGAAGGGGTATCCAATGCGC
>Ga0247815_10000128_pt1 | contig 56971 bp, 46 predicted proteins | sample UWRJL194509B1_FD_181014 | JGI IMG/M metagenome (GOLD analysis project Ga0247815, IMG submission 181014) | Plant litter microbial communities from Arlington Agricultural Research Station in Wisconsin, United States - UWRJ-L194-509B-1 | ecosystem: Environmental > Terrestrial > Plant litter >... | reverse complement strand
TCAGATGAGGTATGTTGGTCTTCGGCATAACGACGGTTTTCGATTCCGGTAATCCCTTTAAATTTTTTAATTACAACTTCGTTAGGGTAAGCAAAAGGGGTTCCGTCTTCGTTTAGAAATACGTGATCACCAAAGTCAGTATTGCTTACTTCTTTATTTGGAATATAGCTTCCGATGCCTATTATTTTTATTTTCATTATTCAGTAATTATCCGATAAATTTATTGCTAAAGTATAAATAATTTCATGATAACTATCATAAAAAATACTATGCGTGCATATAATTATGAAATAATAATTATTTGTGGGATTTATTGTTAATTTTATAACGAATTTTAAGTTTTATCGAGATTTCAAACGATTGAGATTTGTTTTTAGGTTTATTTTTTTTCGGAAAAAATGTAAAGTTTTTTTGTGTTTTGTTACAAATAAAACCGAAGTTTCAAAAAGTGTTAAAAAATAGAAAGCCTTATTCTTTATTTGGAGTGGTGTCGGTGACGTTTGCGCGTGAGGGATAGGAATAAACTGCCGAAGCAGTATGGATAGCCCGACAGCATGCTGATAAGAGGGCGTATATGCGCAAATTACTTTTGCCCTCTTATCGGCATGGTGGCACGCCCTGATTATTTTAGATTTTAGATTTTTTTCACGTTGCGCTCGAACTTGAAACCTTAAACAAAAATAAAAATAAAAAACCCGACAAGTTTTAAGACCTGTCGGGTTTGAATAATATATAAGAAAAACTTATTTCTTAGTTTTCCATGTAAGCTTCGATTGGAGCACAGCTACAGATTAAATTTCTGTCACCGTATGCGTCGTCTACACGACGAACAGATGGCCAGAATTTATTTTCAGCGATGTATTCTAAAGGATAAGCTGCTTTTTCTCTGGTATAAGGGAAAGCCCAATTATCTGTAGTTAACATTGCTAATGTGTGCGGTGCATTTTTCAATACGTTATTTTTATCTTCGGCTGTTGCAACTTCAATCTCTTTTCTGATTGAAATAAGAGCATCACAAAAACGATCTAATTCTGCTAAATCTTCAGATTCAGTAGGTTCGATCATTAAAGTTCCTGCTACCGGGAAAGAAACCGTAGGAGCGTGAAAACCGTAATCCATCAAACGTTTTGCGATATCACCCACTTCAATTCCGTTTTCTTTAAACGAACGACAATCTAAAATCATTTCGTGAGCCGCTCTTCCGCATTCTCCAGTGTAAAGAATTGGGTAGTGTCCTTCGAAACGGGCTTTCATGTAGTTAGCATTCAAGATAGCGTGTTCTGTAGCGCTTTTTAATCCTTCGGCACCCATCATTGTAATGTAACCGTAAGAGATTAAACATACTAAAGCTGATCCGTAAGGTGCAGATGAAATCGCTGTAATTGCTTGTTCACCGCCTACTTTTAAGATTGGGTTTGTTGGTAAAAACGGAACCAGTTTTTCGTTTACACAAATTGGTCCAACTCCAGGTCCACCGCCTCCGTGAGGAATAGCGAATGTTTTGTGTAAGTTTAAGTGACAAACGTCGGCACCAATTGTAGCAGGATTTGTTAATCCAACTTGCGCGTTCATGTTTGCACCATCCATATATACTAATCCGCCATTATCGTGGATTAATTTTGTAATTTCGATAATTGAAGATTCGAAAACTCCGTGAGTAGAAGGATACGTTACCATTAAACAAGACAAATCATCTTTGTGTTCAATCGCTTTTTCTCTTAAATCTTCTACATCAATATTTCCTTCCGGAGTAGTTTTAGTAACGATAATTTTCATTCCGGCCATTGCTGCAGAAGCAGGATTTGTTCCGTGAGCAGAGGAAGGAATTAAACATACGTTACGGTGACTTTCGTTTCTTGACAAATGGTAAGCACGAATAGCCATTAAACCAGCATATTCTCCCTGAGCTCCAGAATTAGGCTGTAATGTTGTTCCGGCAAATCCGGTAATAACATTCAATTGCTCTTCTAGTTTTTTAAGCATCGTGATATAACCTTCAGCTTGTTCTACTGGTGCAAATGGGTGAATGCTGTTCCAGTTTGGCATTGATAAAGGCAACATTTCTGAAGCTGCGTTTAATTTCATCGTACAAGAACCTAACGAAATCATCGAATGATTTAACGATAAATCTTTACGCTCTAATTTTTTGATGTAACGCATGATCTGACTTTCTGAATGATGATTGTTGAATACATCATGCGTTAAGAAAGAAGATGTTCTCTCTAATGAAGCCGGTAATTGACTTGCAGCAGTTAATTCAGAAACCGTAAAAGTTTCTTTTCCTAAAGCTTCAGCAAAAATCGCTATAATTTGATTGATATCAGCAACTGAAGTTGTTTCGTTGAATGAGATCGAAATGGTATCGGCATCAACATAGTAGAAATTTACTTCATTTTTCTCAGCAATAGCTTTTACTTTTTGAGCATCAGCTTTTACTAAAATAGTATCAAAGTAAGCCGTATTGGTTTGAAAAACGCCTAATTTATTTAAAGCTTCAGCAGCAGTAACTGCCGATGCATGAACTTTTCCAGCAATATATTGTAATCCTTTTGGTCCGTGGTAAACCGCATACATTCCCGCCATAACGGCTAATAAAACCTGAGCGGTACAAATATTTGAAGTCGCTTTTTCACGTTTAATGTGCTGCTCACGAGTTCCTAATGCCATACGTAAAGCGCGGTTTCCGTTTACATCGATAGAAACTCCGATGATACGACCTGGCATAGATCGTTTGTATTCGTCTTTGGTAGCAAAAAAAGCAGCGTGAGGACCACCATAACCCATTGGTACACCAAAACGTTGTGTAGTTCCAACTACTACTGCAGCTCCCATTTCTCCCGGAGAAGTTAAGGCAGCTAATGATAAAATATCAGCAGCAAAAGCTACTTTAATTTCGTTTTCTTTTGCTTTAGCAACAAAAGCGCTATAATCGTTTACCTGACCGTATTTTCCAGGATATTGTAAAATAGCTCCGAAGAATTCATTTGAAAAATCAAACGTTTCGTGGTTTCCAACTACTAATTCAATCCCGATAGGAGTTGAACGTGTTTGAAGTATTGATAAAGTTTGTGGTAGAATTTCTTCAGAAACAAAGAATTTGTTGGTATTGTTTTTCTTTTGATCACGTGTACGAACATCAAATAACAAAGCCATAGCTTCGGCAGCAGCAGTTCCTTCGTCTAATAAAGAAGCGTTTGCAATTTCCATTCCTGTAAGTTCAATAACTGTAGTCTGGAAATTTAAAATAGCTTCTAGACGACCTTGAGCAATTTCTGCCTGATAAGGTGTGTAAGCTGTATACCATCCTGGATTTTCGAAGATGTTTCTCTGAATTGGAGCCGGAACGATAGTTGGATGATATCCCAAACCAATATAAGATTTGAATACTTTATTTTTCTTTCCTAATTCCTGAATGTGATTTGCAAATTCGTACTCCGTCATTGCAGGATCTAATTTCAAAGGTGCTTTTAAACGAATGTCATCCGGAAGGGTTTCGTAAACAAGTTGTTCGATCGATTCAACTCCAATAGTTTGTAACATGTGTTGAAGATCTGTTTCTCTTGGGCCAATGTGTCTTAAAGCAAAAGCATCTGTTTTCATTTGTAGCTATATAAATTTTTAAGGGTAATGCAATTCGCAATGTATCTTCTTTGACTTAATCAAGTGTAACACAAGGTTTATTACATTTTATAGTAAATGTGTTGTTTTTTTGTCGCGCAAAATTAAGTATTATTAATAATTTAATAGGTATTTTTAACTTCAATTTTTATGAAATTTACAACTAAAGAGTTGATTTGTTAATAATTGATTAGATTTAAAGAATGAAACTACTAAAACAGATATTCGATTTTTACCTCAATAGCAGTATTCATGTGGCTTTATCCTGTTATGCTTTGGTTCGGGTTACGTTTCATGTGTTTCATATTCAGTATGATGAGCCAATGGCTTTGTTCGTTTTTTTTGGAACAATTGTGGGGTATAATTTTGTTAAATATGATGCGTTGGTTCGCGTCAAGAAAAAACGAATAGGAAATCAATTAAAAATTATCGCTGTTTTAAGTCTTATTTCACTCGTTTTAGTAGGCTATTATTTTTTCCATCTCAAACGAATTACCCAAATTGTTTCGGTTATTATTTTTGCCATCACTGCACTTTATACTTTGCCATTCTTCCCGAACAGAAAAAATGCCCGAAATTGGGCAGGAGTAAAAATTTATATTGTTGCCCTTTGTTGGGTAGGAGCGACCTTGGTTTTACCATATATAAATGCCGAAGTTCCGTTTACAGCCAATTTTTTCATCAAATGCATTCAGCGTTTTGTCTTGGTTTTTGTGCTGATTTTGGTTTTCGAAATTTTAGATTTAGCCAATGACGATCCGCATCTCAAAACTGTTCCGCAAACAATAGGCATAAAGAAAACCAAGATTTTAGGATTTTTATTATTGATTCCGTTTTGGATTGTGGGTATTCTGACCTTTACTTTTCATGAACTCATCATTAACCTTATTATGGTTGTGATGCTCATGTTGTTTATTGCTTTTGCAAACTCTAATCGGTCTAGATATTACACTTCTTTTTGGGTCGAAAGTGTTCCGATATTTTGGTGGTTGATGATTGTTTTTCTTTAGAATACGCTAATTTTTTTGACATGTCTCTGCTGGCAATGTCATTAAATTAAGGGAAATCTATAAAATTATTTTAACATTTTAATGAAGAAAATAATTAGAATCCGTTTTTATCAGCGTTTTCGCTTTAGCGAATCAGTAAAATCAGCGTCTAATTTTTACGCAGATAAAACAGATTTACTTCGTAAAAACGCGGATAAAAACGGATTTGATTTGCAATAATTTTATTTTTTAAAAGCTTAACTTAATGGCATGTCCTCAATCCCTCACGCAAACCGTAAAGCGAAAAAATTCATTTTAAAAAGAGATATTATTTTTTTGAATAGACTCCAGCTTTAGCTGGAGGTAAAAAATAAGTCATCAAAATGGCTTTAGCCGAATAATAAAATTTGGCTAAAGCCAGAAATATTCTTTCACAATTTTCATCCAGCTAAAGCTGGAAGCTACTCAAATTAATTTCCCAAATTCAGAAATCTGCGAGAGAAAAAAAATTATTTCGTTTTCTGTTCAGCCAAAGCTTTATTCAAATCAGTTTTTGCTTCATTTAATTTTTTCTTTTTCTTGTCGATTTTATCTTTGCTTTCGTTGTCTTTAATCGCTTTGTTCAAATCGGCAGTTCTCTCGTTTACTTTTTGCTGTTTTTCTTTTACCTTTTTGTCAAGGTCTTTGTTCACCGTTTTTGTAGTACAGTTCTTTTTGGTTTGAGCTATAGCATCTTCAACACCTTTTATTTGGTTTTGATTTCCCGCTTTTTTAGCAGCATTTAATTTTGTGTTCAATTCACATAATTTTCTTTCACATCCTTTTAGAGTAGTGCAATTACTTTGCGCGAATCCAATAATAGAAAAAGTGAAAAATGCTATCGATAAAATTTTAGTTTTTAAAGGCATAAGTTTATTTTTAATGATTTGCAATACTTATAAAAGTAAGAAAATTATTTTAAATCATTTTTTCTGAAACTTCTTTCAGTACTTTATTTCGTTCTAAAAGAAATCGAGTCATATGTTTTTCCAGAAACAAAATGTCAAATAATTCCCCAAAAAATCCAAAAGGAGTTTCATATTGCAATTTATCTTTCATGATAGTAATCCCGTTTTCTTCTTCAAAAAAATGTTCGTGTCTAAAAGTTTTAAATTTCCCTTCTTCCATTTCATCCACAAAATAATCGTAGAAATTCATTGCTGTAATCTTGCTTTTATGGGTGAGATAAAAGCCAAAATGTTTGCCGCGCCAAGTTACTGTTTCGTTTAAATTTATTAAACCAGATGTCACGCCGGCAATTGCCTTTTCATTTGTAGGACTTGCAGATTGTTGGTGAATATCTATGTTTCTGGATGCATCGAAAACGGTTTGTTTTGGTGCTTTTATTTTTGTGGTGAGATTGATGGTTGTCATGAATTTTGAAGGTATTTCTGTAAAAGTTGTTAGCGTAATAAATCATTAAAAGCCTCATCAATATCTCCAAACTTAAATTTAAACCCATTTTCTAAAAGCTTTTTCGGAATCACATTTCTGCTTTTCAAAACTAATTCGGGTTCTGTTCGAATAAAGAAAGATCCAATTTTTAGTAAAAAACTATTCACCGGAATTCCGAAAGGAAAACCAACTGCTTTTCTAAGCTTTTGCATAAAATCAGCATTACGAACCGGTTTAGGAGAAACGACATTAATCATTCCGGTAATTTCTTTCTCGATAATAAAATCAACCGCATTGGCAAAATCTTCTTCATGAATCCAGCTGATAAATTGCTTTCCTTTTCCTTGTTTTCCGCCAAAACCCGTTTTTGTCAAAGTTTTAAGCGGAATAAAAGCACCTCCCTTTTTACCTAAAACTATAGAAGTTCGCAAAGCGGTTTTTAGGGTATTTGGAGTTTCGGTTTTAAAGAATGCTTTTTCCCAGGATAATGCGACGTTTATAGAAAAGTCATTCCCGATTTCGCCATCAATTTCATCCATTTGTTTGTCTAAAGAAAAACGATAAATAGTAGAAGTTGATGAATTCAGCCAGTGTTTTGGTGGGTTTTTACAATTTAAAACGGCTTTGTTTAGAATCTTTGTGCTTTCAATTCGTGATAATAAGATTTCTTTTTTATTCTTTTCAGTATAACGACAATCAACCGATTTTCCGGCCAGATTTATTAAAACTGTTGCATTTTCCAGTTCATTTTCCCAACCTGAAAAACTTTTGGCATTCCAGTTTACATATTTAATTCCGTCAATGGTTTGAGATTTTCCACGGGTCAGAATTATAATTTCTTCAAATTTATCTTTGAAATGATTGACTAAGACTTGTCCTAAAAATCCTGTTCCGGCTGCTATTATGAGTTTGTTCATGGCTTTGTGATTTTTTTCGCCACGAATTCCGCGAATTTGCACTAATTTTTAAAATATTAATTAGTGATAATTCGGGAAATTCGTGACGACTTTTAATATGAAATTATGCTTTAAAAACCAGTCTTTCTTCTTCCTGCGCTTCTTTGGCTTTTCTTTTTCCTCTAAAAAAGAAATATAAATTGAAGAATAACATGATACCAAGATAGATAGAAAATCCTCCAATTTTATAGCTTAATCTTTCAATTAATTCCTGATAACTATTGTCGCTCAATTGCAGTTGCAGAATCATTAAGGCAAAACCAATATTTAAAAGATAAAAACCTGTTTCGAAAAGCCTGTTGGTTGCTTCGGCAATATCTTCGCGGCCTTTGAAAATATCCAGCATGAAAATTTTTCCGTTTTTAAAAAGTGTTTTAGAAACATAATAAGTAAGAAATAAAGCAACTGGTAAATAAATGCCGTAACCGATTAAGATTTTTGTAGTTTCCATGATATTTGAATTTAAGTGTTATTTGATTAATTTATGAATGTACTTGGTTAGGATAATAATGTTGAGGTAATGCAAAACTGAAATGATAAAAATGATGATGGCTGTTTTTATTCCGATTGTTTCTATCAGCTGAGTTGATGATAAGATTTTCTGCCAGGAAATAAGCGTCATGGCGCAATACCCAATATTTAAAAGATAATAGGCCATAAGCAAAACCTGATTGATTTTGTGGCAGATATCTGCATGATTTGGAATTAATTCTGCGACAAAAATATTTCCGTTTTTGTAGCATATTTTCCCAACTCTTAAGATGATGAAAATCGTAATGCTGAGATAGATAAAATATCCTGTAATATTAAGATTCATAATTGCCGATTTATAAATTAATGATTGCAAATTTATTATGCCATTTCTTCCAGAGCTTTTGCCGATTCTAATTTTCTTTTATTCTTAACTGTAATTTTGGACCCTTTCGCCAGAAAAACTGAAGTTGGTTTTATGTCTTGAAGGAATTTAAAATCTTCTCCATATGTTTTTTCGAAATCAATATCAATATCAATATTATGATGTAAGACTTCATATTGCTCCCATCTTGGATGCTGAACTTCATATTCGAAAGTGAGGTCTTTTGTAATTTTGGTATAACCAAAATAATGCTCTGTAATAAATTCAGCGTCAGAATCAATTCCTATTTTCGTCAAATCTTTTTTAGTTTTTAATTCAATAGTATTCCACTTTTCGGTACTCTTCCATTGATAAATAAAAGTATTAGTCGTGTCACCTTCAATGATTTCATGTCTCATTTTCTGCGTTTCATAATGTTCCTGATACAAAGTATTGGCAATAAAAGTGATCGCTTTTTTAGGAACTATTTCTTTGATAAAAACTACGCCGCGTTTCCATTCGCCTTTTTCAAATCTTTTTACATAGAATCTTAAATTGACTTCTTCAAAATCTACATGAAACGGAACTTTCAATCCTAAAACTTTCGTGTTTTTGAACATAAAACCCACTAAGCTTACATAACATTTGTTATTCCAAAGATCTATTTCGGTTCCTGCAGGAACATATTTTTCTAATATTTTAGCATCAACTTCATAATTAAAGAGTGCTAAGTTTTTCCATTCTGCTTTTAAGAAGTTCATTGGTGCGCTTTTTTATAGGTTATTGTAGAGAAATAGATGGCCAGAATTATTGGTATTATAAATAGTAAAAAGTAAATAAATTCAAAATGCATTATAAAAGCATTAACGGGCCACAACAGAAAAAAGAAAATAACTCCGTTTACATAAGCCTGAAGATTTTTGTCATCTGGTTCATCGATTAGCATTTTTATTCCGAAAATTAATTGAAATAAACCGGTAAGTATGGTGAATAAAAGACCAAAACATGCTAGTTCTGAACTAGTAAACAACCCTATTGTAATGAGTATTATGGGTGCAGCAACAAAAAAGTAGTTGAGGTAGTTAATAGCTTTCATAGTTATTGATTGTTTTAAACTTTCAGAAAAAAATGAAAGTTTTAATGAAATTTTTTTACTTCATTATTTTTAGAACCAAACGTCCTAACCAGTTATCATTAAATTCAGTCATTTTGTCTAACATATTATCTGCTTTTAAAACAAAATCATACAATTTAGAGGTTTGATCTACAAAATGTTTTTCTTCAGCCGAATTGCTGGAATCAATTGTAGAAACTTCTTTTAATATTTTAAGAGCAGGTTTTATCTCTCTTTTACTTCTTTCTCTGGCAATTTTTACAGCTAATTCGTCAAGATCTTTTTCGGCTGTAAAAAACTCCCTTCTTTCTCCGGTTTTGTATTCTTTGTAAACAATTCCCCAATCCATCAAAGCTTTTAGGTTCATACTGGTGTTGCCGCGGGAAATTTGCAATTCGTCCATAATATCTTCCATAGAAACAGGTTCGTTCGAGACCATTAATAAAGCATGGATTTGTGCCATGGTTTTATTAATTCCCCACTGAGAACCTAATGCTCCCCAGGTTTGTACGAACTTATTTTTTGCTTCTTTGAATTCCATAGATCAAATGTAAGTAAAAGTTTTTAAACTTTCAAAAATAAATGAAAGTTTAATTTAAAAAAGTTGTTTTATTTTTCCTAAATGAGCAGGAATAGGTGTTTTTACGTGTAAAATTTTTCTGTGTCATTCATTATCTCATTCATGCCCAATAATTTCCACTCTGTATCATTTTATTAATTATGCCTTTTTATTTGATTTAGTTTTGAAATAGAAAATCATCCCAAATGCATTATTTAAGATGTTTTTGAAACACTAAATAATAGCATTAACAAATCAGGTGGAGCAGAAACCACTAAAAAAAACGAGGCGTCCCCGAAAAGCCTTATGAGTAGGAAACCTAAATCAAAAGTTATGTCAGATTTATTAGCAGGTGCTTATTTAGCACAAGGCACAATTGGAAATGTTGGAACACCGGGTGCTCCAATTGCAAAATTTAGTTTAGTAGTTGTACCATCACAACATACTGTTACAGGTACAGTTGTAATTACTCAGGCGATTCAAGGTCCGGATAGCCATATTGTTGTTCCGGTAAATGGAAAAATCTATTCAACCGGACTTGGTAAAGTTACACAAGTAGTAAGTCTTCAGGGAGAATATGTTCATTCTGTTCCTCCACCTGCAATTGGTTCATTCTTAGCAAAATTTGATGCTCATTTAGCAATCGATGCTGCATGGAACGGAACGGGAGGTTTTTCATATTATCAACATAATATCGAAAACGTACCGGTAGCGGCAGTAAAAAATTTACAAGAAGAATTGGTTTAAAAATTAATTTCTCCCCAAAAACAAATTCAACAGGATAGCAAAAATTTCCTGACTCGATAAGAGTTTTGATTTAAAGATCGCCTGATTAAGGCGATCTTTTTTATTGAGTTCATCCTGTTTATCTAATCAATTTTAAACCTATAAGAAAATGAAAAAAAAATACGTTATCATTAGTTTACTGCTTATTATTATAATAGCAGTTGGTTTGTGGTTGTTTCTTTTTAATAAAAATAACGAAATATATAAGGATGGAGCTACTTATGCAAATGCATCAGCTGATTCATGTAACTGTGAGACAAGTTGGTTTCCGCATGAGCAAACTCCCGCTCCAAAAGAAGGCGACGGAAGTCCGTTTGACAGCAAGACTACCACAAATTGTGATTTTCACCAATGGTCGTGGCAAAAGTTTTTGTGGGTAACAAAACCATTGCCAAGCGGAAATCCTTTCTTTTTAGATTCTCTCGATTTAGTTAGTCCTGAAATGGAAGATGTCGCTCCACAGTTGGGCATAAAACTAGTGTTGAGTTCTATCAATCAGGCTGGTTCCAGAGGAGTTTTACGTTCTAATCCTAAATTTAATAATGTTGCCGATACAGTGTATTATTCGATTCATATTAATGCGCTGCTAAAAGACAAAGCAGTTTTAGCGGCATCTTTAATCAATAGTGGCAAATTGCCTGTTTCTAATTTAGAGACATTTCCTGTTGGAGCTTTAGAATTAAAAGTTTCCTGGATTAATATCAATGCAATTGCAAATACCAAGCAAAAAGATTATTTCACAACGAAAGCTGCTGTTGTAAATAGCAAAGGGCAATATGTTGAAAAAACCATGGCGTTATTAGGTATGCACGTAGTGGGAGTGGTGAAAAATCATCCTGAATTTATCTGGGCCACTTTTGAACATAAAGATATGGCGCCTGTTTACGATAAGAAAACCAATTCGGTAACCGCGGCAAATGAAATGCTATTTTACGAAAAAGGAACATCTACGGGAATAGGAGGGATAAAGTGGATTAAAAACGGAACTTCGCCTGTTGTTCCTAACAAAGCATTTATACTTTATGAGTATGGTGTGCCGAAGGATGTAAACACTGGTGCGTTTATGGCAACAAGTCAGGCAGAACCAGCTAATTTTAATAATATAGACAACATCAATAAGTGTGTAGCGTCTAATTTGAAAGATGTTTTTAAAAATTATTTTTATAATGGTTCTATTTGGTTAGATTTTGATGGCGTTTCTCCGGAAAATCAGGCAAAAGCAATTGTAACAAAAGACATCTCGAGTGCGCTTCCGGATTCGTTAGCAAGAGGTTCAGTTAATTTGGCCAACATTACTATGGAAACTTACACGCAGACTTTTCAAAATGATATACACGATATTAATAATGGTAATGTAATAAGTTGCTTTTTTTGTCATCAATCTGCAAACTTTGATAAAAGCAGACCGGGAAAATCGCCTTTATTTTTGAGCCATTTATTTGGAGATTATTTACTGTTTACCAAACCGGTATTACAATCTAGTGGTAAAAACACAAATAATGCAAACAATTTAAGAGCACGACGTATTGAACAAATAGATGCGCTGAAAGTACAACAACTTGAAGAGTTTGTTAAGGCTAAAAAGTAACTTATTTTCGAAACAAAAAAGCATCTTATTTATAAGTTAATCCCAATAAAAAAATGTCGAAGTTTAGCTTCGACATTTTTTATGTCTTTTATTATCTTTAGAATAATTCAGGATTAAATGAAGTGTAGTTATTTATTTGTTTAAATTTTTCATTGTGAAACCGGCTTTTTATTGAGAATAATTCAGTTGTTTTTGTTTTAAAATTGTAAAGTTATGTTAATTTAGGAAATGAAATTTTGTTTTAGGTAATGGAAATATATTTTTGTAAAAATCACATTTATGGAATTATACTACACCTTTTCAATACTTATTGTATTGGCCTCTTTCTTCGCCTATTTAAATTTAAGATTTTTAAAACTTCCGGGAACTATCGGAATAATGATTATTGCCATGTTGGTTTCAGTAGGCATTCGCCTTTTGGGAGATTCTTATTTTCCGGCTACAACCAAACATTTTTTTGAATTAATAAAAGAATTTGACTTCAACGAAATCTTAATGGGAGCGATGTTGAATTTTCTTTTATTCGCTGGCGCACTGCATGTAAATATGTCTGATCTTAAAGAACAAAAAGTTCCCATTATGATATATTCTACGGTTAGTGTTGTTTTGTCAGCCTTGATTATTTCTATGCTGCTTTATTATATAGCGCCAATTTTAGGAATAAAAATACCTTATATATTTTGTTTGGTTTTTGGTACATTAATTTCTCCAACTGATCCAATCGTGGTGTTGGGCGTTTTAAAACAAGCCAAAGTGCCTAAAAGAATAGAAACCAAAATTGTTGGTGAATCGTTGTTTAATGATGGAGTAGCAGTAGTAATGTTTGCTGTTGTTCTTAAAATGGCAACCGATCCTACATTTGATATGACTTTTGGTTCTATCGCCTGGTTATTTGCAAAAGAAGGAATTGGCGGACTTTTATTAGGAGCTGCTTTAGGATATACCGCATCGAGAGTTATGAAAAAAATCGACGATTATAAAGTGTCAGTTCTAATCACGCTTTCTATCGTAATGGGAGGTTTTCTAATTGCCCAAAGCCTTCACGTTTCAAGTCCGTTAGCGATGGTAGTTGCCGGATTGATTATTGGTAATTATGGTAAAAAAGTAGCCATGAGCGAAATTACTCAGGATTATTTAGGTAAGTTTTGGGAACTTATTGATGAGATATTAAACGCTATCTTATTCTTATTCATTGGTTTTGAATTACTATTGCTGCCAGATTTAAACAAACAATTGTTAACCGGTTTTGTGGCTATTTTTATAGTGTTATTCGCCAGAATTTTTTCTATCGTCTTACCGTGGAAATTCTTTGATATATTTAAATTTTTCGGAATCAAATCTGCCTACAACAAAGGATCCTTAATGGTTTTAGTTTGGGGAGGAATTCGCGGAGGAGTTTCTATTGCATTAGTACTTTCTATGCCGGAAGGAGAATATAAAAACCTATTGCTGGAAGTAACTTATATTGTAGTACTGTTTTCAATTGTAGTGCAGGGACTTACTGTTGGAAAATTAGCCAAAAAAGTTTTGGAGAAAGAGTAAATGGCTTAGAATAAAGAATAAAGAATAAAGAATAAAGAATAAAGAATAAAGAATAAAGAATAAAGAATAAAGAATAAAGAATTTTTATCTTTATTTGACTGAAAGAAAAAAGCCTGCAAAAATATTTTTGCAGGCTTTTTTTATCGTTTATCTTCTTTAGAATAATTTGAAACTCCATTGATATCAATTGGATTTCCTAAAAAGCGAGGTTCTCTATTTCTTAAAACATCAAAAAAAGATTTGAAAATAGAAGCATATTCTCTAAAAGTTACATATTTATATCCAAGATATTCACCATTGTTGGCAGAATATCCAACGGATTTTATACCAAGTTTTTGACCAATATAAATTGCCCGGTTTAAATGATATTCCTGAGAAATTAAAGTTGCTTTTTTGATGTTGAAAATATGTTTGGCGCGATACATTGTAGAATAGGTATCAAATCCTGCATAATCAATAAATATTTTGGTTGTATCAACACCATGTTTATAACAGTAATTTTTCATTACCGTTAATTCATCATATTCGTCGCGGCCATTATCTCCCGAAAGTAAAATTTTATTGATGCGGTTGGCTTTATATAGTGCGATTCCGGCATCAAGACGGTCTTTTAAATATTTGCTCGGTTGATCTCCGTTGATTCCGGCACCAAAAATAATTCCTACATCGTTTTTAGGAAATTTTTTAATCGAATAGTAAATGTTTTTTTTGGTCGAAGACTTCACGTAATAATTTACCGAAACAATAGCAACCAATCCGATAATAGCTAGATAAAGAGCGATTTTTAAATATTTTTTCAAAATATATTTTTGTAAGATTAAGATTTAAAAAGTGGTGAAGATAAATAACATTTGTTTAGAGTCAAAATGAAAATAAAAAACCGAAGCTTTTTTTGCTTCGGTTTCTCATTATCTAATATTCTAAGAAGTCTAAAGTCTATAAAAGTCCCGCTCTCTTCAATAAAGCTTCTGGTTTAGGTTCCTGACCTCTAAAACGTTTGTATAAAATCATAGGATGTTCTGTTCCTCCTTTTGAAAGTACATTGTCTTTGAATTTTTTAGCAATTTCGTGATTGAAAATACCGTTTTCCTGAAAATATTCAAAAGCATCCGCATCCAGAACTTCAGCCCATTTATAACTGTAATATCCGGAAGAATATCCACCCTGAAAAATATGAGAAAACGCCGTACTCATAGCATTTTCTTTTACATCAGGATACAATTGCGTGTTGGCAAATTGTTCTGTTTCGAAAGTTTTTAAATCTGTAATATGAGTCGGATCTTGTCCGTGCCAAGCCATATCCAATAGTCCAAAACTTAACTGACGTAAAGTGGCTAACCCTTCCTGAAAACTGGCACTTTCCTTAATTTTCTGAACATATTCAATAGGAATAATTTCTCCAGTTTCGTAATGATTAGCGAACAAAGCCAAAGCTTCAGGCTCGTAGCACCAGTTTTCCATAATCTGACTTGGTAATTCTACAAAATCCCAAAATACAGAAGTTCCGGATAAACTTGGGTAAGTTGTATTCGCTAACATTCCGTGTAAACCATGACCAAATTCATGGAATAAAGTCGTTACTTCATTAAACGTCAATAAAGATGGTTTTGTTTCTGTTGGTTTGGTAAAGTTGCAAACGTTCGAAATATGCGGTCTTTCGTTTACGCCATCTTTTATGGATTGATGTTTGAAAGATGTCATCCAGGCGCCATTTCGTTTTCCTTTTCTTGGAAAGAAATCCGCATAGAAAATAGAAACTAAATTACCATCAGCATCGGTTACTTCGTAAGTCGTAACTTCATCATGGTATTTGTCAATGTCAAAAACTTCCGTAAAGGTTAATCCGTATAGTTTTTTAGCAACTGTAAAAGCGCCGTTTAATACTTTTTCTAATTGAAAATAAGGTTTTAGTTTTTCATCATCTAAATTAAAAAGCTGTTGTTTTAATTTTTCAGAATAATAAGCGCCATCCCATTTTTCCAATTGTTGGATTCCGTCCAGCTCTTTGGCGAAAGCCGTTAATTCAGCAAATTCTTTTTGAGCTGCCGGTTTTGCTTTTGCTAATAAATCATTCAAAAAAGAGAAAACTTTCTCCGGACTTTCGGCCATTCTTTCTTCAAGAACAAAATGTGCGTGCGTTTTATAACCTAATAAATTCGCTCTTTCGAAACGTAATTTCGCAATTTTCAAGACATTTTCCTGATTGTCGAATTCGTTATTCTGAAAAGATCTTGAGCCAAAAGCAATTGCCATTTTTTTACGCAATTCACGATTATCTGCATAAGTCAAAAATGGAAGATAACTTGGATGATCTAAAGTGAAAATCCAACCTTCTTTTTCCTGGTTTTTAGCCAATAATCTTGCCGCTTCAATTGTTCCTTCAGGTAAACCAGATAAATCTTTTTCGTCAGTTAAATGCAGTTCGTAGGCATTGGTTTCTGCCAAAATATTCTCTTCAAATTGTAATTTTAATTTTGATAATTCTTTGTCAATTTCGCGAAGTTTGTCTTTTTTATCTTCAGGTAAATTAGCTCCGTTTCGGGAAAAGCTTTTATATTTTTTATCTAAAAGGGTAGTTTGCTCAGGATTTAGATTTAAAGTTTCTTTTTGATCGTAAACGGCTTTTATTTTAGCAAATAAAGCAGCATTTAGCGTAATGTCATTTCCGAATTCTGATAATAAAGGCGAAACTTCCTGAGCGATTTTTTGCATTTCGTCGCTTGTTTCAGCAGAATTCAAATTGAAGAAAACACTTGAAAGACGATCTAAAATATCTCCTGAAAAATCCATTGCTACAACAGTATTTTCAAAAGTTGGCGCTTCGGGATTGTTTACGATAGCATCAATTTCGGCTTTAGCCAAAGTAATTCCTTCCTGAAAAGCCGGAAGATAATCTTCAATCTTTATTTGCGAAAAAGGTGCTGTGTTATGTTTGGTTGTGAATTTTGAAAGTAAAACGTTCATTATAATGTAATTATTTATATTAATTGAAGTCAAATTTTGAATTCCAAAGATAGCAATTTATAAAAATCAAATCATCTATATAGAATTGATTCTAGGCATAAAATCCTCTTAAATTGTGTTATAGATATGTTATTTATTTCTGTGAGGGTTTTAAAAATCGTAAATTGAAAAAATGCGATTAGAATATAAAATGCTAATCAGAAATTGTAAAACAAAAAAATGATGAATTATCAAGTTGTAATAAAGAATATAGATACGGTTAATGAAGTAGAAGGATATTGGTCTGATGAAGATTTTGTTCAGTTATTAGAAAAATTCAATTATCCGGATGGTGCAACTGCAGACAAAGCGAGTTTACCGGAATTGTTAGAAATGGCGATATCGGATTACGAACCTAATGAAGCTGCCGAAATAGTTTTGAAATATAAATTTCCTGATCGATTAGGCGACGGACAAATCGAGCAAATATCGCATAATATGTTGATTGATAAAGTTTGTGAGGAATATCCCGAAATAGATATGCAGGGAACTTTGTTTCATATCAATCAATTACTTTTTAAAGCATACAACGGAAAATTCCCCAATGCAAAAGCTTCTATAGTTCATTTTTCAATGAAACCAACAGATGGCGAAGCGCAAAAACTGACAGCAGAAAATGTGCTGAAATTATTGAACAATGGTTTGTCTGATAGAAATCTTATTAAAAGATTATTTGAAAACCAAATTTCTCAAAATATTCCGTTTCCTGAAGCCGAAGCTATTGTTTGGGAATTGACAACAGAAGATAATGTAAATTATGATCTGGTTACTTCGGAGAATTGGATAAATAAAGAAGACATTACAGAATATGAATTTGAATCTGTTCTGGAGGATATCGAAGAAGAAGCATAATTCAGAAATATAAAAGGGTAAAAAAACAAAGGCTTCCATAACAGGAAGCCTTTGTTTTTTGTACTCTATTCAGTCGATGTTTATACTGAAAACTGCGACTGAAAACTATTTCAATCCTTCAGCTGCTTTATTAACTGCCGCTTTCAATTCTTCTTTGTAAGCAATAATCGTATCAAGTACTTTTTTATCGTGACTTCCGATGATTTGTGCGGCTAAGATTCCGGCGTTTTTTGCTCCGTTTAAAGCTACAGTTGCAACAGGAACTCCGCCTGGCATTTGCAGAATCGATAAAACCGAATCCCAGCCATCAATAGAATTGCTTGATTTTACCGGAACTCCAATTACAGGAAGTGGTGACATCGAAGCAACCATTCCCGGTAAATGCGCAGCGCCTCCGGCTCCGGCAATAATTACCGAAATGCCGCGAGTATGAGCATTTTTACTGAAATCGAATAATTTTTCCGGCGTTCTGTGTGCCGAAACGATATCTACTTCGGTTTCAATGTTAAATTGTTTTAGTATGTCGATGGCATCCTGCATGACTGGCATGTCTGAGATACTTCCCATTATAATGGCTACTTTGCTCATAGTGTGTTTTTGTTTGTTTTGTTTCAGGTTTCAGGTTTTTGCTAAGAGTGAAAACTGTTCGATGTTGTTTTTTATTTTAATTAAGGAATCATGTTCCATATATCAATTTTGAATTCTTCTTGAATTGCTCTTAAATATTTTAAGGATTCTATTTCGTTTTCTATTTTTTCAGTAAAATATTCGGAAGCTGAAATTTCTTTTTCGGCGATTCTTTCTTTTCTTCTTTGAATAAATCGCTTCCTATTTTTTACAAAAATTTCATCATTTAAATTCAAAAGATCAATTAAGTTTTTTGCTTCAATATCTTCAGGATTGTGAAGGAAATAACCATCAGAATAAATTAATCTTGCTTCAAAATTTTCATCGATTGGATAAAGAATGGGTTCAATCCAAGTGGTTCTTTTTAGATTATTTGGTTTGTGTTTTACCATAAACCAATTTTGATAAGAATCAGCTTCTAAATATTTTAAATTCGGATTAAAATGTTCTATATCAACGGCATCATTATGTCCTATATATTCTTCAGTGTAGGCACAAAAGTTTTTTTGTTCTTTTAAAAGAATCGAAGACAGCTTTTTGTTGTCTCCATTTTTATAAACTAATCTTTGAATGACAATCTCAGAATTCGGATTTTTAAAAACTCTTTTCATGTTTAGAAATTATATTCTTCACCTAATTTTTCTAACTGTTCTGAAATTTCTTCTTTCTTTTTTGGATCTTTTTCGAAGTATATTTTTTGTTTTAAATCTAAATATTCCTGATGTTTTTTTTGACCATATTTATTGATATAGTTTATTCCAAAATCATTTTCTAGCATATCATTGGGATCATCTCCAATTGGTGAGCTTCCTCGATTAACAGTAACTTTTCCTTGTTTATCAAAAGATAAAATAAATCTTTCGTCTGGCTCAAATGAAGCAGCAATAAATGGAGAATGTGTTGCAATGATAAATTGAGCGTTTGGAGCAAGATTTTGATAATGATCCATTAAATCCATTTGCATATCTGGAAATAATGATCTTTCAGGTTCGTCAATTAAAATTATTGAATCCTTTGTGTCAAATTTAAATAATGGTAGAAATGATAATAATAAGCCCTTTGTTCCAGTACTTGTGTTTTGGATTGGGATTATTTCATCATTTTTTTTATTTTTAATTGGTATTGAGTATTCAGTATTGATTAGGTCAACTTCTAAATTTAATTTTCCTAAAATCGGATTTAATTTTTCTGCAAAAGATTCCAATTTATTCGGGTTTTCTTTTTGCCAATTTTCAAATTCAGAACTTAATTTTATGGGATTTCCTAGAAGTCCTTTATGTATTAATTCCGACATCTTTTGTGTGAAATTTTTACGATAATTCAAAATTTCATTTAAAAGAAATAACCAAACTTCATCATTGATAGAATCGTCAAACTTCACTCCGTAATGATCTTTATTTTTAAAATTCTTTTCAATATGTTGAAGTTCGGAATTGTATTTCTCAACTAAATCAACAGGGTTCTTAGAGAAAATTTCAATATTTTTGTCTGATATTAGATTTGCTTTAAAATAGTAAGAGTCATTTTTATCTTGTTGGGGGATTAATGAGGTTACTCGTCCTCCGTCACTGTTGTTATTTTTATAACTTCTGTTTTTGAAAATAACTTCTTGATTTTTGAACTGCAAAATATCATTTTTTATAGTAAATGTAATTTTATTATTTTTAATTCGGATAAAATCTCTAAATGGAAATAAAGAGTTTCCATTTATTAATTCAAGATTTAAAAGTTCAGTAGAATACTCATAAATCAACTCCAATAAACCAGTTTTACCCGTAGCACTCTGTCCAATAAAACATATTTTATCTAAAGGTTTTCCTCTTTTTTCTTCAATATGGAAATCTTCAGGATAAGTAAAATCAAACTCTAGATTTTCTAGATGTCTAAACTGATCGATATGTAATTTTGAAATTTTCATTTATTGAATTTTTACAAAGCTAATTAAAAAATGATTGCTATTATAAACTGTAAACTGCGACCGGGACTGAAAACTATAGACTAATCACTTTAATTGTATTCTTAACATCCTCTGCAATTCTTCTTGCTTCGCCCATGTTTTCATTTACAATCGTAACGTGACCCATTTTTCTAAAAGGTCTTGTTTGTTTTTTACCGTAAATATGTGGAGTAACTCCATCCCATCCTAAAATGGTTTCTATGTTTTCGTAAACTACATCTCCGGAGAAACCTTCGGCACCGACTAAATTTACCATAACTCCGGCAACTTTACTGTCTGTGTTTCCTAACGGAAGATCTAGAATTGCGCGTAGATGATTTTCGAATTGTGATGTATAACTTGCTTCGATCGAATAATGACCAGAATTGTGTGGGCGAGGAGCAACTTCATTTACCAAAATTTCATCTTCGTGAGTTTGGAACATTTCAACTGCCAAAAGACCAACATGATTGAATTTCTCCGAAACATTCAAAGCAATTGCTCTGGCTTTTTCGGCTACTTTTTCGTCGATTCGTGCAGGGCAAATTACATATTCTACTTGGTTGGCTTCGGGGTGAAATTCCATTTCGACAACCGGATAGGTTTTTATTTCTCCTGAAGGATTTCTTACTACGATAACGGCCAATTCATTTTTGAACGGAACCATAGTTTCTGCAATGCATTCTACATTTGGTAAATCATCCATATCAGAAATCTGACGAATGACTTTTACGCCATTTCCGTCGTAACCAAACTCAGTGCATTTCCATACAAACGGAATTGTGATTTCATTATCTCCAACTGATTTTTGCAAATGTGCCGGAGAATCAAATCGTAAATATGAAGCTGTCGGAATATTACTTTGTGTGTAAAAATCTTTTTGAACGCCTTTATTCTGAATTCCTTTTAAGGTTTTTGGAGAAGGATATACTTTTAGACCTTCGTTTTCTAGTTGCGTTAAAGCTTCAAGATTTACGAGTTCAATTTCGAAAGTCAAAACATCGACTTGTTTTCCAAAATTGTATACTGTTTCATAATCCATCAAATCGCCCTGAAAGAATTTATTGCAGGCAATTTTACTCGGAGCTTCGTCGCTTGGATCTAAAACATAAGTTTGTATGTCAAATTTTCGAGTGTCAAACAATAGCATTTTACCTAATTGTCCGCCACCTAATATTCCTAATTTAAAATCAGAAGAAAAATAGTTCATTGTAGTTGTGTTTTTGCAAAGATACTTTTTAATCTTTTTTTTGCCACGAATTTCATGATTTTCATGATTTTTTTCTAATTCTAATTTCAACTGGAAGACAATTTGTGTCAATTTGTGGAATTTGTGGTGAATTTTTTTTAGTTTCTGGTGAAAAATTTAACCGCAAAGTCCGCAAAGATTTACGCAAAGTTCGCAAAGTTTAATTGTTAGAAGGAGGCAAAGAACACAAAGCTATGTGTTAAGATTTGTAGATTAAAATTTGTGCTAATTTGTGAAATTTGTGGTAAAAAAATCATTTTTAATCTTTTAATCTGTGGCTAAAATTTAACCGCAAAGTCCGCAAAGGTTTCGCAAAGTTCGCAAAGTTTTAATTGTTAGAAGGAGGGAAAGGGCACAAAGCTATGTGTTGATTTTGCAGATAAAAATTTTTGCTAATTTGTGAAATTTGTGGCAAAAAAAATCCTTTTTAATCATCTAATCTTTGGCTGAAAAAAATTAACCGCAAAGTCCACAAAGATTTACGCAAAGTTCGCAAAGTTTTAATTGTTAGAAGGAGGCAAAGGGCACAAAGCTATGTGTTAGATTTTGTAGATAAAATTTTTTGCTAATTTGTGAAATTTGCGGTTAACTAAAATTACCTTTCAATCTTCTTCAAAACTTCTTTGGCGACAGCTTTATAAGCCGCAGAATGATCTCCATAATCTTTGTTCAGGATAACTTGCAGTTCCGGATGAATCCAGTCGTAATGATTTCCTAAGATGTATAACGTTCTGATAGAATAGGCTTTTGTAGCCACTTTTACATCATTTATCAGCCAGTCAAAAGAAACTTCGATACAATCCTGGAGGTTTTCTTCGGAAAGTAAAATGCTGTCATCATTTTTCTTATAATGTGACTTTATTAAAAGCTGAACCACCTTTGCAATTGGCCTTATGGAACTTTCATCCTTTAAAATTTTCAAATTAGAACATAAAAAATCGAGATGAGGTTGCAGCCAGATTAATTCTTCGTAGCATACAAATTCTAAAATCCAACAGGCTTTATGATTGTTTTTGTCTTCGGGCGAAAAACAAATCGAAACCAATTCTTCAAATAAATGATGATTTTCTAAAACATACTGAGCTGCCATGAGTCGGTTTTCTCTGTAAGCATTTACATAGTCTAGTTTTGCTTGTAATTCAGATGACATTTTTTTCGATTTAGGACACATCTAAAATAAGTAATTTAGTGAAATAGTTCCGTAATAATTTACAGGAAGTCCCGGATAATAATATCGTGGACTTGCGTTCCCGACAGCAACGGCGTTGGGCAAAATCATTGAGGCATATTTTTCATCCGTAACGTTATTAATACCGAAAGCTAAATTGGTATTTAAATTAGGGAGAATTTCAAAACGATAACCTGTTTTTAAATTGACGATATGATAAGAATCTGAATAAGCAGAATTAGCATCATTCAGCGGAATTTTATCTGTAAACTGAAAATCGGCAGAAAAATAAATCCCTAAAGAAGTATCTAAACTTATTCCTGCATTTACTTTATTCGCCGCAACTCCCGTTAATTTATTTCCTGAATAATCATTTCCGTTATCGACAAAATCTTTAAACTCATACTTTCCTAACGAAGCTGCGATAAAAGAATTCAAAGTAAAAAAACGATTAATGGTCCAGTTGTGTTTTGCTAAAACTTCGATTCCTTCATGAAATGTTTTTCCGGCATTTACACCTTCGTATTGATCATCGCCAATTCGTTTCGCCACCAATAAATCTTTTATTTCCATTCGGTAAACCGCAAATTCAGTATAAAGATTTTTATTAAAGAAATAGAATTTTCCGCCAGCTTCAAAATTATAACCGCTTTCAGGTTTTATATCAGGATTGATGTTGCCGGAACTTGTAAGTGTTTCTTCGGTCGCAGGCAATGAAAATCCGCGGCTTGCCGAAAAGTATAAAGTTTTTTCGGAATTAGGTTTGTATAAAAAAGACAATTGAGGAGAAAATATTCCGTCATAACTGTATTTTTCAGTTGCCGTTTTATTCGGTAGAAAATTCGTTAGCTCAAAATGATTTTCATTATAATTTAATCCTGCCTGAATTTCGAACTGATCAGAAAGTAACGTTCTGATTTGCGAAAAAATATTATAAAAATACCTTTTCTGATTGGTTTCAGTAAGTTGATTTCCTTGTAAACTTCCTTGACCATTGTTGGTTTTGTAGAGGTTTTCAAAAGTATTTCCGTTATAATTATCGGTGAAATATTCGATTCCCGCAATAAATTGATTTTCTGTTTTTCCTATTTTAAAATCTCCTGAAAACTGCGTTCTTCCTCCAGTTCCAAAAGTATATTGACGTAAAATATCAAAAGGACGAGGTTCATTACTATCTTTATAATTAACAAATATTGAAGTAGCATTACTCAGGTGATCATTAATTTTAAAATCATAAGCCAATCCTCCCAAGGTCGATTTGTATTCCTTAAATCCTTTTGAAGCTACCCAGGTCGAAGCGCCCAGTTTAGGGTTAGAATCAAAAACCTCCTTAGTAATTGAACTTGGAATATAAGCTTTCAAATAAGTGTAATTCGAAAAATACGTCAGTTTGTTGTTTTTCTTTTTGAATAACTCTCCGGCAAGTGTGAATCCTTCGCGATTGTACGAACTGTTTTCTCTCCATCCATCGGTTTTAAGATTATGGTAACTAATATTCAGACTGGAACTTTTCTCATTCACACTATAATTCAAACTGTTTTTAAGTAATCCAAACGAACCAAAAACGCTGCTTACGCTGGCATTTTCTCCATTGGTTTTAGAAAGCTGAGGTGAAATTAAAATCGCACCGCCCAAACCCGCGCCATAAATACTCGAAAGCGGCCCTTTGATTACTTCAAGTTGCCCAATATTTTCCAGATCGATATCGTCAATAACCGTTTCGCTATTTCCGGAAGTCAGCGGAATACTGCCATAAAAAGCCCTGATTTTATTGGTTCCGTAAGGAGATCGTGCGCCAATACCACGAATCGAAATTCGGGTTGTGGTAAAATTAGAAGACTGCATAAAAACTCCGGGAATAGTATTAATTACCGTAGTAATATCTGTTGCATTATTTTGCAAAAGGTCTTTTTTAGACAAAATACCAATTGCAGCCGGTGTATTCTGCAATCTGTTATTAACATGAAGTGAGCTGATAACAACTTCGTCCAGTTTCTGAGTTTTTACAGAATCAATAGTTTTGCTTTCTTTTTCTTGTGCTTTACTATTATGAAAAATGCAAAACACAAAAAGTAGAAAACAATATTTTTTTAAAATCATAAAAGAGTTTTGATCAGTTTTTGCGCATAATTTTAAACACATAGAAACATAGCTTTTGATGACGTAAAAAAGGCGTTTCACTTAGCATTAATTCACATAGCTATGTGAAAGAAATGTGTTTCTTTTCAATGACCTTTTCGCAAAATAAATCCTATGTTTCTATGTGTTTAAAATTATTCACGTAAAGTTTGGGATTTGGAATTTAAAAAATTTGGGATTTACTTCTTCGCCGTTACCTTCCAAATCGTATTTCCGCTATCATCATTCACCAAAAGCGATCCGTCTGGTGTAACCGTAACCGCAACCGGACGTCCAAAAACTTCCGCTTTTTCAGCATTAGAGATAAAACCAGTTAAAAAATCCTCAGGTTTTCCAGAAGGTTTTCCGTTCGCAAAAGGAACAAATACCACTTTGTAGCCTGATATTTTGGCGCGATTCCAGGAACCATGTTGTCCTACGAAAATTCCGTTTTTGTATTTTGCAGGAAAAGCATCTTTATTATAAAAAGCCAATCCTAAAGATGCTGTGTGGGCACCAACAGGAACATCAGGAACAATAGATTTTGCAGCAAGATCTTTACGTTCGCCTTTCATTCTTGGGTCAGGAATATTTCCGTAATACGAATAAGGCCAGCCGTAGAAACCATCTCTTTTTACACTCGTTACATAATCAGGAACAAGATCGTCGCCCAATTCGTCACGTTCGTTTACAGCAGTCCAAAGTTCCTTGTTTGCAGGATTCCAGTCCATTCCAACAGGATTTCTAAGTCCGGCAGCATAAATTTTCTCACCGGTTCCGTCAGGATTAATTTCCAAGATATCAGCACGACGAACCTCTTTGTCCATTCCGTTTTCACCCACATTACTTCCTGAGCCAACCGAAACGTAGATTTTTGTTCCTTCAGGATTAGCAATTATATTTCTTGTCCAGTGATTGTTGTAACCTCCGGCAGGAAGTTCCAGAATTTTAGTTCCCTGAGTTTCTAATTTTAGCGGATTGTTTTTATAAGGATATCGGTATAATCCGTCTGTATTGGCAATGTAGAAAAAGTCTTTTAGCACCAACATTCCAAAAGGTTTGTTTAAGTCTTTTATAAAAACTTCTCGAGTTTCAAATTTGCCGTCTTTATCTTTATCACGCAAAACAGTAATTTGATTTTTACTGGTTCTTGTTCCGCTTTCTACCACAAAAATATCATTGTTTGGAGCGATATAAGTCCAACGAGGATTTTCGAAACCATCAGCAAATTTTGTAACCGTAAAACCTTCGGGAGCCGTTGGAGTTTTTCCTTCAGGCCAGCCAATAACTTTACTGTTGTTTGTTTTCGATTCAGTTGCATAAGGCGGAGGCAGAGTCAGGTCGCCAACCGCTGTTTTTACAATCGTATTAGGTTGCTTGCTAAGCGCTTCTTTTTCTTCTTTTTTCACCTGTCCGTTGCAGGCTGTTAGTATAGCTAGTAGGGATATAGAAAATAGTTGCGTGGTATTTTTCATTATAGTTTAGGGTTAAATATTTATAGAACAACAATTTAGTAAAATTAAAAATGTTTTTAAGAAAAGATTTGTAAATATTATGTGATATTTAACATTCTTAAAAAAATATGTGTCCAGCCTATTTTGATACTTACACTTTAGTTCTAATTCTGTATCTTTGCCCATTATTTTAAACATAAAAATAATGATACAACTTCACGATAAACAATTTGTTCCGTTTATTTCGGCCAAAGAAATTGATTTTGCTTTGACCAAATTAGTAGCTCAGGTAGAAGATGATTTTGGAGACGATACTCCAATTTTTATAGGAGTTTTGAATGGTGCATTTATGGTCGTTGCAGATTTTTTAAAAAAGTATAAAAGTAATTGTGAGGTTTCGTTCATTAAAATGGCATCTTACGAAGGAACCGAATCTACTAATACCGTAAAGGAATTAATAGGAATCAATCAGGATTTATCCGGCAGAACCGTAATTATCATCGAAGATATTATCGATACCGGAAACACGATCGAAGAATTAAAAACGATGTTTAAAGCGCAAAATGTAAAACATTTTAAAATTGCGACTTTGTTCTTTAAACCAGATGCCTATAAAAAAGACATCAAAATAGATTACATCGGAATCAGAATTCCAAATAAATTCATCGTGGGTTACGGATTAGACTACGATGGTTTAGGACGTAATTTACCCGAAGTATATAAATTGGCAGAATAATTATAAACACACACAACTATATATTCATTTAAAACTTCTTATAAAAAACAGAAGTAACAACACTCACTCATATTATGATTAATATTGTTTTATTTGGAAAGCCAGGAGCAGGAAAAGGAACTCAGGCAGAATTTTTAAAAGAAAAATACAAATTGACTCACCTTTCAACAGGAGATATTTTTCGTTTTAATTTAAAAAATGATACAGATTTAGGTAAAAAAGCAAGAGTTTTTATGGACAACGGAGAATTGGTTCCTTGCGAAGTTACCACTGCAATGTTAATAGACGAAGTAAACAAACATCCTGATACAGCAGGTTTCTTGTTCGATGGTTACCCAAGAACATTAGATCAGGCACAAGCACTGGATAAATTTTTACCAACAATTGGGTCAAGTGTTACTGCTACAATCGCATTAGAAGCCGATGATGAAATTTTGGTAGCGCGTTTGTTAGAAAGAGGAAAAACAAGTGGAAGAGTTGATGATCAGGACGAAGAAAAAATTCGTGTAAGATATCAGGAATACAATGAGAAAACAGCTCCACTAATTGGATATTATAAAGAACAAAACAAGTTTTATGCCGTAAACGGTATCGGAACTATCGAAGAAATTACAGAGCGATTAACGTCAGTTATAGATAATTTGTAGAAGCTTTTTCCAGCTGTACGTTTCAAGTCCTCACTAAAAAAACTATTTTTCTATACCATAAAACGAGCTTCCTCCGGTCGCTGTTTTCTGGCAAGAAAAATTAGTTTTTTTAGCTCCGGGCTTTTCTCTTCCATCTGGGCTATGAAATACCGAAGTTGCAAATTATATTAACGAACTATTAAATAACGAATAACCCTCAAATTGGAAATACTAATAATATTTTTTCTAATACTATTAAACGGAGTTTTCTCTATGTCTGAAATTGCACTTATTTCAGCAAGAAAAAACAGACTCGAAACTGCCGCAAAAAAAGGAAATAAAAGTGCCAGGATTGCGCTCGATTTAGCCAATTCGCCAAACAAGTTTTTATCTACAGTACAAATCGGAATTACCTTAATCGGGATTTTGACAGGTATTTATAGTGGTGATAAAATCACAGTAGATGTAGAAACATTTGTGAGCGGATTTGCTGTTTTAAAACCCTACGCACATTCAGTTGCAGTTGGAATTGTAGTTGTAGTCTTAACATTTTTCTCATTAGTTTTAGGAGAATTGCTGCCAAAACGAATCGGGTTAAATTATCCTGAATCGATTGCAAAAATGGTAGCAATGCCAATGAAGATCATTTCGATTATTACAGCACCATTTATTTGGCTGCTTACCACTTCGACAGATTTTTTACTGAACGTTTTGCAAATTAAACCTTCAGCCGACGGAAAAGTGACTGAAGAAGAAATAAAAGCCATTATAAAAGAAGGAACAGAAGGCGGAGAAGTTCAGGAAATTGAACAAGATATTGTAGAACGTGTTTTTCATATTGGAGACCGAAAAGTAAATTCATTGATGACACACCGTAAATCGGTAGATATGTTGCCTTTTAATGCTGATAAAGCCAAAATAAAGGAACTTGTTCTCATGGATTTGCATACCGTTTATCCCGTTTACAGAGATAATTACGATGACATTGTGGGAATCGTAACCCTAAAAAATATATTTGCCAACATCGAAAGTGATCATTTTGATTTAGGAGCAATAATGACAGATCCTCCTTATTTAATGGAGCAGACCACAGCTTACAAAGCATTAGAAAACTTTAAGAAAACCGGAGTTCATTATGCTTTAGTTTCTGATGAATACGGTGTTTTCCAGGGAATTATTACTTTAAATGATATTCTTGAAGCTTTAGTTGGTGATGCATCAGATTTTTATAAAGACGAATTTCAATTGGTCGAAAGAGAAGATGGTACATGGCTCGTAGACGGACATTATTCATTACACGATTTCCTAACCTATTTCGAGTTAGACGAATTGACAAATGATTACGAAGTAAATACAGTAAGCGGAATGATTATGACCGAGCTTTCTCATATTCCAAAAGAAGGCGAAAAATTAATCTGGCAAAAATTTGTGCTGGAAGTCATTGATATGGATGGCGTAAAGATTGATAAAGTGTTGGTGAAAGCACTTAAAGAGTAAAGAGAATAAAATAGTTTTCAGTCACAGTATTCAGTCGCAGTTTGCACTGAAAGCGAGACTGAGACTGAACTAAAAACAATAGAATTTAGTAATACGAATTAGAGCAATCTAAAATCCAAAATCTAAAATCTGAAATTAAAAAAAATGACAGAAGGAAATTTTGTAGATTATGTTAAGATATATGTTTCTTCCGGAAAGGGAGGAAAAGGATCTACACATTTACATAGAGAGAAATTTATTGAAAAAGGAGGCCCGGACGGAGGTGATGGTGGTCGTGGAGGACACGTGTATTTAGTAGGGAATAAAGGTTTGTGGACATTATTTCACTTAAAATTTGCTCGTCATATCAAAGCTGGTCACGGTGGAGACGGAGGAGGAGATCGTAGTACAGGTGCTGATGGAGAGGATAAATTTATCGAAGTACCTTTAGGAACTGTCGTAAAAGATAAAGAAACCGGAGAAACCTTATTCGAAATTACCGAAGATGGTGAAAAAAGAATCCTTTCAAAAGGAGGAAAGGGTGGTTTAGGAAACTGGCATTTTAGAAGTTCAACCAATCAGACTCCAAGATACGCACAGCCAGGTTTACCGGGTGTAGAGATGGATGTGATTCTGGAACTTAAAGTTTTAGCCGATGTAGGTTTAGTAGGTTTTCCTAATGCAGGAAAATCAACATTATTATCTGTATTGACTTCTGCAAAACCAAAAATTGCCGATTATCCTTTTACAACCTTAAAACCAAACTTAGGAATTGTAGCTTACAGAGATTTTCAGTCTTTTGTAATTGCAGATATTCCAGGAATTATTGAAGGAGCTGCAGAAGGAAAAGGTCTTGGGCATTATTTCCTGCGTCATATCGAGCGTAACTCAACATTGTTGTTTTTAGTTCCTGTTGATACACCGGACATTAAAGGAGAATATGATATTTTGGTAAACGAATTGACCAAATACAATCCTGAAATGTTAGACAAAGAACGTCTTTTAGTAATTTCAAAATGCGATATGCTGGATGACGAACTTAAAGCCGAACTGAAAACAGAATTAGATGTTGCTTTCAAAGACATTCCTTATATGTTTATTTCATCAGTTGCCCAACAAGGTTTAACGGATTTGAAAGATAAACTTTGGAAAATGTTAAACGACTAAGAAAGATATTTTAAAAATAGAAAACCCGACAATTTTATGATTGTCGGGTTTTTGTTTTTTAACGAAAAAAACAAATGATCTCAGACTAATTTCCAGTTAAGCAAAGAAATTATAGTCCGAAATTTTTAGAGATTCCAATATTAAGGGTTTTTCCAAAGTTAAAACCTAAGCGCTCTTGTCTTGGGTCATTTTTTCCATCAAGGTTGTCATATGTAATTCCTCCAATAGAAAAGTTTAATCCAAAACCTCTTTTCATATTAATGAATAATCCCGGATCAAAACTTGCGTACATTCCTTTTGCATTGTTTAAGGAAGTGTTTTGATAACCAGCTCCCAAATCTGCATAAAATGAAAATAATTCAGAAAGCGAAGTTGAGTAACGTACAAAACCTCCAATTTTATAATTTTCGGTTTTTTCAGATCCTTTAACATCTAAAGAACCAATAGCTCCTTCAGCACCAATTGTCCAGTTATCAGCAAATTGATATCCTACTTTTGGAGAAAATTCAAAATTAGTAGCTTTAGAATCTCCAATTTTTTCTGAGTCAAATCCAACATTTCCTCCTAATAAAATTGAACCTTTTTGGGCATTTGTAATGGTTGCAATAAGTAATGCAACTGCCAATAATAATTTTTTCATTTTAATTTAAATTAATAATTTGCGGCAAACATATTAATTAATATTTGTAAGAAATAATTTATTTTATAATTTTATTTATGAAAGTTTATTTTTACAATTTAATTAGATTTATTCATGATTTTGAATGTTTTGTTTTGGATTTTAAGAGTTTTACAGAATAAGAGTTTGAAACTAATAATATATTTGTTGGCTTTATGAAATTGTGAATTTCGTAAAATTGTCTTAAAATGTATTCTGTATCTTTTGGTTTTGATGACTTGTGCTATTTTTTGTTGCGAAAATGAATTATATTCGCATCACTTAAACAAAATAACATGAAAAAAATAGTTTTATTCTTGACCATGTGCCTAATGGCTTTTCCTGTAAAAGCTGATGAAGGAATGTGGTTTTTGATGTTTATCGAAAGATTGAACCATAGAGATATGGAAAAAATGGGCTTGCAACTTACAGCCGAAGAAATTTACAGTATTAATCATCATAGTTTAAAAGATGCGATTGTACAATTTAACGGAGGTTGTACTGCTGAGATCGTTTCTAAAAACGGTTTGGTTTTAACCAATCACCACTGTGGATATAATGCGATTGCTGAACTTTCTACAGCTGAACAAAATTACCTGAAAGACGGTTTCTGGGCAAAAGAAAAAAGTGCCGAAATGAAACCAAAATCATTATACGTTCGTTTCTTCGTTCGTATGGATGATGTTTCTAAAAGAATTTTATCAAAAGTAAATGATACAATGACTGAGACTGAAAGAAACAAAATCATTCAGCAGGAAATCAGTTTAATTGAAAAAGAAAACAACGAAGGCGGAAAATATACGGTTTCTGTTCGTCCTTTCTTTCAGGGAAATGAATATTACTATTTCGTTTACCAGGATTATACCGATGTGCGTTTAGTAGGAACTCCTCCTGAAAGTGTTGGTAAATTTGGTGGAGACACTGATAACTGGGAATGGCCACGTCAAACAGGAGATTTCTCTATGTTTAGAGTTTATGCTGATAAAGACGGAAATCCTGCAGCTTACTCAAAAGACAATGTGCCTTTACAGCCTAAACATTACTTACCTGTAAGTATTAAAGGTGTTAAAGAAAATGATTTTGCTATGATTTTAGGATATCCAGGAAGAACAAACCGTTGGATGCCAGCTGGCGGAATCGAGCAAAACATAAAATATGCTTATCCTGCATGGGTTGAAGGTGCAAAAACCGGAATGGACCAAATGAAAAAGTACATGGATAAAGATGCTACTGTTCGTTTGCAATATGCCTCAAAATATGCTTCGACAGCAAATTACTGGAAAAACCGTCAGGGAATGATTGACGCTTTAACAAAAGCCGGAACTGTAGATCTTAAAACTGCACAGGAAGATAAATTTTATGAGTGGGCAACTAAACCTGCCAATAAAGAAAAGTACGAAAATGTAATTCCTACTATTAATGATTATTACAGAGAAACCAATTTAAAAGCGCGTCACGATAATTATTTAATGCAGCTTTTGCGTACTTCTGCTTATGCAGCGGGACCGGCAAATTTAGGAAATGCATTGATTGCTTATTATGCTGAAAATGATGCTAAAAAAGCAGAAATGTTGCCGAAGATTAACACGATGATCGATAACCTGTATGGTGATTTTTATGCACCGCTTGAAAAAGACATTTTTGCAGCACAATTGAACTTGTATACTTCTAAAGGTGCTGAATATGGTTTAGGTACGCAAGTAGCTAAAATGAAATCAGAGAATAAAGGTGATTTTACTGCAGATGTTGAAAAAGCAACTGAGATCAGTTACTTTACAACTAAAGAAAAAGTATTGGCATTTATGGCTAATCCTAAACCATTAGCAATTGTACACGATCCGTTGTATATTATTTCTAATGATTTGATGACAAAATACCGTGCGAAAACAGATGATCAGGCAAAATCTGATGATGGTTTTGCAACTGCTTTCCGCGAATTGGTTGAAGGTTTAAGAGAATCGAAATTAAACACAATTCAGTACCCTGATGCCAACTCTACTTTGAGACTGACTTACGGAAAAGTGCGTGCATTACCTGCAGATCCAAGAAACGATGCTACAATTAATAACTATACTACTATGGAAAGTATGGTGAAAAAATACAAAGCAGGAGATCAGGAATTTGATTTACCAAAACGTTTGTTAGAATTGAACAAGAAAAAAGATTACGGACAATATGCTGATAAAGCAGGATATATGCCAGTAAACTTCTTGACAGATAATGATATTACAGGAGGAAACTCTGGTTCACCAGTTCTTAACGGAAAAGGAGAATTAATTGGTATTGCCTTTGACGGTAACATCGAAGCTATGGCAGGAGACGTTATTTTTGATCCTAAATTGCAAAGAACAATCAACGTAGATATTCGTTACGTTCTTTGGATTATCGATAAATACGCTGGAGCTAAAAATATTATTGATGAATTGACTATCGCAAAATAATCTCAATTGATTTATAAAAGTAAACCCGACAAGTTTTTAAAGCTTGTCGGGTTTTTTGTTGCAGAAAATTTTTGGAATTTTATTAGATCACTCTAAATTTTTGAGGAGGAACATAAAAAAAATATAGTCCTAATTATTTTTTAACGCAGAGAACACAAAGGTTTTTCGCAGAGTTCACTAAGATTTAAGTTGTGTTTACACAATCTAAGTTCGCAAAGCTTTGTGAACTTTGTGTTTTACTAAACTTAGCATAATTAAAAAACTTTGCGTTCTCCGTGGTGGATTTTTTTTCTATCTCAACAGGTTTGCTATTGATCAATTTTGCTGTTGGAATTTTTCAACACCTAATTATTGAACCTTTACATGTATCCCTTTTGTATGACTTGAAAACTCCGGAGCATACATACTTTCGATTGTGGTAATTCCGTTCGAGAATTCACCGCTGTTGTTTACCCTAATGTGATATTCTATTACATAAGTTCCTTTGTTGATTTGGTCAAAAAATAAATGTGTTGCGGCATCTTTTGTACTCATATAATATCCTAAACCATCTTTGTATTGATATTGTGAAAGAACATTTACAGGCTCAAAACAAGAAGCGCGCATATCTTTTAAATGCACAAATTCCATGTCTTCTTTAGATTTTATAACTAATCTTACCGTAACTAAATCACCCGTTTTTAAAGGGTTTTTACTTGTAATTCTTTCTAATTGATCGCCTTTCATGGAGTTTTTCTTTAGATATAATTCTTTAGAAACCGATAAAACCGCGCCTGAGTTATTTTTGATTTTATCCAAATCTTCAAAATATTGCCAATAAACACCACCAAACCCAGGAACTTTAGATTTGTTTTGAATACTGATGGAAGCCATTTCTTTTTTGACTTCATCGGCTTTCCAATTCAGTTTGATGTAACCGGTTTCAGCTTCTTTTTCGTTTTCGGCTAATTTTTTGGTTACCATTTTTTCGTTTCCAATTTTAATGATGGTATTGTCTTTTACACTTAGCCAATCGTTGCCTTGCATCAATAAAGCGTAAACAGCTTCTGTGGTAGATTTGGTCGTTGGCCAGTTTTTGGTTTGCTTGTTTTTTAGCAACCAGACTTTCGTCGCATCTACAGATTTGGTGTCGTGGCTCACTTCGGCGAAAGCCTCAATTAATAAAGCCTGAGTTTCTATAGGTGCCTGATACCAATACCAACCTGCTTTGTTAGCGATCCAGTACATGCCCCAATCTTCATTATTCGATGACGTTTCTTTCAGGCTTTCTATGATTTTTTTAGCTGACTCGCTTTCTCCAAAACGATTTAGAGTTAAAGCGGCTAATCCTTTTTCGTAAAGAGAATACTTTAACCAGTCTTTTTTAGTTGTTTCTAAATACAATTTAGTTGCTTTTTGCAAAGTATCAGAAAGCGGATAATTTTCTAAATAAAAACTTCTCGTATACAAATAATGCAAATCAGAATACGGATTGCTCCAAATTAATTTCTCTGATTTTTTTAAGTTTTTGGTTCTTTCTTTATAATAATCTAAGAATTTATTATCCAGAAAAGGTATTCCGGTTTTGGCGATTTGATCGATTTTAGAATTGTTATTTTCTGTTTTGTTCAGTTTGGATAAATGACCTAAACCAGCCAGAATATGTCTGGTGATATATTCACTTTCAGAACTTCCGTCAAACCATGAAAATCCTCCCGATGGTTTTTGCTTTTGTTTCAATTTATCGAAAGTAGCTTCTTGCGACATTTTCATTTTCTCCAAATCAAACAAAAGAGCCAGGTTTTTTTTCTTTTCTTCTTCGCTTTGAGCGTCATTCAGCCACGGCGTTTCTGCCAGAATGATTGATTTTAATTCTTCGTTTTCTTCTAATTTCGAATTCAGTTTTCCGTTTTTTCTCCAGTTCTTAAAAACAGTTGCAATCTTCGGATTACTCGAAATAATTTCTGAGGCCAAAGCATTGGCATAAAAGCGGGCAAAAGTCTGTTCGGCACATTCGTGTTCATATTCTATTAAATAAGGCAAAGACTGAATCGCCATCCACGAAGGATTTGATGTGTACTCTAATGTAAACTGATGATTTTTTAAAGTCGTAGAATTGTTGTTTTTTAGATTCTGAAAAGTATACTCTTTAGTTGAATTCTCGCGAACCCAAATCGGAATACTTTCTGTAACCAGCATATTGTTCGTTAGCACCGGAAGTATGTTTTCTTCTCCATCCGAAAAATTACCAGATTTGGCCAGAATTTTATATTGCACACCTTGTAAGCCTTCCGGAATTGAAATCGTCCAGGTTGCAGTTGTATTTCCAAAAGCATTAACCGTAAAGTTTCTCACGTTTTTTGAATTCAGCATTTTGGCGTCGATGGGCTGCATGGTTACGGCATCAAAAAACTGCAGAATAGCAATTCCGGTTTTTGGCTTATCTGTAATATTTGAAATTTTAGCCGAAATTACAATCGTATCTTTTTCTCTAAAAAAGCGAGGGAAATTCGGTAAAACCATTAGTTCTTTTTGTGTTACCACACTTTTTTCTAAATAAGAGGAAACGGCATCTTTATTATGTGCCAATAAACGAAGTTTCCAGGCCGTTAAAGCTTCTGGCGAAGTAAAGTTGAAACTTATTTTTCCTGTAGAATCGGTTTTTAAATTCGGAAGGAAGAAAGCAGTTTCAGAAAGATTTTTTCTTGCTTTTACTTGTGTTAGTGCTTCTAAGGCTTTTTTGGTTGTGATGATTATTACGCCGTTTGCTGCTCTGCTTCCGTAAAGAGCTGTGGCTTTGTCATCTTTTAAAACATCTATGGAAAGAATATCTTCAGGATTTAAATTGTTAGCCTCATTTTCAGAAGCAATTTCTCCATCAATTATATACAAAGGATCAGAAGAAATTGTTACACTGCCTTTTATTTTGAAAGAAGATTTTTCTAAACGACTATTATATATTAATACTTTTTTTGTTTTGTACCCGGGCATGTATACTGAATCTTCAACAACAACAGCCGCCGAACCCGCGCCAACAGGTTCATCAACGGTTAAAGTGGCATCAGGATCTCCTTTAATAGTTTCGCTGCCTACTTTTTTGTCTTTAATATCTGCTATGGTTATACCAAGTGAATCTCCGTATCGACTATTGTTGATGTCAAAACCAAACCAGTTTAAATGTGTGTCTTCTTTATAGAAATTAGTTAAAGGAAGAAAATCATTTAGATTTTGCAGAGATGAATATAATCGTTCAAAACCTAAACCAGATTTAAAATTAGAAGAATTATAATGGTAATTATCTATGTTTAAAGTATTCCAGTCCCTTTTTGTAAACTGATCTAAAGAGCTGTCGTACATAGAGGCTAATACTTCTGCTTCGGTTTTGGCATTTGTTGATTTTAGTTTAAACGACCAGGTTTCTTTGCTTCCGGGCTCGATTTTATTTCTAAAACTTTCTACAAGTAATTCTAGTTTGGGTTCTTCTGTTTTTAGCGGAATGGTTATCTGATCTTCGAAAATTTCGCTTTCAAAAATGCTTTGAAAACTTACACCAATTGATTTTTCGAATTCTTTTTTTAGCGGAATCTTGATCGTTACTTCATTGTTTTGCAAATGATAAGTGTCTTCAAAATAGGTTTGATTGCCATAATTTCCGTTTGTATTGATATAAAGATCAGGAATTACAGAAGAAAGTTTAATTACTGCAAAACCATCTTTTTTGGGATCGGTATTTATTTGCTCTGCCGTAAATAATCTACCGGGAGTAAATTTGTCTTTGCTTTGTTTGATTTCAAAAGTAGCAACAGCTTCTATAGGATTGTTAAAAGTATCTTTTGCCGAGAATACAATTTTATAGTTTCCGGATTTATAATCTGAAATAAAATCCAGTGCTATTTTTTTGTCTTTTTCGGTGTCTACTTTCTTCGAAAACAGTAAAACTTCGTTTGCTTTATCTGTTTTAATTTCTATAATTTCATAAGGAAACAATCTTTCAAAATCTGATGCTGAAATGCTTGCGATTTCTGGTTTTTGCCAAACGTTTTCTTTAAATTTATTAGAAAAAGGACTAACGAAATACAATTTGATTTCGCCTTTTGCAGCTAAAAATTCTCCGTTTAAGTTGGTACTTGTAAGTGTGATTTCGTTTTTATTTTTAGTTTCAATACGATTCGGAATACTGGCATTGATGATCAAATCATGATAACCAACTTTTACAACGGTTTCTGATGCATGTGTTTCGCCATTAATGTCTGTTACATCGGCAGTTATACTATAATTAAAAACAGGCAATTGTTCCTTGATTGCGTTTTTTGAAGGTTCAGCAACAAATTCAATTACAAATTTTCCTGAGGCATCTGTTTTGGTTTCGCCAATTGCTAGAATTTCGTTTTGTTCCTGCCCCCAATAATCACTATAGTTTCTAGAGTAACGTGTGAATCGCTTTACGGTGTAAGTAACTTTTGCATCAGAAATGTTGCTCCCGGAAAATGCTTTTGCAGTTCCGTTTACTTTAATGGATTGATTTACCTGAAAACTTTCTTTTTTAGGATCAAAATCTACTTTAAATTTTGGACGTTTGTATTCTTCGACTCTAAAGTAAGTTTGAGAGTTTTCAAGTCTTACGGTTTTCCAAAATGATGCATTTGGTTTATTTTTCAACGAAATGTCCCCTTTTTCGTAATTATTCGGTTGAGTTGCATAAATGTTAAAATCACCTGTAAGGCCGCTTGTAGGCAAAGTAAATTCTCCTGAGAAAGAACCAAATTCATTCGTAATAACTTCAAGCTCTTTAAAATTTTGATAATTAGCATCTCTAATAAATAACCTAAAAGTAGTATTGGCAACAATACTGGTTTTACTTTTTTGTTTTTTAATAGCAATTCCTTTATAATATACCGTTTGTCCGGGACGATAAATTGCTCTGTCTAAATAAAATTCAACCTTTCCGGTTAAATTATTATCTTCTGTTTGCTTGTATTGCTGCGTATATCCAAGATAATTTTTTGTAATTAAAATTGTGTCATTGGTCAATGAAAATTCTATATGCTCATCATAATCGTCGTTATTTGGTTTGATATAAGAAGCTAATCCGTTTGAATCTGTTTTAAGTGTATAACGATTAGATTTTATGCTTACATTTTCAAGAGGTTTTCCCGTTTTTCTATCCAAAACCTGAAAGTTTTCTTTATTATTTTCCTGAGATGCCAGAACGCTTATGTTTGATACTGTAATGGTTTGATAAGATGATGCTTTTTCATTTTTTGAATCAGAATCACTTTCAAAATAAATCAAATAACTTCCTGTTTCCAGTTGTGGTAAAACAACTTCTGTTGTATATTCAAAGTAATCCTTTTTGTTTAAAAGCTGATATTCTTTATATGCTGTTTTAATTTGGTTTTTTTTAATAACATCAACTAAACTATCTAATTCAATACCATTATATGAATTTACAAATGGTTTGAGTTTTTTTTGGTCTATTTTGTAGAAAGAGATTCTTAAATGGTCAAGGTTTTTATAAGTGATAAAAGCTCTTGTATTTTCCTTATTGTAGATGAATTTATTAAGCCGAATATTCAATGATTTTGAAGTAACGGCATGCTTTTGCTCCAAAGCAGTTTGAGCTGAATTAGTTTGATTGTTGATTTTTATTATATCGTCGTATATTTTTAAGGCTTCGATATTATAATCCGGATGTGACTCTTTTGAAGCCTGATTAAGCAGAATTTCTGCTTTTTTTAATAGAATTTTTTGAGTAAGAATTGGATCATTCGAACGTTGTTGAAATTCATTTAAGAACTTTGTCAGGTCTTCACTGTTTTCCGGTAGAAAATCACTGCAAAAAATAATCCGGTCAAATTGATTTTCTAATGATGGATTGCCCGATTCGAGCTTTTGATATAAAGAAAGTACTTTTTTGAAATTTTCTTCTTTTATAAAATTAAGATCAAGACTTAAAAAGGCTTCTGAATTTCCTAAAAGTTCATTTTTGTAGGCCGGAATTTGGCTGTTGTCAATTTTCCATCGCTCCATTTTTTCAGTAAAAAAGGCAATATTTTCTTTTAGTAAGTAATCATATAAGTTTTCGTTTTTTAGTTTTTCTAAAGTCAAAAAACTAAAAATTGCCTGATACTTTTTTAAAGACGTTTTTTTCAGGATCGATTCATTTTCTAGTGTTTTTTCATAAAGTGCAATTACTTCTCTATCAGATGTAAAATCAATGCTTGCGTTATCATCTTCCGTAATATCAACAACGGCTGTTGTGTCTATAGCTACAGCAACAGTATCTACATCAAAAATAGCAGAATCTATCATTGCCGCAGCTTCATCTACTACCGCCGCCGCACTGTCTACAACTGCATACGCTTCGTCATAATTAGAATAATTATGTAAGCATTTGGCATAAATTAAATTCAAAATTGCTTTTGATGGTATCGAAACCCGGCTAATATCTGTTTTAAGATGATCCAGGATTTTAGTTTTTGCATTTTCATCAATTACCTGCAAATATTTAGATTGATAAAAAAAACATTTTATCATTTGTACTTCGTCTTTTCTTGAAACTGCTTTTTTGTAAATTTTGTCAACTATTTCATTTGCAGATTTTATTTTACCTTCATTTTCATAAGAAGTAACTTTAGCCCAGTTTTTATCATTTTTTTGAGCAAATAAAGCAGTAGTAAACAATAAGAAAACAAATAATATTTTTTTCATAAGTGAGTTTTAGTATATAGAGTGCGGTTTTGTCTAAAAGGTTGGGGAAATGATAAAATAAATTTCGTACAAATTACTAATTTATCTTCAAAACTAAATGTTACGTTTTATATTTCCCTATTTTTGAAACATGAAAAAGCTGCTACTCTTTTTTTTATTTGTACCAATTTGTATTTGGTCACAGTCTAATTTTGAAAAAGCAGAAAAGCTATATCATGCAAAAAAGTATGATGAAGCGCAGATTATTTTCGAAGGAGTTTTAAAAAGCAAACCTTCGGATATAAAAACGATCGAGTATTTGGGTGAAATCGCAGCGCATCAAAAATCATGGGTAAAAGGTGCTGAATATTTCAAGAAATTGAAAGAATTAAAACCTACAGAAGCAGATTATTTTTATAAATACGGAGGCTGTCTGGCAATGCGGGCAATGGAAGTGAGCAGGTTAAAAGCTTTGGGAATGGTGGGTGAAATGAAAGAATCATTTGAAAAAGCTATTGTTTTAGATCCAAAACACCTTCCGGCCAGGTGGGCATTGATCGAAATATATTTGCAATTGCCGGGGATTTTTGGAGGAAGCGAATCAAAAGCAATTTTATATTCTAATCAATTAGCGCAATTATCGCCTGTTGATGGGTATTTGTCGAGAGGCAGAATAGATGTTTATTTTAAGAGATATACGGCAGCCGAAAAAAACTTTATAAAGGCTCATGAAATTGGTAAATCAAAAACCACGTTTCAAAAATTATATAATTTATATTTGAATAATCTAAAAGACACTAAAAAAGCGAAAGAATTAAAACAGAAATTCGAGGCTTGATAAGGTCAAAATTGAATTCCATTTGAAGATTGGAATTTGAAATTTTAAAAAATTGGAACTTAAATGAGAACACATTTCATCGCAATAGGCGGGAGCGCTATGCACAACTTAGCATTAGCATTACATAATAAAGGATATAAAGTTACGGGTAGCGACGACGCTATTTTTGAACCATCAAAATCAAGATTAGAGAAAAAAGGAATTCTGCCGGCTGAACTTGGATGGTTTCCTGAAAAAATTACTGCTGATATTGATGCGATAATTTTAGGAATGCATGCCAAAGCTGATAATCCGGAATTGCTAAAAGCGCAGGAATTAGGTTTGAAAATATACTCTTATCCTGAATTTTTATACGAACAATCTAAAAATAAAACGCGTGTTGTAATTGGAGGTTCTCACGGAAAAACAACCATTACTTCGATGATTTTGCATGTTATGCATTATCATAATATCGAAGTTGATTACATGGTAGGAGCACAGCTTGAAGGTTTCGATACAATGGTACATCTTACCGAAGAAAATGATTTTATGGTTCTGGAAGGTGATGAGTATTTATCTTCGCCTATAGACAGACGTCCGAAATTTCATTTGTATCAACCTAACATCGCATTGATTTCAGGAATCGCCTGGGATCATATTAATGTTTTTCCAACGTATGAAAATTATGTAGAGCAATTTGAAATTTTCATAGCTAAAATTACCAATGGAGGAATTCTGGTTTATAATGAAGATGATGCCGAAGTAAAGCGTGTTGCTGAAGCCGCTACAAACCCTATTCGTAAACTGGCTTATACTACCCCAAAATACAGTGTAAATGATGGTGTAACTTTATTAGAAACTCCGGAAGGCGATATGCCAATTGAAGTTTTTGGTGCACACAATTTAAATAATCTGGCTGGTGCCAAATGGATCTGCCAAAACATGGGCGTAGACGAAGCTGATTTTTACGAAGCAATTGCAAGTTTTAAAGGAGCATCTAAACGTTTAGAAAAAATTGCCGAAGGAAAAGGAAAAGTAGCCTATAAAGATTTTGCGCATTCGCCAAGTAAAGTGGCTGCAACTACAAAAGCAGTAAAAGAGCAATACCCAAACAGAACTTTGGTAGCTTGTTTAGAATTGCATACTTATAGTAGTTTAAACGCTGAATTTTTGAAAGAATATGAAGGAGCTTTAGAATATGCAGATGTTGCTGTAGTTTTCTATTCTCCGGATGCTGTAAAAATTAAACAACTCGAAGAAGTAACTTACGAGCAAATTGCAACAGCTTTTAATCGTAAAGATTTAATTATTTATACTAATCCTGCAGAGTTCAAAGAATATTTATTCAATTTGAATCTTGACAATTCTGCTTTGTTATTGATGAGTTCAGGAAATTACGGAGGATTAAACTTTGACGACGTAAAAGGTTTAATTGAGTAGTTTTATTTGAAATGGATAGGAGAACTAATGAACTAAAACAAAAAAAAAGACAGTTAAAAAATGAAATAAAACGCAGTGATAAAAAACTGTATAAGTTATTAGTTGGTTTTTCTATTTTTGCAATTCTAAACTGGTTTGTGTGGTATAACCAGTATCTAAATGAGGGAATTATTAGCGATATAATATTTATTTATCTGCCAATTTTATTGGGAATGATTTTCTTTTATTTTAAGTTTAATTCTTTTGTTAAATATTATTTAGATACAACATCAATCCTGGATAAAATTGGATGTTTTTTGTTTTTGTCTTTAATAGGTGTCATGATCTCTTTTGTTAGTTTTGGAACAGTATCTAATATTATTTATAAAACTTTAATGGATTATTCTATTAAGGATAAACCAACAGAAATGCAATCTTTTACTATCGACAGGTTTATTTACGGATCTGGAGGAAGAAATAGTATTAATCGATTTTCTCGAATTAAATACCATGATACAACGGTGCAAAATGGTAGCCTTAGCCTTAGCAGGTTTGATGGTGATGATTCAGGAGTTATTGTTGAATTACGAAATCTGGATCACGACGAAATCAAAAAAAAGACATTAGTTTTGTATACCAAAGAAGGTTTTTGGGGTATAAAAAAGATTATAAATTATAAGATTAATTAATATAGCTAAAATGCCAATTACTATTTGTAACTGGCATTTTTTTTTCTGAATTTAATTTGGAATGTGGAATTTTTCTATTGCAATTTTATTTAATCTTTACTTCCAATACCTATAATGTCCCACAATTTTATATTCGAATAAACAATCTTGTAAAACTTGTCCGTTACCAACATTGTGTACAATGAGATTTCTTTTTCCATCACTTGATTTTTTGCTGGTCACGATTCCAATATGTGGTAATTTGTTATTAATGAGCCAGGTTACAATTTCACCTGTCTTGTAATCTTTTGGATCTTGGGTTACCGGAAGTTTTTCTCCTTTTCTTTCAAAGAAAATTTCCAGATTAGGAACTCTTCTATGGTCAATATTAGTGTCCGTTTTTGTCATTCCCCATTTTTCTAAATTCGGATATTTAGAGAAATTTTCGATCATATCTTCGTGAACTTCTTTTTGTAAATCGATACCTAATATTCGGTACGAACGAATAATAACATCGGTGCAAACGCCTTTATTTTTGGGTACATCTCCGTTAGGATATTCAATAGAAAAATAAGCAGGATCATAATCTATTGCAGGGTCAATTATTGATATTGCTGCATTGGATAATTTCTCGGCAAAATTTTTCGCTTCTGTTGGTGCGGTTTGCGTGTAAGAGATGCTTTTTTCTTTTTGATTACATGAAAATAATAAAAAAGTGATGACTAAGGTGTAGCAAAATTTCATTGTAAATGTGGCAGGAGTTTCGTTAGGAGTGTTTTTAGTTCTAAAGTTAATTAATTTGAAAATAGTAATGGTTTTTTATGAGTGATTTTTCTTATTTTTAGATATATTAGCCTTTTAGATTAAAATAAAATGAATTCAAAAATAAAGATCGTAAAAACAACTAGTGAAAACTCTGATTTTATATCATTAATAAAAATATTCGATGCTTTTTTATGGGAGCGATATCCTGAGTTAAAGAAGGATTATTGGGGGAATAATTTAATTGAGTTTAATGCCAATGTTATTCTTGTTTATTTAGATGAAAAACCTGTTGCCAGCGGCTGTTTTAAAAAATATAATGAAAATACAGTAGAACTAAAACGCATGTTTGTTTCGCCGGAAGCAAGGGGTTTAGGTTTGGCTCAACTGGTTATCAAAGAGCTGGAGAAAGAAGCTATAGATCAGGGTTTTGAAGTGATGATTTTAGAAACCTTGTACAAGCAAAAAGAAGCGATTAGTTTGTACCAGAAAACAGGTTTTGAAATTGTAGAAAACTACGAACCGTATGTGGGGTTGTTGAATAGTATTTGCATGAGCAAATCGATTAATACATTACAATAAATGGAAAGTACTTTTTTCCGAATCTCAGACTGGTCAGAAGAAGATCGTCCTCGTGAAAAATTAATGCTTAAAGGTAAAGAGGCTTTGAGCAACGCTGAATTAATTGCTATTTTAATTGGTTCCGGAAGTCGCAATGAGTCTGCTGTAGCTTTGAGCAAAAGAATTTTATCCAGTGTTGATAGTTTGAATGCGTTGGGCAAAATGTCAGTTTCGCAATTAATTAATTTTAAAGGAATAGGAGAGGCTAAGGCAATTACAATTATTGCCGCATTGGAGCTGGGTCGTCGCAGAAGAGCCGAAGATGCTGTTGATTTAATAAAAGTTACTTCTAGTAAAAAAATATTCGAAATGATGCAGCCTATTATTGGTGAATTAGCACATGAAGAATTTTGGGTGCTTTTTCTGAATAATTCTAACAAGATAATTTCTAAATCCCAACTTAGTAAAGGAGGAATGACGGGTACAATTGTAGATGTGCGTCTTGTGTTTAAATTAGCACTCGAAAATGGTGCTACAGGCCTGATTTTGTGTCATAATCATCCGTCAGGTAACTTAGAACCCAGTAAAGCTGACAAAGAAATTACAAAAAAACTAAAAGCGGCAGGTGAGAGTTTAGATGTTAAAGTTTTAGATCATTTGATTATTACTGAAACAAAATATTATAGTTTTGTAGATGAAGGAATTTTTTAACAGATGAAGACAAATATTACCGATGTTTTTTTTGATTTAGATCATACCCTTTGGGATTTTGATAAGAACTCAGAGATGGCTTTCGATCGAATTTTTAAGAACAGATTTCCTGAAATTAAAATACAGGATTTTATAGAAAAATATGCTCCCATAAATCAGGAATGCTGGAAGCTCTATCAGAATGATAAAATTACTCACTTAGAATTACGGTACAATAGATTGAAGTTTTCTTTTGATGCTTTGAATATTGAAATCTCTGATGAAAATATCAATCAAATTGCAAATGATTATATAGAATTTTTAACGGATAATAACCATCTTTTTGATGGTGCAATTGAAGTTTTAGAATACCTGAGACCAAAGTACAGACTCCATATCATTACCAATGGTTTTGCCAATGTTCAGGATAAGAAAATTACTAATGCGTTACTTTCGGGATATTTCGAGACTGTAACAAATTCTGAATTGGCGGGTGTAAAAAAGCCAAATAGTATTATCTTTGATTATGCTGTAAATGTTGCCAAAGCATCGAAAGAGAATAGTATAATGATTGGTGATTGCCTTGACGCAGATGTCAATGGGGCTTTAAACGCTGGTCTGGATGCTATCTTTTTTAATGAAAAAAAAATTACGGCCCCGGAAAATATAAAACAAATAAACCATTTATTAGAACTTAAAAAATATTTATAATTATGAGAATAAAATTTTTATTGATAGCACTTCTTACCTCGGTGATTGGATTTTCACAAAGTGTTAATGATTACAAAGCAGTTATTGTGCCTTTAAAGTATGATTTTCTTAAAACAGAAAACCAATATAGGTTATCAACGATGACTAAGGCAAATTTAGTAAAAGCGGGTTTTCAGGCGTTTTATGGTAATGAACAACTTCCTGCAGAATTTGGTGATCGTTGTGATTTGCTCTATGTTGATGTAAAAAGAGATAATGGTTTTTTAGTCACCAAACTTTTTATAGAATTTAGAGATTGCTATGGTAAAGTGATTTATACTTCGGAAATAGGGAAAAGCAAAGAGAAAGACTACGAAGCAGCTTATAGAGAAAGTCTTGAATTGGCATTTGTTTCTATAAACGCATTGCATTATAAGTATAATGGAAAAAGTGCTAATACTGTAAAAACAGCAACTGCTTCTATTCCTGCAACTGTTCACACTGTGGCCGCAACAGCGGTTGTATCAGCTCCGGTTGCAGATATGGCAGATCCTAACTTATTATATGCACAACCTACAGAAAACGGATACCAACTAATTGACAAAACGCCTAAAGTAGTAATGAAGTTGTTAAAAACATCTCGTCCGGATTCGTTTATTGCTATAAAAGATGGAATTCAGGGGTCATTGAACGCAAAAGACAATCAATGGTTTTTTGAGTATTACAAGAATGATCAATTAGTATCTGAAAAAGTTGTAGTAAAATTCTAAAAATAAAATACGGTTTAATAACCATATTTATCTTTCCAACGGTTCTTTAGAAATTCGCGGTTGCTATTCTCTCGAGAATTGTTTCCAGGATTATAAAGAACCGTTTTTTTTATAGCATCAGGTAAAAATTCCTGTTCTGCAAAATTATTAGCGTAGTCGTGCGAATATTTATAATCATCACCATAACCTAATTCTTTCATAAGTTTAGTTGGTGCATTTCTTAAATGGATAGGGACAGGCAAATCACCGGTTTGTTTTACCAATTGCTGTGCATTACCAATTGCCATATAAGACGCATTACTTTTTGGTGAGGTTGCCAGATAAATAGCGCATTGGCTTAATATAATTCGGCTTTCTGGGTAACCAATGGTAGTTACAGCCTGAAAAGTGTTATTGGCCATTATAAAAGCCGTGGGATTTGCATTTCCGATATCTTCACTAGATAAAATAAGCATTCTTCTGGCAATAAATTTTACATCTTCACCACCTTCAATCATTCTTGCCAGCCAATAAACCGCTCCATTTGGATCGCTGCCACGGATCGATTTTATAAAGGCAGAAACAATATCATAATGTTGCTCGCCACTTTTGTCATATAAAACAGTATTTTGCTGAACCAGTTCGAAAACCCTGTCGTTCGTGATAATTATTTCATCACCTGCAGAAGCATTAATAACCAGTTCAAAAATATTCAATAATTTCCGTCCATCTCCGCCAGAAAGTCGAAGTAAAGCTTCTGTTTCTTTTAATGTAATATTTTTTGAAGCCAGATAAGTATCTGTTTTCATAGCACGATGCAATAAGGCTTCTAAATCTGCTTTTGTAAAAGCATTTAGTATATAAACCTGGCAACGTGACAATAATGCAGGAATAACTTCAAAACTTGGGTTTTCGGTTGTCGCACCAATAAGCGTGATCCATCCTTTTTCTACCGCAGCCAAAAGCGAATCTTGTTGCGATTTACTAAATCGGTGAATCTCATCAATAAATAAAATAGGATTTTTTGCCGTAAACAATCCGCCGCTTTGTTTGGCTTTTTCGATTACATCACGAATATCTTTTACGCCCGAATTTATAGCGCTCAAGATGTAAAATGGGCGCTTTGATTCCTGAGCAATAATTTGGGATAGAGTTGTTTTTCCTGTACCAGGAGGACCCCAAAAGATCAATGACGGAATGATTCCTTTCGAAATTTGTTGCGTTAGCGAGCCGTTTGGTCCAACCAAATGACTTTGACTAATATAATCTTCTAATTGCTGTGGGCGAATACGCTCGGCTAAAGGTGCTTCCATTTTGTAAAATTACTATTTCAATTTTAATTTCATAGTTAAAAAAGGGTTACAAATCATAACAAAGGGCATAAAGGCTTTAGCTGACAAATTATCAGTAAATTGTAATTGGATAGTTTTTTGATATTGTCTTTTTAACTTTATTTCCAAAAACAATGAATGATAACCACTTTAAATTTTCGAATGCCGTTATTGGTCTTCCTGTTTTGTTTGTTCTTTTTTTGTGGATTGTTTATTGGATGCAGATTCGCTTCGATTTTGATTTTTATCAACATGGTATTTATCCACGTGACTTTTCAGGGTTACAAGGTGTTTTGTTTAGCCCTTTTATTCATGAAAATCTAGATCATTTATATAATAATTCTATCCCGCTATTTGTATTATTGGCGGCTATGCAGTTTTTTTATCCAAAGCAATCTTTTTCTGTTATTGCTTTCGGAATTTTATTTTCGGGTTTAATAACCTGGGTTATTGGTCGCGAAAATTATCATATTGGTGCAAGCGGATTGATTTATGTTTTGGTAAGTTTTATTTTTTTTAAAGGAATTCAAACTCGTTATTATCGGTTAGTAGCACTTTCATTATCAGTGATTTTGCTTTATGGTGGAATGATTTGGTATGTTTTTCCTGATGTTGATAAAACAATTTCATGGGAATGCCATTTGGCTGGTTTTATTACCGGATTTGCAGTGTCTTTATTTTATAAAACTCCGGAATATGCAAAACCTATTGTTTATGAATGGCAAAAGCCTGATTTTAATCCGGAAGAAGATGCGTTTATGAAACATTTTGATGAAAACGGAAATTTCGTAAACACTGAAATACCAGAAGAAGAACCCCAATATTTTTCAACTTATTATAATTCGGATGTTTTAGTTAATTATACTGTAACCAAAACAGAATCAGGGGATAAAATGTAAGATGGCGAGATTTGAATTCATTTAAAAATACTATTTTTGTCAGTGTTCTAATTTTAATCAATGTGTTATGAGAAAAATAAACCTTACAATTGTTTTTTTATTATTCTTAATTAGTTCAAAGATCCATTCTCAATGCGATATAAAGAATAGGGTGCTTGCCGATGGTACTATGACATATTATTTTGATCCAGCTGATTTTTATACCACAAAATCAAAATCATTAAAAATTAATATCGTAACAGATAAAGAGCATTTTTTTATAGCATTGCAGCCTTCGCCATTTCCTGCTAAAAAAGATGGCGTTAAAATTAAAGATGATTTAGTGATTCATCTTGCGGATAAAAAAGTATATAAACTAACACATTACGATACTCAATACAGAAATAACGATTCAGTGATGCAAGTGCTTTATTTAATAGATGAAAAAGATATTGAAGCTTTTTCTAAGTTTGAAGCTGTCGTGGCTGAAATTAATATGCAAGGAACAGAGTTTGTTCGTAATTATGATTTCAAATTACATAAAGATGCTATAGTAAAACAGCTGGCTTGCTTTTTGAAAAAAGATGATAAATAAAAAGTACTAATCTTCACTTGAAGCTTCGTTTTTATGATGTAACTTTTTATTCAAGTTTTTAAATAGATTATTAAAAGTAACAGTCAAAGATGCCGCATTCACAATTTGATTTTCCTCGTCTCTGGGTAGGTATTCGTTGGCGTAGGTTACTTCGACTTGTATGTCGTCACTAAATAAATATCCTGCACCAAGATTTAGACGGTTTCGGTCAAAGAAGCTAAGGCCCGTTACTTTTGTTCCTGATTTAAAGAAGAGCTCATCTGAAGCAATGGTATAAACAACACCTTCTCTTAAAACTTTACTGTTTATGGGTTGAATGTATTTTATTTGTTGACGATATCTTAAAACATTGTCATAGTCTCCGTCTTCATTTCGCATATGCCTCAATTCTATTCTCATTCGGGTACTTAAGGTGTAACCTGTTTTGTGAAAATAGTAAATTCCTTGCAAGGCAAACCTAACTTCAGGAGATTTAAACTGACCAATTTCCGGAACATCTTTATTATAATTGTAAGCAATGAAAGATGAAAATTTCCAGCGGGGAGAAAAGTAGTAATGTCCCCAAACTCGTGCAGAACGCTGTATGTTTTGTTGAAAAATATTAGAAGAAGATTCTGTGCTGCTATAGACGGCTCCAAGATTTAATTCAGCCGACCATTTTTCATTGATCGTCCTGTTAAATTGAATTTCATTCCAAAATTGATTATATGTAGTTGTCTGTCCGTAATTAATACTTGTAATCAATACAATTACAAGTATTAAACAGGTCTTTTTTGATGATATGTTATGAGAAGGCTTTAAAGACATCAATTATTATATTTATTTGTCAACCTAATTCCTCAATACTTATTTAGCTTCTTTGTCTGACAGTCTCGTATAAAAATGCGCCACAAGCTACAGAAACGTTTAGAGATCCTATTGATCCAAACATTGGAAGTTTTGCTTTTTCATCAACGATTTTAAGTACAGAAGGGTTTATTCCTCTTTCTTCAGATCCCATAATAATAGCTACAGGTTCGTTTAATGTAACGTCATATATATTCTGATCTGTTTTTTCAGTTGCTGCAACGGTTTTGATACCTGATCCCTGAAGATAGAAAATAGCATCTTTGATATGTTCAACTTTACAAATAGGCACATTAAATACAGCTCCTGCTGATGTTTTAACGGTGTCTCCGTTTACTGGGGCAGAACCAGATTTTTGTACAATGATTCCGTTTACCCCCGTACATTCTGCTGTTCTGATAATAGCTCCAAAATTACGGGCATCAGAAATCTGATCTAATATTAAAAATAATGGTTTTGTACCAGATGCAATGGTTGATTCAACTAAATGTTCCAGTTCTATAAAGCCAATAGGAGAGATGGTAGCAACTGCTCCTTGGTGATTGTTTGGAGTTAATCGGTTTAATTTTTCTACAGGTACGTATGAGAAATTAATGTTAGCGCGTTTCATCACTTTCATTAAGTCTTTCATTAATTCTCCTGAAATCTCTTTTTGTATAAATACTTTATCGACTTCTTTACCTGCTTGAATTGCTTCTATAATGGCTCTAATTCCAAATATTTGATGTTCTTTTTCCATGGGACAAATATAGGGATAATGTTGATATAAAAAAAAACCACTCTGAATGAACAGAGTGGTTTAATGTATTTATTCGAGAATAAAATTAGTTTTTATCCCACCAAACTTTAGTTGTTACATTACTAACTACTGTAGCATTTGGATTGTATTGTCTTTCGTCAGAAGGAGTAGGAAGTCTTACAGGAATAGTCTTCGTATCTGATTTCTGATTTGGAACTAAGGCTGGGAAACCAGTTCTTCTGTAATCATTATAAGGCTCCATTGTTAAGAAAAGAGCAATATATTTTTGTTGAATGATATTTGCTACATCAGAAGTTGCAGTGGCAGCTGCTAAGAAAGAAGCAGATGGTGCAGCACCAGTAACACTAGTTACAGATGCTGTTACAGCTTGTTGTAATGCAGTAACTGCAGGTTGTCCTAATCTAGCTTTTGCTTCAGCTTCAATAAATTTAGCTTCAGCATAAGTTACAATTCCGATTTGCCAATCTGGACTAGCAAAACCTCTTTGTGCTTTTGGATTAGCGTAACCTCCTATGTAAGATGTTTTAACTGTATTGTCATCATCTGCAGCATTTCCAGAATATCCTCCATCAGTATCTTTGTCTACCATGTAAACTAATCTTGGGTCATTGCTGTTAATTAAAGCATCTACAAAGTATTTACCCATTTTCATGTAGTTTGTACGTTGACGGTTAAAAGCATTCCATTGGTTTAATGAATTTGCTTCACCTAAGAATAATGTATTAGCATTATCATCATTTGAAGTCATATTGGCTTCAGTAATGAAGTTTAATGCTTTTTGAGCGGCAACAGTGCTGCCTTCAACTTCAGTTAATCTTAAAGCGTATCTAGCTTTTAATACATATGCAACTTTAATCCATTTTTTAGCGTCACCATTAAAGATAAAGTCGTCATCTTCTGGTAGTTCCACATTAGCACTTTCAGGCTTGTTTAAATTTACAATTGCGTTGTCTAGTATAGTTTGTAGTCTAGCATAAATTTCTTGCTGAGTATTATAGCTAGGAGTAGTGTTTCCTGTGTCTCCTAAAAATGCCTGGTCATAAGGAACGTCTCCCCACATGTCTGTAGCATATCCTAAATTGATAGCCGTCAAAACTTGACCTATACCATTGTAATATGGATGAGTTGCTCCGAAATCACGGTTTAGTATGTGACCATTTACCAAAGCCGTTCCGTAAATTAGGTTCCACTCATTATTTACGTCACCTTCATTTACAGTATAAAGACCAATTGCTCCCAATTGTCCTACATTGGTTCCTTGTAGGTGTTGTGTGAAAATTCCAGAATTTCTCATCAGTCCACTACTATGTGTTTGAAAAGTAGCAAGTTCCATTGCAGCTACTAATAATGTAGGGCTAGTAGTAGTAGGGCTATTTGGATTAACATTGAATTCGTCTAATTCTGTCTGACAGCCCGCTAGTAAACTAACGCTAAAAGCTGCAAGAATTATATTTTTTATATATTTTTTCATTTTTTACTTAAATTAAATTAAAAGCTTGCGCGTAGACCCATTATGAATGATTTACTACCTGGATTATTAAAATAATCTAAGCCGTTAATACGTGACCCTGCTCCTGTTAAACTTGTTTCAGGATCAACCCCTTTGTAGTTAGTATCTAACCATAAGTTTCTTCCAGTTACAGATATTTGTGCAGAAGATAAGAATGGAAATTGTTTTACATTGAAGTCATAAGTAAGACTTACGTCACGTAATCTAACCCAGTTAACATCAGTTACAGCTTCTTCAGCAGCAGCTAAGTTACTATCTCCTTTAAAGTTTTGGAAGTAGCTTTTCGCAGGGATTGCGATATTATTAGCAGTTCCGTCTTCTTTTACACCAGGTATAATATAAGTGCGCTCTCTGTCTAATGATCCTTCTGAAACACCAAGAGTGTTCAATCGGGCTCCAGTACCATTATAAACTACACCACCATGTCTGATGTCTAATAACGCTGATAAAGTAACTCTTTTGTATGAAAATGTATTTCTAATTCCACCTGTCCAATCTGGAGCAGAGTTTCCTAAGTTTCCAGTTTGAGGATCTAATTTAGCTAAACCGTTAGTTCCAATAACAATTTGACCATTAGCATCACGCAACCATCTTGTTCCATAAAAACTTCCTAATGGTTGGCCTTTAACTGCATAGTATCCAATTGAAGAGAAAGCCGCTTCTATAGAAATATCATCTAATCCACCAGCGATATCGGTAACCTTATTTTCGTTTTTAGCCCAGTTTAGGTTGATATTCCATTGAAAAGGATTGGTTTTCTTGAAGATATCGTATCCTAATTCAAGTTCAATACCTTTGTTAACTAACTCTGCAGCATTTTTATAAACTAAACCATATCCAGATGATTGAGCTAATGGCATGTCAATTAACAAGTCTTTTGAAGTTTTGTAATAAAGGTTTAAATCAACTGCTAAGCGATTGTCTAAAAACTTCGCACTTAATCCTAAATCGTGTCCTAATACTCTTTCAGGTTTTAAATCTGAATTTCCTAAACGACCAGCTGGAGCCATACCGTTTACACCGTTGTAAGGAAAAGATAATCCATCAGTGAAACCATCTGTTAAACTTGGTTGACCATATACACTTACAGTACGGTAAGCAGCAGGAGCAATACCTACTTCTCCATAACCATAACTAAATTTGATGTAATTTGACCAATCAAAAGTGTTAGATAAGATCCAAGATGCTGTTCCAGATGGGAATAAAGCGCTTTTTACATTATCACCGTAAGTAGAAGACCATTCTTTTCTAATAGTACCTGTTAAAAAAAGTTGATCTTTAATGTCGAAATCTGCCTGAGCAAATAATGCTCTAGAGATAGTATTCTCTTCTACGTTAGATGCGTATAATTCTGTTGCATTTCCTAAGTTGTATAGATTTCTTACAGCTAAACCTTTACCTCTAGAAAATACACTTAAGTACTGAGTAGAACGTAAGTTAAGACCGGCTGTGTAGTTAATTTTTAACCAATCAGATTTTAATGGAAGTAAACCAGTAGCGATTAAATCTCCATAATAATCTTTATTAGTAATGCTATTGAATGCAACTTCTCCGATTCCACCAAGGCTATCACCATTTGAAGAAATAGCATATATTTGTTTACGAGCATCAGAATATGCATCGATACCAGCCTTCGCTGTTAAAGATAACCATTCAGCGTGATTGTATGTTAAGAAAATATTTCCTAAAACACGGTTAACATCACTTGTTGCAGGGTTTTCGTTTACAGTAAAGTAAGGGTTGTCGTATGGAGCATAATAATTTAAGTTATTACCAACCTCGTCAATATAATTTCTAAGGTCATAACTGCCAGGAGAACGCATTAAACTCAACATTACTCCAGAAGTATTACTACCGTTTTGAGCTAATGTGTTAGTAGTGTGCGTATATTGCATACTAGCTCCAGCTTTCCAGCTTTCGCTTAATTTTAAATCTCCGGAAAGTCTAATAGTGTTTCTTTTTAAACCTGTTTCAGGGATCATACCAGTTTGAGTGACATTACCGTAAGAAGCTCTGAAAGTTGCTTTTTCATCTCCTCCGTAAAATGAAATATTATTCGTTTGAGTAATACCATCTTGAAAGAAATTCCCAACATTGTCATACATAGGAAGTCCTAATGAAGCAGCAGCAGGTCCCCAGCTTTGTGCTGTGTTTGGATCTGGTGCAGTGTTTGTTGGAACAGTACCTTGGATGTATTTGTTTTGTCTTGCAGGTAATTGACTTACTCTGTCAATTCCTAATGAAGTACTGAAGTCAATTCCAAGACCTTTCCCGTTTCTTCCTTTTTTAGTTGTATAAATGATAACACCGTTACCAGCTCTTGCTCCATATAATGCAGCTGCAGCAGGTCCTTTAAGAATTGTTACACTTTCGATATCACTAGGGTTGATATCTAATGCTCTGTTTGAATTGTTAATACCAGATAAGTTAGCATTAAAAGGATTGTCTCCTGCTGCTGTCTGATCTGTACTATTGTCAATTGGAATACCATCTACTACGATTAATGGATCAGTTGAACCATTAATAGTGTTTGTTCCTCTAATGATAATTTTACTTGACGCACCTGGAGTACCACCTGAACCAATAATTTGAACACCGGCAGCTTTTCCTGCTAATGCCTGAAGAACGTTTTGCTCACCAGATTTAGTAATTTCATCAGACGTTACTTTAGATACTGCGTATCCAAGTTTTTTCTCGTCTTTTTTGATACCTAATGCGGTTACAACCACACCTTCTAGTTCTACTGAGTCATCTTTTAATTTTACATTAATTGAAGTTGAACTTGCAGCTACTTCTTGAGTTTTCATCCCGATGTAGCTAATTACCAAAATTTGGTTTGAAGATGCTTTGATAGAGAATTTACCATCAAAGTCTGTTTGTGTTCCTGTTTTAGTTCCTTTAACTAATACACTAACACCTGGTAAAGGCATTCCCGTATTGTCAGAAACTGTTCCAGAAACAGCTCTTTCTTGCGCGAAAGTAAGTTGCGCAATTAGTACTAATAAAAGCACTAAGAATCCATTGAACTTTAGTTTCATTTTTAAATATTTTGAATTAGTCCGACAAAAATCTTAATAATTTGTTAATCTACCTAATATAAAAAGCTTTTTTTTTAGTTAAATTATGATTTTACTATAAGATATTGTTTTTTTATAGTTAAAAAAGATGTGTAAATTGTAAATTCGTATTTTTTTGCTTCAAATATGATAATAATGAAAAATAATGTGATTGTATAAAATGTTAAATTTAAGAAAATAGTGGTTATTATTCTTTTTTTTATAACTTTTACACAAAAAAACCACCCTTTTTAGAGGGTGGTTTTCTGTTAAATTATGTTAGAATGATTATTTTACTTATCCCAGAAAATTTTTGTGCTTAATTTATCACCTCCAATTGAAGTTGATGCGGCATCGTAATTTGTAGCATTTAATGTTTGCTCTCTAATAGGATAAGCCATTCTCGATGGAATCTGACCTTCAGCAGCAGCATCTGCATTTGCAGCTAATGCTAAAACCGGGAAATTTAGTCTTCTGGTAGATGTCCATCCTTCAAAACCTCTGTTGAATAAAGCGTACCAAGCTTGTTCTCCAACTCTTTGCTGCCATGTTCCTGTTGCTGTAGCATAAGCAACAGCAGGCTGGCTTAAGTAAGCGTCTGCATCTGCTGTTGAAACCCCCCAGTCTTGCATAGAAGCTCTGATTGCGGCTTCATAGTGCGAAGCGATAGATCCTCCTACTGCAACTCCTCTTCCTGAAGCTTCAGCTAATAAAAACTCTACTTCGGCATAATCTAATAGAGTACCACTAAAATCCGGAGCTTTAATTTTATCGCTTGCATGGGTGAATCGGGATTGAGAATTTTTTGTTCCTACTATTCCTCCTCTGTAACCCGTAATCGTTATCAGCTCTTCTGTAACAGGATCCTGATCCTTATAGGTAGGTCTGAAATACTGAGCTTTTCTAGGGTCGTTTAATGTTACTAATGCATCGACAAATGGTTTTGCAACAACAAAGTCATTTCTTCCGGAAAATACCATATCTACATAAAGTGGATTTGTGTTAGGAAGGTTTAGCATATAAGGTAGTTTTGCATTGTCAGCATTTGATGTGAATCCGCCTGCGGCACCAGATATAATTGTAGCGTCAGCAATAGCGCTTTCTAGTCCGGATGCTTTTAAGTTTACTCCTAATTTTAATTTAATACTGTTGGCAAATTTAACCCAAGCGTCTAAATCATCTTTATAAATAACTTCGGCAGCGCCAAAAGCAGATGATGAAGTGTCTATGTTTGCAATGTCGTTGTTAAGACGGGTAATTAAGTCTTTATAAATATCAATTGCTTTGTCGTACTTAGGTAGATAATTTTCTGCCGCTTTTAAAGATTCTGTATAAGGAACATCGCCAAAAGTGTCTACTAATACTTGATAAGTGTAAACCATCAGGATGTCAATTAATATTAATTGATTTTTCTTTATGATAGTTTTTTCAGCAAATTCGGGATCTGTAGGATCTATTACTTCTTTTTCTATGAAAGCTTTTGCTTGTGATAAATCAGCTAATGGTCCTGCGTATAATCTGTCCCAGTGATTGTCAGAAATTTTACGCGTTACCCAGTTGTAGGTAGATTCATCCAGATAAGTAGTTTCTGTCCATTGCTGGTTTACTAACCTAAAGATGTTTCTATTTACATTAGTATTAACAAGCTGTTCTGTAAGGTTTTTTTCTGCATTTGTGAATAAAGTACTGGCAGGGACTACAGAAGGGTTTTTGACATCTACATTTAGGTCTGTTAGGCTACTATCGTCACAAGAAACTGTGAGAATCATAATTCCTAAAGCATATATTAATTTTTTCATTTTTTTGGTATTAAAATTTGAATGTTAAGTTAAATCCAATATCTCTGGTTGTTGGAAGTGATCCAACTGAATAACCTCTAGAGCTATTTCCTGAAGACAATCCGCTTTCTGGATCTGCGTATGGTAGATTTTTACTGATTATCCATAAATTCGATCCTACAAGGCTTGCTGATGCAGAGCTTAAGAAAGTGTTCTCGAACATTTTTTTAGGGAAGTTATATGTAATAGATACTTCTCTT
>Ga0247815_10000127_pt1 | contig 57754 bp, 54 predicted proteins | sample UWRJL194509B1_FD_181014 | JGI IMG/M metagenome (GOLD analysis project Ga0247815, IMG submission 181014) | Plant litter microbial communities from Arlington Agricultural Research Station in Wisconsin, United States - UWRJ-L194-509B-1 | ecosystem: Environmental > Terrestrial > Plant litter >... | reverse complement strand
AAAGACTTTCAAAGGATTTGATATAGAAAGAGTCAAATCGTCTGAAAGTCTTTTTAGTATCGGGAACGGTGCGATGGGACAGCGTGCCAATTTTGAAGAAACCTATTCTGGCGAGACTTTTCAGGGAAGTTACATTGCCGGAATCTATTATCCCGACAAAACAAAAGTAGGATGGTGGAAAAACGGTTACCCGAAATATTTTGCCAAAGTTCTCAACGCTCCAAACTGGATTGGAATTGACATTCAAATCAACGAAGAAAATCTTGATTTAAACACTTGTACCGAAGTTAGAAATTTCCGCAGAGAACTAAATATGAAAGAAGGATGGTACAATCGTTCTTTTGAAGCTACGTTGAAAAACGGAACTGAAATTGCCGTAAATGTCCGTCGTTTTCTCTCCTTAGATTTGGATGAGGCAGGAATCATTAAATACGATATTACACCTTTAAACAAAGATGCTAAAATTGTTTACAAACCCTATATTGATGCTGGTGTTACCAATGAAGATGCTAACTGGGACGAAAAATTCTGGGAACCTTTAGAAGTAAAAAAATCAAATAGTGAGGCTTTTGTAACCGCACAGACTTTCAAAACGCATTTTAAAGTGACGACTTTTATGCACAATACGATTCTGGCAAATGGCGAAAACGTCAATATTTCACCATCAACAATCGATTCAACTGCAGATAAAGTTCAGTTTACTTACGGAACCATTATTGCAAAAGGACAAACCTCATCAATTCAAAAAATTGGTGGATATACAGTTTCTTTAAACCACGAAAATACTTTGGCTGCCGCCGAAAAAGTAATTAAGGCTGCTTTAAATTCAGGTTACGATGCTTTGCTTCAAAATCAAATTGACGCCTGGGCAAAAATCTGGGAAATGTCGGATATTACAATTGATGGCGATGTAAAAGCGCAGCAGGGAATTCGTTTCAACATCTTCCAATTGAACCAAACGTATTTAGGAAAAGATTCTCGTTTAAATATTGGTCCAAAAGGTTTCACCGGAGAAAAATACGGTGGATCAACATATTGGGACACTGAGGCGTATTGCATTCCGTTTTACATGGCAACAAAAGACCAGCAGGTGGCGAGGAATTTATTGACCTACCGTTTCAATCAATTGGATAAAGCGATTGAAAACGCAAAGGACAATTTAGGTTTCAAAAACGGCGCGGCGCTGTACCCAATGGTAACCATGAATGGTGAAGAATGCCACAACGAATGGGAAATCACCCACGAAGAAATTCACAGAAATGGAGCGATTGCTTTTGCGATTTACAACTATTACCGTTACACTGGCGATTACTCTTATATTCCTGAAAAAGGTTTAGAAGTATTAATCGGGATTGCACGTTTTTGGCACCAAAGAGCTTCTTTCTCAAAAGAAAAAAATCAGTATGTGATTTTGGGAGTTACAGGTCCAAATGAATACGAAAATAACATCAACAATAATTTCTATACCAATTATATTGCAAAATGGTGTATCGATTATGCATCAGAACAAATTAGTAAAGTTGGCGCAGAATATGCTGCAGATCACAAACGCATTTTAGAAAAAGTAAGCCTTTCGGCGAATGAAATTCAGGAATGGAAAAAAGTGGCCGATAATATGTACTTCCCAACTTCTGAAGAATTAGGAATTTACCTGCAGCAAGACGGTTTCTTAGACAAAGATTTGGTTCCGGTAAAAGATTTGGATAAATCACAACGCCCGATCAACCAAAAATGGTCTTGGGACCGTGTTTTACGTTCGCCTTACATCAAACAAGCCGACGTATTGCAATGTTTTTATTTCTTTGAAGATCATTTTTCTAAAGAAGAATTAAAACGAAATTTTGAGTTTTATGAATCATTTACTGTTCATGAAAGCTCGCTTTCGCCTTGCGTACACTCGATTCAGGCTGCAGTTTTAGATAAAATGGATATGGCATATACTTTTTATCTGAGAACATCTCGTCTGGATTTAGATGATTATAACAAAGAAGTAGAAGAAGGCTGTCACATCACGTCGATGGCCGGAACCTGGATGAGCATCGTTGAAGGCTTTGGAGGAATGCGTATAAAAAACGATCAGCTTCATTTTTCACCTAAAATTCCAAAAGAATGGAAAGGGTATTCTTTTAAAATCAATTTCAGAAACCAAATTATTACAGTTGCTGTAAATCACGACGAAACCACTTTTAAAGTAGATGGCGATCAAGATTTAACAATTATAGTAAACGGAAAACCTTTTGCTGCAAGTAAATTTGTACAAATAAATTAAATTACAATACTCTAAAAACTAAAAAACATGAAAAACTTATTTTTCGCAAGTTTAATCTTGTTGGCGTTTAGCTCGATTGCTAAAGCACAACAATTAAAATCTCCCGAAGGAAAGTTCGTAATGGAATTTTCGCTTCAAAATGACGGAACTCCAACTTACAATTTAAAATACAAAAACAAAGAAGTTGTAAAAACCAGTAAATTGGGTCTTGAACTTAAAGATGACAAAAAATCTTTGTTGAATGATTTTACGATTGTGGATACTAAAACTTCCACTTTTGATGAAACCTGGAAACCAGTTTGGGGAGAAGTAGATCAAATTAGAAATCATTATAATGAACTAGCTGTTACTTTAAATCAAAAAGGAACAGACAGACAAATCGTAATTCGTTTCCGTTTATTTGATGACGGACTTGGATTTAGATATGAATTTCCGGCACAAAAGAATCTTACTTATTTCGTAATAAAAGAAGAAAGATCTCAATTTGCCATGACTGGAGATCATACTGCTTTCTGGATTCCGGGAGATTATGATACACAGGAATACGATTATACAAAATCAAAATTATCTGAAATCAGAGGTTTATCTGAAAAAGCATATACAGCAAACGTTTCTCAAAAAAACTTTTCTCCAACAGGAGTTCAGACTTCTTTGATGTTAAAAACCAATGACGGAATCTACATCAACTTACACGAAGCGGCTTTGATCAACTATTCTTGTATGCACTTGAATCTTGATGATAAAAACATGACTTTCACGTCTTGGTTAACACCAGATGCAAAAGGAGGTAAAGGCTATATGCAGGCGCCAAGCCACTCTCCTTGGAGAACGATTATGGTGAGCGATGATGCGAGAGAGATCGTAGCTTCAAAAATGACGTATAACTTAAACGATCCATCAAAAATTGAAAATACTTCGTGGATTAAACCTGTAAAATACATTGGTGTTTGGTGGGAAATGATTACCGGAAAAAGCTCTTGGTCGTACACCAACGATTTTCCAACAGTACAATTGGGCGTTTCTGATTTCTCTAAAGCAAAACCAAGCGGAACACACGGTGCAAACAATGCTAACGTAAAAAAATACATTGATTTTGCTGCCGCAAATGGTTTCGACGCTGTTTTGGTAGAAGGATGGAACGAAGGCTGGGAAGACTGGTTTGGGCATTCAAAAGATTATGTTTTTGATTTCGTAACGCCTTACCCTGATTTTGATGTAAAAGGTTTACACGAATACGCAAAATCTAAAGGCGTAAAAATCATTATGCACCACGAAACTTCTGGTTCTGTTCGTAACTACGAGCGCCACATGGATGCTGCTTATAAATTCATGAATGACAATGGATACGATGCTGTAAAAAGCGGTTATGTTGGAGATATTTTGCCTCGCGGTGAAAATCATTACGATCAATGGATTGTAAATCACTACCAATATGCAATCGAAAAAGCGGCAGATTATAAAATTATGGTCAACGCTCACGAAGCTGTTCGCCCAACAGGAATTGCAAGAACGTATCCGAACTTAATTGGAAACGAAGCCGCAAGAGGAACAGAATATCAAGCTTTTGGAGGTTCTAAACCAAATCACGTTACCGTTTTACCATTTACACGTTTAATTGGAGGCCCAATGGATTACACTCCGGGAATCTTCGAAATGGATATCAGCAAGATGAATCCTGATAACAAATCGCATGTAAACAGTACCATTGCAAACCAGTTAGCATTATACGTTACGATGTACAGCCCATTGCAAATGGCGGCTGATACTCCGGACAATTATAACCGTTTTCCAGATGCTTTCCAGTTCATTAAAGATGTGGCTGTAGACTGGTCTGAAAGCAAATATATCGAAGCTGAACCAGGCGATTTTATCACGGTTGCCCGTAAAGCCAAAGGAACTAACAATTGGTTTGTTGGAAACGTAAACGGAGACAATTCCCGTACTTCAAACATCGATTTCAGCTTCCTTGAAAAAGGTAAAAAATACACGGCAACAATTTATGCTGATGCAAAAGATGCGCATTACAAAACCAATCCGCAGGCTTATACCATCAAGAAAATTGCTGTAACAAACAAATCAAAATTATCGCAGTTATCTGCTCCGGGCGGAGGATATGCGATCAGTATTATTGAAACCAAATAATTCTTTAAAAGACAGGCAATTTTCCCCAAGATTGCTTGTCTTTTTTTATAAACTAATTACACCTAACAGGTCTTGGAGGCCTGTTAGGAAAATCAACCCCATATCCTAACAGGTTTTAAAACCTGTTAGGTATTATAATAAGCGTTACTCAATTATACCTACGATGTTTTATAAACCTTGCAGGAAAACTAAAACTATAATTATGAGAATTCAAATCAACATCTATAAAATATTCCTGTTCATCCTCATTTTTTCCGCTTCCGCGAAAGCGCAAATCCAGAAAGTAGAACCACCATTCTGGTACGCCGGAATGAAAAATCCGGAACTGCAAATTCTGTTCTACGGAAAAAATATTGCACAATATGAAGCTTCGGTTTCAAACAATGTGGTGATTAAAAACGTAGAAAAAACCGAAAACCCAAACTATCTTTTCGTAACCATTAATACGCAAAACTTAAAAGCTTCAGAATTGGTTTTCTCTTTCAAAACCAAAAACAAAGTGGCTTTTACGCAGAAATATTCACTTAAAGAAAGAAGAGCAAATTCGGCCGACAGAAAAAGTTATGATGCATCAGACATGATTTACTTAATCATGCCGGATCGTTTTGCCAACGGAAATCCGAAAAACGACAGCGATGCATCTTTAACAGAAAAAGGAAACCGTCAGGAACCAGGCGGGCGTCACGGCGGAGATATCGAAGGAATTATTAAAAACTTAGATTATATTTCGTCTCTGGGTGCCACAACAATCTGGAGCACGCCTTTATGCGAAGACAACGACAAACAGCATTCATACCATACTTACGGACAATCTGATGTTTACAAAATTGATCCGCGTTATGGGACAAACGATGATTATGCCCGTTTATCGGCAGAAATGCACAAAAAAAGCATGAAACTGGTTATGGATTATGTAACGAATCACTGGGGAATTACACACTGGATGATGAAAGATATTCCGACCAAAACATGGTTCAATCAATTTGAAACTTTCACGCAGACACATCACCGCCGTGAAGTTATTACAGACATTCATGCATCAAAAATAGATCAGGAAGTTTGTGTTGACGGCTGGTTTGTACCTTCTATGCCGGATTTGAATTTAAGAAATCCATTAGTGGCAAAATACCTGACTCAAAATGCCATTTGGTGGATCGAATTTGCTAATCTTGACGGTTTCAGAGTAGATACGTATAATTACTCTGATGCGACTGCAATGGCAAATTGGGCGAAAGCCATTACGAATGAATATCCTAATTTTAATATTGTGGGTGAAATCTGGATGCACAATCAGGCGAATTTAGCCTATTGGCAAAAAGACAGTAAAATTGGAGCCATCGAAAACTACAATTCGAATTTGCCAAGTGTAATGGATTTTACGCTTCAAAGTCAGGTTACTGCTGCATTTAATGAAAGTGAAGGAACTTGGGACAATGGAATGATTAAATTCTACAACAATTTTGCAATGGATTATTTGTATCCAAACACAAATAATATTTTGGTTTTTTCTGAAAATCATGATACCGATCGTATGAATGATAAGTTTAAATACGATTTTCCAAAATACAAACTGGCCATGACTTTATTGGCAACCGTTCGTGGAATTCCGCAATTATATTACGGTTCAGAAATTGGAATGGGCGGCGATAAAAGCAAAGGCGATGCAGACATTCGTCAGGATTTCCCGGGCGGATGGGCAGGCGATAAAAACAATGCGTTGACCGCAGCAGGAAGAACTCCTGAACAAGCAAAATATTTTGATTTTACCTCGAAATTATTCAACTGGAGAAAATCAAACGAAGCTGTTCATTTCGGAAAAATGACACATTATATACCGGAAAACAACACGTATGTTTATTTCAGATATACCGATGCTAAAACGGTAATGGTAGTTTTTAATAACAATGAAAAAGAACAAGTTGTAAAAACCAATCGCTTTAAAGAAAACATCAAAAACTTTAAATCAGGAAAAGATGTTTTAACTGGAAAAACATTCGATTTGGCTACTGAAATTAAATTAGAACCAAAATCGGCTGTGGTTTTAGAATTGGAATAGAAATATAGCAAATGTTAGACGCACTGTGGTGCGCCTCTACGTGTACGTGATGTAAAGTAGAGGCGCACCGCAGTGCGTCTACACAAAGATTTTCCGCCACAAATTCCACGAATTTCCACGAATTAATTAATCAGATTTAAATTCGTAAAAATTCATGAATTCGTGGCGGAACCTTTTATTATAAATCTTCGTTAAATTTGAAAGAAACAGCAAAATAAACTTTCCTTTCTCTATCTTTAATATTAATAATCATGAGTTCTCTAACTCAAAATCAGTTTTAATGAATATTGAAAATACTTCAGGAAAACCTTTCTTTTGGGAAGGAGCTAATATATATTTTTTACTTACCGATCGTTTTTATAGCGGAAATCCTTCAAACAACATCAATTTTAATCGAACCAAAACGCCAGGAAAATTGCGCGGTTTTGAAGGCGGTGATATCATCGGAATTATCAAAAAAATCGACGAAGGTTATTTTGATGAATTAGGAATAAATGCCATTTGGCTTACGCCGATTGTCGAGCAGATTCACGATAGTGTTGACGAAGGAACTGGTCTTACTTACGGTTATCATGGTTATTGGGCAAGAGACTGGACCGCTTTAGATCCAAACTTTGGCACAAAAGAAGACTTAGGTAATTTGGTTAAAAAAGCACACGAAAGAGGCATCCGAATAATTCTGGACGGCGTGATAAATCATACTGGGCCTGTAACTCCCGAAGATCCTATTTGGCCGCAAGACTGGGTTAGAACCGGCGTTGTCTGCGATTACAAATCATTCGAAAATACAACGATGTGCACTTTGGTTGATAATTTGCCGGATGTAAGAACCGAAAGCAATCAGGAAGTCGAATTACCTTCTTCTTTAATCGAAAAATGGAAAAATGAAGGCCGTTATGAAAAAGAAATTGCTTCGCTCGATGAATTTTTCATAAGAACAAATTATCCCAGAACGCCAAAATATTACATCATAAAATGGCTGACAGATTACATACTTGAATTTGGAGTCGACGGCTACAGGGCCGATACGGTAAAACATACCGAAGAAAATGTCTGGGCCGATTTTAAAAAAGAATGTGACTACGCTTTCGAAACCTGGAAAAAACATCATCCGCTTCAGGTTTTAGATCAAAATCCGTTTTATACCATTGCAGAAGTGTACGGTTACGAAATTAGCGCTGGACAAGAGTATGATTTTGGTGACCGAAAAGTAAATTATTTCGAAAATGGTTTTAACGCCATAATTAATTTCGAATTTACATTAGATGCGCAAAACGACTATGAATATATATTTTCTAAGTATGCAGCCAAACTTCAGAATGAATTAAAAGGTTTTAGCGTACTTAATTATGTATCCTCGCACGATGATCCTGATCCTTTTGACGCCACTCGCAACAGAACTTTCGAATCAGGAACAAAATTATTGCTTTCGCCCGGAATTTCTCAAATCTATTATGGCGATGAAACGGGTCGTTCCCTGGTAATTGAAGGCACAGAAGGCGACGCCACTTTACGATCTTTTATGAATTGGGAAGATATGGAGTCGAATCCTGAAACCAAAAGAATTTTGCTGCATTGGCAAAAACTAGGACAATTTCGAAAAAATCACCCTTCAGTTGGTGCAGGCATACATCGTATGATTACTGAGAAACCATATGTTTTCTCTCGAAGTTACACGAATGCGAATTATAAAGATCAAATTATAATTGGTTTAGATTTAGGAACTGGTTCAAAAGAACTTCCTGTTGATACTGTCTTTAAGGACGGAACTAAATTAAAAGATTTTTTTTCAGGCAAAGAAACAGAAGTCCAAAACGGAAAAGCAATAATCGATTCTGAATTTGGACTTGTTTTGTTGGAACCTGCTTAACTGCAGCGCAAGCTAAGACATTCGCAAAGTTTACCAGGTTTTTTACCCACAGATTAAAGGATTAAAATGATTTTTTTTAATCTGTGCTAATCTTTTAATCTGTGCTGATTTTTTAATTAATCCTTAGCGCACTTTGCGTAAAACTTTGCGACCTTTGCGGTTAAACTTTTTAGACATGCTAAAAATAGCACATCGCGGTGCAAAAGCTTACGAACCGGAAAACACTTTAAAAGCATTCCAGAAAGCATTAGATTTAAATGCTGACGGAATTGAACTCGACGTTCACTTAAGTGCTGACGGACATATTATCGTAATTCATGACGAAACCATCGATAAAATGACCAACGGAAAGGGTTTTGTAAATACCTTATCTCTGCCCGAATTAAAAGCATTTCGAATTGATGAAAAATATGAAATTCCAACTCTCAGAGAAGTTTTTCATTTAGTCGCTAAAAAATGTTTCATCAATATTGAACTCAAAAACGCTGCGGCTTTAGGTCAGGTTATTCTTTTAATTGAAGAATACGTGACGAAAAAAAACTGGAATTACGATCATTTCATCGTTTCGAGTTTTGACTGGAATGCGCTGCAGGAAGTTCACAACTTAAATTCAAAAATTCTAATTGGCGTTTTAACAGAAACCAATCTTGATTTGGCTGTGGCTTTCGCCGAATTTATAAAAGCAAAGGCAATTCATCCTTATTATCATTTATTGACTGAGGAAAATGTTCAGGAAATGCAGCAAAAAGGATTTTTAGTGCTGCCTTGGACAGTGAATATTGAAGAAGATATTCAAAAAATAAAAAGCTATAAAGTAAACGGAATCATCACTGATTTTCCTGATAAGATTTAAAGTAAGTATCGTAAAACCTTTGTCAAAGTTTAAAACTTTGACAAAAATCATTCAGACTAAGACAAAGATTTAAAATTAGTGCCAATTCGTGATAAAAAAACTCGTGGCAAAAAAATAAAATATGATCAAAAATTTCGACATAATCATCGTTGGCGGAGGTGCTGCAGGTTTTTTTACAGCGATAAATATTGCAGAGAAAAATCCGAAACTGAAAATTGCCATTTTAGAACGAGGAAAAGAAGTCCTTTCTAAAGTCCGCGTTTCCGGTGGCGGAAGATGCAATGTAACGCACGCCTGTTTTGAACCGAATGAATTGGTTAAATTTTATCCGCGCGGCGAAAAAGAACTTCGCGGTCCTTTTCATCAGTTTTGTTCCGGAGATACAATCGAATGGTTCGAAAAACACGGCGTTGAATTAAAAATAGAAGAAGATGGCAGAATGTTTCCCGTTTCTAATTCCTCACAAACTATAATTGATTGTTTTTTAGAAGCAACCGGAAAATTAGGCATTAAAGTATTGACTGGTCAAAGCGTTCAATCGATTTTCAAAGCAGAAAATCATTGGAAAATTGATACTCAGGATGAAAATTACGCCACAGAAAAATTAGTTCTGGCAACAGGAAGTAATCCGAAAATTTGGGAAATGCTTCAGGAGAAAGGGCACGCCATTGTGAGTCCCGTTCCTTCCCTATTTACTTTCAACATCAAAGATTCTAGAATCAAAGAATTACCAGGTGTTGCGGCGCAAGTCACCGTAAATGTAAAAGATACCAAACTCGAATCGACCGGGCCTTTGTTAATCACACATTGGGGAATGAGCGGCCCAGCGATATTAAAACTTTCTGCTTGGGGCGCACGCACTTTATTCGATAAAAATTATCAGTTTACGATTTTCGTCAATTGGCTAAATGATGTGGATACCGAAGATGCCGAAAAAATTCTGAAAGACCTAAAACAGGAACACGCCAAAAAAGCGGTTTCTAAAAAATCACCTTTCGATTTCCCCAATCGCTTATGGGAAAGTCTGGTACTGGCTTCAGAAATCCAAGCAGAAACAAAGTGGGCTGATTTATCTAAAAATCAATTGCAGAATTTAGCTTCTCAACTTACAAAAGCAAAATTTCAGGTCAACGGAAAAAGTACTTTTAAAGAAGAATTTGTAACCGCCGGTGGCATCGATTTAAAAGAAATCAACTTCAAAACCATGGAAAGCAAATTGCATCAAAATCTTTATTTTGCGGGAGAAATCGTCAATATTGATGCGATTACGGGAGGATTTAATTTCCAAAATGCCTGGACAAGCGGGTTTATTGTTGCAAATAATATATAAAGAATGAAATACAAAGGAATTATTTTCGATTTAGACGGAACATTAGTCAATTCGTTAGAAGACATTTCAGACGCCATGAATACCGTACTTACAGGTCTAAAGTACCCCACTCACACCTACGATACGTACCAATATTTTATTGGGAGCGGTTTGCGAAATTTAGTCAGTAAAGCGCTGCCTGCCTCAAACAATTCAGAAGTTGATATCGAAAATTGTTTTAATTGTATGGTTACTGAATATCGCGAAGTTTGTACCATTAAAACAAAACCTTACGCTGGTATTCTGGAGTTATTAGACAATTTGAAATCACAAAATATCAAACTAGCCGTTTTCTCCAACAAAGCGGATGAGCTTACCAAAAAAATAGCATCAGAAATATTTCCTGATTATTTTGACACCGCGGTTGGTTTAAGTACCGAAGCTCTTAAAAAACCAAATCCGTTTGAAGCCATAGAAATAAGCAAAAAATGGAACTTAAAACCCGAAGAAATCCTTTTTGTGGGCGACTCTGATATCGATATGCAGACGGCAGTAAATGCCAATATGTTTCCTGTTGGGGTTTCTTGGGGATACAGAACCGAAGAGGAACTGAAAACAAGCGGTGCAAAAGTGGTTATTAACAATGCTTCAGAATTAATTGAAATACTGTAATCAAGTAGTTTTACTATAAGGATTCTTTTAAATACTTTTTCTATATTTGTTACTTTATATAAGTTACCCCTTACAAATATGAACTATATTTATTTATGAAAAAAATACTCTTGGCAACTGTTTTACTTTTTATGATATTTGCCTGCGATTCTAATGATTCTGAAAATCTCAAAGAAAACAAAATACTGCTAAAGACAAATGTTATCGACGCTGAGTATTGCAAAAAGACTGATCAATTAGTTTATATCTCATCGAATCCTGCGCAAGTAAACATTTTTAATTCCAATACTGAATCATTACAAAAAATTTCGCTGGCTTATGCCCCTACATGTATCTCCATTTCCCAAGATGGTAATACAGCTGTGGTAGGTCATGATGGCCACATCACACATGTTAATTTAAAAAATCCATCTATAATCCAAACCTATGATATTTCTTGTTCTGCACTTGATGTTGTTCTTGGAAATAATAGGTGGGCATACGTTTTTCCAGAAAAAGATCAATGGACGTATATAAAAAGTGTTAATATGAATTTAGAATATAATTATGAAATGCCCATAAGTATATATAATCAATTACACGCTGGAACTAAAGGAAGACTACATCCGTCAGGTAAGTATATTTATGCACAAAGTCCGTTATCAAGGGGTCAGATTCAACGCCTAACAATTAAAAATGGAAATATTGATGATCGATACGAATCTAACTTTGAAGAAGAAGACTACACTATTCCCAGTATATGGTTTTCAGAAGACGGGAATAGGCTTTTTACTAGAGAAAGAAGCGTGTTAAAGACCTCTGAAATTAATAATTTAGATGCTTTATATAATGGTAGAATTACTTCTGAAAACAATTATAAGATTGATTGGCTGGATCATTCCTCTTCAAAAGGAAAACTATATGTAATTTTTTCAAATGGTGATCGATGGAATCCGACTAAAATAAATAACATCTATGTTTTTAACGATTCAGATCTTAGTTATCTAAATAAATTTGATTTGGAAAAATATTCCAATCAAACAAAAAAAAACAGTGTAGAAACTTATGATGCTGTTCCTTATTTTGTTTTTAGCAGCTCAACTGGAAATCGATTATTTATAATAACAAAAGCATTTGATTCTGATTTAGCTAATGAATGGGCAATTCAAAAAATCAATATCAACTAATATCTTTTTTAATTAAAATCACTTAATATTCACATTTCCTTTTTAATTTAATATGAGAAAAATTCTATTAGCATTAATTACATTGTTAACGATTATTGGCTGTTCAAACAATGATTCGAATGAACAAAGCAAAGAGGCGAATTATTCGGTACCTGACACATTAAATTTTACTGTTTTCAATAACAAACTTGTTCTTAATATTGAAAATCAAGGTGAAACACTTTTAAATTATACGCTCTCAAGTTCAAAAAACTATGTAGCCATTTCTAAAAAAGAGGGCTCTATAACTTCTCTTAATCACGATGAAATTACGGTTACTGTTGATAAAAAAGACTTAGCAAATGGTAAATCTTATTCAAAATTATATCTAAATATCAATAATAAAAAAGATTCTATAGTTGTAAGTGTAACTAATTTTGTAGAACAGAAAGTAATTTTAAATTCTGATGTTGTCGATGCAGAGTTTTCTAAAGTTACCAATCAGCTTGTGTATGTGTCGGCAAGTCCTGCTGCAGTAAATATTCTGTCTACAAGTACAGGCTTAATTGAAAGTATACCTTTATTATACGCCCCTACATGCATCTCAATATCTCCTGATGGAAAAACAGCAGTTGCTGGGCATGACAAACATATTTCTTACATTAATTTAACCAGCAAAACTATTACCAAAACTTATCCTGCATCTTGTTATGCAAATGATATTGTACTTGGAAACAATAAATGGGCATATGTTTTCCCTGCAAAAGGTCAATCGACCTTTATAAGATCTATAAATTTAAGCTTGACAAATGATAATGAATATGAACATATTGGTGAAAAAATTTACGAAGGAAATAAAGCCCGATTGCATCCATCTGGAAAATATATATATGGTGCAGAAAATGGTATATCCCCAATGGATATAGAGAAATATGACATTCAAAATGGAAATGCCGAATATGGCTACGATTCCCCTTATCACGGAGATTATATTATGAACGGAAATCTGTGGTTTTCTGAAGATGGCAATAGGATATTTACCAATGGAAAAACTGTTTTTAAAACCTCCGAACTTAGAAGTCAGGATATGTTATATAACGGCACAATCAATACTGAAACGAACCCATACACACCTATTCAATGGTTAGATCATTCATCAATAAAAAACAATCTCTATCTATTACTTGTAGCTGATGATAATTGGAATCAAAAGAAACTTCCTAATATTTATGTTTATAATGACTCCAATCTTAGCTTTAAAAGCAAGATTCCGTTAGAGCAATTTCTTGTATCAAAAAGTGAATCAAATAAAGTATTTTATGATGCCGAACCATTTTTTGTCTTTAGTAATTCTGTCGGAAATAATCTATATGTAATTGTAAAAGCAACAGGAGCAGGTTTAGCCAAAGAATGGGCAATAGAAAAAATAGGTGTCAAATAATCTATTATCTCTATTATGAATGACAGAATAATATTCTTGATTACATAAACAAATCACAGCAATTGCCTCTTTTTCTGAAAATGAAATGGAGGCAATTGTTTATTGTTTTCAGTATGAAAAATTTGATACTCAACAAACTTTTATTATTAAATAACGAGTCCCGAAAACTTGCAATCAAATTATAATTAACAAGAATTTACATATTCGGTAAGTTTTCATTAAGACTATTCTAATAATTTTACTCTCAACTAATTAATTCTGTATGAGAGTAAAATTACTTACCACAATTTCTTTTTTCACGTATCAATTAAGTATTTCTCAAACAGAAAAGTTGCTTAAAGGAAAAGTACTCACTAATAATACTGCACTTAGTAAAGTTGAAGTCATAAATAAAACTGCCAAAACCAGCACTAGAACAAATGAATTGGGAGAATTCTCGATTTTGGTTAAAGAACGAGACAGTTTACTTTTCTTCTCTAAAGATTTTTTCTTTACCAGACTGAAACTTACTGCCGAAAATATAAAAACTAATAATCTTGTTGTTAATATGATTATTAGAGCCGAAGAATTAGATGAAGTTTTAATTACCAAAATGAAACTGCAAAAAGTAACTTACGATGCTGAAAAGGTAAACCAGATCTATGTCGGCAAAATTGCAAATGATTTGAGTGGTTACACTGGAGTTAATGACGGAAGAATTAGAAATTCGCCACATATAGCATTCCCGATTGGAAACAAAAAACCAAAAGAAAAAAACGAAATTGACGACCGCTTTAAAAAGCATGCCGCCGCCTATTGTACTCCTGATTTTTTTAGCAAAGATTTAAAACTAAATGCCGAACAAAAAGAGCTTTTCCTAGAATTTTGTGATGCTGATCCAAAATCAAAAACACTTTTAGAACACCCAAATGTTTTGGCAACAATGGATTTTTTGTATGCAAAACATGAAGAGTTTAAGAAGCTGCAATAGCTTTCTTTAATCTTCTCCATTTTATGAAAAGCACTATAGAAACAATCATTAAAATCAGTGAAAGAAAAGATAACGTAATAACGAGAGCATCTAATTGACGACCGTCTAAATCAAATTCACTGCCTTTTTTCAACTCAAGCTTTTCAACCTCACTTGTCCAATAATTCAATTTATCCTCATAACAACTAATTATTCTGTTGTTTATCAGCTCATTTTGAAAGCCATATTTTTTTGAAAGTTCATATATTTCTGTCGCAGAAAGATCATCTTTATTTATTTTTGCAATATTTCCTAACTCAAAAAGTAAAACTGAAATAATTTGATCTTTTGGCTTTATGAAAGTAATACGCTCATTTAATTGATAATACAAAGCCATTCGCAATATCTCCAATTCTTCCGGAGATAGTTTTGTCTTGGGATTTTTTTCTAGACCAAAAGTTGTTTCGATTAAAAACGCTCCCGAAACATCTTTTAAATTCTTGATTTTTGCATCTAAAATTTTCAAATGCAGCCATTCAGAACCATTGTGCGATTCAGGATTAATTTGAATCGATTTTTTAATCCAATCATAAGCCTTTTCAATTTCTCCCATTAATTCATACAGCGTTCCAATATTTGAGGCTGTTGAATATCGATTAGGTTTAATTTTTTCAATATTGTGATACAACTTTAAGGCTTCGTCATACTTTCGCTGAATAATTAAAATATAGCCTTTATCTGATAAATAATCAATATTGCCAGTCTTTTTATATTCAGATTCGAGTTCTGCAATTAATTTTGGAAAATTATCAACATGAAACTCATGCCCCAACGGCACCACTTTATGATCATCATGATAAATTTCAAATCCATTTGTCAATAACTTAGTGTCTCCGTTTAAACAAGCAAAAGTTTTAAACGAAATTAAAACCAACACAACAACAAAAAAAGCCCTGAATTTATTCATAAAATATAACGTATTGATTAAACCTGACACGAGGTTTTAGCCGAATTGGCGCAGCAGACAACGAAACCGGAAACTTTAAACAAAAAAAATTACTTATTCAGCCACCAAATACTAGCATTCAAAACGGCAGCAAATCCAACCCACGCCAGATACGGAATCAATAAATAACCTGTTGTTTTATTGATTTTAACAAACTTCAAAAAGGTTTCATAAATCATCAGCCATAAAAGTGCAATTTCGATTAAAGCCAGCATTGGGTTTTTTAAACCAAAGAACAAATACGACCAGACAGCGTTCAATGTTAATTGAATTAAAAAAAAGCCCAAAGCTTTTTTTACTTCTTCGTTTTGTTCTTTTATTTTATCCCATACTAATCCTGCAGCAACTGCCATTAAAATGTAAAGCAAAGTCCACACCGGCATAAAAATCCAGTTCGGCGGATTAAAAACTGGTTTTGCAATTGTCGGGTACCAGCTTTCTACACTCGGTCTTGTTACCGTACTGGCAGAATATCCAACTGCTAAACAAACCAATAAAGCAATTGCGATTTTTACAAACTTATTCATTGTATTAAATTTTGTATTCAAAAATAGTTAAAAGAAATTTGGAAACCATATAAGTGATGTAAGTTCATTTTAACAAAGCTTGCTTACATTTTATCCGATAACTTATAGGGCGAAATATTTTAAAAACTATCTTTGCCAAAATTTATATTTCATGTTTACAGCAGCTGATTTTATTCCTAAAAAATATACTTCGACAATAGAAAACGGAAACTTTGAGTGGAGCGCTCCCAGCAATATTGCTTTAGTAAAATATTGGGGAAAAAAAGACAACCAGATTCCCGCAAATCCTTCAGTAAGTTTTACTTTGAATAATTGTAAAACGATTACGAAATTAGGATTTTCTAATCGCTATACTTCGGCTCCGCTGAGTGAGACAAGTGATACTTTTTCATTTGATTTACTTTTTGAAGGACAGCCTAAAGAAGATTTTAAACCAAAAATTCAGAAGTTTTTAGAACGAATTGAAGTTTACCTGCCTTTTTTGAAAGAGTATCATCTTACGATTGACACACAGAATACGTTTCCACACAGTTCCGGAATTGCTTCCTCAGCATCTGGAATGGCGGCTTTGGCAATGAATTTCATGAGTTTAGAAAAAGCCCTGAATCCTGAAATGTCAGACGAATATTTCTATCAAAAGGCATCATTTTTAGCGCGTTTAGGTTCCGGAAGTGCCTGCCGAAGCGTGAAAGGAAAAGTAGTTGTTTGGGGAAACCAAACCAATATTGAAGGAAGTACGGATTTATTTGGAGTTGAATTTCCATACACGATTCACGAGAATTTCAAGAATTATCAGGATACCATTTTATTGGTTGACAAAGGCGAAAAACAAGTTTCGAGTACAGTTGGCCATGATTTGATGCACAATCATCCGTATGCCGAAAGACGTTTTGCTCAGGCACATGAAAACCTGGACAAATTAGCCGCCATTTTTGAAAGCGGAAATTTAGAAGAGTTCATCAAAGTTGTAGAAAGTGAAGCGTTGACTTTACACGCCATGATGATGACCTCAATGCCGTATTTTATTTTAATGAAACCTAACACGCTGCAGATCATAAATGCAATCTGGAAATTCAGGAATGAAACCCAGATTCCGGTATGTTTTACGCTGGACGCCGGTGCGAATGTGCATGTACTTTATCCCGAAAACGTTAGCGCTAAAGTATTACAATTTATTCAGGAGGAATTAGTTGTATTTTGTCAGAATCGTCAGTATATTTGCGACCAAATTGGAGAAGGAGCAATTGCATTATAATTTTGCGTATCTTTAATTAAAATTTAGATTATGGACATTCAATTAGAAAAACGTGCAGTGATGGATATTCTGGAAAGTACAGATGACCTTTCAATCATTTTGGCGGTAAAAAAATTGTTGACCAAAAAGAAGAAAGATTGGTGGGATGACTTGACTGATGAACAAAAAGAAAACATTGCTCAAAGTGAATTAGAATTTGAAAGAGGAGAATTTACAAGTTATGAAGATGTGATGAAAAATACAGGTAGTGAATCTCAAAGTAAATTTTTCAAAAACAGCTGAAAAGAATTTAGATGATGTTTTAAATTTTATTGAAGCCAAATGGTCAAAAAAATCCAAAGATTTATATTTAGTGAAATTTCAAAAAGCAGTTTCAATAATAAGTATGAATCCTGAAATTTTCCCTAAATCATCCGTAAAGAAAAAATATCGAAAATGTGTTATAACAAAACAATCGACTCTATTGTATAGTTTTGGTTCAAATGAAATTAGAATTCACACCGTTTTCGATACAAGATAAGACCCAAATAAAATTAAGAAAGACATAAAACAAACATGAAAGGACCATTATTTTACTCAAAAATATTACTCTTTGGAGAATACGGAATCATTCGTGACTCTAAAGGACTTTCTATTCCTTATAATTTTTACAATGGTGCCTTGAAGAGAACCGAAAATCCTTCGGCGGAAGCTATAGCATCAAATGCAAGTTTAAAACGTTACACCACTTATCTTGAAACCTTACAGACAGAACAACCGGATTTGGTTGCTTTTGATTTGGTAAGTTTAAAAAATGATGTAGATACCGGTATGTATTTCGATTCTAGTATTCCGCAAGGATACGGTGTGGGCAGCAGCGGCGCTCTTGTTGCGGCGATTTACGATAAATATGCTGCTCATAAAATCACGGTTTTAGAGAATTTAACCCGCGAAAAGCTATTACAATTAAAAAATATATTTTCTCAAATGGAGAGTTTTTTCCACGGAAAAAGTTCTGGTTTAGATCCATTAAACAGTTATTTGAGCATTCCGATTTTAATTAATTCCAAAGATAATATTGAAGCAACAGGAATTCCGACTCAAAGTTTTGACGGAAAAGGCGCTGTTTTTTTATTAGATTCAGGAATTGTAGGCGAAACAGCTCCGATGGTAAACATTTTCATGGAAAACCTGAAAGACAAAGGTTTCCGTGCGATGCTTAAAAACCAATTTGTAAAATATACTGATGCCTGTGTAGATAACTTTTTGCACGGCGATATGAAATCTTTGTTTACCAATACCAAAAAGCTTTCTAAAGTGGTTCTGAACAACTTTAAACCAATGATCCCGGAACAATTTCACGGAATATGGCAGCACGGAATTGACACAAACGATTATTACTTAAAACTTTGCGGTTCTGGCGGAGGCGGTTACATTCTTGGTTTTACCGAAGATTTAGAACGCGCAAAAGCTTCCTTAAAAGATTACAAATTAGAAGTTGTTTATCAGTTCTAAATTCAAAAAACCTTTTAAAAAAGGGCTTATTGAATATTCTTTTCTAAAATTATTACTCTAAAGGTTATATTATGGAAAGCATTTTTAAAATAATCAAAGCAACTTTTTTAGGAGGAATTCTTTTTTTAGCACCGTTGATTTTACTGATCGTTATTTTTGAAAAAGGATTTATCCTGATACAAAAAATAACACTTCCGCTGGTGAATCATCTGCCTCGAGTACATTTTTTAGGATTAGCACTTCAGGAACTTATTGGTATCTTACTTATCATCATTATTTGTTTTATTGCCGGTTTGTATGGCAGAACGGCTAAGGCACAAAAACTGATTCAAAAATTAGAAAACGGCGTTTTAAGCTTTATCCCAGGATATTCGTTCATAAAAAAGACCAATGAGAACATCATGGGTTTTGAATCGAATGAAGATTTAAAAGTCGTTTTAGTCCCTACAGATGCTGGCTGGCAATTTGCCTTTTTGATAGAACAGATCAATGAAAATAACTTTTCGGTTTTTATTCCGGATGCGCCAAATCCGTGGAGCGGTTCTGTTTGTTTTGTTGAAAAGAAAGATATAAAAAACACGGAGATTTCTCAAAAAGAAGCTTTGGCCTGTATTCGGAAATTAGGTTACGGCGCTGCAGATATACTAAAAAATAAACTTTGATCGTTTCTTCCTTAAACATTGTAAAATAATTATCTTAAATTACACCTCAATAAAAATCCAAATCAAAAAATGTTAAGCAGACAGCACAAACTTTTAGTTATGAAAATTGTTAGTTTGTTCTCTGTTGTAAGAGGCTATAACATTCCGATTATTGTGCTGGCGCAATATTTATCTGCTATTTTTATATTGGCTCCGGAAATTAGGGCGCTCGATATTCTGCTTGATTTTAATCTGTTTTTGATTGTTTTTGCTTCGGCCATAACAATTGCTTCCGGATATATTATTAATAATTTTTACGACAGCCAGAAAGATTTAATCAACAGGCCTAATAAATCGATGCTGGATCGTTTGGTAAGTCAGAAAACAAAACTATCGGTTTACTTTAGTTTGAATTTTTTGGCGGTTTTAGTCGCGTTTATTGTTTCGTGGCGGGCTTTTCTGTTCTTTTCAGGTTATATTTTCCTGATTTGGTTTTATTCTCACAAAATAAAAAAATATCCAATTGTGGGCAATCTGACTGCCGCTTTTCTGGCTGTGCTGCCGTTTTTTGCCATTTTGTTTTATTTCTACAACAAGATTTCTTTTGAGGAAATAGAAAATCATATGAGTCATTTTGCCGTAATTTCTGCGCATGCCATTTTCTTGTTTCTGCTTTTGCTGATTCGGGAAATGATTAAGGATTTAGAGAATATAAAAGGAGATTTAGCCAACAATTACAGAACGATTCCGATAATTTATAATGAAAAGGTTTCGAAACAAATTATTACCGGACTGACCATTTTGACTATTTTACCGGTTTATGTTTTAATTAATGTTTACGACGTTGGCTATATGGACATTTACTTTTATGTCTGTTTTTTGGTAATGTTGTTTTTCCTGATTTATTTATGGAAATCAAATTCGAAAGAGCAGTTTTTATTACTTCATAATGTTTTGAAATTCTTAATTGTTTCAGGCGTTTTTTGCATTGTTTTGATCAATCCCAGCGTATTGTGGCATGGAAAACATTTGCTTTTGAAGTCTTAATGTAAAGCCTTAATAGTTCGAATGCACCAGAGAGAGAGACAGAAAGTTTTACACAGAGATTCGCTTCGTTTTTACCAGATATTCGATTAAATTGATTGAGAACCGGCAATAATAATTGGGAATTAGCTGCGAAAAAATCCTTTGAGACGTTTTTACTGCTCTTTTGAAATGTTTGTTTATCTGTGCGGAACAAATCAACAATCCTCTTTCAAAATGTTTAAAAGAAGCCAATTGTGGGAGTCTAGCCCCGATTGTGTGGAAATCCTTTTATTTTTTTCTTTAAAAAATAAAAGATTGGAGCAAAAAGCGGGAACTACTGCCTGAAAAAAAGCCGATTGTGATGCTCCTGCAATGCCAAAAAATGAAAGCTATTAATCTAAGAACAATGAACTTAGGATTATTTAGGAAGAATAAACTATCTTTGCACAAATTACAGAATTTATGAACAATAAGGAAGGCAATAATAAAGGAGGCGGATCAAGACCAAATAGTTCAAGATCAAACTCTAGCAAGCCAAAACCTCCTATGGCAAAGCGTGCGCAAGGGCCAAAAAAAGTGAAACCTGCTGTTAAGGCTGCCGAAGAAGAAAAGGCAGAAAAATTGAAAAAACAGAATCAGGCTCCGAAAAGACAAAAAGCTGCAGACGAAATTCGTTTGAACAAATACATCTCTAATTCTGGTGTGTGTTCGCGTCGTGATGCTGATATATACATTCAGTCCGGGAACGTAAAAGTAAATGGCGTTCCCGTTACTGAAATGGGTTATTTAGTTAAATTAAATGATGTTATCAATTTTGACGGAGTGGTTTTGACTCCTGAAAAGAAAGAATACATCTTGTTGAACAAACCTAAAAACTTTACAACGGCACTTGACGAAGGTCAGGAATACCGTAATGTATTAGAATTGGTTCGTGGTTCTACTACAGCAAAAATTGCTCCGATTGGAAGAATGGATAAAAACACAACTGGTTTGCTGTTGTTTACAAACGATACGGATATGATTCGTAAATTTACTTTACCGAGTCAGAAATCATCTAAAATCTATCAGGTTTCGCTTGACAAAAACTTAAAGTTTGAAGATTTAGAAAAAATCAGCAAAGGTTTGGTTCTTGACGGACACCGCGTTTTTGTTGAAGAAATTAGTTATATTGAAAAAGAAGCAAAAAGTGAAGTTGGGCTTAAATTACGTTCGTCTAATGTAAAAGTAGTTCGAGCAATTTTCGAAAACTTTGATTATGATGTTTTACGCATTGACCGTGTGTCATTTGCCGGTTTAACTAAAAAGAATTTACCTAGAGGTAACTGGCGTTTTTTGACTGATCAAGAAGTTATCAATTTGAAGAACGTTTAAAACGCTTCAAATTCAATCTTATAAATCCTGTTTTACAATTTGTAAAATGGGATTTTTTTTTATTTGATGGAAATTCTACTAAAAGAAATTGTGTCCGAAAAGGGTAAAAACAGATCTTCCCATGGCCTGGTTTTTGTCTTCGACTGTTTCGTGACAGGAAAAACCAAGTATAATTTTGATTCCGGGTGGAATGCTATTTAAAATATCTCTTTTTTGTTCGTCTAAAAGCAGTTTTAAACTGTCTAACAACTGGATATTATTTTTTAGGTAAGAAACCACTAGTAAGGCTGAAAAGTTAAGTATTTCTCTGGCTGTTTCGCTTTTGATTCCAACTTCATTTGAAATCATTTCAGATATTCTGCCTTTTTTGTTGCTGAAGATTTCTTTCAATAAATCGTTTCCTTCTAAACGGTAACAATCGTCAACTGATAAAATTCTTCCTGCCGTAAAGTCAACTTCCTGATAAAATGTTGATTCTTCTTGTATTAATGCTATAATTTCCTTGTAAAATCCCGACTCCTCTGCTTTATTGAACAGTCCCATTAAAACTGTTCCTATTGACACATCGATTCCTTTTATTAAAAGTGCATCGTTTTCAAAATAAAATTTGTTCAACTTTGAAACAACATTAGACGAAATGAAACGTCTAAGTTCAATTTGTAGGTTTGGAGTCATAGCTTACTAATTTTAGAATTATTTAAATTTGTTCGAAATAATCGATAAAGTGGGGCTTTTTATCGTTTATCAGGATAAAAATATAAAATATTTTAACATTTCCAAAAAATAAGTTAAAATAATCAGCAACTATTTAACAAGTCTTTAGAATAAAAATCAGCAAGTACCAATAAACATAATACTTTCGTTATCAAAACAAATAAAAAATTATTTAAAAAAAAATTAAGACTTTTTATTGAAAATTGCAAAAAATAAGAAAAAGCTTAAATGTTTATTTAACATTTAAAATAATAAGGAACGATTTTGCCAAACAATACTCAGAAAAATACCTAGAAAAATTATGCAAAACATAAAATTAATAAAACTGGAGGCGAGAAAACCGAGCAGCGAACCGGTTGCCGCTTTTAATGCTCTTTGATGATTTTTTGAATCGTAAAACAGTTCGCCCAGAAAAGCTCCGACAAAGGGACCAATTATAACTCCGAAAGGTATAGGAGACAGAATACCGACTATTAAACCAATATTGGTTCCCCAAATTCCGTAGGAACTGCCGCCAAATTTTTTAGTTCCTTTTGCAGGAATTACATAATCTAAAACCGTAATAATTACAGTCAGCAAAAGCGTAATCCCTAAAACCCAATAATTGTTTTCGACAGCTTTTGTGAGATACAGGAGCAGCAAACCCACCCAACAACTTGTTAAACCAGGCAAAACGGGCAGAAAACTCCCAAAAACACCCACAATCATACATATAAAACCGAGTAATACCAATAGTAAATCCATATATTTTTGTAATTTTGTACCTACAAACTTTGATTAAAAATTAATTTATGCGCACGATTTTGCAAGTAATATTATTTTCATTTCTGCTCTTTTTGATCAGCGCGTCTGCAGGTGCACAAACCAAAAAACTGTCAATAGATGATCAGCTTTTGCAGGACAGCATTTATAAAAGTAATAAGAAAAAAGTATTAAATTTTTCTATGAAGGATTTTGATACGCTTTTTTTTGAATATTTTAATCGCAAGAATGATCCCAATATTGTTTTAACCAAACCGCAATTTTATAACTACACGGTTCAGATTGCCACTTTTTCAGATCGATTAGCGCATTTATACCCTGATCAAAAGGAAGTTGCGGCGCAAAATAAAGAAAATTGGCTTTCAGAAAGCTACGAAGATTATCTGCAATACAAAGCTTCTCAAAAAAAATAATCGTATTTTTATACCATAAACATTTTCATCAATTCAATATTAAAATCTTGAGGTATTTTTCCGTTTTTTTTGTTATCCTTTTTTTCAATTCTTGTCAATATTTTGAGAAGCAGATTCCCTCTGAAAAAGAGTTACTTCAAAAAGAACTGAAAGCAATTAACTGGAAAGAAGTTGACGAATACCCAACCGTGGCCGACTGCGAAACAATAAGCGACAAAAAACTACGCCAAAAATGCTTTTTTGATGTGATGTCGCAATTGATTCAGGAAAAACTAGACGTCGACAGTTTATCGATTTTATATCCGGAACTGGATACTATTGAAGTAAAGGTGACCATTTTTCCGAATGCTAAAATGAAATTCGAACCACAGTTTCCACGCGATTCTGTTGCTTACGATACCATTAAAATAGACAGTATTTTACATGCCCGATTGGTTGATTTTCCAAAAGTGAATCCGGCTATAAAACGCGGTGTTCCGGTAAAAACGCAGTTTATACTGCCTGTAATTATTAAAGCGAAAGGTAAAGAATAAAATTTTTTCTCACCATATGCGCATTTAAAATCAGGCACTAATTATCAATAATTCCCGTAGTGCCAAGGCATTCATTTTAATTATTTCCTAAACTGACGATCCTTCCATTCATAAGAACCAAATAAACTGTACAAAGCTACCGCTGAACTAAAAAAGGGATATAATATACTGCTCAGCAAAAGACTTTTAATGCGGTATTGTGTTAAAAATTGATTGGTAAAATACAGCAGTACAAAATCGATTGTAAACTTCAAAAAAGCATACAAAACAAAGACTGGATAAGAAAAGAATCCGAAAACGAAAAGGAAAAATCCAATCACAAAACTCAAATTCCCTAAGAAGACAATCAAACCCAAATACTTCCCAAAAATATTTTTATACGAACTTGTTTTTGCCGCCCAGCGCACTCTCTGGTAAAATAATAATTTCCAGTTTTCAGTTGGTTTTGTGAGTACTATTGCTTCTTTGGCTTTTAAATAATGAACTTGATTTGGAAACTTTTCAATGACTTTTTGGAGTAAAAAAACATCGTCGCCGCTTGCTATTTTGTCATTTCCTTCAAATCCATTTAATTTTTCGAATAAGGATTTTGTGTAGGCAAAGTTGGCGCCGTTGCACATAAATCCTTTATTTACGCCGAAACTTCCAATTGTGGCGCCTTGCAGGCTTGTTAAATCTAACTGCTGAAAATGATGCAGGAAAGAATGCTCACATTGGTAACTAACCGCGCCCGCAAGCATCGAAACCTGATTTTCCTGAATGTAATTATCGAACGTTAAAAGCCAGTTTTGCGGCACACTACAGTCAGCATCTGTCGTTATTACCCAATTGGTTTTTACGTGCTGCATGGCGGTGGTAATGGCGTCTTTTTTAGGAGAATTTGAAATACGAATGTTGTCAACAACGGAAACTTGAAACTTGAAACCTGAAACTTGAAACTTTTCACTAGAACTATCATCCACTAAAATGACTTCAAACAAATGGTTTAGATAATTGAGATTTGAAAAGCTTTTTAAAAGAACAGGTAAATTTTCTGCTTCATTCCGGAATGGAACTATAATCGTAAAACTTGTCTTCGGATTTAAACCTTTATTTTGATATTTTTTGGCTTTGAAAAAACCATAAATAAGCAGGCTGATACTTATGATATAAATTATTAATATGGCAGACAAAGTGAAGATCATGCTTCAGCTTTTGTTTTAAAATTCAACACAAAATAACTCCCTGCAATAACCGGCAAAACTACATTTAGAAACCACATCAGCGTACTGATAAAAACTACAATCCATTCGTTTACATGAAGAATTCCGAAAAAATAAACAGCGACACTTCCTTTTACGGCAAAGTCTAAAAACTGAAATGTCGGCAATGACGAAGCCAAAAAGTAAACAACAGCAATTGTTGAAATCAAAGTCCAATAAGGCATATCAACATCAAAAGCTAAAAACAAAAAGTAATATTGATGAGAGAAAACAAGGTATCGTAAAATTCCTAAAACGATATTTTTTTGATGAATTTGTTTTGGAATTTCATTGATTTTCTGAATCAGTTTTTCAATCGAATATCCCTTGATTTTTATCTTTTTTAAGAAGATAGAAAATAGAATAAAGAATAAAGACAATCCGAGTATTGCTAAAACCCACTTCCAATATCCTAGAAATAATAGACCGATTGTCCCGAAAACAACTGTCAGAATCATTTGGATTCCGTTGCAGATTAGATTTAGGAAAATCACATTTTTCGCTTCAGATTTTGGGTAATATAGTGCTTTGCCGGCGTACTCTCCTAATCCGTTTGGCGTAAAAATTCCGGCTGTGAGCGCAGCTAAAACTTGCTTTGCAGCCTCGAAAAACGAAATTTCATGAATGACTTTCGCCAGATTCTGCCATTTCAAAATCTCAAAATAACGATTCAAAACACTCAAAAGCAAAATAAACAAAATCCCTAAAACCGACTGGTTTTTTCGGAATAAAGCAATGAATTTATTCCAGTCCAATTTATCGTTATTTGCCAGTTGATCGTAAATAAAATAAAATGCACCGCCAACAATCAAAAGTTTGATTAGAAGAACCAGGAATTGCTTAGCTTTGTGAGGAATTGAAATCATGCTGCAAAAGTAAGCAAAACTATCGCGAAAAAGCTATTTCACAAAGATTCTCAAAGAAGTCACAGAGACACACAAAAAAATTAAAAAAACTTGGCGAAGCTCTGTGAAAACTTGGCGAGACTCTGCGTAACCCCACAAATAAATGACAAAAGAACGCATCATATTAGGCATTGACCCCGGAACGACAATTATGGGGTTTGGATTGATAAAAGTCATCAATAAAAAAATGGAATTTTTGCAATTGAACGAACTGCAGCTCTCCAAATACGACAATCATTACCAAAAATTAAAAATCATTTTTGAGCGTACCATAGAATTAATCGAAACGCATCATCCGGACGAAATCGCGATTGAAGCGCCTTTCTTTGGTAAAAACGTGCAGTCGATGTTGAAATTGGGCCGCGCGCAAGGCGTTGCTATGGCCGCCGGACTTTCGAGAGATATTCCGATTACAGAATACGAGCCTAAAAAGATAAAAATGGCCATTACCGGAAACGGAAATGCGAGCAAAGAACAAGTTGCCAAAATGCTGCAACAGCTTTTAGGTTTAAAAGAATTACCAAAAAACCTCGATTCGACAGATGGTTTGGCGGCCGCGGTTTGCCATTTCTTTAACTCTGGAAAAATCGTGGCCGGAAAAAGTTATACGGGCTGGGATGCTTTTGTGAAACAAAATGAAGACAAAATCCGCAAATGAGATAATGTGCCAATTAGAAAATTAGATAATTTATTGAATTAAGATTAACTAATTATATAATTTTCAACATTCCAATATTACATTATCTAATTTTCTAATTGACAAATTATCTAATTAAAAAATGAGCGGTATCTACATTCATATTCCTTTCTGCAAGCAGGCTTGTCATTATTGCGACTTTCATTTTTCGACTTCCATGAAAAAGAAAGAGGAGATGGTTTTGGCTTTGGCCAAAGAAATTACCATTCGAAAAAACGAATCTCAAGGGGAAACTATCGAAACCATTTACTTTGGCGGCGGAACGCCTTCGGTTTTGACTAATGACGAAATCAATTTTTTAATTTCAGAAGTTTATAAAAATTACAGAGTTGCAGAAAATCCCGAAATTACGCTGGAAGCCAATCCGGATGATTTATCGGCAGAAAGAATTCTGGAATTATCAAAAAGTCCGATAAATCGTTTGAGCATCGGAATTCAGTCTTTTTATGAAGAAGATTTGAAAATGATGAACCGCGCTCATAATGCGGCGGAAGCCATAAAATGTTTACAGGAAGCAACGAAATATTTTGATAATATTTCGCTTGATTTGATTTACGGAATCCCGGGAATGAGTGATGAAATGTGGAAACAAAACATTAAAACTGCTTTAAGTTTCGGTATTCCGCATATTTCGAGTTACGCTTTGACGGTTGAACCGAAAACGGCTTTGAGCAAATTAATTCAGACGGGGAAAATCGCTGCGCCACAAGACGAAGCGGCTTCAAATCATTTTATGATTTTGGTTGAAACGCTTCAGCAAAATGGCTTTATTCATTATGAATTATCGAATTTTGGAAAAGAAAATTACTTTTCAAAAAACAATTCCGCGTATTGGCTGGGCAAAAAATATATCGGAATTGGCCCTTCAGCACATAGTTATGACGGTGAAAAAAGAGGATGGAATATTGCCAATAATTCGCTTTATTTGAAATCTATTGAAAATAATGAACTTCCGATTGAAACTGAAATCCTGACAAAATCGGATCGTTATAACGAATATATTATGACGGGATTACGAACGATTTGGGGCGTTTCTTTAGAAAGAATTGAAACTGAATTTGGCTTGGAATATTTGAATTATCTGAAAAAACAATCTCAAAAATTCTTAAGCGACGATTTGCTTTCCGTTGAAAATAATATACTAAAACCAACGCTAAAAGGAAAATTTTTAACGGATGGAATTGCAAGTGATTTGTTTTACTTAAATTTGGAAGACTAAAAATTGAACGCTGATAAAACGGATGCAAGCAACGCTGATAAATCCGTAAAATCTGCGTTAGAATATCCGTAAAATCCTTGTTCCATTATGCTAGCAGTTCTTGACAACAAATATCAAATAGACCTATCAAAACCCATTGATATTTCAATATCGTTAACGAATACAGATGAAAACCCGATTGCCTGGTATATTGAAAAACCGGCAATTGAACCTGTGGTTTTTGGCGATTGGATTGGAAAAGTTTCTGAAGGAAAATCTTCGACAAATTTTAATAATATTTTCTTCAATCCGCATGGTCATGGCACGCATACGGAATGCTTAGGGCATATTACACATGATTTTTACAGCATCAATCAATCTTTAAAACAGTTTTTCTTTTTTGCCAAATTGATTACGGTTGAACCCGAAAAAATGGGTGATGATTTAGTGATTACGAAAGAAAGTATTTCTTCTAAAGATTCGAAATTGCTCGATATGACCCAACCGCAGGCAATTATTATTCGAACTCTTCCCAATCAGGCAGCAAAAAAATCAAGAAAATATTCAAATACAAATCCGCCTTATTTATCTGAAGAAGCTGCGATTTTTATCCGCGAAAGCGAAATACAGCATTTACTGATCGATTTACCCAGTGTTGACAAAGAACATGATGAAGGCAGATTATTGGCGCATAAAGCATTTTGGAATGTAAAAGACACCGTAAATTTAAACGCTGATGCACGCCTGACTGCAACAATCACAGAAATGATTTATGTTGCAGACGAAATTGAAGATGGCACTTATATCCTAAATCTTCAAATTGCTTCGTTTGAAAATGATGCGAGTCCAAGCAAACCTATATTATTTAAGATTTTAGATTCTACTACTGTAAAAATTTAAAATCTGAACCCTAAAATCTACCATTAAAATGATTACTGTTTCGACCGATAAAACCAAACTTGACGTTCCGTTTATTCAAAACTTCTTAAAAGATATTTATTGGGCAGCGCCAAAAAGTTTTGAAGAAGTGCAGACCGTAATTGAGGCTTCTGTGTGTTTCGGGATTTATTTAGATGACAATCAAATTGGCTTTGCGCGTGTTATAACAGATTATGTGGTTTTTGCTTATGTAATGGATGTTTTTATTTCTGAGGAACATCGCGGCAAAGGATATTCGTCGGTTTTAATCGAAAATATGATGAACGAACCTCAATTGAAAAATATTAAACTTTGGCGATTAGCCACCACTGATGCGCATTTTTTATATCAGAAATTTGGTTTTACTGCCTTAGCGCATCCGGAAAAAATGATGGAAAAAAAACAATGATGAAAACAGTTATTAAATTAGAAGAACTTGGTTTATTTATTCTCGGAATCTATTTATTCAGCCTTTTGAGTTTTCAATGGTGGTGGTTTTTGGTACTCCTCTTGTCGCCTGATTTATCGATGCTCGGTTACGTATTTGGAAATAAAAGCGGTGCATTTCTTTATAACATATTCCATCATAAAGGAATTGCGGTTTTACTTTATATTTTAGGATGTTATTTTAAAAATGAAATTTTGCAGTTGGCCGGAATAATCCTATTTTCACATTCGGCAATGGACCGTATTTTTGGTTATGGATTAAAATATGAAAATGGCTTTAAATACACGCATTTAGGAGAAATTGGTAAATAAAATTGTTATGAATTTAGAAATGTATTATGAATATTGTCTTTCTAAAAAAGGCGTCAGCGAACATTTTCCTTTTGATGAAGATACTTTAGTTTTTAAAGTTGGGGGCAAAATGTTTGCTTTATCATCATTATCTCAGTGGGAAAAAAATGAGCCTTCTGTCAATTTAAAATGTGATCCGGAGCGCGCAGAAGAGCTCAGGGCCGAATATGATGAAATAAAACCTGGTTTCCATATGAGCAAAGTGCATTGGAATACGATTTCCCTTAACGGAAGTTTATCGACGGCTTTTATAAAAGAATTAATCGATCATTCGTATGAATTGGTTTTCAAAAGTTTGACAAAGAAAATTCAGAATGAAATTATCGAATTAGAAAATTAGGCATTACATTTGCACGGTAAGATAAAAACTTAACACCCCAATCAATTTGCAACTTAGCAACTTATAGCATCATGAAAGAACAATTTAAAAAATTTCTGAACGAAGAACAAGACCCAAAAGCGATTGAAAAAATCACCTCAAAACTCAATGATTTATTGATGAAAGGTGAAGAAGTTGGATACATAGCGGTTCAAAAAAAACCGGCAATTACTGTTTTTCCTGACAGCATTGTTTTAACAAACAAACGAATCATTATTTGTCAACCTAAAAATTTAGGTCTATCGATGGATTTTACAGATTATACTTGGGATAATATTGCGGGTGCTTTTGTAAAAGAAAATATTTTAGGATCAGAATTTTCATTTAATACCAATACCGATTTATCAATTTCGATTGATTATATTCCGAAAATTCAGGCTAGAAAAATTTATACTTACGCTAAAGAACAATTAGATTTAATAAAAAATCCAATTGTGGCCGAAACGCCAATCGTAGAAACTGCGCAAGTTATTGAGGAGGAAGATGATATTGAAGACGAAGTTGAAGAAGTAGAAACTGAAGAAGTAACTAGTTTTGCAGAAATTCTTCCGGCTGTTACTCCAACTTATACTGAAACTTTTGAGCCAATTCAGCAGCCTGCTCCAGCTTCAACCGGAGATCGCAAATTAAGCGAATTATCTAAAGAAGAACTTTTTGATAAATTACAGAACTACAAAAAACTCCTTGATAACGGATTAATCCTGCAAGGCGAATACGATGCTTATAAAAAAGAGATATTGAGCTACATGTAAGTCTTAAAGTAGTCGAAAGTCGAAAGTCTTAAAGTCTTAAAGTTTTGACTTTGTCTAAAATATAAAAGCCAGAATAGAATTTTCTATTCTGGCTTTTTGGTTTTTCATACTTTCGCCTTTTGACTTTAAGACTTTTGACTTTAAGACTTTCGACTTTAAGACTTTACAACTTTACAACTTTCGACTTATAAAGTAGCTTTCTGTTTTTCTACAAAACTATTTGATTGCAGTTCTAATAACTCGGTTGCATTTTTGCGCTGCAGATCGTATAAACTTTTATCCTCGGAAATATCGGCATACACTCTGTCGTGCATTTGGGCACTGGTCTTTTTGAGCAATTCTCGTTGGTATTTATTTTGTTCCAATGTGGCTTTCATTGCCGTTTCAGCTTCTTCTTGCTTAAAATCAAATTCGCCTTTTGGAGCTAATAATTTTGCTATAATAGGAGAAGTTTCGATTGCCAAAAACAACAGCATTATAAAAAATGAAGGCAGCCAGGGCAGTTTATTCAATGCGTTTATCCTTGCCATTAACCCGTCGAAACCTTCAATAATGGGCTGTGTCTGCGATACTTTTTTATCTAAGTCAGACTGAAGCTGTAGTCCTGCTTTTTCTTTCTCAGCGATTTTTGCCTCGTTAGCTGTTTTTAGAGCGGCGAATTCTTTTAAAGAGGCATCGTGTTTTTCTCTTTTCTCTTTATAAACGGGGCCTTTACCCAGTTTTTTAGTTCCTGCAGTTCCTTCGGCTTCAGTAATATAAGTGGAGTATAAAGCGTTTACTTCTTTTTCTTTCTTCAGAATATCCGCTTTTAAAGACGCAATCTCCGCTTTGTTTTTATCTAAATCTGATTTAAAATAAGTGCCAATTTGTTTTTTATTGGCCAATTCCATTTCGTTTTTTTCTTTCAATAAAACGGTATTGATTTCTTTTTCGAAAATTTTAATTTCCAATGGTTTCGAAATTACGATGGCAATAATAATCGCCAGTAAAATTCTGGGAGTCGCCTGCAGAAATTCATCCATAAAACGATCTCTTTTTTTGATTGTCGAAACGATAAATCGGTCTAAATTAAAAATAAGTAAACTCCATACAAATCCGAAAATCAGAGCAGGATAAATAGAATCAAAAACAGTAAAAAGCGCATAAGCACTGGCCAGAAAAGCCATAACTGCAGTAAAAAAAACAGTGGCGCCAATACCAACATATTTGGTTTGCTCGCCTTCTGCGCAGCCTTCGAGCAAATCTCGGTCGGCGCCAGAACAAAGAATAAAAAATTGTTTTAACATGATTGATGATTTTTGATTGATTGATACGGCAAATTTAACGCCAAAAATTGAAATCTGATGTAAATAGTTGATTTGTTTTTACCTGAACCTCAATTATTTGAAACTGATATATTATTTAAACATTAATAACAGGCGATTTAAAAAGACCAATCATAACAGTAAGTTAATTTTTTTAAAGGGTTTTAGTAATACTAAGGTTCTAGTTTCGCAATCAAAATCAAACTAAAACACACAATGAAGAAAATTTATTTATTACTAACGTTTATGTTATTAGCCTTTTCAGGTTATGCTCAAAAAGCGATAATATCAGGAAAAGTATTAGATAGCGACGACAAACTTCCGTTACCGGGAGCAATGATTCAGATTGTAGGCGAAAACAAATATACCGTTTCAGACTACAATGGACGTTTTGAATTATTAAATATTAATGTTGGAACTTATAAGGTTCAGGTAAAATATATAGGATACGAATCCATTACTCAAGAAATTACGGTTGAACAAGGAAAAAACAACGTTCTTGATTTTGCACTAAAAACTTCAGGAACAGAGTTGAATGAAGTTGTGGTGGGAGACATTTTAAAAGGTCAGGCCAAAGCTTTGAATCAACAAAAAAACAGCAAAAATATCGGAAACGTAATTTCATCTGATCAGGTGGGTCGTTTTCCTGATGCCAATGTTGGAGACGCTTTAAAACGTGTTCCGGGTATCACCATGCAAAATGACCAAGGTGAAGCGCGTAACATTATTATTAGAGGTTTAGCGCCGTCTTTGAACTCAGTAACGTTAAATGGCGACAGAATTCCATCTGCCGAAGGAGATAATAGAAATGTGCAAATGGATTTGATTCCTTCTGATATGATTTCAACTATAGAAGTCAACAAAACACTGACTTCAGACATGGATGCAGATGCTATTGGAGGCTCTGTAAATTTAGTGACAAGAGCGACTCCAAACGGACAAAGAATTTCGGCAACTCTTGCGGGTGGTTATATGCCAATTCGCGAAAATGCCACTTACACAGCAGGTTTAGTTTACGGAAATCGTTTTTTTGACAATAAGTTAGGAGCTGTTTTCAGCGGCTCATATAATAATGTCGATTATGGTTCTGATGATGTTGAAAATGAATGGGTAAAAGATGAATTTGGAAACGAATTTCTGCAGGCATCTGAAATTAGAAAATATGATGTACAGCGTATTCGCCGCAGCGGATCTGTAGCTTTAGATTATAAATTTGATGAAAACAATACCATTTTTGCCAATGCCATTTACAACTGGCGAGATGATAGAGAAAACCGTTTCAGAACCACTTATGATGATATTGAAGCTATTTATGATGGTGAAAACATTACAGGTTTTGAAGGCCGTGTAAAACGTCAGACAAAAGGCGGTGTTGACAGTGACAGAAATAAAAACAGAAGATTAGAAGATCAGCGTGTTCAGAATTACTCAATTCGCGGTGAACACTTAATCAACTCAAAGTTAGATTTAGACTGGTCTGCCAATTATGCAAAAGCCAGAGAATATCGTCCGGGAGAGCGTTATATCGAATACCGTCAGAAAGGTTTAGAAATGACCGAAGATTTATCTGATTTGAAATTCCCTTTAATTACAACAGCAGGAGAATCTTTAGATGAGTTCGAATTTGATTCGGTTACTGAAAATACAGATGAAACCAGCGAAAGTGAATTTGGTGCAAAAGTAAACATCCGTTTTCCGTTCACTATAATTCCTTCTCAAAAAGGAAGATTGAGAACTGGTTTGAGACTTCGCCTGAAAGAAAAAGAAAGAAACAATAACTTCTACTCTTACGAGCCAATTAATGACGGAATGGAATTATTATCCGGAATTCCAACAAGTTCTTTTACGGGAGAAGGATTTAATCCGGGAAGCAAATATGTACCGGGAACTTTTGCGTCAGCAGGTTTCTTAGGAAGTTTAGATTTAAACAATGCTTCATTATTTGATAAAGAAGCCAATCCTGCAGAATATTTGGCGGTAAATTATAATGCTAAAGAAAACATATATGCCGCTTATGTAAGATGGGATCAGGATTTTAATGATAAATTATCTATGGTTTTAGGTTTCCGTCTAGAGAATACTCATATCGATTATACCGGAAACCGTGTTTTAGATGAGGAAGAATTAGAAAGCCAGATCAATAATACAAATTCTTATACGAACTTACTGCCAAGTATTTCGTTTCAATATAATGCGACTAAAGATTTAGTTTTAAGAGCTGCGGCAACAACAGCTTTGGCAAGACCTAATTATTATGCCTTGGCTCCGTATGTAAATAATATTGCTGCCGATAAAGAAATTACAGCCGGAAATCCTGATCTTGATGTAACCTATTCTTACAACTATGATTTCATGGCTGAGAATTATTTCAAATCAGTTGGATTAATTTCGGGAGGTGTTTTTTACAAGAAATTAAATGATTTCATTTACAATTACAGCGATAATCAATATACCGATGCAAAATTTGCAAATGATTTCCCTAACCAGATCAATCCAATTCCAGCTGGTGAAAACTGGTCATTTGTTCAGTCAAGAAACGGAGATAATGTGGATGTTTATGGTTTTGAAGTGGCACTGCAACGCCAGTTAGATTTTCTTCCGGGTAAATTTTTGAAAGGATTTGGTATTTATTTGAATTACACGTACACAAAATCGAAAGCAAAAGGAATTGCCGATGAAGATGGAAATGAAAGAAACGATATCAGTCTGCCGGGAACAACGCCACACATGTTTAACGGATCTTTATCTTGGGAAAACAAACGTTTTTCTGCCAGAATCTCAACTAATTTCACCTCTGATTATTTAGATGAATTAGGTTCAGAATCGTATAAAGACAGTTATTACGACAAGCAGTTTTTCTTAGATGCCAATGCTTCGTACAAAATTACATCGCACCTTCGCGTTTTTGCCGAAGCTAATAATTTAACAAACCAGCCTTTGCGTTATTACCAGGGCGTTCAGGCGCACACTAAACAAGCAGAATATTACCAGGCGAGATACAATTTCGGTTTGAAGTTTGACTTGTAATAATCCCATTTATAAAATTCTTACATTAGACAGAACTTAGCGGTTCTGTCTAATTGTATTAAATAAAAATCATAATGAAAAATAAATCTTTAATCGCTTTTTTACTTTTAAGTGTTTTATTGACAGCCTGTAAAGATGATAAATTAGCGCCAGTTGCTGCAAATGCCGTAAAACCAACAACAGTTACAGAACCTTTGCCTCATGATACGGATGATCCCTCTATATGGATTCACCCAACGGATGCTTCTAAAAGTATTATCGTAGGAACAGATAAAGATACAGACGGCGGTTTATATGCTTTTGATTTAAAAGGAAAAATAGTTGCCAAATCAGAAGTTTTAAAACGACCAAACAATGTTGATATCGCTTACGGCTTGTTAATTGACGGAAAAAAAATTGATGTTGCCGTAACTACAGAACGCGAAACGAATAAATTAAGGATCTTTAGTCTGCCTGATTTAAAGGCAATTGACAACGGCGGAATTCCAGTTTTTGAAGGTCAGGAATTGCGTGACCCAATGGGAATTGCGTTGTACACGCGCCCCGGCGATCACAAAATTTTTGCTGTTGTAGGCAGAAAATCCGGGCCATCGGGAAGTTATTTGTGGCAGTATGAACTTTCAGGAAACGGAAAATTCGCTGCTGCAAAAGTGGTTCGTAAATTTGGCAATTACAGCGGAAAAAAGGAAATTGAAGCTATTGCAGTGGACAACGAATTGGGAACGGTTTTATACTGCGATGAACAATTCGGAATCAGGAAATACAAAGCTGATCCGGCTTTAAATGACAATAAAGAATTAGCTATTTTCGGAAAAACTGGTTTCAAAGCTGACAATGAAGGGATTGCCATTTATAAAAAAACAGATTCTACAGGATATATCTTAATATCAAATCAGCAGGCAAACACTTTTATGGTGTATCCCAGAGAAGGTGCAAAAGGAAATCCGAACCATTATCCGTTATTGGCTGAAATTCCAACTTCGACAATCGAATGTGATGGCGCTGACGTTACCAATATAAACTTAGGCGGCCCATATAAAAACGGACTTTTTGCTGCCATGAGCAACGGAATGACTTTTCATTATTATGCCTGGGATTTGATGCAGAAACGTATCGACGAAGCTAAGAAGTAATTTTTGTTTCAGTTTGCGCGTGTAACCTGAAACAAAAAACTTAAAACAAAAAAAGCTGTTCATCACTGAACAGCTTTTTTCCTTTGAATTAATATCCTCTTATTCTGTAATCGGTGCGCCCGCCAGGATTTCAGCATTGGCAAATTCTTCAAATTTGGCGAAATTAGCTTTGAATTTCTGTGCTAGTTCTATTGCTTTTTTATCGTATAAATCCTTGTCTTCCCACGTATTTCTAGGGTTTAAAATTTCTTCTGGAACGTTCGGGCAGGATTGTGGTTTTGCAATTCCAAATACCGCGTGATTTTTATACGCTACATTGTCCAATTCACCGTTTAAAGCCGCGGTAATCATGGCGCGGGTGTATTTTAGTTTCATTCGTGTTCCCGTTCCGTAGGCGCCGCCAGTCCAGCCAGTATTGATTAACCAAACTTTTACGTCGGCATCTTTCATCTTTTTAGTCAGCATTTCAGCATAACGCGTTGGATGCAAAGGCATAAATGGTGCTCCAAAACAAGCCGAAAAATTAGGCTGTGGTTCTGTAACTCCTGCTTCTGTACCAGCCACTTTTGCCGTATATCCTGAGATAAAATGGTAAGCTGCCTGCCCTGGAGTTAATTTAGATATTGGAGGCAGAATTCCGAAAGAATCAGCCGTTAAGAAAAATATATTTTTAGGGTTATGACCGATAGAACCCGGCTGAATGTTATCAATATGCGTTATTGGATAACTTACACGGGTATTGGGAGTGATTGAAACATCATCATAATCAACTTCGTCTGTACCGGGTTTAAAAACCACATTTTCAAGAAGCGCTCCTTTTTTGATCGCTCTAAAAATATCCGGTTCATTTTCTTCGGTTAAATTAATCACTTTTGCATAACAACCGCCTTCAAAATTAAAAACAGTATTTTCAGCAGTCCAGCCGTGTTCATCGTCACCGATTAATTTACGATTCGGATCAGCCGATAAAGTCGTTTTTCCTGTTCCTGATAATCCAAAGAAAATAGCAGTATCACCCTCTTCGCCAACATTGGAGCTGCAGTGCATAGGAAGTGTGTTTTCGAAAACCGGCAGAATGAAATTCAAAGCAGAGAAAATCCCTTTTTTCATTTCTCCCGTATAACCTGTACCGCCAATCAGCGCTACTTTTTTAGTAAAATCAAGAATAGCAAAATTAGACTGACGTGTCCCGTCTACTGCAGGATCTGCCATAAAACTTGGAGCGCAGATTACAGTCCATTCTGGAGTAAAATTATTTAATTCTGACTCCTCTGGTCTTAAAAACATATTGTAACAAAACAAGTTTGACCATGCTGTTTCTGTTACTACACGAACGTTTAATCTATAATTGACATCTGAACAAACATAAGAATCACGTACAAAGACTTCTTTATTAGATAAAAAATGGGTGACTTTGTTATATAATTTTTCAAAAGCCTCAGATGAAAAAGGAATATTTACATTTCCCCACCAAACTTGATCCTGCGTAATACTATCTTTTACAATAAAGCGATCCTGTGGAGACCTTCCTGTAAATTCACCAGTATTAATAGCCAATGCTCCCGTAGAGTTCTCAACACCTTGGCCTGACTGCAAAGTAATCGCATGCAATTCATCTGCAGACAATTGGTACCGAACCGTTGCATTTTCAATTCCTAATTCTTTCAGCGAAATCGATTGCGTGAAAACTGTGTTACTGTCCATAAATTTTTAGTTGTGTGTAATATTTTTAAAAGAATATAAAATTATAGATTCGTTCTTATTTTCTTCAAAGACTTAAATTTCACTTTTATTATAGTAAAAAAGTAAAATTTAACTTTTAAAAGTATAAAAACAAAAAAACAACTTCATCTAATTTGTTTCCTATAATCCCATACAATGAATTTGTTATATTTTTTATCCTTTCGTCCAAAAAACAAAATAAATTCACATAAATAAGATTATATGTTATTTATGAGACAAAATTAAAGATTAATTTTTAGATAAAATTTTTTATTCGGGATTTTATGATTTTCTCTTCAAAATCGTAAGAAATAATACTGCCCAGGCAATAATTAATAACAAACCACCTAAAGGAGTTGCGAATACGATAATTTTGAAATCGAAAAGTGTAAGATTTTTAGTGGCTAATAAATAGATGGAGCCACTAAAAAGAAGCACGCCTGCAACAACTAAATTATAGATTGTTTTTAAAGTTTTTTCAGCGATATCTTTTCGGGTTGAAAGGAAAAATAAAAAGAAAGCATGATACATTTGATAACGCACTCCCACTTCAAAAGTATTCAATTGTTCTACATCTAAATATTTCTTCAATAAATGGGCGCCAAATGCTCCTAAAATAATAGCTGTCATTCCGATAAAAGCTCCTGTTAAAACGATTCTTCTTTTCATATTTTCTAGACTTTCAATTTTTAAGCAAAAATACTTCAATACAATTTAAAAAGCATTTTACGCGCACTATTTTTTTAGTTAAAAGAAAATGTCTTTTTTTTTAGATTTGAATCCAATTCAATGAAGTTTTTCAAATATAAATTGTTATATATATAACAATTAAATATATTTGTGTTAAATATTTAAAGTATGAGAAGTGTTTTAATAATTGGAGCCGGTAGATCAGCGTCGTCCTTAATACTATATCTGTTGTCAAAATCAGAAAGTGAAAACCTGCACCTTATTGTGGCTGACCTTTCATTGGCTTTGGCCGAAAAAAAGACACAGCATCACCCAAACGCCACTCCAATCGCTTTAAATATTTTTGATACTGTAGAAAGAAAGTCGGCAATTGCAAAAGCCTCTATTGTAATTTCAATGCTTCCGGCCCATCTGCATATTGAAATTGCCCAAGATTGTTTAGCATTTAAAAAACATCTGGTAACAGCGTCCTATATAAGCGACGCCATGTCTGCACTTGATGAGGAGGCTAAAAAGAACAATTTGATTTTTATGAATGAAATTGGTCTTGATCCCGGAATCGACCACATGAGCGCCATGAAAGTTATTGATGAAATCAGGGAAAAAGGCGGTAATATGCTGCTTTTTGAATCGTTTTGCGGTGGATTGGTAGCTCCTGAATGTGACAATAATCTGTGGAATTATAAATTTACCTGGGCACCCAGAAACGTAGTTTTAGCTGGTCAGGGCGGCGCGGCAAAATTTATTCAGGAAGGTACATATAAATACATTCCGTATGGAGCTTTATTCCGCCGGACTGAATTTCTTGAAGTGGAGGGTTACGGCAAATTTGAAGCTTATTCGAACCGGGATTCATTAAAATACCGATCGATTTATGGTTTAGATGATATTTTGACTTTGTATCGGGGAACGATCAGAAGGGTTGGTTTTTCGAAAGCGTGGAATATGTTTGTGCAATTAGGAATGACCGACGATAGTTATATTATGGAAGGTTCAGAAGACATGAGCTATCGGGAATATGTCAATTCTTTTCTGCCCTATCACCCAACAGATTCTGTCGAAATAAAAATGCGGCTGATCTTAAAAATCGATCAGGATGATATTATGTGGGACAAACTTTTAGAATTGGATTTGTTTAATGCCAATAAAAAAGTGAATTTACTTAACGCTACTCCGGCACAGATTTTAGAAAAAATATTATCTGACAGCTGGACATTAGAACCTGATGACAAAGATATGATTGTCATGTACCACAAATTTGGTTATGAACTGAATGGAGAAAAAAAGCAGATCGATTCGAAAATGGTCTGTACCGGCGACGATCAAACCTATACAGCGATGGCAAAAACAGTGGGATTGCCCGTTGCGATGGCCACATTATTGATTTTGAACGGAAAAATTACTACTCCAGGCGTACAGCTTCCTACAAAAAAAGAAGTTTATCTGCCAATTTTAAAAGAATTAGAAGAGTATGGTGTTGTTTTTAATGAACAATCTATGCCTTATTTTGGATATAATCCGGACTTGTTTTAGTTCGTATTTTCAGCTTAGTTTGAGAATTTTTTTTAGTTTTTTATTTTTATCCGCTTCTCTGATGCAAGAGAAGCGGATTTTTTTTTGAAGGTGCAAAGTGAAAAAGAGACAAAGGTATAGAGATTTTCCTCCTTTGAGTTAGACTCACTGCAGTGCGTCTCTACAAAATCTCAGAACCTTAGCACCTCAGCAACTTAGAATCTTAAAAATTACTGTGCCGATTGAATGGTTATTGGCAAATTATACAGAACACGAACTGGCTGTCCATTCTGAGTTCCCGGACTCCATTTTGGAGAAAGTTTCAAAACACGGATTGCCTCATCGCCCACTCCGTACCCTAAATCTTTGATTATCTTGAATTCTGAAAGCGAACCGTCTGTTTCAATCATAAATTCCATATATACTTTCCCTTGAATTTTATTTGCACCCGTTTCTGCTGGTACTTTAAAATTTTTTCCAACAAATTTGTAGAACTCCAAAATTCCGCCTGGATATTCAGGTTGCTTATCGATTTCGTTTACAGTTGCTGCGGTTTCTTTTTCTGGCGTTTTTTGAGTTTTACTTTTACGTGCATCTTCACTAGCCATAATTGTTATGGTTCCACCATCACGAACTTTATTTTCACTATACGCGTTATCATAACCTTCGGCAGTAAACAATGTTACCTGATAACTTTGCGGAAACTTCTTGCTTCTGGCGTTTTTATGCACAAAACTATTAAAGTAAGAAACAAAATTACTTGCCTTATACTCATTTAAATCGGAATTAGGAACATGTTTACCATCAATCCAAACAGCATAATTTTCACTGTTTTTAAAACCCTCATATTCCTTTGAATCAGGAGATTTTTTAGCGAGAGATGGCGGAGGCGGGATTAGCTTTTTTTCCTGATTTGTTAATTCAGAGAACTTTTTTTCAACGAAAACATTATTGCCTTTATTTTTGAAAACAAAGTTAGTATTGGCGTAATATTTATCGAAAGACGAAGCGTTTTGTGTTTTTTTGTTTCCTGCATCCGTTTTAATTTCTTGAGCAATAGTTTCTACGCATAAGAGAAACATTAAACCAATAACAACGGGCAAGGCAGCAATTTTCTTTAGAAACGCTGTGTTTTTTGACGTTCTTTTTTTCATCATAATTAATCGTTTTTTTGTTACTAAATAATTCAAATTACTGGCCAAGTAAATCGTTTGACTTCCATTTGCCTTATTTAAAAGCAGATTTTGATAAAATGGAACATCGTTATAAGTTTTCACAATTTCTTGATCAGCAAGAAATTCGTGATTGAGCTGTATTGCTTTTTTATAAAATAAAAAGACTGGATTAAACCAAAAAACGGTCTTTAAAAACTCCACAAACAAAATATCTAATGTGTGTTTTTGAGTTACATGAACTAACTCATGCGTGTATAATTCGGCTTCAATATTTTTGGTTTTAAAATCATCCGCATTAATAAAAATGTAATTCAAGAAAGTATACGGCAGGATTTTTTCTTCTACCAAAACCAATTTCGAATTTTTAAAATCTACTGAAGGATTACTGCTTATTTTAGATTTAAAGTTTTTAATATTTCTTCCAAATCTTAGTGCCAATATTAAAGTCACTAATGCATATAAACTCCATAAGAAAATCAATTTATAATTGGTTTCTTCAGCAACATTTTGCATCTGCATTATTGGCTGATTTACAACAAACTGACTTGTAGGATTTGCCGGAATTTCTTTGATTACTTCAAATGTAACAAAAGGAATAATTAATGAAATTACGATTGAAAAAAGCAAATAAAATCTATTAAACTGATGCATCTTCTCTCTTTCTAATATCAAATGATAAAAGACAAGAAAGACGCTTAAAGCCACGGTTGATTTTATAAGAAAGTCTGTCATTTTTTCTTTTTTTGAAGTTTAAAATCCATTCATTAACTGATTCCCAAATATTTTATATGCTGCTGATGCGATAGAAAAATTTAATTGCCTAATTCAATAGTAATAGGATGTCTTGGCAGACACTTATAATTTTATGAATTCAACTATTTTATTTGCAATTTCATTTTGTCCATTTTCGCTAACCAAATAATTTCTGTCATTTTCATTTGTTAAATAGCCAATTTCTACTAATAATGCAGGGCATTTTGAGTTTTTAAGCACATAATAGTTTGCATCTTTAACCTTTCCTTTAGCAAGTTTTTCATTGGAGATTTTATCAACTAAATTTTCAGCGCTTTCTTTTGATTTTTTATAAAACCCATTTTGTTTTGAAACATAGGCATTTACTCCATTTTGATTCAGATTTTTCGAACTATTTACATGCAAAGAAATTACCAAGCTCGGGTTTATCTTGTTTATTTTCGCTACTCTTTCACTTAATTCTACAAAACTATCGTCGTTTCTAAGCAAAATAATTTCAATTTCATCTTTGCTATTCAGCCTGCTTATTTTTTTAGCAATATTTTCCACAATTTTCTTTTCTTGCTCGGCACCTATTTGTGCTCCAGTATCTTCCCCGCCATGTCCAGCATCAATTACTATAGTCTTTTTGCTGCCCAACGGTAATGGTTTGAAAGCAAATAATAAAAATAGTGTCAAAATCCCTAAAACAGCAAAAGATTTCATTACTAAAGTTCTTGTTTTCGAAGTGATTTTTGTCATCATGATAAGTCGTTTTTTTGTTGATAAAAAATTGAAATTACTAGCCAGATAAATGGGCTGTGAAGTACTTAATTTATTGAGTAAAAGCTTTTGATATAAACAAACATCATTGTGGGCCCTTATTACATTTTCATCTGCCAAAAACTCGTGATTAAGCTGCATAGCTTTTTTGTAAAAAATAAAAATAGGATTGAACCAAAACAATGTTTTCAAAATTTCTATAAAAATCACATCAAGAGTATGTTTTTGCTTTACATGGGCAATTTCATGCGTAAACAATTCTTGTTCTATTAGTCCATTTTCAAAATCATTTTGATTTATGTAAATGGAATTCCAAAAAGAATAAGGCAAAGTTTCTTCTGAGAGTAAAACCATTCTTATATTTTGATGCACAATGATTTTAGACACTTTAGCCTTGGATGTGATTCTGTAAATATTTTGAATAAATCGATAGCTTAGTATTAAAGTTATTGCGACATAAGTTATCCATAATAGAGAAAGCCAATAATTAGTTTGTTCTACTGTGTTTATACCTATCACTTCTTCCTGAATTGGAAGCGTGTTTGCCGTTAGGGTCTGAAACTTAATCACATTATTGTACGCAATAGGAATATCTTGTTGAATTTCAAAAGATATAAAAGATACTCCTATTGAAAACAATAAACTGACTAATAAAAAGTACCTGTTGAAGCGAAACATTTTTTCTTTTTGCAAGAATAAATGGTACACAACCAAAAGAATACTTAAGCTAATCGTTGATTTGACAAGAAAGTCTATCATTTTTTCTTTTTTTGAATTTCCGAGTCGATTATTTTTTTAAGATCTTCCAATTCTGAAGCAGATAGATTTGTTTCGGTTGTAAAAAACGAAGCAAATTGTGAGGCCGAATTATTAAAAAAATTGCTGATTAATCCGTTTACGTGTTTTGAAAAATAAGCCGTCTTTTTTACCAACGGATAATATTCACGAGAATTTCCGAATTCATTGTAAGCCACAAATTTCTTATCAATCATTCGTTTTAAAAGCGTTGCAACGGTTGTCGTTGCCGGTTTTGGTTCCGGATACGCTTCGAGCAAATCTTTCATAAAAGCTTTTTCAAGCTTCCAGAGATGCTCCATTAATTGTTCTTCTGAGTTTGTTAATTGCATTTTTTGAGTTTCTAAGTTGCTAAGGTTAAATTCTTTATTCTTTATTCTTTATTCTTTATTCTTTATTCTTTATTCTTTATTCTTTATTCTTTATTCTTTCCTCCGAGATCAATTCGCCTTTATTGTACTTTTTAATTTCGGTTAATTTCCCTTTTTCTGAATAGAATTTCCAATTTCCAAAATAAAACCAATGCGTTTCTGCAGCATTGACTTCTATCTTTGTTTTTCCTTTTGATTGTATTTTTCCGTTTTCATAATAATATGTTACCGTACAAACTCCTTTTTTGTATTTCTCCGTTTTGTAGATTTTTCCGTTGATGTAGGATTTCCACTTTTTAACCGGTTGATCGTGTTTGTAATATTCGAACGATTTGTATGTTGTGCTGTCTTGTTTATAATTATCAATCCAAACGCCTTCTTTTTTATGATCAATCTTTTGATTGATTGGTTTGCTTTTACATCCTGAAAGCACAATTCCGCAAAACAATAAAACAAATATTGGACGCATATTTTTGATTTTACCTCTACATTTATAGATGCTACTCTACAAATGTAGATATTAATTTTTAATGTGCAAGTTTTTTTTGAAAAAAGGTTTTTAGGCTTTTTTTGAATAGGCTCCAGCTTTAGCTGGGGTTTATCATAGATTGTTGAGAAATGGCTTTAGCCAAATTAGGTTTTGAGAATAAAAAATCCGGCTAAAGCCATTTCATTTTTCTAAAACCCCCAGCTAAAGCTAGGGGCTATTCAATTTAATGCTAAAACCTTTGTCGCTTTGAGTCTTTCCTGTGAGTTAAGAGACAACGCCCATAAAAAAAATCCGCTCATTTCTGAACGGATTTTATATTATTTAAAACTTTGTGTCTTAGTGCATTTGTGCCAAAGTGGTACAACCTTACTTACTTAATTCCACAAAATATTTGTAAAACAACGGAATAGTTTCGATTCCTTTTAAGTAATTGAAGATTCCGAAATGTTCGTTTGGCGAGTGAATCGCGTCACTGTCCAGTCCGAAGCCCATAAGGATGGTTTTGCTTTTTAATTCTTTTTCGAATAAAGCCACAATCGGAATACTTCCGCCGGAACGAACCGGAATTGCGGGAACTCCAAAAGTTTCTGTATAAGCTTTATTTGCTGCCTGATATCCTATGCTGTCAATTGGCGTTACATATCCCTGACCTCCGTGATGCGGTGTCACTTTTACGGTAACTCCAGCCGGTGCAATACTTGTGAAATGTTTGGTGAAAAGTTCTGTAATTTCTACCCAATCCTGATTTGGAACCAAACGCATTGAGATTTTAGCAAATGCTTTGCTCGCAATAACGGTTTTGGCCCCTTCGCCCTGATATCCGCCCCAGATTCCGTTTACGTCAAGCGTAGGACGAATTGAGTTGCGTTCGTTGGTTACATATCCTTTTTCGCCGTAAACATCGTTTAAGGCCAAAGCATTTTTATATTTTTCTAAACTAAAAGGCGCTTTTGCCATTTCGGCTCTTTCATCTGCAGATAATTCCTGAACTTTATCGTAGAATCCCGGAATCGTAATATGATTGTCTTCGTCATGCAATGAAGCGATCATTTTTGCCAGAATATTTATTGGATTCGCCACTGCTCCACCGTATAAACCTGAATGCAAATCACGATTTGGACCTGTAACTTCAACCTCAACATAACTCAAACCACGTAAACCTGTCGTAATCGATGGCTGTTGATTGGAAATCATTCCGGTATCTGAAATTAAAATAACATCGTTTTTCAGTTTTTCCTGATTGCGTTCTACAAACCAGGCCAAACTTGCTGAACCCACTTCTTCTTCGCCTTCGATCATGAATTTTACGTTGCAAGGCAAAGTATTCGACTGTACCATATATTCCAACGCTTTTACGTGCATGTACATTTGTCCTTTGTCATCGCAGGCTCCACGCGCGAAGATTGCTCCTTCGGGGTGAATTTCGGTTGTTTTAATTACGGGTTCGAATGGCGGCGATGTCCATAATTCCATTGGATCTGGCGGCTGCACATCATAATGGCCGTAAACTAAAACTGTTGGTAAATTGGGGTCGATTATTTTCTCTCCGTAGATAATTGGATAACCCGGAGTATCGCAAACTTCGACTAAATCGCATCCTGCTTTCGATAAACTTTCTTTTACAGCCTCAGCAGTATCAATAACATCTTGTGAGTATGCAGTGTCAGCACTTACCGACGGAATTTTTAATAATTCGATCAATTCACTGATAAACCGATCTTTATGTTGTTGAACGTATGACTTTATATTTTCCATTTATATGATTTTTATAGAATTTCAAAAATACAAAAAAGAGAATTAATATTTTTTTTCAAAATTGCTTTGAAAATTCGAACTTATGCTTATCTTTGCACCCACAATTGAGCGGATATGGTGAAATTGGTAGACATGCCAGACTTAGGATCTGGTGCCGCAAGGCGTGTAGGTTCGAGTCCTATTATCCGCACTGAAAAAAGCTTCTGAGATAACTCAGGAGCTTTTTTGTTTTTGGGATGTTTTTAATTGTGTCAAACACTCTTTTAAATATTAAAAAAACTCATAAGAATCTTTTCTATATTTGGTAAACTATGAATGGGTAACACTCTAATTAACTTCTTTTAAAATGCTAAATCTAAAATCTATACAATCTATTAGAATAAAAATTCTTGCTGAAAGAACTAAAATCGAAATAACTTCTGCGACAGGTTTTTTATGTGAATACAAAGAAAAATTATTCCTTATCACTAATTGGCATGTAGTTAATGGAAAAAATAATTTTACTAAAGAACTTTTAGATAAAAAACATGGCGCATTACCAGGTTTTCTAGACCTACAATTAACCTATACACAACAAGCGAAAGATGATAATTTCAATACTTTCCTACTTCCTTTTGAACAGCCACTTTTCTATTACAACTCAGATGAAGATTTTTATGACGAAAGTAAACCTTTATGGATTGAACATGACAGAAAAAATGAAATAGACGTAGTTGCTATAGATTTAACACAATTTAAAAATTTATCTTCATTACCAGGTTTTAAATTGGCGACATATAAGATAGAAGAGGAAATTGCATATTCCCAGTACACAACTGGCATTTCAGTTATGGATAAGGCATTTATAATAGGATTTCCTCTAAGCTCTGGAGTCTCTCCAAATGAATACCCTATTTACAAAGGAGCTACAATAGCAAGTGAAGTGAAAAACAACGATGAACCTCCAATTATTTTTATTGATGGAAAAACCAAAAGTGGTATGTCTGGATCTCCTGTTATTTTAAAACATGAATTTTCAGGGTCTCCCGAAGGTGATGCACTTTTTGGAAAAACTCAACTTATCGGAGTATATTCCGGAAGAGAAAGCACTTCTCCTGACTTAACAGAAGCTGAATTAGGAATAGTATGGAAACTTAAGCAATGTTTATTGCCCATTCTAGAAAAAGCAATTAAGAAATAATTTGATGCATTGAGCAAATAAAAATTATCTTTAATCTGATTTAATTCCAATCCTAGGATTCTATATTAAAAAACTTAGAATTATTTTGAATATTATTCTACTTCTTTAATATTAAATGAAGAATCAAATTTTATTATATCTGTTTGAATATCCAAACCTCCATAACTGTTTTTTGCTCTATATTTGTGTTTTACGTAGTAATAAGCAATATATTTACTTCGCAAGTTCCTTTCAGTTTTTTCACGAGTTAATTCCCATTCCTTTTTTATATCATTTTGTTTGATATTATCTGCTTCATAAACTCTGATAGTTTCTAGGCAATCTTCAATTTCAACTTCTTTACCTCCTATTCCTTTAAATTCTTTTATTTTTTCCTTACGCTGGAGTATCACAGAATTATTTTTTTCAATTTCTTTATTTATTGAATTTAAAGCTACAGGAATTTCTTCTAACAATTTTGCGCTCATATCTCCAAGAGTTTCGGTAGATAAGACAGTTAAAGTCATTAGCTGACAACTAGAAGGGTCTTTTAAATGTTCTTTATTATATTTTAAAATTGATTTTTTCATAGATAATTTAATATCTATTTTTTTTTGTCCAAAGGCAAAGAAATTAAACATTAAAAAAAATAATAGTAGTTTTTTCATTTTTTTTTATTTTAACCCAAAAGTACTTTATAGAAATGATTCTATTTTATGGTTTTCCATATTTCCGTATACTTTACTCAACATCTAAATAAGGATTTAAAACCTCCGCCAACTTATTTAGCCAATAAAAATTATCTTCGAGATTGTTGAATTCAGTTTCTACAGTTTCGCAGCCTCTCATGGCGCATAGAGAAAGAACATAATTTACTTGTCGAATTGTCTTTGCCATATCTTCAGAATCAATCGTCTTTCTGAAAAATTCTATTAATCTGGTTTCTGTTTCTTTTGAGAAGTTTTCTGTAGTCATTGTCTTATTTTTTTGATGCGCCAAATATAATAAATTGTAGGCAAATTTGCCTACATGAACAAGATAAATCTTATGACTTTTGAAATATGAATATTTCAGAAGAAACTTTTATTGTAAATCTTGGAATTCACATTAGACAACTACGTGAAAAAAAAGGCATATCTCAACAAGATTTAGCCGACGATTGTAATATTACTAAATCTCAAATAGCACGAATAGAAGTCGCTAAATTAAATACTGGCGTAAAAACTCTTGTGAAAATTGCAAATGCTTTAGATGTTGAACCAAAAGAATTACTTGACTTTCCTTTAAAATAAACATTGTAATTATCAATTTCGCATTGAAAAAATTCAAGAATCTTGACCAAACACAGAAATTTGCTATTGCGATTCCTATTTTATTTCTTATTTGTTGTGCAACAAAACATTTTCTTGAGAGATTTAGAGGTTCTTCAATATATGGATATGGCGTTGCTATCACATTATTTTTGAGTCTTTTTCTTGCGCTTTATTCTTTAGTCAATTGTATTTTAATTCTTCGAGATTTAAAAATAAAACCTATTCCAAAATTTCTATGGATTTTACTAAGCTCATCACCCTTTTTATACATGGCGATAGGTATGTTATTTTCAATTTAAAACTCTAATTTCGGCTAAAGCCTTTTCTTTTAAAACATACAATAACCTCCAGTTAAAACTGGAGGCTATTGATTTCTGGATTTGTATTCTACGAAATTTCAAAACAAATAAACAGAGACTCTATTTTTTTATATTCATCTGTATCCTTATTTTTACTTCTTTAATCAGGTTAATTACTTCGTTTTAAACTTATAGTTATGTTCAAAAAATCAACTTTTGCTATTCTTCTTCTTTTTATTTTAAACTCATGCGCCGTTCAGCAAAAAAGTTTAGAAATGAACGATTGGTATGCTTTTACTAAAACCAATACAGCAAGACAAAAACCATCCGAAGTTTATGAATTTAAAGACGGAATGATTCGTATGTACGGAGATGATAATGGCTGTTTGATGACCAATAAAAGCTATAAAAATTTTGAACTTACATTAGAATACAGGTGGAATCTTGAGGAGAAATACAAAATGAAAGGCACAAAAAACAGCGGGGTAATGTATAACATTCCTTTAGATGCCTCTGACAAAATCTGGCCAAAGGGAATTCAATTTCAAATAAAAGAAAACACCACTGGTGATTTTATCTTTTTAGACCAAGTAACAGCAAAAGTAAACGGAAAATTAGTTGAAGCCGGCGCGAGTGTTGTTTCTCCTAAGTTTTTAGAAAATGAGAATGCTTATGGCGAATGGAATGCTATAGTTATAAAATCTTTCAACGGAAAAATTACGCAATATTTAAACGGGAAATTAGTAAATGAAGGTACCGATGCTTCTTCTATTGAAGGCAAAATCTCTTTGAATTATGAGCGCTCACCGATTGATTTCAGGAATATTAAGATAAACGGGATTAAGAACGAATAAAACTAAATTTTTCGTTCAGTTTGTCATTCCGACGGAGGAGAAATCCCCGCAAGTAACTCCGCAACGAAAATCCAATCTTTGTCGAGCTGCTTGTGGGGATTCCTCGTTCCTCACAATGACAAACTCTGTGGTTACTGTGTTTAGAAACCATTACGGAGTTTCTTGTGAGGATTTCCTTTGTCGAAATGAAATGACAATACTTTGGTTACTGTGTTCAGAAACCGTTGCGAAGTTTCTTGCGAGGATTTCTCGTTCCTCGGAATGACAAGATTGTGGTTACTATCAACAAAAAACCTTTGCCAAAGTTTAAAACTTTGACAAAGGTCTCGTATATTTTGGAATTTGAGATTTAAGAATTGAAATTCAATAACTCAATTATCTTATCCACATTAATTTCACTATAATCATTAATATAAAAATCACATACAGGAAGCTCTTCTTTTGTATGTGTACTCAAAACGCCAACGACTTTCATTCCTGCATTTAATCCTGCTGTAATGCCCGAAAAAGAATCTTCGAAAACCACACAATCCGACGGAGCAACTCCAACACGTTCTGCCGATTTTAGATAAACTTCAGGATTTGGTTTATGGAATGTAACATCTTCACTTGACATCATCGAATCCATTTTGTCTGCGATTTTTAAGGCATTCGCAATTAAATCCAAATTCGCACGCGGTGCCGATGTTGCAACGGCTGTTTTAAAGCCACGCGATTTTAATTCGCTTAAAAATTCCAAATAATGCGGAATCGTATCGACTTTGTCTTTATAAATTTCACGAAACATTCCTTCTTTTTCGTCTTCAAGTTTTAGAAGTTCTTCTCCCGCGATTGGACGCTTGAAGAAATGCGTCATAATATAACCGTTGTGTTTTCCGTACATATGCTCCTCAAATTCTTGTGCTGAATGAGAAATTTCATACTTATCAAAAAATGCTTCAAAAGCTTTTGCATGATGCGGATTGGTGTGGCAAATCACGCCATCCATATCAAAAATAACACATTGCTGTTTCATTGTCTATTTTGTTTTTTTAACGGCTGCAAGATAATTAATTTCACAGAGTTGCACAGAGGTTTCTCGCAGAGATTCGCTAAGATTTGTTTTTTAATCGCGCAAAGGCGCAGGGGAGCAAAGTTTTTTTAGAGTAATGACTAGCGTACTGTTTGTCATTTCGAGGAACGAGACTTGAGCGATAGCGACAGGCGAAGCAAATCACACTAGAAACTCGACAAAGATTGGCGATTCTAATTGCGGAATTACATGTGTGATTTGCTTCGCTATCGCTCGAGTCTCCTCCGTCGAAATGACATAAAATGCGAATAACACCTTTAACTTGAAACCTGAAACAAAAACTTACCCAATCCAAATCTTACTTTTAACCAGCGTCATCGTTTGTCTTAAATGCTGATTTAATGCAATTAGGATAATCAAAACCACCAAACCATAACCCACAATCGTATAAATTTCCATATCGGCCAATAAAGTGGCTTGTTTAGCAACGGTGCTAAAAACTTTTTTTAGAGCCAAAGTATTCGATTCGTCAGGCGAATAACCCTTTGCCACAAAACTTTGGGCTGTTTTGGTAATGGTTTCCTGCGCCTGCGGATTGTCGCCCGTTACAAACTGGCTTAGTTTTAAAAAGTGTTTTTTATTTAAAAATACTGTTGCATTCTGCATGACGCAAAACCCAATGGTACTTCCCCAAAAACGTCCGGAAACGCCGACAATTCCGGAAGAAACCGCCATTTTTGACGGAACTGAAGATGTAGTAAACAAAATTAACGGCACAAATAAAAATCCAACGCCAATGCCTTGTAAAATATATGGAATTACAATATCTGACAGCGCCACATCAGGCACAAAAAGAAAGGTAAACCAAAAATGAAACAATGCAATCAACGAAAAACCAATGATAAAAATGACTTTCGTCGAAACGGATTTCATCAGGAAATAGGCAGCTAAAATCAATCCGATTACATTTCCTAGTCCGTTAATGTATTGCACGCCAGCAACACGCGACGGGTCCCAATTCCAAATCGAAAACATCGCCGAATGACAAAGACTCAGCGTTGCTCTACTGATGTAAAAAAGGAAAAACAATAAAAATCCAATTCGCAGATTGGCATATTTAAAGACTTCAAAATCAAAAGTAGGCCTTTTTACCAAAAGCTCTTTAAAGATGAATAATCCGCCGGTAATCAAGGCAATCATTAACATTAAAACCATTTGCGAAGAATCGAACCAATATTTCTTTTCGGCATAAACAAAAAAGTAGGCACCACAAAGAATGGCGGTTAAAACCAAAATATAACTCATCCAGTCGATTTGATACAAAGGGATTTTCTTCGTGATTCTATGTCCGCGAAACGTAACCAAGATCAAAAAGACATTCAAAACCTGCAATCCGCCCGAAACATACAGCATGTATTTCCAATCGTAATGATCCAAGAACCAAACCGCAATATTCATAATGAAAGGCGTTGACAACAAAAGCGAACCGTAATAAAAGGAAAAACCAATTATAATAGCGTTTTTAGAATTAAACTGCTCAATTAACAACTGCCTGATTGTAATTACCGGAAGTGCCATTAAAATTCCCTCAGCAACCCGCAGCAAGAGGAAAATATAAAAATTGGTAATGTATGCCGATGAAACAATCGTAATGCCTATTAAGGAATAAACTGCCATCAGATAGTTTTTTGCTGGAAAAAAGCTCGAAAACCTACTTTCAATCAAAATCGTGGCGAGTAAGGTTCCGTACGTAACGCACATTGCAAACTGCAAATCTTCGGGCTCAATGTCGAGAAAACTGGCCGCATAAGTTACGTTTGAAGTATACACTCCCAATAAAATCATGGAATGCAAAAGACAGACAAACAAAATAATAATGATTGCCCATTTTGGAACCCAGGATTTAAAAATACTTTTATCCTCCATTTTATTGGTGTGTTGCAATAACGGTAATATTCATTCCTGCTCTTAAAAAATCAGCTTGTTTACTGGTGTCTTTTAATTGAATTCTAACGGGAATTCTTTGCTCGATTTTCACAAAGTTTCCTGTCGCATTATCTGGAGGAAGCAATGAAAATCTGGCGCCGCTTGCGGGTGATAATGAAGTTATTGTTCCTCTAAACTCTTTATCGTTAATAGCATCAGCCTGAATGCGAACTTCCTGACCAACGGTTAAATATTGCAATTGTGTTTCTTTAAAATTGGCCGTAATCCATTTTTCTTTGCTAACGATGGAAAGCAGCGACTGCCCTTCTTTTACCAATTGTCCAGGCTGTAACGTTCTTTTTCCTACCCAGCCGTCGTAAGGCGCCGTGATTATCGTGTATGAAAGAAATAATGCAGCATTATCGACCAAAGCTTGTTTAGACGCTATAACTGTTTGCGCTCCAGGAAGATTGGCCTCAGCCTGAGAAGTGCTTAAATTTGCAGATTGAATTCGATCTCGCATTTCCTGAAAATGAGCTTGGGCTGATTCGTAATCGGCTTTTACTTTTTCAAGTTGCTGCGAAGTCGCCGCTTCTTCTTTTACCAACGCCTTGTAGCGTTCGTATTCTAGTTTTGTTTTCCAGAGATTCGTTTTGGCTGCAGCCAACTGCGATTCCCCAATTGCGGTTGTACTTGCGGTTGTTGCTACATTTTTCTGCGCTACAACGCTGCTTTGCTTCGCACTTTGCACATCGGCCAGAGCCACATTCAATTTTGATTGATACTCGCGATTATCGATCACCACCAAAGTATCGCCTTTATGCACAAACTGATTTTCACTAAAACGAACTTCCTGAACATAACCCGTAATTCTCGACATAATGGGGGTTACATATTGCTCGACCTGAGCGTCATTGGTTTCCTCGTGATTTTTATTGAATACATAAAACCAAATCCCTAAAATGATGCCGCTTGCTACAAACACGCAGGCAATAATTGTTATTATGATATGAAACGTTCTGTTTCCTCTAGTTTCATTTTTTATCTTAACCATATCTTTTCTATTTTCTATTCTCTATTCTCTTGCTTCTTGCTTCTTGTTTCTCGCTTCTCGCTTCTCGCTTCTAAAAACCTAACTCTGAGGCATAATCCCAGCGGTATGAAGCAGTTCGTAATGTTTTAAAACCGCATCCAATCGGGTAGAAATTTTATTGTATTTTGCCTGAAGCAGGGCATTATCGGCATCGACCATTTCAGTTATTAAAACCAGTTGATTGAAATATTTCAGCTTTACAATTCGGTAATTTTCATTGGCCAAATCCAAGGCTTTATCGACCACCACGAATTTTTCGAGGATTTCCTGGTATTGCGTATGTTCCTTAAAAAGCTGATCCTGAATTTCATCTTTTATAATTTCAGACTGCATTTGCTGCCATTCGATTTTTTTATTCGCCTGCTCTACTTTGGTTTTGTTTTTATACAAAGCCGAAACATCAAAACTAGCTTCAATTCCAACCTGACCTAAAGTGTACAAATACGGATTGGGCGGAAAAAACTTGTAGTTGGGATAATAAAAACCATAATTTCCGAAGAAGTTTACCGTTGGCAGATAATTTCCTTTCACCAATTGCAATTCTGTTTTTTTGATCGCTAATTCCTGACTTGCCATTCGCATTTCTTCATTAGCGAAAGCTTTTTCTAAATAAAAATCATACGGATCCAAACCGTTCATTTCGTCCAAACTGGAAGTTGTATCAATTGCTATTTCTTCGTTTTCCGGAATTTGAATTAAAGTTTTCAGATCGTGAAGCGCAATTTTTATATTTTTGGAATTCGTCAGCGCATTTAATTCCCGGTCTGAAAGCTGTAATTCCGCCCTAATCACTTCATTTTTGGTAATTGTTCCGTGTTTTTGAAGCGACTGTACTTCTTGCAGCCGGCTTTTTTCTTCTTTGATGTTTTCTTCAAAAATTTTCTGAAGTTCCATCATTTTATAAATCGAAAGATAACTGGCAACGACTTCCAACTCAATATCATTTTGAGTCTTTTCGGTTTTTATCTTGGCCATTTCACTTTCCTGATTGGCAATTTTAATGGCATTGTTAATCTTATTTCCGGCATAAATTGGCATTTTAAAAGTTGAATTTACCTGATAGATTTCAGGAATTGCTTTTGTAACTTCTTTACCGTTTAAGAATCCGTTTCCTTTAAATTCTGTAATATTTGTGATTCTGGAATACTCACCGTTTAATTCGATGTCTGGTAAACGAAGTTCTTTTCTTTCTTTGATGTTTTGCTCTGAAAGGGTAATCTCTAACTGAGATCTAAGGATTTTTTTGTTGTTTTCTTTTGCCAGTTTCACTGCTTCTTTTAGTGAAACCGAATGAATTTCCTGCGCTTGCGAGCTATTAAATGTTATTACAATTAAAAATAAAAGCAGGATTCTGAGAAAACAATCTTGTGTAGAATTTGTTGTTTTGCGGCACATGAATATATAAATAATTTTGTGCTGCAAAGTTCTTTCATTTTTCTTTTGACTGATAATTCTAAAAAGTCAATAACGTATTCATTTCGGACAAATGTTAAAATTGTATTTTTCGAAAACGTTATATTAAAGCACTGAAAAACAATTTATTATAAAATAGATTTTCTGAGATGTTTCACGCAGATTTAAAAGGATTTAAGCAGATGAACTCAGATTTTATTTTTTTCTATGCAAAATAATTATTTAACACGTAGGAACATAGGTTTATTTTAATTGGATAAAAGATTAAAATAAATGACACATCATTTACACATAGCGATGTGCATTAATACAAAGTGAAACGCCTTCTAACGCAACGAAAAACTATGTTTCTATCTGTTAGAATTATCTGCACAATCTGCTTAAATACTTTTAAATCTGCGTGAAATAAAATTTTACTTTCGTTCTAAAATTTTGATCTGAGATGTTTCACGCAGATTTAAAAGGATTTAAGCAGATGAACTCAGATTTTATTTTTTTCTATGCAAAATAATTATTTAACACGTAGGAACATAGGTTTATTTTAATTGAATAAAAGATTAAAATAAATGACACATCATTTACACATAGCGATGTGCATTAATACAAAGTGAAACGCCTTTTAACGCAAGGAAAACTATGTTTCTATGTGTTAAAATTATCTGCACAATCTGCTTAAATACTTTTAGATCTGCGTGAAATAAAATTTTACTTTCGTTCTAAAATTTCTTCACCGTTTAAGTAATCAGAAGGTCTTTGTCCTAAAATCTTGAAAAACGTGTTGCTAAAAGTTGGAACACTATTATAACCCACTTCTAGTGCCACCTCTTTTACCGAAAGCTTTCTTTCTAATAAAAGTTCAATCGCTTTTAAGATTCTTCGAATGGTATAATATTGAATGAAAGACATTTTAAGATCTTTTTGAAACAAGCGATACAAAGAGCGTTCGCTGTAACCAAATTCATGTGCAACCTCAGAAAATAAAATCGTTTCGCCAAGATTATTTTCAACATGTCGAAGGATTTTTCCTAGTCGTTTGTCTTTTGGCTGTGGCAATTCTAAAGGCAGATTGTTGGTGCAAATTTGAGGCAGAATTGCTTTTATGGCTTTTGCAATTGTAAAATTTGCAGAACCTTTCTTCAAATCGCCATTCCACTGATTGGTAAAAAGCATCATTTGAAGCAATAAATTATTGACGGGATAAATACCTTCATTTTGATAGAAACTATCTTCCTCTTTTTCAACAGGAAAATATAAATTTCGCATCATCACATTTTCAGATTTTGGCGAGATGCTGTGTTCAATTCCACTCGGAATCCAAATAAAATGTCTTGCGGGTAAAAAGTACGTTTTGGTTTCTGTGGTTACAAAAACGACATCGCCTTCGGCATACAACATTTGTGCTTTCTTGTGTTTGTGCGTAGGAACAAATAATTCGCCCATCAAATCGTGGTGACAGTAAATGCTTTTTTTATCGGCATCTACTTTTTTGATATAATATTTATCTACTTTAAAAGTGGATTGTTCCATTGAAGTGATTTCTTATTATAAAGGTAAGAAAGAAATTTAACTGCAAAGTGCGCAAAGATTATTAAAACATAGCGAATGTTTTCGACCATTGGAATGCAATTTATTTACCACAATACGTTTCTCAAGGTTGAAACCTCGGGATATATTTGAAATACAGCAACTAACACAATACAAAATTTAAAAAAACCCTGTGTATCACGAGGCTTCGGGATAGCGCTCTCTGGTTAAGGCCAAAAAACAAAAAAGCCTTTCCGTTAAGAAAGGCTTCTTCCAATATTGCGGTCTGGACGGGACTCGAACCCGCGACCCCATGCGTGACAGGCATGTATTCTA
>Ga0247815_10000126_pt1 | contig 58031 bp, 55 predicted proteins | sample UWRJL194509B1_FD_181014 | JGI IMG/M metagenome (GOLD analysis project Ga0247815, IMG submission 181014) | Plant litter microbial communities from Arlington Agricultural Research Station in Wisconsin, United States - UWRJ-L194-509B-1 | ecosystem: Environmental > Terrestrial > Plant litter >... | reverse complement strand
TGTTGATACTTCCAGACTGGAAAAAAAAAATCCTGTTTGCTTTCAACTGCCAATCCAATCGTAGAAGCAATTTGAAAAAGCTGATTGCCTAAATTCCCTTTCTTTCCTAACTTACTGTACGTAATCATTTAAAAAATATTTACTACTAAATTATAATCCTATTTATCAAAAAAATCTTTAATTATTCTGGCTGTAAATATCCTGGCTCCTTCATTTGTCATATGTCCGCAAGATGAAAAGTATTTGTTTTCGATTACTACATTTTCATAATTATAAATTTCAGGATACTGCTTTTTTACTTTATCAAAATAATTCATCCCTACAACATTTTCGCACATTGGCGTCATTACCGGAATAAAATTGATTTTGTTTGCCTTGCAGATATTTTTAATTTCTTCGTAGTATTTATTGTGTTTTAGGGGTTTTAAATTGACAATATTATTTTTCATATTGCCGTTTTTATGTTTCTCTAACGGATAAAACCCTAAATTATCTAAAGCATTGGTTTTTTCTTTAGATTCAATTTTTACGACTTCTCTAAATCCAATTTTAGAATCGTATTTTATATATCTGTAAAACGGAATATAATATAGTTCATTGAAGTTTTTTTGGTTAGAAAAATGCTCTTTTATAATTTCCGAATTATGAATATAAGGTAGGAACTTTGCAGAAACGCCATCTGATTCCTGATCATTAGAAAGATTCAGATCTGCTTCAAGAATTACATTTTTAATCTCATATTTTCTTTCTATCATTAATTTTAGCACAAGTGAAGCTTCGAACAAATGACCGCCACTTATACCGTAATTAAAAGTTTTTAGTCCTTTATCTTCGAACATTTGTGACACAAAATGATTGTTTGCCCGCGAGGAACCCAAAATGACAACATCGTATTTTTGCGCTTTAGAATTAAAAACCGTTTCTACTTTTCCTCTATTTTCAGACTGCATAAAAATAACTGTGTATAAACCATCAAGCGCAACGGCTATTAAAAGGGCTACAACAATAATTTTGACTGTATAAATTAAAAAATGCTTCATTAAAACTGAAAATATATAAATTCTTTATAATCTGAAAATGTACCAAATGCTATTATCGCAAGTATTGCCAAAGCTATTTTAAGTAGATTTCTTTTCCCGGAAAGTGGTTCAACTTTAGTTCTGTTATTCCACTCTACTAAAACAAATACTCCAATCATAAGCAGTAATTCATAATTGTAACGTTCATTTTCTAAATATTGAAAACCAAAATTTCGATCCGTCACAATTCTTTTTAAATATAAAATAGCATCTGATATGGTTTTTGCCCTAAAAAATACCCACGCGACACAAGTAATTAAAAACGTTGAAAATATGCTTATTATGACTTTCACGGAATCAAAATTAACTTTGAGATGGATCTCGTCTATATTATTACGGTTACTGTTTGACAAAAGTAAGGGCAAAAAGTATAGCGCATTTATAAATCCCCAGGCAATATAAGTCCAATTGGCTCCATGCCAAAATCCGCTCACTACGAAAATGATAAAGGTATTTCTAATTTTCATCCAGATTCCGCCTTTGCTTCCGCCTAACGGAATATACAAATAATCTCTAAACCATGATGAAAGTGAGATGTGCCAACGACGCCAAAACTCGGCTATATCTCTTGAAAAATAGGGGTAATTAAAGTTTCGTAATAAATCTAAACCAAACAGTTTTGAAACTCCTAACGCGATATCTGAATATCCTGAAAAATCTCCATAAATTTGAAATGCAAAATATATTGCTCCCAGAATTAATGAAAATGAATTCATTGCAGTATAATTGTCAAAAATAGCATTTGCGTATGTTGCACAAGTATCAGCTATCACTACTTTTTTTACCAATCCCCAAATAATCTGGCAAATTCCTTCTTTGGCTTTTTCAAAATCAAACTCACGCTTTACTTTTACCTGAGGTAATAAATGAGTAGCTCTTTCTATTGGTCCGGCTACTAAAAGCGGAAAGTAACTTACAAATAAGGAATAATCTATAAAGTTGTATTCGGCTTTTATTCGTTTGTAGTAAATATCTATTACGTATGATAATCCGTGAAAAGTATAAAATGAAATTCCTACCGGAAGAATTACATTCAATAAAATTGGACTTGCTTTTATTCCAGCTGAATTTAACAAATCTGAGAATGAAGAAGCGAAAAAATTATAATATTTAAAAATCCCTAAAAATCCTAAATTAACTATTATGCTGAGCCAAAACCAAAACTTGCGGCTTCGTGCTGATTTTCCTTTTTCGATTTGAATTCCTGTATAATAATCAAGAAATGTTGAGAACACTAATAAAAATAGAAATCTCCAATCCCAACAAGAATAGAAGTAATAACTGGCAACAATTAATAAAGCATTCTGAGTGCTTTTGTTTTTGTTAAAAACAAACCAATACAAGAAAAAAACGATTGGTAAAAAAATAGCAAAAGCTATTGAATTAAAAAACATAAAATTTTATTGTTTTAATATAGAATCGATTTTATCCCAAATTTTCTGTGATGCAGTAGTTGGATTGGTACCTGCAACAATCTCATACCATTTTTTACCGTCCGGCACATTGGATAATTTTTTATCCAGAATTTGTTTCACCTGGTTTTCTAAATCTGCTTTATTAGTACAGAATATTACTGCCTCCTGACTTGGCATACTTCTAAAATGAACATATTTATAATTTTGGCCTATATCTCTTATACCTTTTTTTAACTGCGGCTGTTCGTAATTAAAATAAATACAAGGTTTGTCATGTGCTACAAAATCAAATACAGTAGAAGAGCATACGTTTGCCACAAATTCTGTGTGTGCACAAATGTTGTGCAATAACGCAAGATCTTCTTTTTTTGGAAAAATCTCATTCCAATTTTCCCCTATCGGTTTCCACAATGGATCCAGAACCGTTATAACATCTTTATAAGAATTAAGAACAGCCTCATAGCGACTTGTAGTATCAACAGGACATTTACGGTAAATAATACCAACATTTTCTCCTTTCGCATTTAAACTTTGAACAGCATTTGCGAGATCTTCCAGATAATATTGATCTAAAGGCGATGTTGTTTCATCATCTCCGGAAAAGCAAATGTATCTTTTGGAGTTATCTAAATTGTTTTCAGTAAAAAAAACTTCTCTTTCTTTAAACAAATCTTTATCGTAATGAGGCTCAAATTGCGGTGTTCCTGTTACAAAAACCTGAGAAGATGTTACAAAAGGATAATATTTCAGAATTTCTTCTTTCATTAAATCACTCCAGACAAAATAGTAATCGGCTTCGACTACCTGCATTGCTTTAGGAACATTATCCCATGAATATACAAATGCTACTACCGGAATTTTTAGATCTTTAGCCGCCAATAGTGCACTAATAGACTGTGTAGCTCTTTGTGTTGTACAAAAAATTAAATCTGGTGTATTCTCTTCTAATTGTGTTTTACAATATTGGTATTTTGAAGTTGAACGTTCCAGGGTATTGATTCGTTTTCGTATTCTTAAAATTCCTTTTTCAGATGAATTAAAACCAATTAATATTTTAATATAAACTGTTTTTAAAGTATTCTTTAAGCCTGCATAACTAAAAGGAAATTTATAAGTCTCATATACTTTGTCGTTGAATTTTTTTTGAGAAACATTAAGTTCAATATGCTTACGAACTCTTGAAAGAAGAGATGTTAAAGGATGTGTCTTGTGATTTTCAATTTTGACTTCATCATATCCCAATTCGTTTTTTAAAGAAAAAACGGTATTATTCCAATAAACAATGTGATAGTTCTTTTTTTCTCCAATTTCCTTAAAGTCTGTAAAAGCAAAATTACGGAGTCCCACACCATCAGGCAAAAAAATAAATATTTTCTTTTTCATGTGTATTTCTTTTTCAAACATTTACATATTCAAAAACTCTAGATTCTTTTGTATAAATAAACCACTAAATAAAAGGACACACTTCCATTAGCCCATCTCTAAGCTTCTCTAAAACAATTTCTTTTGGTAAACTTGGAAATTCCTCAAATAATTTTTCTAATTCTTTTTTACTATAGGGCTCCAATCTAATTTCAGGTTTATAATTTTCTAATTCCACCGATTCGAAATAATCCTGATATTTAATATCATCGCCAAAAACCTTATCCGAAAATCGCTGCCAAACTGCCGGGATTCCATAAGCATGCGCTACAATGATACCATGCAAAGATGATGAAACAATTTTTTCACATTGCAAAAATTCGATGGTTTTACCTTCGATATCATTTGTCATCATACTAAGTACACAAATATCATCTGTTTTCAGATTCATCGCTTCAACAAAAACGGCATCATCATAATGTGGAATAATTCCGTAACGATATTTTTTTTCTGTTGTTGGACTAAAATAACGAGGTAGTAACAAAGCTGGATCTCCAAAAATTGCGGGAACTTCATGATTTTGTTCCAGTAAAAAGTTACGCGTTTGTGGGCCTCTAACCGCCAAAAATTTTGCTTTTTTAATTGGATATTCTTTACTGATTATTCCGCTTCCCCAAACAATACATTTATGATTGACATTGGTTAAAATGCTCCCAATCGTAACATATATTGGATTAAACAAATCTGCAATTCTGCTTTTTTTGGGCCATGCAAAAACTACTTTTTTGCCTGAAATTTTTTCGACTAAATATTTACCCAATAAATCACCATAATTTTCTTTTGATTTACCTTGAATAATTTTTTCATTCCACCAAAAAACTCTAATTCTGTTTGAAAAAGGCATCCGTTTTAAACTTTTTTATTCTTTAACTTTTCTCTTTGAACTTGCTCAATTGGAAGTATATCACTTGATTTAAAAGTTAAAGCCTGATAAACAGCCTCTAAATCTCGAGAAAGTTTACGCAAACCCATTGGTTCTAAAGAAGCCGCATGATCTGTTCCTTTCCAGGTTCTGTCTATTGTATAATGTCTTTCTATAATATTGGCGCCCAAAGTATAAGCAGCAATATCAACGGCAATTCCTAAATGATGGCCAGAAAAACCAATGTGTTTTACCTGATCTGCATATTTTTGTTTTAATAAGTTGATGTCCAGCAGGCAAACATCTTCAAATGGTACCGGATATCCTGAGGTACAATTGTACAATACCAGATCTTTATTTCTCCCTTTTTCGGCAAAATAATTCACTAAAATATCTGTTTCATTTTTAGTAGTCATTCCAGTAGAAATATGAATTTCACCAGAATAATTTTCGCACAGCCATCCCAACATATCAAAGTTGTTATTGCATGCTGAAGGAATTTTAATAAACTCCGGATTTAAAGAGGCGATTTCTTTTGCCGATGTCGTATCCCAAACTGATGTAGAATACGTAATACCAATTTCTTCACAATATTTTTTTAGTTCGCGATGCTGATCAACATCAAATTCTAAAAATTCACGGTGCGCACCATAAGTGTCTCCATACGAATTTGATGCATTTGGATGCGGAGTGTGGTATTGTTCTTCTGTAAGAAGTTCTTTGTTGTTACGTTTTTGAAATTTAACAGCATCTGCATTTCCAAAAATTTTAGCAATTTTAATTAATTCCTTTGCTATTGACATTTCGCCTTTATGATTACAACCAATTTCGGCAATCACATAAGGTTTTTTATATTCCTTCATAACGTTTATTGTACCTTATTAAAATTTCACAAGCTTCTCTTATTGCTCCTGATGCAGATGCATGGGTCAAAATATAATCAGCATTTGCTTTTACTGTTAAGGTTGCATTTGCAGGAGCAAAAGACCAGCCCACACTACAAATATTTGCCAGATCATTTACATCATCTCCTACATACGCAACGGCGCCAAAACTACTATTTCTATCTAAAAGAAAATGTGTTAAAAAAGAAAATTTGTCTTTTACCCCCAAAAACGTGTCTTTTATCTGCAATTTTTTCATGCGTTGCGCTACTAAATCAGAATTTTCTGACGTTAAAACAATGACCTGAATCTGGTTTTGTCTAATAATTTCCAATCCCATACCATCGCGCATATCAAATCTTTTTGCCATTTCACCCTCGGCATTATAATAAACGCTTCCATCTGTAAAAACCCCGTCAACATCCAGTATTAAATACTCGATTTTTTGATGGGTCTTACCTTTTTTCTGACGTTCTGCTAATAAATTTTCAATAATATTCCAATCTGATGTACTGTCTATTTCAACAAGAGATTCTTCATGCATTTTCACCAAACCAACTGAACCGCTTATTCTGTTTTTTGAATTTAAAAAAGCTTCTTTTGTTGTGGTATAAACCGCGCCATTTTCTATCAGTAAACCATCAAAATCCTGACGTCTTGGTCTTTTAAAAACATCATAATTTTGAGCTGTTCCGTCAGAATTCCAAGTAAAACGGTGCGTATTTACAACCGTTAATGCTGAATCTTTTTTGTTTTGCGAAATCTCGTTTAATGCTGCATTAATATCTGCTACTTTTGTCATTGGCGAAGTTGCTTGCAATAAGCATAAAACATCAAAATCGTAATTTACGACGTCAGCAAATTCCAGCATAACACTTTCTGTAGAAGCGGTGTCTGAAGCATTTTCATCATTGCGCAAAAGTGCTTTTACTTTTGGTGACCAATGATATTCTTTATTTATATAATCGATTATTTCCTGATCATCTGTAAAAATGCAGACTTCATCTAATTCCGAAAAAATTGCTTCTGTCAGAACCCATGAAAAAAGTGGACGGCCTAACATTTTTTTCTTGTTTTTTCCGGGAATTCCTTTAGATCCTTTTCTAAGCGGAATAATAGCTGTTTTTTTCATAACTAGAGTATTCGATTTAAATTATAAATAGATTGTTGCCTCCACTCTGTATAGTTCTCGATTTCAAAATCATACATTTTAAATATTTGTTCTAACTCTGATCTGGTATAATCACTTAACCATCCATTTTTTTCTCTTGTTAGTTTTACTATATCAGAACAACAATAAGACAATACAATTTGTTGTGTATGGGATTTAATTTGTCTAAACACATTTTCGATATCATAAACATATTCTAAAACTCCACTAAAAACGATAGTATCATATTCTGATAAATCTACAGAAATTGGCTCATTTAAATCGCACACTACCGTTTCTTCATATCTCTTTAGAATATCTGAAGGAGTATATTTGGAATAATTTTTTAAATAATTTTTCAAAACCATATTTCCTGCTCCAAATTCGAGAATTGCAGCTTTAGGATAAATATAATCTCCTAAAATTTTTGTTCTTTCATCCCAATCTTCATAAAGCTCTTCGTTCAGACTCCATCTTTCAATGTCAGACTTTTTTTCTAATCGCAACGCAACTATTTTCTCTGATCTATTTTCAGCATTACTAATTCGCTTTTTAGATTTACGGAAGTTTTTGATTTTATTTATTAATCTCACAAACAATTTTTTCATATAATTTTAAAATCTGTTCTCTTACTTTTACTCTATCGTATTTATTTCTAACATTTTCTATGTTATACAATGAAGCACCGGCAATCATTTCTTTATTACTTATAGCTTCAATAATTAAATGCTTTATTTCGGCTATGTCTTCTGCATCATTTATCAAAAATCCGTTTAGACCATTTTTTATAATTTCCTCAGTAACCTTACCAGGATTAGATTGTATAGGGAAAGCTCCCATTCCCATTGCTTCTATTAATGCATTAGGAATACCATCGGAAAGACTGTTTCCGATATAAATATAACTTTTTCCCATCAAGCTTATTAAATCAGCATTAAAAATAAAATTATCCTTTAAATGCAATGTGTATTTTAGTTTCTTAAAACTATTGTTTTGGGCAATATACTTTCTTATTGTTTCGTCTGCTCCAAAAATAACGACTTCATAATTTTGTACTAATGATATTAATTCTTCGTCGAATGCCTTAACAATATTGATTCCTCTACCAATTTCATCATTATAACCTTTGATTAAAATAATTCTTCTTTGACTATCATTTACCTCTAATTTTATTGTATCAAAATTGATGCCTCCATTTCCGGGAAAAACTCCTAAAAAACTTTTCCTGAAACCTTTTTCTAAGGCAATTTTATAATCACGATTACAATCGGTAATTAAATAATCGATCCTTTTAAAACATTTTTCAACTCTTTTATCTTCAATTCCGATTTCTTTAGAAAAAAAAATGTCGCTTCCCCAAGATGAAAAAACCCATTTTACATTGTAATATTTATTCATTACAGGTAATATAGGCAAACAAGACAATTGTAAAGCAAAACTATGTACCATATCTGGTTGAATTTCATTTAACCATTTTTCAAAAACAACAGTTGTCTCATGCTCATTATAACGTTGCAAAAATTTATATATCTTAGGAAAACGGTGCTTTACAAATATTCTTCCTGGAAAATTATATTTTAATTTCCAATTTACTTTCTGATGGAGCCAGTTAAGTCTATCAGATTTAGTAGTCATCCCTGAAATATCAAACCAAAATACCTCGTGTTCTGAATCTCTCAATTGATCTGCCCAATGAAAAAAATGTAACGATGGTATTGAAACCAGTATGATTTTCATAGCTACAAACGAATCATTAGAGTGACGATGTTCTTTTGACGATCAAAAGTATATCTGTAAGGATTATTTCTGTAAAATTTAATAATTTCAAGTAAAACACTATTATTAACACTTTCCATTGATAGATACGGTAAATATTTTTTACCAAAAAGTTGTTTCATTTTACTCTTTAATAAAACATAAAAGGAAGCTTTTGTAATTGTAATTTGAACCGTTTTGCATGAAAAATTAGCCATTTGAGCCAAAAGCGCTTCTAAAGCTATTTGAGAATTATTGATATCAAAATTGAAATCTGCTTTTTGATCAAGCTTTTCATATTCTGACAATATTGGTTCTTTACCAAAACCCAATTTGTGGCTCACTACTATTCTTTTACTTTGAAGCGTCTGATGCATATAATCATGATTTATACGCTCAAGCTGGCTCTGAAATGGATGCTGACTTTCTTTACTTCGATAAATCTTTGGATGCCATTGGTGTTTTATTAAAATTTCCTGATCATAAAAAAGTACTTTTAATCCCGCATTTTTTACTCGAATGTGAATATCAGTGTCTTCAGCCCCCCAGCCATGATAAAATTCATCGTAACCATTTAACTCTTTTAATGCATTAGTTGGAAAAATAGTGGTACCGGTAACCTCATCATTTCCTTTAAAATCAACCTTATAATCTTTAAACTCTTTATTTAATAACGATTCTGTCTGAGATAAAAATCCATACTGAAAATAATGAACTTCATCAAATGTCATTAAATCAAAACATTTTTGAATAAAATTTGGGCTAAAAATTAAGTCTATATCACCTACCAAAAAATATTCCGAGGTTGCTTTTTGCAAAGCAAGATTTATCGCTCGAGATTTATTCCACAACTGTCCAGAAACGGGGTATGAAATAAATTTTATTTTTGGAAACTGTAATAACAATACCTGAAGCTCTTGAAGGTAATGTAAGTCACTTCCGTAATCAACCAAAAAACAAATAAATTCATCCGTATTCTGTTTATGTAATGAATCAAGACATCTTTTTATGATACATAAATCACGGTTACGGTTCGTTAAGACTACAGTTATCATAGTTTTTCTATTGGATCTATAAGAATTTTGTAAAAAAGAATTAAAATAAATTTCTATAGCTCTCATTAAATTTCTCAATCCCAAAATTTGCTCTTGAGTATTCAAATGCATTTTTTGAAATAATCTCTCTTTGTTTTTTATCCAAAATCATTTTTTCAATTTCAAATACAAAATCATCAATCATTTGTTCTTTTACAACACATTCAATTAAAATTCCATTTTCATTATTAAAAATATGATCACTAATTCCTCCAACATTTGTTGTAATTGGAATTACGCCATAAGCCATGGATTCCATTATAGTCATTGGAAATCCTTCATATAAAGAAGGTAAAAGAACAAAGTGTAATTCTTTATACAGTTTATCCAAAATGGTTTTATCATTAATTTCACCCAAAAAAACAACACCGGATGCTACAATTATATCTAAATTACTTTTCATCCCGGAACCCGCCATTACAAAAGAAATGGATGGATATTTACTTTTTACTTTTTTTGCAATTTCTAGAAAAACTAGTGGTTGTTTTTGTTCACACCATCTTCCTATAAAACCGATTTTAAAATTATCTTCTTCCTTTCCATCAAAAACAGCTTCATCAAATGTAATTCCATTTTCAATAATTTGAAGCTTACTATGGTAAGAAGAATCAACTTTGTTTTTTAAATAAAACTTTAAAATATCTTGCCTGGCCACCTCATTAATAACAATCCGATTTGTAATTATGATCGCTGAATTTACAATCGCATCTTCACGGTGATCATTTTCTACAAAATTATGAAACAGATCATTTTTTATAATTGTTTCTTTAATTTGAGGTAATATGCTGTAATAATAATCTGTATTACAACCAAAAATTGTTTTAACTGACTTACTCGAATTAATTAATTGAACAATTTTATTTTGTAATTTATTATTAACCCATCTAAATTTTTTATTCAAAATTGGATTTAATTCAATAATACTCCCATAGGATTTAAATTCCTCATAAAAACTTTTTGTCGCAGAACCATGAGTAAAAACAATAGTACATTTTTGATCTTTCATCGCTTTTAAAATCGCAACATGAACTCGCTCTGCTCCACCTAAATGATAATATGGAAAAAAGAAAACATTCTCAGCAGATTTAATTTTATCCCCTTTAAAAAAAACAAATTGAGCAAGGTAAAAGTACCCAAGTATCCCATTAAAAATTGGTTTTAATATACTTTTAAATTCTTTTATCATCAAAATAATTCCTTTTTAAGTGAACCCATATATACTCTTAGCGATTTTAATTTAGTTGGAGTATTAATCCATATTTGTACTAATTTAAAAAAGGCTTTAAAATATTTCTTTTGTCTGTTTAACTTAACGATTTCAAAACAATTTTGATTATAAAAGTATCTTTGAAAGATTTTCTTCTTATTTTTAAAATTTACATCCTTATAAGCATCCTCCAATATTGACTTTACTATTTCTTTTTGATTAACTAATTTTGAAGCAACACCAATGTTAAGTCTATAAACCGCTGTTATATCTTCTAAACAATAAATTTTACCTTCATTTTTTAAAGTCCATAGATAAGTCGGTAAATCTCCATAGGGATACTTTAAAATCCAGGAAGGTAGTTCATCATACTTTTGAATATTTCTAAACATAGCGGTTACAGAATAAATAGTATTATTTTCTACCAAATCTGTAAAACTTGACAATTTGTAGTTTTTTTTTTGATGTAATACTTCCTGAAAGCTCCCGTCGGGGAGTAACAAGTTCAAATTAGTATGAATGATATTATATTCCGGATTTTCCTCTAAAAAATCAACTTGTTTTTGTAATTTATGGTCATCAGTCCAGTAATCATCTCCATCACATATTGCAATGTATTTCCCATCGCATTCTTTTATGGTTCGCATATAATTAGCAATAAGTCCCATATTTTTTTCAGGGCTTGGGAGCAATTTTACCTTATGTCCATAACTCTGAACAAATGCTTCGCAAACTGCTCTGGTGTTATCAGAACTACAATCTTCTCCAACTACCAATTGAAAAGAGAAATTAGTTTTCTGTTTTAAGATACTTTCAATTGTCTGAGCAATATAATTTTCTTGATTATAGGTTAGCACAAAAATACTAACAACAAATTGATCCATTTAAAATATATAAAAAAGATTGTAATTGATTTCTTGGCAATTCTTAAAAAACAATTTCCACATTAATTTTCTATCGTAATAATTAACAGAACCTCATAAGGATATCTTTTTACCTCTGAAGCATTTTTAATAGAAAAAAATATGTTGAATTTTATTAGTAAATGTAATTATGAGCGAAAAGTACAATAATCAAAAGTATTCTTATAGTGTTTTTTATCTGCTCTTCGGTTTACTTATTATAAACTTGATTAAAAACAGAAAACGCATTAATATATACCATAAATCAGTTACTAAATTTTTTAGCAAATAATAAATCCCCCCTATTAATCCATTTACAACATTTACAAATTTAATTTCCTGATGCCATAATTCATAATTTCCTACAACATCATTTTTAAATCTAAAGAATTGCTGTTTTCTTGTTCTTTTAATTTCATAACAAAATATAGATGGAACAAAATCAATCTCATACCCATTTTTGACGACTCTTGTAGTCCATTCCTTGTCTTCAAAAGTTGCGACATCTTCTTTAAAAGGGTGCCTTTCCCATACTAATCTACTAAAAGCTGAACCTGAAAATATTAAACCTGATTTATTTGGATCTGTAAGAACTGACACTTTATTAATATAATTTTTATAATCATTAGGATTATGAAGACATCTTAAGCCAGCTAAATTTGGATTTTGTTCAAATTTTTGTTGAATTAATTCAAAAAAATCATGACTTATCGGATAAGAATGTGCACTAAATATAACCACAATTGGATATTTTGCTTCTTTGGCACATAAGTTTGCACTTCCACCGTAGCTAAAGTTTTTTATTGTAACAAAGCGAGCGCCATATTTCTCAACAATTTCTTTGCTGTTATCTGTCGATTCATTATCTATCACAATAATTTCAGAAATACTTTTGCAATATCTTTCTGTTAGATTTTTCAAAGCAAAATCTAACGCAGCGGATTGATTTTTAGTTCTAATAACAACTGAAATCATGCTTGTCTTTTTTTGTTCCATATTTTCTGAAGCACTCTGTATGGTTTGCAAATTACCTTTCCGATATTATATTCTAACGAATTCTGAATTTTCTTTTGACTATTTTTAATTGTATTCTGTTCATAAAAAAGCACTGCCATACAGTTCTCAAAATCTTCAATATAACACTCTTTGTGTGTCTTGAAAATATATTCCTTTGTTGTATAAAAATGTTTTTCCAGAGCTGTAACCTGTCTTGATTTTTTTGCTTTTCTATAAAAGAATAAAAAGTCATCAACAATCTTATATTTCCAGCCTCTTTTAGTGATGTTAAGCCAAAACTCCCAGTCTTCAAACCCTTTCATCTCTTCATCAAAACCGTTAACTTCATACCAACATTTTTTTCTAAATAAAGAAGTAACAATTAATTGGTTAACATACCTTAAATAATGGTAGCTATCTCCTTGCGGTATAAATTTACCAACTATATTCTCTAAATTATTTTCAAAGAAAAAGCTATTGCATGATACTATGGCTAGGGAAGAATCATTTTCTAATTCAGGAACCAGCTTTTTTAAAAAATTTTTATCAATACAGTCGTCGGCATCTAATGCAAGAATAAATTCTCCCTTAGCTTGAGAAATAGCATTGTTTCTTGCTGCACTTACTCCTTTATTTTCTTGAAAAACATATGTGAAGCGAGTATCTTTTTCCAGCCATTTTTTAGCCACACTTTCGGTTCTGTCAGAGCTTCCGTCATTAATGATAATACATTCCCAATTGCGATAGGTTTGATTCATAACAGATAATAAACATTCATTAAGATACTTTGCCTGGTTGTAGCAAGGTACAACTACTGAAACTAATGTATTCATTGTATAAAACTGATTACAAATCTTCGAAAAAATTTCAAAAAAGAAATTAACGAAAAATTTCGCAAGTACTTTTTAGAAAGTAAAAACCATTCTTTTAAGTCTAATTTTCTGCTTTTTTTAATTGAGTCCTCCAGTTTATATAATAGAAACAAACGTTCTTTTTTATTGAATAAATTCAATTTACCCTTAACGATATCTAAATAAAAAAAAGATGCCGCTAATCTTTTTTCAGTTATATTCAAAGAACTTCCGGACAAACTTTTATCCGAAAATCTTATTTTAACAACACTTTCATTAATAGTAAATATAAATTTATTCTCGGAAAATTCTAAAAGAGCCATATCATCACTATGCCATGCCAATGGATAATTAGTAAATTTATATTTTACAAAAACATCTTTTTTAAAAATATATTCAGATAAAGAACTTCTGGTCTTTCCGGAAAATTTACGACAAAAAAAATCAGTTGCTTTCTCATATTTTGGGTGTTGATAAATCTGCGACAACACCTTATCATCATCATCAATCAATTTTGTAGCGTATCTTACAACATTGCATTGACTGGTATTTACCTCCTCCAAATTAATATAGAATTCTTCTACAAAATTAGGCTCCAGTACATCATCATCTCCTAATATCATAATCCATTCTTCATTTTGAGACATTGATACGCAACGCTCCCAATGATTAATTAAAGAAGTACTTCCTAAATTATCTTCAAATTCTTTATAAACAAAATTAAACTTACCTTCATATTTAAGTAAAATTAAGGATGGATTTTCGGGACTTGCATCATTTCCTATATATACTTTAAATCTTTTACCAGTTTGATTGGATAACGATTTTAAAGTTTCCTCAAAGAAGACTAGCTTAAAATATGGAATTATGATTGCTAGCATTTATTGTAAACATTAATTGTTAAAAATATATTCTTATACGACAAAACTCTTTTTTCAATCAAATGCCATGATAAATACCCAAAAAATGTGGATATTAAAATAGAATAAAACATTAATGTAAATAAATTTAAATTAAAAAAATACATCAAAGTTTGTTGTATAGGAAAACCATAAATATAAATTCCATAAGATGCATCACCCATTTCTCCAAAAGAAGTAATATATTTTAAAGGCATTAATCCTATCAGTATAATCAAAATTGTAAGGACTAAATGTTTAGATACATTATATAGATTAAAGTACAAGATTATAATAAGAAAAATTGAAGTGACTATTAAAATAAAACTTTTATATTTAAAATCTTCAATTTTTAAAGATGCCAAAAAACTACCTCCAATAAAAAAAGTTCCCAAGTTAATAAAATGATACCCTGATATTCCAAATTTACTAATTTGATTTAACCAGATATCAAAAAAATTATATAGAATAACCATTATCAAAAAGAGAAGAAAAAGAAGAATTGAAACTAATCGCCTTTTATTAATTATGATCAACAAAACAGAAAGCAAAACATAAAAAGAAAATTCATAACAAATTGTCCAAAGAGAACCGTTTATGGCATAACGATAGGGGTTATTTTTAAATATATTCTCGATATTATATTGAAGATTAAATAAGGAAATGTTTCTTGGAATATAGGTATAAACTGCTCTATTATTAAGATATGGAATCGAGCTTTCATAAACAAATGGGGCTAATAATATTGTTAAAACAAGAACAACAAATAGTCCCGGAAAAAGTCTTAATATTCTCTTCCAGTAAAAAACAATTACATTTTTGCTTCTATCAAGACTTTGAAATATTAAATAACCACTTAGAATAAAAAAACCATTTAATCCTAAGCTTGAAAATTCAATTTGACTATTTGTTAATTTTAAAAGCCATTGTGTACTAAGGTCACTTCCGGAAAGCGGGTAAGAATGAGAAATCACTACTAATAGTGCAAAACTAAATCTAAGAAAATCAAAATTATTTTCTCGCATTCCTAAAAAATTTAGCCTTCACTTTTCTAATTATTTTTTTTGGATTTTTATAATAGTTAACTAAAGAATTTATAGTTTTAAAAAAAAGATTATCATAATGATTTCTAATGACGTTTTCTAACCTAATTAAATTATTACTTTGTCTTTCGAAAATTATTCTTTTTATACCTTCATCTTTTAGATAAGATAATAAACAGACAAACAAAGTATGATTACTTTTTACAAATTGTAAGTCTGAGCTACCACTAAAAACTCCAACTCCAAACCTGTAAATTGCCATTTTTTCTTCTATTAATTTTAATCTTCCGTGTTCTGCAAGCATTAAGTATAAAAAGTAATCACCAATAGGAGTAAATGCAAATTCAAAAGGAAATTCTTTTATTATATTTCTAAAAACTACAGAAGGTGTATGTATATAATTACCTAATCGGGCTAGAGTTTCAATTGTTTCATAGTTTTCCGGCACTTTTGTTAGAAAATCATCTACGATTTCTCCATTAGGTTTTAAGATATTAACTTCATGAAAACAAAGAACATATTGCAGATTATTTTCTAAAAAATCAACCTGTTTTTGAAGTTTAAAAGGATCTGTCCAATAATCATCACCTTCACATAAAGCAATATATTTTCCATGGCATTGATTGTAAGCAAACATAGCATTAGGTTGCATTCCGATATTTTCCTTATGCCTGAAATATTTAATTTTATCTCCTTTGGGATGATTTTTTATAATTGATTCAACAATTTCGGGAGTACTATCAGGAGAACAATCATCAGCAATAACTAATTCAAAATCGAAATTTGTTTCCTGCATTAAAACACCTTCAATTGCTTGCCTTATGTACAGTTCCTGTCTAAAAGTAATCATTTCAACAGATACTTTTAATTCTTTATTATCTTTCATTGAGTAATGAATTAAGAGAAATTACTTTTATATTATGAAGTTATTATTTGGGAATCAATAAATCCATTTTTCCTCACAAAGACAAGTTCAGCTAACCATAAAACTCTTGGTTCGAAGGGCCTGTTCAAATCCGTTATTTCAAATAATCTATATCCTTTATCATCCATGAAGCTAATTAATTTTAAAAAACTATTATCAAATGACTTATTGACTACTCCTGCTTCTACCATGAATATTTCAGTTTTTCCAAAAAAATCACTTGCTCCTTTTAAAACTTCAATATCTAGTCCTTCGGCATCAATTTTAATAATATCTGGACTAGGAATTTTACTTTCAAATAGTAATTCATTTAAAGTTATGACCGGAATTTCCAATTGTTTGAATCCCGATTGTAATGCCTCTTCTTTTGTATACCTAAAAGAACAGCTATCATCGCGATCTACTATTGTAAAAAGAAAAGATCCTTTTTTCTGACCTGCCCCAACAGGATGAAACTTAATTTTGGGATTCGTTTCTAAAATATCCTCAAATGATTCTTTTAACCATTCCTGGGGTTCTAATAAAGTATAGTACGCATCAGGAAAATGTTTTAGAGCTTCACGCGTCCATGATCCATGATTAGCGCCAACATCAACGATATGTTGCGGTTGAAATTTAAAAGTATTTAATGTATTATAGAAATTGAGTAACAATAAGTTTTTACTATTCGTATCATATAAATTATTAGTAATTACTGTATCTACTCTACTTAATTTATAGCCTATTTTTTTTAATAATAACCTGGCTGCTTTTTTTATCTTTTTTTTCATCTTCGTTAATTAACCTCTATTAACCAATCAAATTTTGGCTTTATAAATCCTGGCTCTTTGCCCATCCAGGAACCAATTGTTCTTTCTCCTTCCTGAATAATAAATGACATAATATCTTTCTCAACAAAAAGTGCAGATTTAGCATTTTCAATTATATAAAGAGAGAGATAATAAGTTCCAATATTTAAAAATCCTTTTGGAAATCTACACTTAATTTTGTTTGTACCTTTATTTAATTTTAAACCATTATTAATATGTGAAAAAGTAAAAAGAGGTTCTCCAAAATCATTGTTTAAAACCAATGATAAATGCAACTTCAAAGATTCATCTTTTAAAGTAAACAAGGTATTAATTTCAATTTCCTGGTATTCATCTAATGGCTCATCAGATAACTTTCCAATTCCATTCAAACTAATTTCGTGAAGCGTAAACTCTTTTTTATCATATTCCGAAGAAAAAATCTTTCTGTTCATAGATTCAGAATCATGGCTTAAATAAAAATTAACTGCACTTTCAACATTTCCAGTCATTGCTACTTTTCCATTCACTAAGACAATTCCTCTAGTACACAAACTTTTTACCGCAGCCATATTATGACTTACAAATAAAACAGTCCTACCACCTTCACGAGAAATATCCTGCATCTTCCCAATAGCTTTCTTCTGAAATTCTGCATCACCAACAGCCAAAACCTCATCAATAACTAAAATTTCCGGTTCTAAAAAAGCCGCAACTGCGAACGCCAGGCGAACAGTCATTCCAGAGCTATATCTTTTTACAGGAGTATCAATATAACGTTCGCATCCTGAAAATTCTATAATTTCATCGAGCTTTGAAGATATTTCTTTTTTGGTCATTCCTAGAATTGCCCCGTTCAGGAAGATATTTTCTCTTCCAGTCATTTCACCATTAAAACCCGTTCCTACTTCTAGAAGCGATGCAATACGTCCGCGAGACTTTATACTTCCCGTAGTTGGAGCTGTAACTTTTGAAAGTATTTTTAAAAGTGTTGATTTTCCTGCTCCATTTTTACCAATGATTCCTAAAACTTCTCCTCGTTCAACCTCAAAGTTTATATCTTGTAAAGCCCAAACATAATCTGAGCTGCCTTTTGTGGATCGATCATTTGTCTCACCTATCTTTAGATATGGGTTCTCTTTTCCTCGAATCTTATGCCACCAACGATTGATGTCGTGACTCAGAGTTCCGGTTCCTACTTGGCCTAAACGATATTGTTTAGAGATATTTTCGGCTTTTAATATTATATCTTTTTTCAATTGTAAATTTTAAAATCTAAAAATGCTAAATGAATTATACGTTTAAGTATTTAATTTTAAACAGTATCTATAAAACTTTTTTCAGTTTTATTGAAAACTAAAAGTCCGATAAAAAATACTGCGATAGTGACAACAAGAGTATAGGATAATCCCAAAACTGAAACTTCTCCCACATCTAAAAGCATGTAACGAGCTGTTTCTATTATATATGCTAATGGATTATACTCTACTAGCCAGCCATAGCCAGGCAATTTATCTTTAATCAAACTCATAGGATACATTACCGCAGACAGGTACATTAATAACTGTATCCCAAAACCAATTAAGTGGCTAAAATCACGATATTTTGTTACCATTGCCGAAATAAGCATTCCTAATCCCAAACCTAAAATCCCCATGATAATAATTAAGATAGGAAAAAATAAAATCAGGCCATTTAACCCCAAATTTGCTCCTTGAAAATAATAGAAAATGTAAAATCCGATAAAAATCAAAAATTGAATTCCGAATTTTACAAGGTTCGAAATTACAACAGATAAAGGAGTAATAATCCGAGGAAAATATACTTTTCCAAATATGGCAGCATTCGCTTTAAACGTGTCTGAAGTTCCTGTTAAGCATGCTGTAAAATAATTCCAAACGGTTATTCCAGCCAAATTAAACAAAAATGGAGGAACAGTACCCGTATCAATACCAGCGACGTTATTGAATATTATAGTAAATGTTACGGAAGTAAATAAAGGCTGAATTAAGTACCAAAGTGGTCCAAGAACCGTTTGCTTATAAACGGTAATGACATCTCGTTTTACAAAAAGCAGCAACAAATCTCTATATTGCCAAACTTCTTTCAGGTTTAGGGAGAAGAATTTATTTTTAGGTGTTATTTCAAACAACCAATCATTTGGGGTATTGTTATCGTTCATTTTATTTTAAACTAATTAACCGAAATAGATCTTAAAAGCAAGATTTATTTAATTAACAAGATTTTTATTCGCTTATAAATTATTATAAAAAAGCAAAAAGGCGTTTTATAAAAAAACACCTTTTTAATATCATTTGAATCCAAAATTCAACTTATCATAAGAAACTACTTATCTAAAACTTCAAAAGCAGAATTCATACTTTTAAATTCAGGAACAATTTTTTTCATTTTAGTTACAATATCATCATTATCATAAAAATCAGCAATACCTATCAGCTCGTCGATTTCAATGTGTAAATTTTCATACTCGTCTTGTATTTCCTGAGCAATCATAATTTTGTTATGGTAGGTTGGTAAAGTCTTAGAAGTATCATTTAATAATTCTTCATACAATTTTTCACCAGGCCTTAAACCAACAATTTTGACCTTGATTTCTTTATCCGGAATAAATCCTGCCAGCTTAATCATTTTTTTAGCAAGATCGATTATTTTTACGGGTTTACCCATATCAAAAATATAAATCTCACCTCCATTACCCATTGCGCCGGCTTCTAATACCAATTGGCAAGCTTCCGGAATTGTCATAAAATAACGAATAATATCCTGATGCGTAATGGTAACCGGACCTCCCTCTGCAATTTGTTTTGTAAACAAAGGTACAACAGATCCGTTTGAGCCTAAAACATTTCCAAAGCGCGTTGTAATAAACTTCGTTGCGCCATCAACATTTTCTTTTTGATTCTTTAAAAATAATGATTGAACATATTTCTCTGCTATTCGTTTACTGGCTCCCATAACATTACTAGGATTTACTGCTTTATCAGTAGATACCATAACAAATTTCTTCACACGGTATTTACAAGCTAAATCTGCAAGATTCTTAGTTCCTTTAATATTCGTCTGAATAGCTTGTGATGGGTTTTCTTCCATCAAAGGAACATGTTTGTAAGCTGCCGCATGAAAAACAACATGTGGACTATAATTTTTGAAAACTTTTTCTAAAGCTTTTTTACTTCTAACGTCTGCAATAACTGCTACGATTTTTGCCTGTGACCCTAAAGCTATGGTTTCTAAACATAAATTATGTAGTGGGGTTTCAGCATGATCTAAAATAATAACCACCTTAGGATTAAAACCCAAAACCTGTCTAACTATCTCGCTCCCTATTGATCCGGCAGCACCAGTAATAAGAATCGTTTTATCTTTTAATTGTTTTGAAATAGATTTACTATCCAGGACTATCGGTTTTCTTTCTAATAAATCTTCAATCTGAATGTTTTTTACTTTTTGAGAAATTTCTTTTTGATTTTCCCAATCTGAAATTAGTGGTACAGTATATACTCTATAATTGAATTCTAAACACTGATCAACTATAATCAATTGTTCTTCTTTTGATAAACTTTTATCCGCTATAATAACACCTTCTGCAGCTACAGAACGCATTAAAGCAGGTAATTTTTTTCTTAAAATCAGAATTGGTAAATCTAACATTCGTTTCGATGCATTCTGATTATTTTTATCAACAAAACCCACAATTTTAAATCTTGAAGGTGTTTCGAATTTTAATGCATTTGCAACCGATATAGCATTAGCATCAGTTCCATAAATTACAGTTCTAATTAACTTAGAATTAGTTTTTTCAGAAAAATACAATTCGAAAGTTTGTTTTACTACTACACGATATAGAAATAAACCGCAAAATGATAAAACCAGATTTATAAAAAGTGCCGTATTTAAAAAAGCTTTATGTCCGGTATACAATTCAAAAACTAAATTGAAAAATAAAAAAAACACCAAAACCGACATTTGAGAAAACAGCAGTTTAATAGCATCTATATAAGATGAGTGTCTAATAATCCCGGAATACGTTCTAAACAGCCAAAAGAAAAATACATTGATAACAATTAAACTCGAGACAAAATAAAACTGATGTGAGGTAATAATATAGCCCAATGCCGTCCCTTCAAACAACATATAAGTAAATGTGAATGAAAAAATCAACACCATTACATCTATAGCAATAATGATCCATCTAGGCAAATAGCTAAGATTATTAATACTGCTTCTTAGATTTCTTGGTGAGAGAAAATTATGCAATAAAGAGGCTATTTTGGTTTGTTTGTCTGTATCCAATTGGGTATAGTTTAATTTTGTAAACTTTGTCTGTCTTACAAAAATACAAATTAAAGGTTTTAAAAAATTATTTATTAGTGCAAATTAGATTTTAACACCTTTTTTCTTTTGTTTTAAAAACTCTATTAAATAAGATCCATAACCAGATTTCACTAAAGGCAATGCAAGTTCTTCTAATTGAGTATCATTTATAAATCCTTGTCTCCAGGCAATCTCTTCAATACAACCCACTTTAAGCCCTTGTCTTTCTTCAAGAACCTGAACAAATTGTCCTGCCTGCATTAAACTATTAAAAGTTCCAGTATCCAGCCAGGCTGTACCTCTACTTAAAATCCCTACTTTTAAGGCTTCTCTTTCTAAATATACTTTATTAACGTCAGTAATTTCATATTCACCTCGAGCACTTGGTTTTATATTTTTGGCAATCTCCACAACCGAGTTATCATAGAAATATAATCCCGGAACTGCAAAACTCGATTTTGGTTCTTCAGGTTTTTCTTCAATAGAAATTGCTTTAAAATTTTCATCGAACTCCACTACTCCATATCGTTCCGGATCTGAAACATGATAAGCAAAAACAACACCACCGTTTGGTTTTGTATTTGATTTTAAAAGTTCCTGCATATTAGATCCAAAAAAGATATTATCTCCCAATATCAAAGCTACATCATCCTTACCAATAAATTCTTCTCCAATTACAAAAGCCTGAGCCAAACCGTTAGGAATTGCCTGTTCTGCATAACTAAATTTACAACCTAAACTAGAACCATCCCCTAACAGTTTTTTAAAATTCGGTAAGTCATGAGGAGTTGAAATAATTAATATTTCACTGATCCCAGACATCATCAAAGTAGACAATGGATAATAAATCATTGGTTTATCATATACCGGCATCATTTGTTTGCTCATAGCAAGTGTCAATGGATGTAAACGCGTGCCAGAACCTCCGGCTAAAATAATTCCTTTCATATATTTTGATTTTAGATTTTAGATTTTAGATTTTAGATTTCTTAATTACTGAAATACCACAACCAAATCTTAAAATCATCTTTACTTATTTTATATAAACATTTTTTTTAAACTCTCTTTATAATTTAGAATATCCAGATTATAAATGGTCTTAATTTTTTTCTTATCTAATAACGAAAATTCAGGGCGTTTTGCAGGAGTTGGATAGGATGCCGATGATATCCCGCTAACATTACAACTGTATCCTCCAAATTGCTTTATGCTCAACGCAAATTCATACCAACTTATTTCACCCTCATTCGAATAATTGTAAATCCCCGGAGTCCATTCCGGAAATTCGAAAATATCAATCATAGCCTGAGCCAAATCAGCTGCATACGTTGGAGAGCCTATTTGATCGTTTACCACGTTAATGACCTCTCTTTCCTGCATTAATCGTTGCATCGTTTTTACAAAATTATTTCCAAATTTACTGTAGACCCAGGAAGTTCTTATAATAATTGAATTTGGATTTTCTTTCAAACAAGCAATTTCCCCCGCTCTTTTACTAGCTCCATAAACATTCACAGGATTAGTCTCCTCGTTTTCATTTAAGGCGATTGAAGAAGTACCATCAAAAACATAATCTGTAGAAATATGGATTAGTTTAGCATTATTCTCTTGAGTATATTTTGCAATTAATTCTACCGCTCTATGATTTATGGTAAATGCCAGTTCTTTTTCAGTTTCTGCTTTATCAACTGCTGTATAGGCACCACAATTAAAAATTACATCAGGTTGAATTTGATTGAGTTGAACTTTAAGAATATCTAAATCGTCTAAAGTAATTTGAGTCCTATCAGCAAAAATCCAATCATATTGAGCATAATTTGATGATAAAACAGCTAATTCAGAACCTAATTGTCCATTTGCTCCTGTTATGAGAATCTTCTTCATTAAAATAAACTATTACAATTATCAATAAAAGGAAGTATTTGATCTTTTTCAGAAACAATTGCATCTTTAAGATCCATTCCCCAATTGATATTCAAAGAGGGATCATCAAATTTAATTCCGCCTTCTGAGGCTTTATTATAAAACTGATCACATTTATACATTACAGATGCTGTTTCACTAATAACTGAAAAGCCATGAGCAAATCCCTGAGGAACCAGTAATTGCTTTTTATTTTCTGCCGATAACAGAACACTAAATGCTTTTCCGTAAGTAGGAGAATCTTTTCTTAAATCTACCGCTACATCAATAATTTCACCTTCTAAAACGCGAACTAATTTGGTTTGTGCAAAAGGAGGATTTTGATAATGCAAACCTCTTAGTGTTCCTTTCTTAGAAAAAGATTGATTGTCCTGAACAAAATCAATTGCAATACCTAAATCTTCAAATTTAGTTTTACTATAAGATTCAAAAAAATAACCTCTTTCGTCACCAAAAACTGTTGGTTCCACCACAACTAAATCTTTTATAAATGTCTCTTCAATTTTCATAGTAGATATACTTCTTATTTTTATTTATTAAAAAAATTCTTAATTACTTCTTCAATTCTGTTTTTATCTTCTTTTGTAAGGTTTGAACCCGAGGGTAAGCATAATCCTTTTTTAAATAAAGTTTCGGCAATCTTACTACCGTAATAGGGGTATTTTTCAAAAATTGGCTGCAAATGCATAGGTTTCCAAAGCGGACGACTTTCTATATTTGCCTCTTCAAACGCAAGTCTCAAACTTTCTTTATTTCCATTTTTGTAAGGCTCAACCAGAATAGTACTTAACCAATAGTTCGAAAAATAAAATTCATTAATACTCTCAAAAATCTCCACTCCATCAATATCTCTAAATATCTCCTTATAAAAACTATTTAGGTTTCTTCTTGATTCTACATTTTTATCTAAAATTTTCATCTGCCCCAATCCCACTCCCGCACAAATATTACTCATTCGGTAATTATACCCTATCTGACTATGTTGGTAGTGTACCGCTTCGTCTTTCGATTGGGTTGCATAAAAAATAGCCCTTTCTTTTAATTCTTTTGAATTAGTGATTAAAGCACCGCCACTTGATGTTGTAATAATTTTATTTCCATTGAATGACAAAACTCCAAAATCACCAAAAGTACCGCATTTTTTCCCTTTATAAGAACTTCCTAAAGCTTCGGCACTATCTTCGATAACCGGAATACAATACTTATCGGCAATATCATGAATTTCATCCACTTTATAAGGATTCCCATAAAGGTGTACTGCTATAATCGCTTTGGGCTTTTTGCCTTTTATAATTCTATCTTTAATTGCAGCTTCTAAATATTCAGGACAAATATTCCAGGTGTCTAATTCGCTGTCTACAAAAACAGGAATAGCTCCCTGATACAAAATTGGATTGGCCGAAGCCGAAAAAGTCATACTTTGACAAATCACCTCATCTCCTTCCTTTATTCCTAACAAAATCAATGCTAAATGAATAGCTGATGTGCCTGAATTAAGTGCAGAAACAAATGATTTCTTACCAAGATAATTTTCTAAAACACTTTCAAATTCATCAACATTTGGCCCGCCGGAAGTGATCCAATTTGTTTGTAAAGCTTTTTGAATATACTCTTGTTCAAAGCCGCTTTGTTCAGATAAGGATAAATAAATTCGTTTATTATCCATTAATTTTCCAATAATCTGAAGCATAACGAATATCATCGTCACCAACATTTGCAAGCGGCAATGTTGAAAAAGAAATTAGTTTTGAATCTTTTTCTAAAGATTCTATAGCATTAGCATAACCTGCCGGAATATGCAATATTTTACTATCAGTTGCAGAAACAAAAATAGTTTCTACCGCTAATTCTTTCGAAGGATTTTCCCAATTATCAATTTTTATAAAATGAATATTGAAAGAACCAATTAAACAATAAAAGTTTTTGGCATCTAATTTATGTCCTTGCCAGGCACGAATAGGATTTTCTTCAGAATTACTTATAATGTAAAACCTTTCGATATCCTTGAAATTAAAATCATTAACATATGAAATAGTTCCACGATGATCGGAAAAATTCCCTCCCTGAATTATTTTCGGAATCATACCTTTAATTTTAAATCACTTTTATTTAACAAATAAAACTTAATGGTATATAATAGAAGCAATGGTGATATCACAATTACAAATAGGATTACATCATTAAATTTTTGATATAAAAAGATAACTACAGCTGAAACGGCACTTTGAGCGATTGCGTAGTACAAAGACACCAAACGGTGTTGTATTTTATATTCATTACTTAAAACCTGATATAAGTGAAGACGATGTGCTTCAAAAATATTTTGTTTTAAGTACAATCGATGGATAATGGTACAAATAGCATCAACACCATAGATCGCTAAGAACAACAGCCATACAAGAGAATTGGTTACTAATATCAATTTCAAAGTCAAATAAATAACCCAAAAAGCAATAGCGATACTACCAATATCCCCGGCAAAACATTTTGCCTTTTTTCTATAGTTAAAAAACAAGAAAACTAAGCTGGCGATCATGGCGTACTTTATAAAAACAGCATCAAAGAAAAATTGAATATTTTTATTAACATACAATAATGCTCCCATAACAACCAAAGTATACAATCCTGTGATACCATTAATCCCATCCATAAAGTTATAAGCATTTATCAATCCTATTGCCAGGATATATGCAATAGCAACTCCATAAAAAGGCATCAGGGTAAATACTCCTAAATCATAAAAAATCAAGGTAATCGCTAAAAAGTGAATTGAAACCCTGATTTTGTTAGATAAACTTTGAATATCATCCCAAAAACTAACTAAACTAACCAAAGTAATCCCGGTAAAGAAAAAATAATTCGTCTGAATATTTTGCAAAAAATAAATTAGAGCAGAAAACCAAAAAATAATTCCACCACCTCTTAAAGTGATTTCAGTATGAGAACTTCTTAAATTGGGTTTATCAATGATATTATAACGATTGGCTACTTTAAAATAAAGTAACATCAAAATCATTAAAATTATTCCGAGTATTGTGTATTGCATTATTTATGAGGTTACTCCCAATTAGTATCTTTTATTTCATTGTAAACTTTCTGAATACCTTCTTCTAAGCTAATCTTAGCCTTCCAACCAAAACTGCTCAGTTTAGACACGTCCATCAATTTACGAGGAGTACCATCTGGCTTGGTTGTGTCTGTTAGAATTTCACCTTCGAAACCAACCACTTTTTTAACTAAAATTGCCAGATCTAAAATTGAAATATCTTCACCAACTCCAATATTAACTAATCCAGATTCATTATAATTTTCCATTAAAAAGACACAAGCTTTAGCAAGATCATCAGCATGTAAAAATTCTCTTTTAGGACTCCCTGTACCCCATATAGTAACTGAACTATCATTATTACGCTTAGCTATAATAAATTTTCTAAGCATAGCAGGCAATACATGTGAGTTTTTTAAATCGTAATTATCATTAGGACCATACAAATTGGTTGGCATAACGGAAATGAAATTACAACCAAACTGATCTCTATAAGCATCACACATTTTGATACCCGCAATTTTTGCTATTGCATAAGGTTCGTTTGTAGGTTCTAATTCGCCCGTTAGCATATATTCTTCTTTTAACGGCTGTGGAGCCATTTTTGGATAAATACATGAAGAACCTAAAAACATTAATTTTTTTACATTGTTTACATATGCTTGATGAATCACATTGTTCTGAATCATTAAATTCTCATATATAAAATCACCTCTATAAGTGTTGTTTGCAATGATTCCTCCCACTTTAGCAGCTGCTAAAAAAACATAATCAGGTTTTTCTGTTGCAAAGAAATCAGTGACAGCTAGCTGATTTCTTAAATCCAACTCTGATGAAGTTTTTAAAACAAAATTGGTATATCCCTCAGCTTTAAGTTGACGTAATATAGCTGAACCCACCATTCCGCGATGTCCAGCTATGTATATTTTATCTTTTAAATTCATAATGTTAATTTCTAATTCAGGAATAAAATTATTCTGATTTATCTAAATTAATATATAGTCGACCTTATTTCTTTTAACATCTTTTCTTTTCTAACATATATAAGATCTGATGCCATCATTTCTTTTACTAATCCACCCAAATTATATTTAGGAATCCAGCCTAATTGCGTTTTCGATTTTGTTGGATCTCCTATAAGCAAGTCTACTTCTGTCGGACGGAAATACTGAGGGTCAACAGCAATAATTTGTTTACCAATCTCAAGCTGATATGCGGGATTACTGCAAGAAGCTACATATCCTTTTTCCTCTACTCCTTCTCCTCTGAATTCAATAGCTACTCCTACTTCTGCAAATGACATTTTAACAAAATCACGTACATAAGTAGTCTCTCCCATTGCAATTACATAATCCTCCGCAACTTCTTGTTGCAAGATTCTCCACATCGCTTCTACGTAATCTTTGGCATGACCCCAATCACGCTGCGCATCTAAATTCCCTAAGTATAAGCAATCTTGTTCTCCTAAAGCAATAGCCGCAGTTGCCATTGTAATTTTACGAGTTACGAATGTTTCTCCTCTGCGTGGTGATTCGTGATTAAACAAAATCCCATTACAGGCAAACATATTATAAGCTTCCCTGTAATTTTTGGTAATCCAAAAACCATAAATTTTAGCGGCCCCATATGGTGAGCGTGGATAAAAAGGAGAGTGCTCATCATACAATCCTTTTTCATTTTTATTCTCAGCCAAACCACCATACAATTCAGATGTTGATGCCTGATAAATACGTGTTTTCTTTTCTAAACCTAAAATACGTACTGCCTCAAGTATTCTTAGTGTACCAATACCGTCAACATTTGCAACATATTCCGGAGAATCAAAGGAGACCTTTACATGACTCATTGCTCCTAAATTATAGATTTCATCTGGCTGTACCTCTTGAATGATTCGAATAATATTTGTAGAATCTGTTAAATCGCCATAATGCAACTTAAAATTCACATGAATTTCATGTTGATCCTGATAAATATGGTCAATACGTTGTGTATTAAAAGAAGAAGCTCTTCTCTTAACTCCATGAACCATATATCCTTTTTCTAATAATAATTCTGCCAAGTATGATCCGTCTTGTCCTGTGATTCCTGTTATAAGTGCTATTTTCATTATCTATATATTTTTTTTAATTAATTCCTTTAATCCAAACATTCGGTTCCTTTTCCATAAAAAGGCATGAAATCCATCCTTTTAGTGACATTTTTTCATATAGAATATTATCTATTTCTTGATAATTTGATTCAAAAAACGAGGTATCAATATTAATATCATCTCTATTAATTATCAAAATATTATTCGGATTATAGAAGCTATATTTATTAATCTCTTTATTCGTAGTAATCATTTTTCTTTTGGCACCAATTGTTTCAAAAGTTCTCATTGTCAATCCTTTCTGCCAAGGATGATTTATATCCAAAATAACTTTTGATTCATTATATAGATTAAACAAATCTTTTGATTTTAAGCTTACAAAACTTAACTTTTTATAATTAAACTCTTGGAAAGTTTTATCAAATATTTTTTTATAAAAGTAAACAAGTTTCCCTTGCATGTAATAGTAGCAGTAAGTATTTAGCCTTTTACTTTCACACCACTGCGCAATTTTACTACTAATTTTATAACGATCAGAATGTGCTGTGCCTAAAAAAAGTAAATCATTCTTTTTATTTACGTCTGAAATTGCTTCGATATCTTTATAAAGATCTAAATAAAATAAAGGTCTAAAATCTAATCCATAATTAACTGCATCATCAGAATCAAACGTAAATTTTTTATGAAAATATTTTAAAATATTTAATGCATGTTTGTTATTTGAAAACGAGTCCCATGTATAAAAAATACATTGACATTCAGGATGTGATTTTTTAAAATTATCTAAAAAAAATTCCGGAATAACCTCCCCTTTATTAACAAATAAAAAATCATAATGTTTTTTATTTGTTACATGTAATATTTGTCTATAGTATTTGTCTATTCTGTTCTGAACTAAACTCCTTTTTATCCTTATTAATCCCTTAGTCAAATTATTATTCCGAGGCCTTTCATCGAAATAATCAACATTTGCTCCTAAATCTATAAGTTTATTTTTTATTTCTTTTTCTAGATCAAAAGTTTGAACAGAAAAAAATAAAACATTTTTATTTTTAAGAACTTCTTCAATTATCATTTTAAAAGTCCCTTCTTTTTCATTTCTTCAAGAGATTTGCTTAAAAGATCTTCCTGAATGGCCTGCTTCAAAACCCAATTTGAAAACTTTTCTATTCCTTCTTTAAAATATACTTTTGGTTCAAAGCCCAAGAGCGTTTTAATCTTGGTTAAATCAGCGTAATTATGACGTATATCACCCAATCTAAATCGACCTGTTACTGTTACCAGGACATTAATATCATAAGCTTTAATCAATGAATTAGCTACTTCAAGAACATCAGTGGCAACGCCTGTTCCAACATTGAAAACATGACCGTTTGCTGCTTCCTTTTCTATTCCAAGGATTGTTGCATCCACAACATCATCTATAAAAACAAAATCTCTAGTTTCTTTCCCATCTTCAAAAATTTGGATCGGATTATTGTTTCTAATTTGAGTTGAAAAAATAGATAGAATTCCTGTATAGGGATTTGACAATGACTGCCCAGGCCCATACACATTTTGATATCTGAACGCTACGGGTGCAATACCTATTGTAGGACAAACTGTCATAATCATCTGCTCCTGATTCTGCTTTGTAATTCCATAAACTGATGACGGATGAATTTTTGAATTTTCATCTGTTGCCATCAATTCCAGTATATCCTCATCTTCATAAGTAAGTTCAAAATTTCCTGACAACATATCATGTTCTTTTCTATGTGACGGATATACAATTCCTTTTTTAGGATGTTTATATTTTCCTTCTCCATAAATTGACCTTGACGATGCGATTATCACCTTTTCAACTGTATTTACTGTATTTGCCAAAATATCAAGCATAATTGCTGTACCCTGAATATTTACTTCGGTATATTTTTCAATACAATACATGGATTGGCCAGTACCAGTTTCAGCCGCAAAATGCACTACAACATGTTGGTCTTTAAGTGCTTTTCCCCAGTCTTCCCTGGAAGTTACTGTACCATGAATAAAATTAACCTTATTTTTAATGCTTGTATATAATGGTGATGTAGATTCTGGATTCCCGCCATGAATTTGTTTTGAAAGGTTATCAAGTACTGTAATTTTATATCCTTTATCCAATAATTTAAGGGCTAAATTACTTCCTATAAAGCCAGCTCCACCAGTAATTAAAATGTTTTTCATATATCTGTTAATTATATTTTTCCCATTTTTGGGATTCAAAATTATATTTTTTTATTGGTCGAGCTGGTGAACCAACGGCAATAACATTGTCTGGTAAACTTTTACTCACTACTGAATTCGCACCAACTATTGTACCTTCACCAATCGTTACTCCGGGCAAAACAGAAACAGATTCGCCTAGCCATACATTATTCTTAATTTTTACTGGCGATGAAAACAAAGTTCTTTCCGAAGGTATAGATTTTGGATTACTATCATTTTCATCACCTTTGTAACTACCATGCGTACAATCTGATATATATATCTTACTCGCCATCAATACGTTATTTCCAATACTAACATTCTGCATGGCAGTAATATGGACATAATCATTAATTTGCACATTTTCACCCACAAAAAGAACAATATCTTTTTTAGTAGGATACGCCTCAAGTCTACACCCTACACCAGTAGTAAAACCTTTTTTAATTGATATAAATCTCTTCCCTCTAACATCGATAGGAAATCTAATAATTCTTGCATTTTTAAACAAAAATTTAGTTCTTACAACATTAAAAAATAAAGCTATTAATTGATAAATAGAGTATCGTTTAAACAAATCTGGCATACCTTTAGCGTTTAAATAAATGATACAAAGAATAAATTCGCATATTAATTTTTTTTCCAAAAGAGTTTTTACTTTTGACTCCACCCGTTGAAGCATTATTACCATGTCTTCTATACTTAATTAACTGTTGTGGAACAAGTTCAACTTTATAATAATATTCAGCTATTAAAGTAAGCCAGTAATCGTAAGCACAAAGTTTCTGATTTGCCGGAAAAGGCAAAGCTTTTTGCAAAATCTCTTTTTTAAATGCCATACATGCGCCAATGTATCTTGTTTTTAAAAAATTTTTCAAAAATCCTTTTTTTACATGGTATAAATCAAAATGAGAACTCCCATTGATCGAACTTAAATTCTCGTCAACTATTGAAGCATTGTGCATTGCAAGTGGTGCATTTAAAAGAGCCTTTAACATAACATCAACTTTATTTTTCATCCAAACATCATCTTGGTCACAAATAAAAATTATATCTCCTGACGTTCGCCTAATCGCATTCTCAAAATTTTTAGAATATCCTTTTTGATTTGTATTCAGGAAAATTTTTATTCTTGGATCTTCAAATTTTCGAATTAAATCTAAAGTTCTATCAGTTGAATGATCATCTGATATAATAATCTCATCATTTATATTCAACTGACTTAAAATAGAATCTAATTGTTCTTTAATATATTTTTCCCCATTATAAGTTGCTATACAAACCGAAATCATATTTTACTTCTTTTTAAAATTGGCAATAAAGCTAAAGATAGAATTATAATTATAGATCCAAAAATTAAGTGATCAAAAAACATTTGCATGAATAAAGGAACATCAGTTCCCATTGTAACAATTAAAGAAGATAAAACAACATATAACATCAATAAAAAACAATTAGGATAAGGACCAATTTTAGCAAGCATTTTAACTCGAATAAATGATATAATTGCTCCAACAATAAAAGCATATACAGCTGCACCGTAGACTCCAAAGTAAATAAGTCCTTCGATAGGAAATTGGGCATTCGGACCAAAAACAGCATCAGCATCCATTGGTAAGCCGATTGCATAATTCAGTACATAAACACCAATACCGAATTCATACTCAGCCAATCGAAACATACCTAAAAGAGGATTAAAAAAATGAGGTAAATAATCTAGGGCTGTATAATGAAAATCACCCTGTATATCAAAAACATAAAAAAAGTAAAAAACATCCCCTGATGCTACAAGTCTAGTAATCAAAGAGTCTCCTGATGAAGTCTCAACCCCAGATAAAATAATAATAAGGAACATAAATGAAACTGCAATAATAAATGTACGCTTAGCATATTTCAGAATAAGCTCAATATTTTTTATGGTTAGCAGTCTGTCTTTTATGGATATTCCATATGTTTTATTTATGAGAAATAAGGCAAATAAAATATTTAAAATAATTACCAAAGATGATTTAGACCCCATACTTATTAGTATTAAAACACACATAAATAAACAAGTAATATAAAATATTTTTTGATTTGAGGAAACTTTTATTCCTGGATGAAATAATTTAATTAGTGGTATCGCTAAAACAAAATTAACTAAGGAAAAATTAATTCGTTTCACAATCCCCCATCCACCAGTATACAGTAAGATTTTAGCTTCGCTAGGGTTTGCAGAAAAAATTGGTAATGTACCTTTAACTATTAAAAGTGAAAAATTAGAAAAAAACATTATGATCAAAGAAATAACCATAAAAATATCAATTAACAGAAAATAATGTTGTGAATAATTCTCTTTTTGCTTATTAAAAAATTTTATATCCCATTTAGGCAAACCTTTCCACCCTCCAAAATTAATTCCGGCAACAAAACCAATCCAACATAAAATATAACTTATGAAATACTCTTGTTTTATATTTTCCATAAAAAAATATAAATAAACCACAAAAGCAACGGAAATACTATTAAAAAATACAAATATAAGCAATGGATCAAACCAAGAAAATAATTGTTTTCTAATCAAAAAACAATATATTGGAAAGACTAAAAGGAAAAGAAAAGTCAGCGTTAATAAATCGAATGAAAAAACAATATCCTGCACTAGTAATTATTTAGTTTATGAAAATAAAACTTTAGTAGTAAACTTAACTGTTTTGTACTTTAAGCCTAATTTTATGGATCTCAATACAATCCATAGACTTAATCCTTTCACATCAGAAAATGAATTTCTAAAATACTTAGCACCTTCTAAATAATAATCAAATCTTGTTAAAGCACTTTTCAATGATACATTTTCTTCACTGGAAAGAGAATGTTTACATTCTGCATTAAAAATGATAATGTTTTTTTCAAATTTCAAGACTTTTCTCAAGAAATAAAAATCACTAAAATCTAGTTTTATTTTATCATTGTATCCTCCTGTCAATTCAAATAGACCTTTAGAAATTATCAAACCACTATTGATTACTGCAAGTCCTTCTAATGGATTTTCTCCTTCTAAAATTTCATCAATTTTCTTAGTTGTATGCAAGAAAAATTTTGCAGGAGAAACGAGACCATTTATATTGACTATTTTGGGAGCAAATAAGCCCAGATTCTTTGCTTTATATTTTTGTTCTATTTTAAAAAAAGAATCAAAATACGAAACAGGTAATTCTGTGTCTTGATCTAAAAGTACTATGTATTCTTTGTTATTTAATTTTGCATATTTAAACCCAACATTGTAAGCTGTACTAACGCCAGAGTTTAAATCATCATTTATATTTATTATGTTTAAACCTTTATAAATATTAAAATCATACGTCCAATAATCTGGCGAATTATTATATACTACAAGTGTTAGATTACTAGAAGAAACTGCAACATTCCTAAGTAAAGATTGAAATGTAGAAGATTCCTCAAGAGTCGATTTATACAGTACTATTACTGCTATTATTTTTTCTAACACCATTTAATTTTTGTAATTTAAAATAAAGCTTTGATAATTTACCAATTAAAAATCCATGATTTTTTGTAACAATTTGCGCTATTTCATCAATATCCAATTGCTCACTCACACCACCTTCTAAAGCATATCCTTGAAATGAATGATCTCTACAAAATTTAACACCTTGTTTTAAAAGTCTCTGATTGAAATCAAAATCCGAATAAATCTTAAAATCTAATGAAAATGGAGGATCAAAATGCAGGCTTTTCTTAACTAACATTGCTTGGTGATGAATTGTATTACCTAAATATGATCTCCAGCCCACTGTCGATTTAAATAATTTATTCTCTCCTAAAAAAGCATCTCCATATATAACATCTGCATCTCCATATAAACTCATATCAGGCAAGGCTATAATCTTATCTCCAGCTCCTAAATACAACAAATAAGAATCATTATCAGCTTTAGCCCAAGCTTTATTCATCGCGTCATAAATACCCTTATCTGACTCTGATATCCAATATTTAATATGACCCTCATATTTTTTTATTATTTCGACAGTACCATCTGTAGAACCACCATCTATAATAATAAATTGTATATTTTCATCTTTTTGACCAATAACATTCAAAATTGTTGCTTCTATATAATTAACAGCATTATAGCAAACTGTTATTACTGATATCAAAGGTTTAGTCATGTTTAAAATTAAATTAAAAAATAGAAATTATTTTTTCAGCAAAATGCAATTGTTCATTCTTAACATCAAAAATCGTATTAGCAAAATTATTATTCATCGCATATAAAAGTTTATCTGCTAAATCTACTTCGTTAGTTGCGTCGAAGAAGATACAATTATCTTTAATCTGCTCTCTATGCAATGGAATATCAGACAAAAGAATTACATGATTTAATGCTTTGGTATCTTCAACTACAGTACTCCAGCCTTCAAATAATGATGGTTGGACAATCGCAATAGAATTTTTCATCAACTGTAATTGCTCATTTCTATCAATAAAACCTAAAAAACGAAATATGTCGTCCAATCCATATTGTGCAATTCGTCTTTTGATATCATTAGTATAATCCGGGTTCCTATGATCAAATTCTTTTCCGGTAAAAACAATTAAAAACTCAGATTTATTTTCTTTTAAAACTTTAGCTGCTTCAATTATTATTGCATGATTTTTATGTTTCCAGAACTGATTTGGAACAATAAAATAATTTTGATCAATATCAAATTTCTTTTTTAAAACCGAAATATCAATATTAGAAAAGCTATCTTCTACAACACTAACAAATCTCAAAATTTCTTTTTGATTTGTATTATTGGGATAAAATTTATTAAAATCATCTAAAGCATTCTTACTACTAAATATAACTGGATAATTTTTTTTAACTAAATAACTTTGAGAAGCTTTCCTTGTTTTAATTTCCCTATTTGAAAAAAAATTTGGTAAGTACCATTCCTGGAAATCTGGTATCCAAAAATAAAATCCATCAATATTATTAGTATTGATTGACATATTAATGGGATATAAGTTCTTAATTCTATCTACTTTTATCTTCTTCTTAATAATTTCCCTACCTAAAATTTCTATTCCTAAGCGGTTCAAAATTCTTTCAAGTATAGTATATTTGAGATTAAAAAAAACAAAATTAATATATGGATAATTTAAATTTTTAATAGAGTCAATTGATTTTTCATCATTAAAGATTATATTTAATTGTGGCTTTTTAACATCATCTAAAACTTTTAATGCTCTAATTATATTTAAAATATAGTACGTCCCACCAATCCAATTATCATTATATTGATATAATAAGGTTATTTGTTTTCGTTCAGCCATTTTACTACATTTTTTAGTCCTTTTTCTATAGTCACTTTGTTTTTAAATCCAAAACTTTCTAACAAACCAATATCAGCTCTCCAATGTAGTGGATCACCTGGTTTAACGATCATGTTAAATTTCAATTTTATAGTTGGATTTTTCTCATTAATAAAAATACTTGCGGCCTTTTTTATTTCTACCTCAATACCAGAAGCTATATTTATAGCTTCTCCATTGAACAATCCATTCTTGATTACCAAATCAATAGCATTAACCAAATCATCTATATAAATAAAGTCTCTTGTTTCACTTCCTGAACCAAATAATTCAATCTCAGTAGCATGTTGACATTTTTGGTTTAAATCCCAAAAAAGTTGTTTTTTGAGATGTTCACCATAAACAGAAAATAATCTAAGATTAATTGTTTGAATATTATAAAGATAAAAATATTCCTTACAAATTTGTTCAGCATAAAGTTTATGCCAACCATAAGGAGATAAGGGTTTAAGACTAGAAGTTTCCTTAATTGGTAAAATTGAAGGATTCCCGTACACTGCCGCAGAAGACATATTAATAAATTTACATTCTGGGTTATGTGTCCGGATACTATCCAATATCTTTATTGTATTGGTAACATTCAGTTCATAATCATAAATTGGCTTATTTATTGATATAGGAACACTTCCATTACCACTGGCGTTTATACATACGTCAAATTGCCTTCCCTTAAAAAGGACATTAAAGTCAGTGTTATTCAATGGTAACTGGTAATATTGAGATGAATTTGCACTAGGTAGTACATCTGCACACCAAACCTCATTAGACTTTGAAAATCTATTCTTTATATGGGTTCCAATAAAACCTTCTGACCCTATTATTAGTATTTTCATCATTATATTAAATCTGTTGGTATTTTTTTTATAAACTTTGCTGGATTACCGCCCACGACAGTCCATGCTGGAACGTCTTTTGTTACTACACTACCAGCAGCAACAACTGCTCCTTCTCCAATAGTAACTCCTTTTAAAATAATACAATTCATTCCAATCCAAGCGTTTGAACAAACTTTTATAGGTTTTGAGTTTACTACTTCCCAATTTTTATTTTCCAAAACATAAAGCCCATTTCTATAATCATTTAACTGTTGCAATATATCTTGCTGCCTATTTAGAAAATCTAAAGAATGAGAATCATGATCCATAAAGTTACAGTCATAAGATATAAAAACATTATCTTTTATTTCAATCTTATTTATAATATTAAAGTTACTACAGCCAATCCAACAATTGTTACCAACAATAAATTTACCTTTTTCCGAAACAGCAATTTTACAATCTAAAATGGTATCATTACCAACATATAAAACTTTATCTTCACTATTTTTACTTAATGAACTTAGAATAAAATTACTGTAAAAGTGTGAATTTCCTATATCTATAAGTTTACTAATTCTCTTAATTCTTCTTTTAAATATAAATTTCTGAATATATCGATATAACATATTTAATTATTGATTAGTTTTTTTATAAATATTGCTGGGTTACCTGCTACTAAAGTAAAAGACTGAACATCTTTTGTGACAACACTACCCGCAGCAATAATAGCTCCTTTACCTATTTTTACACCTTTCAATATGATTACATTAAAACTGATCCAAACATTATCTTCAATAATTATTCTAGATGCAGGTACATTAAATGTATTTTTTAATGGTGGGCCATGCTTAATTAATTCACAAAAAGCTATTGCTCTTTCTTGATAATTCATTTCATGAGAATTTGTATCAATTATATTTACATTATGACTAATTAATACATTATCTCCAATACAAACATATTCTGCTGACCATATATTCGAATGCTTTCCAATATAAGAGTCTTTACCTATACAAATTTTTCCCCCATACCCAAAAATTAATAATCTACCTCTTACATGAGTATTCGAGCCAACTATTATTTTAGCTGGATTATTTTGTTGATTTTCTACTTCACTTTCACTATAGAATAACGCTTTTGAAGCGTTTGACATTTTGTAACAGTACTGTATATTATCATTAGCATTTAGTCGATTTATAATCCTATGAATCGAGATAAATCTAAAAACAATATATATTGTTTTTTTTATTAAATTCATTTTGTAATTATTTATCCCAAATTCCAAAAGCTGTATTCGAAACTATTTTACGGTATTGAATGTAGATAACAGGCATTACTGCTAAGACAGTACAACTCGTAGCTAAGGGGACGCCCATTAATCCTAATTTAAATATTTTAACGAAACATATTGCCAAAGGAATATTAATAAACATTGAAACCACAGCTATATAAATTTGTAATTTTATTTTACCAATTGCATTTAAAAAATTTGAAAATATTGCTCCAAAACTGGTAATGATAGTGTAAGCAAAGATTGTAACTGATAGTTGAAGTGGTACCTTAACCTTGTAATGTGTTAAAATAGCGTATGCATAATCAGATAATAATAATAACACAATACCTACGGCTATTAAACCTACCCAAATAAATAATAATTTTTTAATCGTTGCTTTGATCCAAATCAAATCTCCCTGTACAAAAGCACTTGTTGTCATAGACCAAAACGGGGTCAGAATAATTGTAAACAGTACAGTTATAATACTAAAATACTTAAATGAAATATTGTATATTGTTACATCCGAAGGCGTAAATAATTGAGCTATAATGAAGTTATCAGACGCATAAAGAACTATTGCCACGATTTGAATAATAAAAAAATTAAGCCCTAATTTCAATAAACTTGAGACATGTTTTTTTCGCACAAATCTAAATGAAGGGCTAATTATAGAATACTTACCTGTAAAAAAAATAATACTAAATATAGTAAAAGTGATAATAGGAATAATAGAATACAAAACAGCTACCGCAGTCAAAGAATGAAAATCAAGAGCTTTTAATAAGTACAATCCAGCTAAAATAAAAAACTGAGCTACAACATTTGAAAAATCAGCCATTGCTGACTTTTGAACTGATAATAAAATGATATTGATGAGTCGAACTACAAATTGTAGTAATAAAAAAACGATGGCAAAAAATACTGCAGAGTTCACATCATTTGATAAATTACTTGGGGCATTAAAAACCTTAGTCCAATCGATAAAGGGATGCAAAAACAGAAATAATAATATTAGGCTACCAAAAATGGCAGACAAAGCCGCGTAGGTTGTAGAAACATATATTTTCCCTTCAGTAAAATCATCCTTACTTAAGGCGATAGTAAGATGATTTCTCAATCCATTTCCAAAACCTAAATCAAAAAGAGAAAACCAACTTAGGACTGCTGTTAATGTAAGCCAAATACCATACTGTGTAGTACTCAAAAAGCTAAGAACTATCGGTATGGTTAAAAAGCTTAATCCAATATTGATTCCTTTTATAAAAAACGAATAGAATGCGTTCCTTACCATAATTTTACTTTTAACATCCGTGATATTAAAAGTTTTATTAAATACAAATATCTTTGCCTTTTGAGCAAAACTATAGTTACTTTTTATATTCATATATTTTTATAATATTTCAATATAGAAACTTCAAGTAAAAGTCATTGAGCAAATTAAGCTTCACAAACTTCTCCTATTGATGCAAATTCTTCATTAATTACAAATAATAGCCCCTACAAGTTGTTTCCAATTTTTTTATTCAATATCCAACCTATCTAAATAAAATCAACTTTATTTAAATTGTTTTGTCCATCTCTATTTCAATAATATTTTTTTTAACACAATTCTAATCGCTTATAGCTCCCTTTTTAAACTAATCACATTAAAGCGTAATTAAGATCCAAACCTAAATATCTAATATTTTATAGGATTCTAATTAATAAATATAATTTTATAGGTTGATAATATTCTGAATCTACGCGCATTTTATCAATTTCTAACGGATTATTACCGTTTACAACTTCAACATTTAATTTTCACTTTCAAAGCTCGATTCACTTCAATTTCATTAAAAGTTCTGATACTAATAATATATATTCTAAAAACATTGCAATTACATTATCTTCTGCTACATCTTGTTGTAAAATTGCTCACATCTCTCTACACATTTTTTTGAATTTCCAAGGAAAAGGCATTCTTGCTTTGCTTTAATAAGCGCAACTTTTACCGCATTAACCATTGCATTTTACCCTCACAAGAAATTTTACTTTCTAAATAAAAAATTCATTCCTTTCTATTGAGAAATGAGTTTTAAAGCTTTTTTTATAATCAATCCTAAAACCGTAATAAAACCTCCTACAAAACCTCCTAACAATAAACCTTTTATTTTTCCAAAACGCTCCATTGAAAGTGGTAAAATAGGTTTATCTATAACTTGTATCAATGGCGTTTCTTTTCTCAAAGTAACCTTAGCCAATTCAGTTTGTTTTACTAATTCAGTAAGTATTGCCGTATTAGCTTGAACATCTACTTGTCGACGAGCGGATGGCGCTCGTCGCACATTCAGGGCTGGATTCAAATTAAAAGTGTTATCATTTGCTATGGCTACACCAGTAATTGATCCATTAAGTTCGCGACGGATGGAATCTGTCTGACGCTCTAAAATCAACATATTCTGTCGAGATTTCTTGCTTTTCGTATCAATATAAAAATCCGAAACTTCTTTAGCTAAAGCTTCACAAAAATATTTAGAAAATAATTCATTTGTAGAGGAAACATCAATAGTAATAATAGCTATTTTTTTATCTTTTTGAGCAACACTTAAGCCACTTTTTGATAAATTATTATATATCACCCCATAAATACTGTCTTGTGTCCTTGTAAATTTTTTTCGATTAGAGTTAGGTAAAAATTGCAAAGATGCAAGCTCTGCATCCTTCTTCCATTTTTTTCGCCAGCCTTGATTTTGAATATACATTTCTGCCAAAGAAATAGTTTTATTATCTTGAACAATTGGAGTAGATAAAGTCTTTTCAACCATCGATCGCGATTTAAACAATTCTGTTAGATTAGAACCCGCAAATATGCTACCACCACCACCTAAATCAATACCTAGTGAACTAGCTAATCCAAGGGCATTTCCTAGCCCTCCTGCCGATTTTTCATCTTCTACTGCAAATGATAGTGTTGCTTTATAAATAGGCTTCTTAATAAATGAATATGATACTCCTAATACAGAGCCAACAAGCCCTGCAATTAATATAATTCTCCACTGAGAAATCAAATAACTATACAAAGCTTTTACCTTAAAAATCAAATCTTTTAACGAGATTTCATCGTTTTCAATTATTGGTGTATTATCCATGAAATTTATTTATTTAAAAGCTGTGACAATTAATAATGCCAAGCTTGTCAATACACTTCCTATACCAACCCATTCACCTGTACTCATCTTCTTAGTTTCAGGTTTTTCAGGAACTACAATTTGTGAATCTGGTGTTACTTTGGGATATGATCTAAAAAACAAGAATGAACTTGTAACTGAAGCATTCCCATTAGGGTAAATGATGTAAGCTTTTTTCTTCCATCCTCTACTGTCCACACCTCCAACTGCATTAATATAATATTTAAATCCTTTCCCACTTCTATACGGAATTTCAGAAGTCAACAGTACATTTCCTGTTACTTTTACACCTTCATTATAAACTGCAACTTCAATTTCATCTCCTGGAAACAAAGTAACATTTGAATAATGATTTTTATCTTTTACAATTTTTTCCCAGTTAACCGGTATAATGGCAAATTTTAAATCTTCTTTAAGCTTTCTAGCTAATTTCCCCTTTACTGAATCGTTCTTTGATAAATTTAAATCTATACTTTCTAATTGATCGATTTGTTCTTGCTTAAATGGTCTTTTTATTTTCATCCCATCTAAATTAGCAATAGAGGTTAATCCTCCTGCTCTCATAACAACGTTATAAACAGTCTCTCTCTTATTCGCTAAAACATATTTACCCGGATAACTTACTGCTCCGCTTACTGATACCATTTCTGGTTTTTCGTAAACTGCCATTCTCCGAATATTAATAACGTCAAAAGGTTTTAAAACAAAATTTTTAATTTGTTCATTATTGCCTGCAGTTATTTCAAGCTCTACCAGTTCGATACGCTTAGGATCAGCATCATCAATTACATCAGACTTCACCATTCTTGCTATTTCAACTCTTTTAGATGCCGAACCAGTTAAACCGCCAACCTGAACAACTAAATCATTTAAAGTTAAATTTTCAAAATATTCGTATACTCCAGGGTTTTTTACTTCCCCATCAATCGTTACTTTATATTCTTCTCTGAAATCCAAAATAGAATACACTGTTACAATATCTTCTCTTTTTAATTCTAAATCTGCAATTAAGTCTCCTGATAAGGCAGCACTTAAATCGACATTTACAATCTCTGTTGTCAAATCTGTTTTTAAACGAATTATTCTTGCTCTCTTTGTATACGCATCTTCTTTAAGACCTTCTGCCCTTGTAATAAGATCAGAAATTCTCATTCCTTCGCTGTAAGAATAATAGTCCGGTCTAAAAACCGCACCTTCAATTTTAATACGATTTTCAAATCGGTTTAAAATTTTAGTCACTCTAAAAACATCACCAGATTGTGGCAAATAAGAATTATACTCACTCTCATTTATATCATGCACTTTAAATTCTTTTCCTGTTTTCTGCATTACATTTACTGATGCAGTATAGGCAAATTCATTAAAACCAGATGCAAAGTTTAGTAGATCAGAAAACTTCTCTCCTTTTTTCATTTCAAAAATTCCGGGACGTTTTACTTCCCCTTCAACTGTAACTCTTTGGCTATACGCAGGAATTCGAATAACATCGTTATCTTTCAAACTCACATTATCAGATTGATCACCTTTAACTAAAAATTTGTAGATGTCAACATTCTTATAGACTTTATTATTTCTAATCAGTTCTATATTTCTATAACTTCCATTTTTTCCTGGTCCTCCCGCCAAATGCAAAGCATTATAAACTGTTGCTAAAGAAGAAATAGAATAATTGCCCGGCTGTTTCCCTCCTACAATAGTAATTTTAATGGTACGAATTCTACTTAAACTTACACTAACCTGAGATTGTCCAGAGCCAACTGTACTGTATACCCTTGCTATAGATGCTTTTATTTTTTGTGTAGCTGCTTCAATTGACATTCCCGAAACCGAAATTTGCCCAACATAATCTATCGTTATCTTTCCCTCTACACTAACAGGGATACTTGCATTGTATTCCTGAACACCATAAACACTTACCTGCAATTCGTCTCCAGGTCCCAGAATATAATTCATAGGAGTTGCTAATTTTAGATCCGGTTCAAAATTTAAAGTAGGGTTATCAAATAATTCGGAACCAAAAATTAAGGCATTTAAAGAATCCTTTACTTTATCGTTTTTAATTTTCTCTTGTTTTCTTCCAAACTCAGAATCCTTATCTACTATTTTTGGCTTACTGTTTTTGTCATTAGCATCACCTTTAGCGTTTTTCTTTTCATAATCATTAAGCTTAATTTTAAGCTTATTAAACTCATTTTGACTCATCCCTTTTGACAAAGCCATTGACTCTACACTATCAATTGTTGCGTTATTGCTTTTTAATTGAGCACTAATTTTAGCCAAATCATCATCAGACAAATAATCGACTTTAACAGTACTTAAATCTTTAGATTTGAGTATGTCCTGAGCATTTGCATTAAATGACAATACTAAAATAAAAAGTAGCGTAAGAACGTATGTTATTTTTTTCATATGAAATTATAATTTAACCTATTTGGTTTAAATAAAATTACTTGCTTTACGAATATTGTTTTTGATAATAATCTTTATAAGAACCCGAAGTCACATTTTGTAGCCATTCTTCATTAGAAAGGTACCAATTGATTGTTTTTTCCAGGCCTTCTTCAAAAGTAACAGAAGGCTTCCATCCCAATTCTGTATTAATTTTAGAGGCATCTATTGCATACCTTAAATCATGACCAGGTCTGTCTTTAACATAAGTAATCAATTCCTGAGAAGTTCCTTCAGATCTGCCTAATTTTTCATCCATAATCTGGCACAATAATTTCACCAAGTCGATATTCTTCCATTCATTAAAACCTCCAATATTATAGGTTTCATGATTTTTTCCTTCATGAAAAACTAAATCTATTGCTATAGCATGGTCTTCTACAAAAAGCCAATCCCGTGTATAATTTCCATCTCCGTATACAGGTAATGGTTTATTATTGATAATATTATTTATAAAAAGCGGGATTAATTTTTCAGGAAAATGATACGATCCATAATTATTGGAACAATTGGTCAAAACATAAGGCAACCCATAAGTTTCTCCATAAGCCCTCACAAAATGATCTGAACTTGCCTTAGAAGCCGAATACGGAGAATTAGGATCATACGAAGTAGTTTCTGTAAAAAGTCCCTCTGCTCCAAGAGAACCATAGACTTCGTCGGTACTAATGTGGTAGAAACGTTTACCCTCAAAATTATTTTTCCATTGATTTTTTGCTGCATTCAATAAATTCATCGTTCCAATAACATTTGTTTTTACGAATGCTAAAGGATCCTCAATAGAACGATCGACATGTGACTCTGCTGCCAAATGCAAAACACCATCAAAATTATGTAATGAAAAAAGTTCATTTATAAAAGCTTCATCAACGATATCTCCTTTTACAAAACTATAGTTAGGCTGATTTTCTATATCTTTTATATTCTCCAAATTACCAGCATAAGTCAATGCATCCAAATTGAAGATTTGATATTCTGGATATTTATTTACAAAACGTCTTACTACGTGTGAACCAATAAAACCGGCACCGCCAGTTACAAGAATTTTTTTCATTTTAAATTTTAATTAATTTAATAGATCTGAATTTATTTTTTCTAATTCACTGTAGATATCCTTAACATCTTGCGAATTTTCTTTTTGCAAAATTAAATTTGCTGTATCGGTATATACAAAAATAGTATTTTTTAATCCCAAAAAAGTAGTATGCTTACCAGAACCAATTACCATATTTCCATTTTTATCAACAGGATGATTTTTTGATACTAAATAATCATAAACCGATTCAAATGATCCTAAGTCTGACCACGAAAAAGCAGCAGGTACTACTTTTATTTTTTTACTGCGCTCCATAACAGCATAATCAATGCTTATTGATGGAATTTCTAATGATAGATCCAAATCTAAAAAACCATTTTTACTTGCTTCCCAGACAGCTTTAGATTTCTCATAAACATCCGGCTGAAATTGCTTTAGTTCCTCTAAAAGAACACTAGCTTTGAAACAAAACATTCCGCTGTTCCATAAAAAGTTTCCTTTTGCAATAAATTCTTTTGCTGTAGTTTGATTTGGTTTTTCACGAAATGAAATTACTCGATCTCCTTTACATTCAATATACCCGTATCCCGTTTCCGGTTTGGTAGGAATAATTCCGAAAGTAACAATAAAACCATCTTCTGCTTTTGAAACGGCCTCATTAATAGCTTTATTATAATCCTCTATTTTATCAATAATGTGATCTGAAGGCGTTACAATTAGTATATCATCAGGATCTGAAGCAAATGCAGCAAAAGCAATTGCAGCTGCAGTATTGCGAGGTGTAGCTTCAACAATATTTACATAAGAAGTTTTGGTTTTATCCATAACCTTACCACTTAGGTGATGATTATCGACATTCCCCACCACCATGACCTTATTTGCTAAATGACTGTTACGATCCACAGTTATTTCAAATAAAGATTTATTTTCGAATATTTCTAAATATTGTTTTGGCTGACTTTTTCGAGATAGCGGCCATAATCTACTACCAACTCCACCAGTTAAAATGACATGTATAATTGAATTCTTTGTTTCCATTTTTCTTTAAAAAAAAAAAAGACCTTTAGTTACTATAATCTATTATCAGCTATAGCTCCTAAAACTCCTTTTACATCATATATTAAACTATTTTCTTTTTGCAACTCTGAAAAATTTAATTCTAAAAATTCTGCATGTGCAACTCCCAGAACAATCGCGTCAAATTTATCATTCGGAATCCTGTTAATTGTTACTAAATTATATTCTTTTTTTACATCATTCGCATTAGCCAATGGATCAAATATGGTTACTAAAATTCCGTATTCTTTTAATGCTTTTACAACATCTACAATTTTGGTATTACGAACATCTGGGCAGTTTTCCTTAAAAGTAATTCCAAGCATTAATAATTCAGCTCCATTAACAGAAATTCCTTTTTTGATCATCAACTTTACTATTTGTGACGCAACATACTCTCCCATGCTGTCATTCAAACGTCGTCCAGCTAAAATTATTTCAGGATGGTAACCAAATTCCTGAGCTCTTTGCGCCAAGTAATAAGGGTCTACACCAATACAGTGTCCTCCCACTAATCCTGGTTTAAATGGTAAAAAATTCCATTTTGTTGAGGCTGCTGCTAATACTTCCTGCGTATCAATATTCATTAAATTGAATATTTTGGCTAATTCATTTACAAAAGCAATATTGATATCACGTTGTGAATTTTCTATAACTTTTGCTGCTTCGGCTACTTTTATACTTGGGGCTAAATGTGTACCGGCTGTAATTACCGACTTGTACAAAGCATCAACTTTTAAGCCAATTTCTGGTGTTGAACCTGAAGTCACTTTTAGTATTTTTTCGACTGTATGCTCTTTGTCTCCCGGATTTATTCTTTCTGGTGAATATCCTGCGTAAAAATCTTCATTAAATTTTAATCCTGAAACTTTCTCTAAAACAGGAACACACTGCTCTTCAGTAACACCCGGATAAACTGTAGATTCGTAAATTACGATATCTCCTTTTTTTAATATTTTACCAACAGACTCACTCGATTTATATAATGGAGTCAAGTCTGGACGATTATTTTTATCTACTGGCGTAGGAACCGTAACGATAAAATAATTGCAATCTGCAATATCGTTTAAAGAAGTCGTGCAATACAATCCCGCGTCAGAAGTGGAATCATCTACTAAAACATTCTGCAATGTAACGTCATCAACTTCTAATGTTGTATCTGTACCTGATTTTAAAGAAGCCACTCGCGCTTCATTAATATCAAATCCTATAACTGAATATTTAGTAGCAAATAATCGAGCCAAAGGCAGGCCAACATAACCTAAACCAATAATGGCAATTTTTATGTTTTCGTTCAATTTGTAATCTTTTTTATCTATTTCAGTCATAACAATTCACGGCTTCGCCACTCTGAGTCACAAAGATTGGACACAGATACTCTAAAATCATTTTCGGCAAATATAGCACATTAAGTCAATTTATTCAATACGGTTTCCCGTAATACAGAAAAAACTAACAAATAAATAGCAACACTAAGCACCAACACTCTATCTATCAGTATGTAAAAATTTACCTTATAAAAAAAACAGAAAATAAAATCTCTATTTGGAGAAATTTTACCTTCTGTTTATTACCAATAGTTACACAATATAACTATATTATTTATATTTTATTTTAAGGACACACCCTAAAGATTCTAAAACTAACGTATAATAAGTATTGGAGATTTCCTGAACTATTGCATCTTGATTACTAAAAGCTCCTGATTCTAATTTTATACGATCACCAACCTGAATCGAAGACACTGAAACATCACTTAAGTTAGGAGACGCCAAACTTGTTTTTATGATATTAATTTCTTCATCACGAACAATCGCAGGTTTTCCTAACCAAAACAAATACCGAACTACACCTGAGATCTGAAAAACGGAATTTCGATCGCCATCTTCTAACTGAACAAAAACATACGAGTTAAAAAGTGGCACCTCAATCTTCTTCTTTCTATCTGTCCATTGTTTGATTTGAATTATTAATGGACAATAACATTCAATTCCGATTTCATTGAGTTTTTCTGCAACTTTTTTTTCCCATTTGGGTTTTGTATACACTACATACCAATTCTTCATTTTTCTTTTTATTGAAATAAAACCTTAAACCAATCTTCCCTTATTCATTTCATATTAAATTTTACCTCAATATCTTTTGCAATTAAGAACCTATTCCTTTATAAATGAAGCCTATTGATTCCAATTCTTTTGCATCCAGAATATTTCTTCCATCAAAAAGAAATGCTGGTTTGTGCATCGAATCGTAAATTTTTTGCCAATCGTAAGTAGTAAACTCATCCCATTCTGTTAGAATTGCAATAGCGTGAGCATCTTTACATGCCTCATAGGCATTATCAAATATTGATAAGGCTTTGCTATTTGCTTCGTCACTTCTGGTTTCTAAATAATCTAAATCACTTAGCATTTTATTTCTCGAAACTTTAGGATCATAAACAGAGATTTTTGCCTGCTCGTTGATAAGATCGTCAGCAACATAAATTGCAGCTGATTCTCTGGTATCATTGGTATCTTTTTTGAAAGCCCATCCCAAAAAGGCAATTTTCTTATCCGCAACCGTATTGTATAAGGTCTGAACTATTTTATTCGAAAATCTTCTTTTTTGATGATCATTCATTATAATTACCTGCTCCCAATAATCAGCCACCTCATTTAATCCGTAAGATTTTGCAATGTAAACTAAATTAAGAATATCTTTTTGAAAGCAAGAACCTCCAAAACCAACTGATGCTTTTAAAAATTTAGGACCAATTCTGCTATCCATCCCAATTGCTTTTGCAACTTCGCTGACATCAGCTCCTGTCTTTTCACATAGTTCAGACATTGCATTTATAGATGAAATACGCTGTGCTAAAAATGCATTAGCCGTTAGCTTAGAAAGTTCTGAAGACCAAACATTTGTCGTTAGGATTTTATCTTTGCTTACCCAATTTGCATACACATCAACTAAAGCATTAATGGCTTCTTCACCTTCCGGCGTTGTATCTCCACCAATTAGTATTCGATCAGGATTTAGCAAATCTGTCACAGCAGTTCCTTCAGCCAAAAATTCAGGATTTGATAAGATTTGGAACTGAACTCCATTTCCGGTATTGTCCAGAATACTTTTTATCGCTTCGGCTGTACGTACTGGTAAAGTTGATTTTTCGACAACAATTTTATTCTGCTTCGCTACTTTGGCAATTTGTCTTGCACAAAGTTCGATATATTTTAAATCGGCTGCCATGCCTTTTCCTTTTCCGTAGGTTTTTGTTGGCGTATTTACAGATATAAAAATTACCTGAGCTTCATCAATAGCTTTTTCTACTTCTGTTGAAAAGAAAAGATTTCTTCCTCTTGCTTCAGCAACTATTTCTGAAAGTCCTGGTTCATAAATTGGAATATTATCTGTATTTGGATCGTTCCAGTCTTTAATTCTTTGTTCATTCAAATCAACAACTGTGACTTGAATATTCGGGCATTTTTGAGCAATTACTGCCATTGTCGGACCTCCAACATAACCTGCACCAATGCAACAAATTTTTGTAATTTTCATTTAATTTACTATTATCTTGATCCTTATTTTATTTTAAATTATTCCAATACCAGCTTACAGCTTCTTTTAATCCCTCTTGCAATGAATATTTAGGATCATATCCTAAAACTGTTTTTGCTTTATCGATACTTGCCAGTGAATGCGGAATATCTCCTGGTCTATTTTCTCCATAAACAATTTCTACATCAGCAATTTTAGCATCAAATTCAGACAGATATTTTTTTAAGTATCCTACCAGATCATTTAATGTATTGCGATCACCAAATGCCGTATTATAAACTGTATTTATAGCTTCCGGATTTTGACTCGTCATTGCCAATTCATTCATCTGAATTACATTGTCGATATAAGTAAAATCACGGGAATAATTTCCGTCTCCATTAATGACCGGGCTTTCATAATTCATTAACTGATTAACAAACTTTGGAATCACGGCGGCATATGCTCCATTTGGATCTTGCTTTCTTCCAAAAACATTAAAATAACGCAAACCTATCGTTTCTAAACCGTAAGTTCTACTGAAAATTTCAGCATACAATTCGTTCACATATTTTGTAATGGCATATGGTGATAAAGGTTTACCAATAACATCTTCTACTTTTGGTAATCCCTGAGAATCTCCATAGGTAGAAGAACTTGCTGCGTATACGAATCTTTTAACTTTTGCATCACGAGCAGCTACTAACATGTTTAGAAAACCGGAAACATTAACATCATTTGTCGTAATGGGATCATTTATAGATCTTGGAACAGAACCTAAAGCGGCCTGATGCAAAACATAATCAACTCCATCGACGGCAAAAATACAATCGGCAATATTTCGAATATCTCCTTCTATTAATTTATAATTTGGATTCTCTATAAAATCTTTCAAATTATGACGGTGTCCTGTAGCAAAATTATCCAAACAAACTACTTTATGTCCCAATCCTAAAAAATATTCGGACAAATTGGAACCAATGAAACCTGCTCCACCTGTAATTAAAATTGTATTTTGAGTTGATGTTTTCATTTTTACCAATTATTTTTTCCTGAATTTATTCAAAATTTCTTTCCAGAAACTTAATTTATCTCCTTCATCATGATAACCGTTTGAGTAAGCTCCATAACCATAACCATATCCATAAGCCGTGCCATATTTCGCTTTATTCTCATAACCGTTTAAAATAATACTCGCGTTTGCAAGCTCGCCGCGCTGCACTCTGGTATTTAGCAACGTTATCATGTCTTTTTTAGTATAATTTTGTCTCACTATATAAAGTGTAACATCTGCAAATTGTGCTAACTCTAATGCATCTGACACTAACCCAACCGGAGGCGTGTCCAGAATAATATAATCGTATTGCTGTTTCAGCTCCAAAATCAAGTCCCGCATTGCATCGCTCAAAATTAACTCTGACGGATTTGGCGGAATTGGACCTGAAAGAATAACATCAAGATTAGGAATTTGTGTAGGATTTATAATCTCAGCTAAACTATTTTGTTTTATTAAATAATTTACAACCCCTATTTGATTTTTCAAATTAAACTCATCTGCCAGTCTTGGTTTTCTTAAATCTAAACCAATGATTACCGTTTTCTTTTCGCTTAAAGCGAAAACTGTAGCGATATTTATCGAACAAAATGTTTTTCCTTCACCACTTATAGACGAAGTGATCATCAATGTTTTTGAACCGCTTACTTGTTGTTTTTTATATAAAAACTGCAACGAAGAACGAATCGTTCTAAAGGCTTCTGAAAGTGCTGATTTTGGTTTATCGAAAACCGCTAAATTCAATGAATCTTTATTAACTCCAATTACGCCAATTAATGGAATTTGAGTTAATTTGCTAATATCTTCAGTATTCTGGATCGAATTATTAACAAAGAAAATTCCGAAAATAAACAACAAAGGTATTAAGGTTCCTAAGAATAAAGCTAAAATATAATTTACAGAAGTTTTAGGACCTATTAATCCTCCACCAATATCTTTTGCAGGATCAATAAAATGAAGATCTGATAAATTTGATGCTTTTACAATCTCAGCCTCATTTCTTTTCTTCAAAAATTCATTATAAATATTATCACTTAAATCATATTTTCTCTGGATCTTCAATAATTCCTGCTGTTGTTCCGGAAGTCTTTTTACAGTACTTTCGGCCTGACCAATTTTAGAATTTACCATTGCTAAATCTGTCAATAAAGATCCTTTTGCAGAAGCTATATTTTCCAGCAAAACATTTTTTACAGCCTGCATTTGGTTGTCAAAATCTTTAAATATCTTGTCGCTTTTTACCGCATAAGCCATTTCTGATCTTTGCGTAGAAAGGGCAATAAGTTTTGAGACGTTTACAACAACATTTGGGTCTTCGATTCCTGCAACAGATGGCGCAGGCAATCTCGAATAATCAACGCTATTATTTAAGTATGATTTTAAAGAATTGTAATAGGCAATTTTTCTTGTAACCTGATCTCTTTCGACATCAAAATCCATGATTTTATCCGAAACCTTTTCTCCTCCGCCTTCAATTTCATAAATATTTTTATCTTTTCTAAAGGTTTTAAGTTCACTCCCCGTTTCTTTCAATTGCGACTCCATGGCAACCAGCGTACTATCAATAAATCGTATGGTATTGTTTGCAAACTGATTCTTTCCGTCAAGCTGAAGTTTGATTAACATTTTTACCGTAGCATTCAAATACTCCACCATTCGGGCTTTGTTTGTTCCCTGCATTGATAATGTCAATATCGACCCGCCTTTATCATCAGAACTAACATTAACTCCTCTGTAGCCTGATACAGTACCATCAAAATCATTGAATTTCACAAAATACTCGTTCCCTGTATACATACCGGGATTATCATTTATTTGAAGCTTCCAGTTTAAAAAAGGCAATGAAACTTGTTCTCCAACCTTATATTTTTTTACAAATTCTGTTGGCTGAACCGCAGTATTGCTATAAGTATTATTAGAATAGGTTATTAATGAAACCGAATTATTCTCGAAAGGGATCCGAATTTCATATTCATTGGCACTCAAAAATTTGATACTGATCAAGGTGTTTGCCAATTGATCTTTTGACTTGTCTATATTGACATAAAAAGGAACAGCACCGTAAGAATCGACCAAATTGTATTTTCCTTGTGTAAGATAATCGATATAAAATTGCAATTTATCCACAACCAATTCGTTATGAGATCGTGATTGTATTATAGTCGAAATTCCGTTTACCTGATCTGAAACCCCTCCCCAATTAAAAACTAAACTGGTATTTGATGTAAAAAATGGATTTCTTTCTTCTTTAACAGAAACCATGGTTTGCATGGCGTAAATTTTTTCTTTTCGAATATTTACCTGATATGCAATTGTAAAAGCAATGATCAAACTAGCTAAAAACCATTTCCAATAACTTAAAATCTTCAACAAGAATCCTTTAAAATCAAAATTTGAATGATTCTCAAAAATGGAAAAATCTTTTATATCTAACATTTTTTGAATTTAAGTTTAGTTTTTAAGCAATAGAAAAACTGTAGTGGCCAATGACAAAACAGTAATAATTGTAGTTATGGATTCTATACCTGTTTTTCCTGTTCCCCAACTTTTTTGTTTAAGTGGTTTTACATAAACGTAATCATTTGGCTGTAAATAAAAATAAGGCGATTTTATTACATTAACATCCGTTAAATCAATGTCATGCATTTGTACGCCGGTTGGAGTCTGACGAATGATCGTTACTGCTTTTCTATTCCCGGTTATGGTTATATCTCCTGCATTTGCAATAGCTTCCATGATATTTACATGTTCCTGAAACAATGTTTTTGTACCGGTACTCCCTACTTCGCCATTTATTGTATACCTAAAACCTGCTAATTTTACAGTAACAAAAATATTAGCTTCTTTTTTAAAATATTCTTCCAGTAATTTTTTTTCAATTGTAACCCGAACTTCTTCAAGAGTATACCCTATAACATTAATTTCTCCTAAAATAGGCATTCTAATATTACCGTGATCATCAACTGTAAATCCATTAAAATATAACGTCGATTCAGATTTCCCTGCTCCCGAAGAAGCTTCTGTTGTATTAAAAATTGAAACTAATTTAGGATCTATCGCTTTTATATCGACACTTAAAATGTCATTTACCTGCAATCTGTAAGGTTTAGATTCTACTGCCGCAATATTATTTTGCTCACCGGAACTGTTTTTGTCCTGCAGATAGGTTAAATCTTTTACTGGAATACATGATGTAAACAACACACTAATTAGCAGTAGTATATAAAAGCCGTTTTTTGTCATTATTGAAATTTTATCGCAAATATAGCTTTTCCTTTAATCTTCAGAAAATCTAACCTTTATTTGGGTTTATTTAATTGTTTTTGAAAGTTTTTTCGAACGGAACGCGATGTAAAATACTTCTTCCGAGGGTAATTTCATCTGCATATTCTAATTCATCGCCTACTGATATACCTCGTGCAATTGTAGAAATTATAATTTCTGATTCTGCGATTTGTTTATAGATATAAAAATTGGTTGTATCACCTTCCATAGTTGAGCTAAGGGCAAAAATAATTTCCACTACTTTTCCCGCTTTTACTTTTTCGACCAAACTCGAAATGTTTAACTGACTTGGACCAACACCTTCTATAGGAGAAATTTTGCCGCCTAAAACATGATAAATTCCTTTGTACTGACCGGTATTTTCGATCGCCATAACATCACGGATATCTTCGACTACGCAAATAGTCTGATGATTTCGCGCGAGATTTGCACAGATTTCGCAAACTTTTGTGTCTGAAATATTATGACAGCTTTCGCAAAATTTAATATCCTCACGCATATTTAATAATGCCTGAGATAAAAAGCCTGTTTGCTCTTTTGGCTGTTTTAATAAATGAAGCACCAAACGCAATGCCGTACGTTTACCAATTCCTGGCAATTGTGACATTTCGTTGACCGCTTTTTCTATTAATTTTGATGAAAATTCCATGACGACAAAAGTAATATTTTTAATGGTTTAGTAGACTTGGAGACAACTAAATTCAATATGATCAAGAATACTAATTATAAATACAAAAGTTCTTTCTAGCCCAGATGGTAACGGCATCCTTTTGTGGTGGGGTTCACCACAAAAGATATAGTAGACAGCTGGAAATAGCTCCTAAAAAAAATTAATATTGATTTGTAGCTAATAAAACCAAAGTACAAGCAACTTCTGCCTTAATATTATTCAATTCTAATAATTGATATAATTCCGGATTTTCGGTTCCCGGATTAAAAACTACACGCTTTGGCTGTGCTTCAATTATATAATTATAGTAATCACGCTGACGCGCAGGATTTAGATATAAGGTCACTGTGTCTATATTTTTTACCGGAATTGCTTTGGTTTGAATTTTTACACCTGCAACTTCTCCTGTGTTTTGACCAATTGCTAATACAGTATGTCCTTTTTCTACTAACATATTTATGGCTCTAAAAGCGTAACGATCTGGTTTAGTGGTAGCACCCAGAACTAAAGTTTTTTTATTTTTCATCATTTTTAAATATTTTACAAAAGTAATCAAAAAGAATGAGCTTATTTTAGGTTATTGATTTAGAAATAATAACATTCGCGACAATATCCTAACAAGAATTTGCTTTCAGATATCAAAAAATAACTATTTTTACTTCATTAACTCAAACTACATGGATTTATTCATTTATTTATTTGCGGCACTTTTTTCGGTCTTAAACCCAATTGGTACCGTACCAATTTTTGTTGGACTTACGCAGCATGATTCTCAGGAAGAACGTTCCCGCATTTCGCTGTGGACTGCCATAAACGTTTTTATCATTTTGATCGTTTCGTTTTTTATTGGTCAATATGTTCTAAGCTTTTTTGGAATTAGTATTGACGCGCTTCGAATTGCAGGCGGAATTGTAATTGTAAACTCTGGTTTTTCGTTACTTTCCGGAAAAATCAATAAAAAACGAGGAATCAACAAAAAAGTTGAAACTGATGCACAACAACGTAATGACATCGCCTTAACCCCATTAGCAATACCAATGTTAGCCGGGCCGGGATCAATTTCGTTACTTATTGCTTTTTATCAGGAACATCATGGAATAGAAGAAATCATTATATCTTCTCTAGCCATTTTGGCTATTGCAGTTGCCATTTTTGCCATTTTGAAAAGTGCGCATTATTTAGCCCGAATATTAGGTGCTTCAGGAATTGTGGCTATTTCCAGAATTGTTGGTTTTATAGTAATTTCTATCGGAATTCAATATATTGTAAGTTCGATTATCAATATAGTCAAAGGGAATTTGATGTAACTTATTCAATATTTCAAATAAAAAAAATCCAAATTCCAACTGAAATATTCAGCTTTTGGAATTTGGATTTTTTTTATTTAAAGCTACTAAAACTTAATTTCTCGGCAAAAAAACTTCGGCCATCATGCATCTTGCACTTCCGCCTCCGCAAGCCTCAATTGTATCAAGACTTGAACTTAAAATTTCAGCATGATTTTCTAATTGAGCAATTTGCTTTGGGGTTAAACTTTGATGTGCCGATGCACTCATAATAATATATTTCTTATCGTTTGTACCTCTAACTTCTAGCATATTACCGGCAAAGTTATTTACCTGAGCCTCGGTAATCAGAATAATTTCTTTCTTATCCGCTTTTAGATTATCCAGAACCATTTTACGTTCTTTTTTATCATCTATACAATCTGCACAAATAACAGCAAAAGTTTCTCCTAAACACATCATCACATTAGTGTGATAAATTAGTTTACGTTCTCCGTCAACTGTCTGAAAAGCTTCAAAAATAACCGGAGCATAATCAAAATCTTCACAAAATTCTATAAACAATTCTTCATCGGCACGAGGAGATAATGCACAATATGCCTTAGCATTTGCTCGGTCTAAAAGTAAACTTCCTGTTCCTTCCAAGAAAAAGCCATCTTCTTCTGCCGATGTATAATCCATTATATTAGCAATTTCGAATCCTTTGTCTTCAAGAGTATCTAGAATATCCTCACGACGTTCCTGACGACGATTTTCTGCAAACATTGGATAAAGTGCTACATCACCATTTTCGTGAAAAGAAACCCAATTGTTTGGAAAAATACTATCCGGTGTATCTGTTTCCAAATTATCATCAATAACCGTAACATCAACCCCAACGGCTCTTAACTTTTCTACAAAAACATCAAATTCTTGTTGCGCTTTCGCATTTACTGTACTTGGCAAAAGTCCGTCTAATACTTTTTGATAATAATTATTTACAGCTGTTTGCTCATTCATTCTGAAAGCAACTGGCCGAATCATTACAATTGCATTTGTTGTTTGTTTCATTTTCTTTATATTTTTTTGTTTCAAGTTTGCTTTGCCTGTTCGAGCAAAGCTCTCGGGGTAGGTTTCAAGTTTCGTAAAGAACGTTAAACTCGAAACCTGAAACTTGAAACTTTATTTTTTTAGTCTCTAATTAAAGGTAATGTCGAACATCTTAACAAACCTTCTTGCTTTGCAATTTCAGCATACGGAATCTCTTCTACTGTAAAACCTTTAGCACGAAGCCAATTATTCAATCTTGTGAAATTTTTCTCTGAAACGACAACATTTTCATCTATAGAAAATACGTTAGAAAACATGTTGTACATTTCGTTTCTTTCGATATGAAATAAGTTTTCTTTTCCAAAAAGATTCACCAAATACATATAATCAGCTTCTTCACGGAAACCTCTTTTATAAATAATTCCTTTATCTTTTCCAACAGGCTGAAAACAGCAATCTAAATGCAGAGCATTATCGCGCGCTTCTAATTTAGATTTTACCAAATCGAACTCTTTAACAATTTTATTGGGGAACAATTCTTTAATATAATTTACACCATACATATTGGTTCTTGCCGTAATGTAATCTTTATAGTCGCTTCCTTTATATGTTCCAATAAAAATGTGATCATTCCAAAGCATTACATCACCACCTTCTATATGAACTTCTTCTGGAGGACGAACTACTTTTAAAGGATCTATCTGATCGATTATATATTGAATTGCATCTAACTCGCGTTCTCTATCAGGAAGGATATTTGATTTTACAAAAATATCGTCTATTACAAAACCTATATCTCTTGCAAAAATCTGATTATAGTTTTCAATCATTTCAGGACGATAAACTTTTACATCATATTTTTGAAAAACGGCATTAAAAGCATCCATTTCAGCAACCATATCTTTTTCGATAGGATATGTCCCTGCTTTAATATGTTCCAATGATTTAGGATCATAGGCTTCATCTAAAGATGGAGTCGGCCCATTATGAACAGCAGAACCCAAGACTACAGCACGCAATCTTGACGTTTCGTTCTTTATATTTAATTGCAACATAACTTTATTATATTTTGGCCAAAGATAAAAAAAGCTTCACAGTTAAGTGAAGCTTTAAAATATTTTTATTTGTTCGACTTAAAGTC